>Ga0187894_10005028_pt1 | contig 13803 bp, 10 predicted proteins | sample GBC1701081metaG_FD_136650 | JGI IMG/M metagenome (GOLD analysis project Ga0187894, IMG submission 136650) | White microbial mat communities from a lava cave in the Kipuka Kanohina Cave System on the Island of Hawaii, USA - GBC170108-1 metaG ...
AAAGCGCCCAGGAAGTCCTCGAACAGATCACGCGTGCGCGTGAAGCGATGTGGCTGGAAGACGACGAACAGACGGCGGTTGAAGCCCTCGCGCGCGGCGGCGATGGTGGCGCGGATCTCGGCGGGGTGATGGCCGTAGTCACTCGCGACGAGCACGCTCGCGGCTTCGCCGCAGATCTCGAAGCGCCGCTCGATGCCGCCGAACTCCGCGAGTGCGTCGCGGCTGACTTCGAACGGAATCTCGAGCTCGTGCGCCACAGCGAGTGCGGCGAGCGCATTGATCCCGTGATGACGCCCCGGCATGCGCACACGAACCTCGCCGAGATCGGCGCCGCGCAGGCGAACGTCGAAGAAAGTCTCCATGCCACGTACGGCGAGATCGGCGGCGACCCAGTCCGCGTCAGCGCTGGTGCCGTAGGTGACCACGCGCTTCCTCACTTGCGGCAGGATGGCGCGCACGTTCGGGTGGTCGAGGCAGACGACGGCGCGGCCGTAGAACGGCACGCGGTTGGCGAACTCGGTGAACGCCTCCTTCTCTCTCTCCAACGTGCCGTAGTAGTCGAGGTGCTCGGGGTCGATGTTGGTGACGACCGCGATCGCGGGCGAGAGGAGGAGGAAGCTGCCGTCGCTCTCGTCCGCCTCGGCGACGAGCAGTTCACCTTGGCCGAGGCGCGCGTTGCTGCCGAGGCCCCACACCTTGCCGCCGATGACGACGGTCGGATCGAGACCGGCGCGCGAGACGATGTGGCCGATCAGCGACGTCGTCGTGGTCTTGCCGTGACTGCCGCCGACGGCAACGCCGTACTTGAGGCGCATCAGCTCGGCGAGCATCTCGGCGCGCGGGATCACCGGGATGCTCAAGCGGCGCGCTTCGGCGATCTCGGGGTTCGAGAATTTCACCGCCGACGAGATCACCACCACGTCGGCTTCGCGGTCGAGATGCGCGGCGTCGTGGCCGACGTAGACCTGCGCGCCGAGCTGCGTCAGGCGGCGCGTCAGATCACTGGCGCGCATGTCGGAGCCGCTGACGCGATGGCCCATCGTCAGCAGAACCTCGGCAAGGCCGCTCATACCAGCGCCGCCGATGCCGACGAAGTGGATCTTTCTCGGGCGGTGGAGACGGCTAAGCATGTGCTCTCCTCTGCACCACCTCATCACACACCGCGAGCACGGCTTGCGCCGCCTCCGGCCGCCCGAGTTCGCGCGCCTTGCGCGCGATGCTTTCCAACCGCCCTCGATCCTGCGCCAGCGCCAGCACGCGCTCGGCGAGCAGCTCGGCGGTGAGCTCGCGATCGAGGATCATCTCCGCCGCGCCGCGCTTCTGCAGCGACTCGGCGTTGGCGCGCTGGTGATCGTCGGCAGCGAACGGGTACGGAACCAGGATCGCCGCCTTTCCCAATGACGTCAGCTCGGCGACGGTGGAGCCGGAGCGACAGACGATGAGATCGGCGCGCGCGTAGGCCGAGGCCATGTCGTGAATGAACGCGTGCACCTCGGCCGGGATTCCGGCCCTCTCGTACGCTGCCTCGACGGTCTCGAAGTCGTTCGCGCCCGTTTGATGAATGACCTCGAGACCTGCGATGCGTGCCCTCAACAACCCCACTGCCGCCACCGCCTCGATGTTGATTCTATGCGCCCCCTGGCTACCACCAAAGATGAACAAGGTAAAGGTGTTGGACGCGTTTGTGGGCCGTTCTCGGCGGAGCTCGCGCACCGGAGTTCCGGTGCAGCGGGCGACACCGCGGGGCAGATACGCCTCGGCTTCGGGGAAACTCGTGCACACCGCCTGCGCCAGCCGCGACAAAGTGCGAGTCGCCAGCCCCGGATGTGCGTTCACCTCGAGCAGCACGGTCGGGATGCGGCGCAGCCAGGCGGCGCACACGATCGGGAACGAGGCATAGCCGCCGACGCCGAGGATGACGTCGGGGCGGAACTCGCCGAGCGCACGCCAGGCTGTCAGCAGCGCCGCCGGCGTGCGCAAGGCGAACTCGATCGGGCCGCGCCAGCCGCGGCCGCGCACGGCGCGGACCGGCAGCAGGCGCAGGCCGAAGCCTGCAGCGGGAACGACGCGGGCTTCGATGCCGAAGGAGCTGCCGACGAACAGCACCTCGGACGAGCCTCGGCGCCGGAGCGCCTCCGCCACCGCGAGGCCGGGAAAGAGGTGTCCGCCGGTGCCGCCGCCTGCCACGATCATTCGCATTGCCTCAGCCGGTCGTGCGCGACAGCGACGAAAGGATCCCCACCTGCGCCAGGGTGAAGATCATCGCCGTGCCACCGTAGCTCAGGAAGGGCAGCGGCAGGCCCTTGGTGGGCAGCAGGCCGAGCACGACACAGGCGTTCACCACCGCCGAAATCATCAAATTGGCCGTAATGCCGAATGCCAGGATGCTGCCGAATGGGTCCGGGTGGCGCATGGCGATGCGAAAGCCGCGCATGCCGACGATGGCAAAGAGCGCAACCACCAGGACGATCCCGAGGAAGCCGAGCTCTTCGCCCACCACCGGAAGGATGAAGTCGGTGTGCGCCTCCGGCAGGTAGAACATCTTCTGCCGGCTCGCGCCGAGCCCGGCGCCGACGAGGCCCCCCGAGCCGAAGGCGATGTACGACTGCACCAACTGGAAACCGGGCCCGCGCGGATCGCTCCAGGGGTCGAGGAAGGTCGTGAAGCGCACCATGCGGTACGGCGAGATGATCACGGCCGCGATCACCGCGGCGACGAATAGGCCGCCGAGCGCGCCGAGATGGGCGCTGCGCACGCCGCCGACGTAGAGCATCGCCAGCATGGTCAGCGACAGGATCGCCGAGGAGCCGAAGTCGGGCTGGCGCACGATCAGCGCGGCGCAGACGCCGACGACGAGCAGGTGCGGCATCACGCCGAAGACGAGTGAGCTCATGCGCTGCTGCTTTCGCGCGATCGACGTCGCGAGGTAGAGAATGACGGCGATCTTGGCGAGCTCCGCCGGCTGGAAGGAGAAGCCGCCGAGGGCCAGCCAGCGGCGGGCGCCGTTGCGGACGACGCCGATGCCGGGCACCAGGACGACCGCCAAGAGGATGATCGCCAAGGCCAACAAGGGCCAGGCCGCGCGCTCGAACACCTCGAGGCGGACCTGCGACAGGATCGCCAGCAGCACCACGCCGAATCCGATCGAGATCAAGTGCTTGTAGAAGAAGTAGAGCGGGTAGCCGGCACGCTCCTGGGCCGGGAAGTAGCTGGCGTTGAAGACCATGACGATGCCGAGGCTCACGAGACCGACGACCGCGCTGAGCAAGGCGTAGTCGGGGTGGTTCAAGCGCGGCATGACAACGCGGCTGCGCCACTCACGGAGGGGAAGAGCGCCGGTCACAACACCTCCACCAGAGCGCGAAAGCGATCGCCGCGCTCGTTGTAGTCGCGGAACTCGTCGAAGCTGGCGCACGCGGGCGCGAGCAGGACAACCTCGCCGGCAGCGGCCGTCGCCGCCGCCGCAGCGACGGCGCGCGCGAGGTTCGGCTCGACCCGCAGCGGCACAACACCTTCGAGTGCGCTCGCGACCGTCGGCCCGGCCGTGCCGAAGGCGATCACCTGGCGCGCGCGTCCTGCGAGAGCCGGCGCGAGAGCGCGAAAGTCCGCCCCTTTGTCGTAGCCGCCGAGGAGCAGGGTCACGCCGGCGGCAAAGCTGCGCACCGACTTGTCCGCCGCGCCGACGTTCGTCGCCTTGGAGTCGTCGTACCAACGTACACCGCGCACCTCGCGCACCAGGGCCAGGCGATGCGGCAAGGGCTCGACCGTGTCGATCGCGCGCTGGATCGCTTCAGTGGGCAGACCGTAGACGCCGGCCGCGGTCACCGCGGCGAGCAGGTTCTCTTCATTGAACGCCCCGAGAAGGTGCGTGCGCGCCAGCGGAAAGCGGACCGGACTCGCCGCCTTGCCCCAGAAGACGATGGAGCGCGGGGGCTCGTCGCCCTCGAGATAGGCGCCGAACTCGACCGGGTCGCGTCCGAAAGAGACGACGTGCGCGTCGGTGCGCTCGCGCAGGCTCCACACCCATTCATCGTCGCGGTTGAGCACGGCGAAGTCGCCCGGTCGTAGCGCTTCGATCAGGGTCGCCTTGGCCTCGCCGTACTCGGCCATCGAGGCGTAGCGATCGAGATGATCGGGCGTGAGGTTGAGCACGACGGCCAGGGTCGGGTGGAACGCCTGGATCCATTCGAGTTGGAAGCTCGACACCTCCGCCACCGCGAGCTGCGGCATGGATTCCGCGTGCGCCGCGTCGATGAGCGGCGTGCCGAGGTTGCCGCCGACGAAGGTCTGATGGCCTGCCTCGCGGCACATGGCGCCGAGCAGCGTCGTCGCCGTACTCTTCCCGTTGGTGCCGGTGACGGCGAGGATCGGGCACGAGAGATAGCGGCCGGCGAGCTCGATCTCGCTGTAAATCGGGGTGCCGCGCAGCAGCGCCCTTTGGAGCACCGGATGCGTCTGCGGTACGCCCGGGCTGGTGACGACGAGATCTATGCCGCGCAGCAGCGCGTCGGCGTCGTCGTCCGGAAGACAGTCGACGCCGTAGTCGGCGTGAAAGCTCTCGCGCGCCGGCGCGGAGCGGTCGGCGACCCGCACCGAAGCGCTGCGCTCGCGCAGGAAGCGAAACACGGCTCGGCCCGTGCGCTCGGCGCCCAGGACCAGCACGTGGTCGCCCGTCCGCTGCATCGCCTACCTCAGCTTGAGCGTGCTGAGAGCGGCGAGCGCGCAGATGATCGAGATGATCCAGAAGCGGACGATGATCTGAGGTTCGGGCCAGCCCTGCAACTCGAAGTGATGATGAATCGGCGCCATGCGGAAGATGCGCTTGTGGCGCAGGCGGAACGACGTGACCTGGAAGATGACCGAGAGGGCTTCGGCGACGAAGACGCCGCCAGCGACGGCGAAGACGATCTCGTGCTTGGTGAGAACAGCGATCATGCCGAGCGCGCCGCCGAGCGCGAGCGCGCCGACATCGCCCATGAACATCATCGCCGGGTAGGCGTTGAACCAGAGGAAGCCGAGGCCGGCGCAGACGAGCGCGCCACAGACGATCGCCAGTTCGCCCGCTCCGGGCACATGCGGGATCTGCAGGTACTCGGCGATGCGCGCGTGGCCGGCGGCGTACGACAGGATGAGGTACGTGCCCGCCGTCGTCATCACCGGTCCGATGGCGAGGCCGTCGAGACCGTCGGTCAGGTTCACCGCGTTCGAGGCGCCGACGACGACGAAGACGGCGAAGGGAAGATAGAGCCACCCGAGATCGGGATGAATCTGTTTGAGGAAGGGGAAGTAGACCTCTGTGCTGAAGCCGGGCTTGAGATAGAGGAGAGCCGAAACACCGACGGCGGCGATGGCGATCTGGAGTACGAGCTTCTGCCGCGCCGAAAGCCCCTTCGAGTTCTTCTGCGACACCTTGCGGTAGTCGTCGGCGAACCCGATGAGGCCGTAGCCGATCGTCACCCAGAGGACGACCCAGACGAAGGCGTTGGTGAGGTCGGCGAGCAGAATCGTCGCCAGCACGAGCGAGAAGAGGATCAGGGTTCCGCCCATCGTCGGCGTCCCCGCCTTGGCGAGATGGCGCTCGGGCCCGTCGGTGCGGATCGTCTGCCCGATCTGGTGCTCGGTGAGCCGCCGGATCAGCCACGGACCGAGGAGGAAGGAGACCAGGAGGGCGGTGAAGGCGGCGACGACGGTGCGGAAGGTGATGTACCGGAAGACGTTGAAGACCGGAGAGGACGAGCTCAACGGGACGAGTAGATGATAGAGCATCACGGGCTTTTACCCGCTTCCTCGAGCAACGACACCACCCTCTCCATCTGGGCGCCGCGCGAGCCTTTCACGAGGACCGCGTCGCCGGCGCGCCAGCGCGCGCGAACGGCTTCCGCGGCCTCGCCGTGGGTGCGACAGGCGATGACCGAGTTGGCGCGCATGCCAGCGGCATGCGCGCCACTCGCCACCACATCCGCCACCACACCCACAACCACGAGAAGATCGACTCCGGAAGAAAAGGCTCGCTCGCCGAGCCGGCGATGCGCATCCACACTTTCCGCCCCTAGTTCCAGCATCTCTCCGAGGACGGCGAGCGAGCGTCCGGGCAGCTGGGCCAGCGCCTTCAGCGCGGCCTCCATGCTGCCAGGGTTGGCATTGTAAGCGTCGTTGATCAGCGTGACCCGATTGGGCAGCCGGCGCACCTCCATGCGCATCGGCACGGGCTGGACCCGCTCGAGCCCGGCGACGATGGATTCGAAACGAATGCCGGCGGCGTGTGCGATGGCTGCCGCGGCGACGGCGTTGGCGGCGGCGTGCTCGCCGGCGAGGCGCAGGCGAACGCGGCTGCTGCGATCGGCACAGTGCAGCTCGAGCGCGACCCCGTCGGCGCCGAGGTTGACGACGTGCTCGGCGCGCACCGGCTGCCCGCTGCCGAAGTAGATCTTCTCGCCAGCGAACTTCGCCGCGATGCGGACGATCCACGGATCGTCGGCGTTCACCACCGCGACCGCATGCGCGGCGAGGTGCGCGAAGAGCTCGCCTTCGGCTTCGGCCACGCCCTCGATCGAGCCGAGTCGCTCGAGGTGCTCCTCGGCGATGTTGGTCAGAACGGCGAAGTCGGGACCGGCGATGTCGGTGAGGCGCGCGAGCTCGCCGGGTTGATTCATGCCGAGCTCGAGCACGGCGATCGTCTCGCCGTTCCAGCCGAGCAGGGTCAGCGGCACACCGATGAGATTGTTCCAGTTGCCGCGCGTCTTCAGCACCTGCCCCGGCGCCTCGGCTTCGCCGATCGCCGCGATCATCTCCTTGGTCGTCGTCTTGCCGTTGCTGCCGCCGACGGCGAGGACACGCATTCCCGACTGTCGCCGCGTGTGGGCGGCGAGGTCGCCGAGGGCGCGCTCGGTGTCGTCGACGCGCACGAGCACACCGCTGGGAAAATCGATGTCGCTCGCGACCACGGCACCGCAGGCACCGCGGGCGGTGGCGTCGACGGCAAAGCCGTGGCCGTCGAAGTTCGCGCCGCGCAGGGCGACGAAGAGATCGCCTTCGGCGATGCTGCGCGAGTCGGTCGAGACGCGCGCGACCACGAGGCCCGGATCGCCGCGCAGCATACGGCCCCCGGTCGCCCGAGCGATCTCACCCAGGGTCCAGCTCATCTCGCCGGTCGAATACCTCCGCGCCAACATGGTCTCATCGCAAGGTCGAGTCGAACCGCACGCGCACGCTGCTGCCGGGCGCGAGATCGCTGCCCGGGCGCGGATCCTGGTCGACCACCACGCCCCATCCTTCTACCTGCGGCAGGAAACCGCCCTCATCGAGGAGGACCATCGCCTCGCGCATGCCGCGACCGAGGAGATTCGGCACGCCGCCGGCATACGACTGCATCGCCACCTGCAGGGTCTCGACCGGTAGGGGCGCCGGCACCGGCTTTGCGCCGGGCTGCTTCGCTCCGGGCTTCTCCCTCTTCGTCTCTGGTTGCGGCGGCACCGCCACGCCCATCGTCTCGAGCGCATATTCGGTGAAGCGCTTGAAGGCCGGCGCGGCGACCTGGCCGCCGTAGCGTGCCGTACGCGGCCGATCGATGACCACGGCGACGACGATGCGCGGGTCATCGGCCGGCGCAAAGCCGACGAACGACGAGATGCGGTCGGTCAGCGAGTAGCGCCGCGTCTTCGGATCGACCTTCTGTGCCGTACCGGTCTTGCCCGCGATGCGCACACCGCCGATCTGCGCCTTGGTGGCCGTGCCGGCTTCGACGACCATCTCCATCATCGCGGTGATCGTCTTCGCCGTCGCCGGCGAAATCGGCGTCGAGACCACGCGCGGGTGATTCTCCAGCCGCGTGCTGCCGTCTTCAGCGAGGACCTTGCGCACCACGAACGGACGCATCAGCTGCCCGCCGTTGGCGAGAGCGCCGTAGGCGGCGGCGAGCTGCATCGCGGTGACGGTCGACCCCTGGCCGAAGCTGTTGGTCACCACATGGATGCGGCCCCACTTCATCGGGTCGGGGAAGAGACCGGGAATCTCACCGGGGAGATCGACGCCGGTCACCCGGCCGAAGCCGAACGCGCGCAGCGCGTTGCCGAGGCGCTCGCGCCCGAGGCGCTCGCCGATCTTGGCGGTGCAGATGTTGCTCGAGTGCTGGATCACCTCGGCGACGGTGAGCCAGCCGTAGGGCTCATGGTCGCGCACGGTGCGTCCACCCACGGCGTAGGATCCGTTCTCGCAGAAGAAGCGATCGGTGGGGCGGATCTCGCGTTGATCGAGCGCGGTGGCGACGACGAAGGGCTTCATCGTCGAGCCCGGCTCGAAGCAATCGGTAATCGCCTTGTTGCGCCAGGCGTCGAGCCGGGAGACGTCGGGTGAATTCGGATCGAGGCGGGGCATCTGCGCCATCGCCAGCACCTCGCCGGTGCGCGGCTCGAGCGCGAGAATCAATCCGCCGGCCGCCTTGAACTCATCGACAGTGCGCTCGAGTTCCTTCTCGGCGACGTGCTGCAGCGCCGAGTCGATGGTCAGCTCGACGAGCCCGCCCTGACGCGGCAACGGGCGCCGCACGCTCGATGTGAGCATGGGGCGCCCGTGCGCGTCCCTCTCCTCCACCACCACACCAGCCTCGCCTTGCAATGCCGTGTTGAACTTCAGCTCGAGCCCCTCGACGCCGTGGCCGTCGATGTTGGCGATCCCGAGCAGCTGCGCCGCCATATCGCCCTGCGGGTAGACACGCTTGGAGGCCAGCTCGGTGCCCACACCGGGCAGATTGAGCTTCTCGATCGCGTTCCACTCGCGCGGGGCGGCCCGCCGCTTGAGCCATACGAACGACTTGGCGCTGCCGGCGGCGCGCTCGACCGCGGCGCGATCGATGTTGAGGATCTGCGCCAGCTGCGTCGAACTCTCGCGGGTCAGGACGAACTCCTTCGGCCGCAGATACACCGACACGGCTTCCACGCTGAGAGCAAGCCGTTTGCCGCCGCGGTCGATGATGGAGCCGCGCTGCGAAGGCATCGCCACGGTGTGCTCGTGCTGGCGCCCGGCGAGAACGCGCAGCGGCTCGCCTTCGAGCAGGGTCAACTGCGCCGCGCGGCCGAGCACGATCACCTGCAGCACGAGAAAGAGCGCGGCCAGACCGACGATGCGATAGCGCGATGGTTCGCTCATCGCAGCGGCCTCTGATTGATCAAGGTCGGCGGCACCATGCCGAGATTGCGCGCAGACTGCTCGAGCTGCGCCGGCGACTCCGCCGCCGCGACGGCCATCGACAAGTCACGTCGTTCGTTCTCGAGCTGCACGACGATCTCGCGCAGGGTCGCCTGGCGATACGCGGTCTCGGTGTAGCGGATGCGCATCCAGACGAAGCCGAGGGCGATGACGACGAACACGGCGGCGAGCGGCAGCAACAGCCCGCGCGCCATCGAGCGCGCTTCGTCGCGCGAACGGCGCGCGCTGTTCACCGGGCGAAAGGCGAGACGGCCCTGTGTGCCGTTGGAATGCTTGAAGAGATCGCCTTGCCGGGAAGCCGTCGCCATGGATCAGAACTCGAAGTCGGAGAAGAAATTCGGATCGTCGAAGATCGCCGCCTCGGACTTCGCGAACACCTCTTGCCACGCCCTCTGATTCCAAAGGCGGAACTTGGTGCCGTGGCCGGTGAACATCACCGCGTCGGTGAGCTGCGCGTAGCCGCGCAGCAGCGGCGGGAGTAGAATGCGTCCCTGCTTGTCGAGTTGGCACTCTTGTGCGTTGGAGATGTAGAAGTGGGTGAAGGATTCGACCTTCGGATGAAACTGCGGCCGTTGACTCATTCGCTCTTCCAGGCGCAGCCAGGCGGCGTAGGGGTGGACGTCGAGGCAAGGCGTCGAGTTCGAGCGGAAGTTGGTGATGACCACTCGATCCTCGTTGGAGGCGGAGATCAGATCGCGATACTTCGCCGGCACACTGACCCGGCCTTTCGGGTCAATCGTGTGGACGAAACTGCCTCGGAACATCGAACACGCTCTAGCCCATTTCTTCCGCCATCCTCCACTTCATGCCACTCTCCTCCACTAGCGGCCACGCTTATGCCTCTGGACCCCGTAGCGTGTCAAGAAAAATCCTTTAGGTAACGTTTGTCTGGCACGGCCGGCTCGTTATCGGACGAATTCGGCAGGTCCCAGCGTGCCTAGCCCCCCTCCCAAGTTCGAAGTCCCATGATCCTCTGGGACTGGGGACCAACTACCAGGGTGTCAGCGGGAGCGGGGCTGTAAGCCGGATTCTGTTCCCCCCCGCAACCGAGGGGGCGGCGGTCATTCCTCTGGGCCGGCGCTTGCGCGCCGGCTCGGGGCGACTACCCGAGGGCCCGCGCGGGCAACGCTACCCTCTCTTGGTCTTGCTCCGGGTGGGGTTTGCCGCACCGACCGGTCTCCCGGTCGGGGGTGCCAAAGCACCTTTTCACCAGTGGCCGACCGAAGCCGGCTCCGTCTCCTTTCTGTGGCACTTTCCCCGCCTCGCGACGGGCCGCCGTTAGCGGCCACCCTGCCCTGCGGAGTCCGGACTTTCCTCTCGCCCGATGCCCGAAGGCGCCGGCGCGAGCGACCGCCCACCCCGCTCCCGCTGAAACTCACACACCGCCGCCGGCGCAAACCCAACTCGGCGGCGTTCGACTCTTCAACTCAGGTCGAGGTCTCGCCGGCGGCGTCACCCGCGTCCGGCCGCCAGAACAACATGCGGTGGCAGTTCGGACATTGACGCACGACCTCGCGCGCTTTCTGGATCTCGTTGTAGAGCTGCGGTGGCACGTGCATGTGACAGCCCAGGCACGTCCCGTTGCGCACGGCGACCACCGCCACTCCGCCGCGGCGCGCGAAGATCTGCTCGTATTTGCTGCGCAGCGAGCGGCTCAGATGCGCCGCCAAACGCTCGCGCACAGCTTTGTCTTCATCGGCATCGAGTATCAATCGATTCTGGCGCTCGCGCTTCTCGCTGATCTCATCCGACGCCGGGCTCTCGACTTCCGCCAACGCCGCCTCCGCGATAGCGAGCTCGCTCACGGTGGTTTCGTGCTCCTCCATCACCGCGAGCAACTCGCTTTCCATGCGCTGCGTCCCTTCTTTGCCGAGCTCGATCTCGCGGCGGACGGCTTGCAGCTCCTTCTCGGTGCGCACCCGATTGAGCCGCATGCGGCGATCCTTCATCGCCACACCCTCCTCGTCGAGCAGACGCTCCAGATCCTGCCGCTTCGTATCGAGCTGCTCGCGCGACTCGCGCAGCGTCTTCACCCGCTCCTGCTTGCTCGCCAGATCGTCGGCGCGCCGGCGGATGTCCTCTTCCAGCGCACTCAGGTTGATCTGTCGATCGCGCAGCCGCTGGTCCACTTCCTGTAGAAGGGCCAGCCGCTCCAACTCCGTCAATGATTGGTCCGAATCCGCTCCACTGATCGCTGTCGTCATCTTTGCGTGCACCGCAGAGGTGGGCCCACCAGGACTCGAACCTGGGACCTACCGGTTATGAGCCGGCGGCTCTGACCACCTGAGCTATGGGCCCTTGGAAATACCACTCGATTCCAGGGAAGAAAATCCCCAGCAGGTACTAATCTCACGGCGCCAAAGCCGTGTCTATGAGGAGGACTGAAGACTGAAGACTGAGTCCCCCTGGCGCGTCCCTCTAGGGAGCGGCACGGAAGATTCGGGCTGAGGACCGAGCCCCCACCTCCCCGTCCCGGTGCGCCGCCCAGGGCGAGGCTCCCGCGGAGGCAGGGGCGGCGGGTTGGGACTCTGTCCCCGGCCCTCGGTCCCATATTTCACCCCTTGTGCTGGCGGAGCCGGTCCTGGATCCGGCGCAGGGACTCGCGCTCGCGGTCGAGGTCGTTGGCGACCGAGGCTTCGAGCACCTCCCGCCGCGCCGCCTCGCGCTCCGGGCGCTGCGCCTCGGCTTCGATCCGGCGCACGCAATCCTCCGCAAGTTGCAGCCGTTCCTCCGGCTCCATGCTGTCGGCCGAGATCACGGCGGCGCGCAGTCTCTCGGCAATCGGAGCCTCGAGGTGCTCGAGGACGACAGGTATGGCGGTGTGACCGTGCCACGCCTGCACCAACTGCTGCGCCGCCGAGGCGAGCTCGCGGTTGCGGAATCGCTCGATGACGCCGTGGTGCTCGACCGCGCGCGCGATGCCCTCGTCGACCGCCATGCTCTCGACCAGCAGCACCTCGACGCGCGGTTCGAGCCTCGGCGGCCGCACCGGCGCCACCTCGTTCGCCGGACCGGCGCGCTGCGGCGCGCGCCGCAGCGCCGCTCGCATGGCCTCTTCGCCGACGCCGAGGCGCGCCGCCGCCGTCCGCATCAACATGTCGCGCTCGATCGGGTCGGCGACCGTGCGGATGATCTGCATCACCTCCTGCGCCGCCTGTGCGCGGTCGCGCCACTCCGATCCCGACGCGCGCACTTGCTGAAAGTAGAAATCGGAGAGCGGCACCGCCTGCGCGAGCAGATCCCGCACCGCCTCGGCGCCGCGCTTGCGCACGAACGTGTCCGGGTCGTCGCCGTCGGGCAGAAAGGCGCCATGCGCCCAGACACCCGACTCGGCGCACACCGCGAAGCCGCGCATCGCGGCGCGCCGACCCGCATTGTCGCCGTCGAAGAAGACGACGATGCGACTCGCGAGACGGCTCAGTACGCGCAAGTGCGCCGGCGTCAACGCTGTGCCGAGCGTCGCGGCGACGTTGTCGATGCCGAACTGGATCAGCGCCAGCGCGTCGAGGTAGCCCTCGACCACGATCACTTCGTCGCCTTTGCGGATCGCATCGCGCGACTGCTGCAACGCGTACAACACTTCGCCTTTGTGGAAGAGCGACGACTCGGGCGAGTTGAGGTACTTCGGCTGCACGTCGCCGAGGGCGCGCCCGCCGAAGGCGATCGTCGAGCCGCGAAGGTCGCTGATCGGGAACATGACGCGGCCGCGAAATCGGTCGTAGGCACCGCCCTCGCCGTCGTCGCGCCGGCCGACGAGACCCAGCTGCGCGGCCGCGTTGAGCGCGTCCGCACGCCCGCTCAGCGCCCCGGCCAGGAAACTCCCTGCCGCAGGCGCGTAACCGAGTCCGAAGCGCGTGGCGATCTCTTCGCTCACGCCGCGCGACTCGAGATACTCGCGCGCTCCCTTCCCCTCGCGCCCCCAAAGCGCCTCCACGAAGCGCTTTCCGGCCCAGTCGTTCAGTCGCGTGAGGCGTTCGCGCATGCTTGCGGCACGCGCCTCGTTGTCGTCCGCAGCCGGGAGCTCGAAGCCGATGCGCCGCGCGACCATTTCGACCGCCTCGCGGAACTCGATGCGCTCCTGCTGCATCAGAAAAGTGAAGATGCTGCCGCCGGCGCCGCAGCCGAAGCAATGATAGAAGCCGCGCTCGTCGCTGACGGTGAACGACGGCGTCTTCTCGCTGTGGAACGGGCAGAGGCCGAGGTAGTTGCGGCCCTGCTTCTTCAGCCGAACATAGTTCGAGATCACGTCGACGATACTCACGCGATCGCGCAGAGCGTTGATCGTATCGTCGGGGATGCGCCAGGCCACGGCGGCATCCTCCCTATTGCTGCTGCGGTTCGGTTCGAGCCGGCGGCGGCACCTGGGATGTCTGCGGCGGCAGGCTGACGCGCAACACGTTGCCCGCGGTTTCGACCAACGAGCGGCCGAGCGACGAGGCCATCACCTGGTCATCGATGTTGGCGAGCGGCGGAAAGAGATGGATGAAGAGCAACACGACGGCGGCGACAGCCGTCGCCTTGCCCGCGCCGAAGACTGCACCGGCGACGCGGTTGATTCCGCCGAGCAGCAGCGCTGCGGCGATGCGGTCGAGAAGCAGG
>Ga0187894_10005029_pt1 | contig 13801 bp, 13 predicted proteins | sample GBC1701081metaG_FD_136650 | JGI IMG/M metagenome (GOLD analysis project Ga0187894, IMG submission 136650) | White microbial mat communities from a lava cave in the Kipuka Kanohina Cave System on the Island of Hawaii, USA - GBC170108-1 metaG ...
CTTAGCTGCACTCGTGACGGGATTTATTCGGGCGGTGGATGGGCCGCGGAGATACGCGCGCTCTGGTCGAGTTCCTCAGAACGAATCTCGAAGACAGCTGAAGTGGAGGGAGGGCGGTAGGGAAGTACGAAACCCTCAGCGCAGACCGAGCATGTCGAGCGGATTGGTGGTGGCCATCCGGACGACGTCCGCCTTCGGGAGCGCGCCAAGCTTGATCGCGCGCTGGACGATGCCCTGCAGCGAGGAGTTGCTTCCCGCGAGCGTGCCGTCGAGCAGCCGAAGCGATCCGTCGGGGAACGTGCGCACGGTGACGCCGCCGAACTGGACGTCACCCAGCTCCTGCCGCTTCGTCAGGAAGAAGCCGTCGCTGATCAGGATGATCTTCTTCCTCGGGCGGCTGCGGAAGACGAGCCTCACGATGTCGTCCGAGACGTGGACGCCGTCCGCGATCACCTCCGTGTAGAGGTCGTCGTCGACGAGGGCGAATCCGGCGAGGCCGGGGGTCCGGTGATGGACGGCGTTCATGGCGTTGAAGAGGTGGGTGACGCTCTTCACGCCCAGCTTCTTGGCCGCGGCCGCCTGCTCGAAGGTCGCCGTCGTGTGGCCCATCGAGACGCGCACGCCCTTCTTGACCAGGAAGCGGACCACGTCGTCGCCGCCCGGCAGCTCTGGCGCGATCGTCACGAGCTTGACGATGCCTTCGCCCGCCGAGATCCACTCCTTGATCTCGTTCAGGTCGGGCAGCCGCAGGTGGCGCGGATTGTGGACGCCTTTGCGCTCCGGATGGAGGAAGGGGCCCTCGAGGTGGACTCCCAGGATCTTCGCGCCCTTCTCGCTGCCCTGGACCTTCTTCACGACCTCGAGCGCGGCGAGGATGTCCTCCTTCGGCGTGCTGACGAAGGTCGCGAGGAATCCCGCGACGCCCTGCTTCTTCAGGTGGAGCGAGAGAGCGAGCAGGTCGTCCGGGTTCTTGCTCATGACGTCGAACCCGGCCTGCCCGTGGAAGTGGACGTCGATCAGTCCCTGGATCAAGCTCCTCCTCTACGAAGGGAACGTCGACAATGTACTCCTTCGACGACCGTCAGAAGTCGATGGCAGGTCGCCGTCTCGTCAGCGACGAGGGCCGCGCCAGGGCGAAGGCCTTGAGGTTGTCGTCGATCGTCGGCGATACTCTGCTGCCAGGCTCCCTCGCGTCGGGGAGAGTCTCTTTGAAGGGAGAGCGCCTATGGACAGCCATGTGAAGGCTCGGCTCACCAACGTGCTCGATGCCGAGGGCCTCGACGCCCTCGTCGCCAGCACTCCTGAGAATCTTCTCTACGTCACCGGCTTTCGGTCCGTTGCCCATGCCCTCTTTCGCGGGCTCGAGCTTTACGGCGTGTTCACCCGGCGTGGTGTCGGCCTCGTCATTCCCTTCATCGATGCCACCGGCGTCTCCGCGGATGGCATCGTGGTCGATCGGCTCGCGTGCTACGGGAAGTTCTTCTTCAACTACTCGGACGCTCCCGGGCCGGTTGGGGTTCGGGTTCGCGAGATCACCTCGTCACCGTCGGCCAGTCCGGCCGATGCGCTGTTCCAGGTGCTCGGCGACCTCGGGGCGCTCGACAAACGGGTCGGCCTCGACGAGGCCGGCGTCTTTCCGGCGACATGGCAACGACTCGCCGAGCGGTTGACCGGCACGACATTCGTTCCGGCGTACGCCCACTTCCGGACAGCGCGCATGGTGAAGAGTCCGGAGGAAGTGCGACGGCTCGAGCGGGCGGCGCTGATCGCCGAGGACGGCGTCGCCGCGGTGCTCGGCATGCTCAAGGCCGGCGTCACCGAGCGCGAGGCCGCGACGGTGTTCGAGCAGGAGGTTTTGCGGAAAGGCGCCCAGCCCTTCTTCACCGTCGTCACCATGGGCGAGCGCGGCGCCCTCGCCGACGTCTACGCGTCCGATCGCGCGCTCGCGTCCGGCGATCTCATCCGGTTCGATCTCGGCTGCGTCTACCAGGGGTACCGCTCGGACATCTCGCGCACGGCCGTGCTCGGCGCGCCGACCGAGAAACAGCGCCGCTACTACGACGCCGTCCGCGACGGCGAGCGCGCGGCCATCGCCGCGATGAAGCCCGGCGTGCCCGTCAACCGCATCTTCGACATCGCCGTGCGCGTCACGCGCGAGAGCGGGCTCTCGCACTACGAGCGGCATCACGTGGGCCATGGCATCGGGCTCGAGCCGTATGATCCACCGACCATCAACGCGGCAACCGAGACCCTGCTCGAGCCGGGGATGGTCTTCTGCGTGGAGACGCCGTACTACGAGCACGGCTGGGGCGGCGTGCAGGTCGAGGACGCTGTCGAGATCACGCCGTCCGGCGTGCGGCAGCTCACGCGGTCGAGCCAGGAACTTCAGGTCCTCGGCTGAGCCCGAGGGGAAGGAGACGTCGATGACGCGGATTGGACAGCACGTGGTGGTCGTGGCCCTGATGCTCGGCCTGGTCGAGGGCGGGAGCGTGCCCGGCGCAGACGCGCAGAGCCCGCCGCCCATCAAGGTCGGCTTCGCCTCCGCCATGACCGGCCCGTCCGCCATCACTGGCGAGGGCGTGAAGTGGGCCGCGCAGATGCTCGCCGACGAGTACAACGCCAAGGGCGGCATCATGGGCCGGAAGATCGAGATCTACTTCGGCGACAACGGGGGCACGCCGGGCGAGGCCGTGAGCGCGGTCCGCAAGCTCGCCGACGTCGACAAGGTCGACGTGATCGTCGGCCAGACGCACAGCGGCGCGTGCCTCGGCGCGCTGCCCGTCGTCAAGGAGCTGGGCGTCCCGATGGTCATCGAGGCGTGCAGCAACCCCAAGATCCGCGAGCAGATCGGCAAGAGCGTCAACGAGTGGGCGTTCCGCGTGAACCCGGACGACGTGATGCTCGCCAACCAGTTCGCGAAGCACATGGCGAAGACGGCGAAGTCGGTGTCGATCTTCGCCCAGAACGACGACTTCGGACGCGGGGCTGCGGCCGCGTACGACGCCGCGTTCAAGAAGACCGGCATCAAGCTCGTCAGCACGGAGTTCTTCGATCGCGGCCAGGCCGACTACCGGCCGGTGCTGACCCGCGTGAAGCGCGCCAACCCGGAGGCGGTGCTGCTCGTGATGCTGGCCAGCGAGGGCAGCGTGTTCATGCGCCAGTACCGCGAGCTGGGCCTCAACCAGAAGCTGTTCGCGCGCGGCAGCATGGCCACGCTCGAGTTCCTCCACCAGGTGCGCGACGCGCCGGGCATCGGCGACGGCCTCGTCGAGGCCACGTACTGGACGGCGGCGCTCGACCCGGAGTGGGAGAAGCGCTGGCAGGAGCGGTGGAAGGTCCCTGTGCGCGTACACGGCAGCCTCGCAGCCATCGCGTTCCGATACGCCGTGGCGCCGGCGATCGAGCAGGCGATCAAGAAGACGGGACGCGCGGACCGGAAGTCGATCCGCGACGCGCTCGAGACGGTGGACTCGCCCGACACGCCGGTCGGCCGCGTGAAGTTCGACGACACGCACCAGGCCTTCATCAACATGCTGCTGGTCGAGATAAGCGGCGGCCAGCTCAAGATCCTGGAGCGGATCCCGATCCAGCCGTAAGCGGCGCGTGGACGACCTCCTCGAGCAGGCGGTCCACGGCCTCACCCTCGGCTCGCTCTACGCCATGGTGGCGGCGGGCCTCGCCCTGATGTTCGGCGTGGTCCGCCTCATCAACTTCGCCCACGGCGAGTTCTACATGCTGGGCGGCTACGCGTTCTGGTACGCGTACCGCGAGCTGGGCCTGCCGTACCCCGTGGCCGGCCTCGCCGCCACCGGCGTGCTGTCCGCGTTCGGCTGGGCCTACGAGCGCACGGTGATCCGTACGATCCTGCCTCGGACGTGGCACGTGCAGCTCATCGCCACCCTGGCCACGTCCATCACGCTCACCAACGGCGCGATCCTCGTGTTCGGGACTCAGCCAAAGGAGGTGCCCACCCGGCTCTCGTCGACGATCCTCGAGATCGGCGGCTTGCGGATCGCCGCCCAGCGGCTCGTGGTGCTGATCGCCGCGCTCCTGATCTTCGCGGGGCTCGAGTGGTTCGTGACGCGCTCGAAGCTCGGCCGCGCGATGCGGGCCATGTCGCAGAATCGCGAGGCCTGCGCCGTCGTCGGCGTCGACGTGCAGCAGATCGCGCTCGTGACGTTCGCGATCTCGGCCGCACTGGCCGCGGGGGCGGCGGTCCTCGTCTCCCCGCTGTTCAACATCTTCCCCGACGTCGGCGCGCTCCTCACGCTCAAGGCCTTCGCTGCCGTGATCACGGGCGGCTTCGGCTACGTGAAGGGCGCGATCGCGGCGAGCTTCCTCATTGGCCTCGCGGAGTCGCTCGCCGCCGGCTACGTGTCCTACGCCTACAAGGACGCGATCGCCTTCATCGTGATGGTGCTGGTGCTGCTCGTCCGGCCGCAGGGCCTCTTCGGCCGGCGCATCGGGATCTGAGATGCGAAGCGCTCGCCGGGCCTTTGGAGCGCTCGCCCTCGTCGCCGTCCCGTGGATCGTGGCCGCGGTCGTCCCCGGCCAGGAGCGCTACGTCCTCCACGTGCTGATCTTCACCGCGCTCTACGCGGCGCTCGCGCTCTCCTACGACCTCGTCGTCGGCCACGTGGGAAGCCTCTCGCTCGCGCACCCGGCCTTCTTCGGCATCGGCGCCTACACCGCGGCGCTGCTTGGGACGGAGGCGCGCTGGCCGTTTGCCGTCGCGCTGCCGGCCGCGATCATTGCCGCCGGGCTCGCCGCACTCGTGATCGGCGTGCCGATGTTCCGGCTGACGGAGCACAGCTTCGCCATGGGCACGCTCGGGTTCGCGGTCGTGATGCAGATCGTGGCCACGAACTGGGTGGACTTCACGCGGGGACCGCTCTGCGTGACGGGGATTCCGAAGCCGGCGGTCGGCGCGCTCCGCGTCGCCACGCTGCCCGCGTTCTACTGGACGGCGCTCGGCGCGCTCGCGCTCGTCGTCCTGCTCTACCGCGGCCTCACCACGTTCCGCCTCGGCCGAGCGTTTCACGCGGTGCGCGACGACGAGACGCTCGCCGCCGCCGCGGCGATCGACCCCCTCAAGTACCGCATGCTCGCCTTCGCCATCGGCGGGGCGCTCGCCGGCGGCATCGGCACGCTCTACGTCTCGTACGTCGGCGTGCTGTGTCCGGGAGAGCTGGCGGTGAGCCTCACGGTGAACTTGCTGGTGATGGTGTTCCTGGGCGGCGTGGGCAGTCTCCGCGGTGTCCTGATCGGAGCCGCCGCCTTCACCGCGCTGCCCGAAATCCTGCGCATGGCGCCGACGTGGCGCATGGTGATCTACGGGCTGCTGCTGCTCGTCATCGTGATTCGCTGGCCCGACGGCGTCGGCACAATGTTCTCGAAGGGGGCCTCGACGGCCTCCTCCGAGCCTCCCCCGAGGGACGGGTTGCGCCGGCGGAGCCGGCGCTCGAACGCGGTATAGCTTGGCGCTGCTCGAGATTCGCGGGCTCACCAAGCGGTTCCTCGGCGTCACCGCCGTGGATGCCGTCGATCTCACCGTGGATGTGGGGGAGCTGGTGAGCCTCATCGGCCCCAACGGCTCGGGCAAGACCACGCTCTTCAACTGCGTCACCGGCTTCGCCGCGCCCGACGCGGGCCGCGTGGCGTTCCGCGGCCGCGACGTGACGGGCGCGCCGGCGCATCGCATCGCGCGCCTCGGGATCGGGCGCACGTTCCAGCTCGTGCGGGTGTTCCCCCGACTCAACGCGCTCGACAATCTCCTGACGTTCCTGCAGCAGCATCAGGAGGAGAACGTCGCCGCGCGCCTCGTCCGCACGGCTCGCATGAGGCGGCTCGAGGCCGCCGCCGTCGAGCGGGCGCATCACTTGCTCGGGACCGTCGGCCTCCGAGATCGCGCGTCCGCGCCGGCGGGCAGCCTCTCCTATGGCCAGCGCAAGCTCCTGGCCTTTGCCGCGGCGCTCATGCCCGACCCCGACCTCTTGCTGCTCGACGAGCCCGCCGCCGCCGTCAATCCGACGATGATCAACCAGATGAAGGAGCAGATCCGCGCGCTGCACCGCGCGGGCAAGACGGTGCTGCTGGTCGAGCACAACATGGACGTGGTCATGGACATCTCCGAGCGCGTGGTGGTCCTCGACCACGGCCAGAAGATCGCCGAGGGGCCTCCGGGCGCGATTCGCCGCGACCCGCGCGTCATCGAAGCGTACTTTGGAGCCTGACGAGCACACATTCGCATGCCCGCCCCCCACGTCGGCAGACCACTCAAGCGGCTGGAGGACCAGCGGCTCCTGCGCGGCGAGGCAACGTTCATCGACGACCTCGACATGGTCGGGGTGCTCCACGTGGCGTTCGTGCGGAGCATTCACGCCCACGCGCGAGTCCGCGTGGACGCCCGCGCCGCGCGCGTCGTGCCGGGAGTCGCCGGGGTGTTCACCGCCGCGGACTTCGAGCGGGCCGGCGGCGTCCCCGAGATTCCGACCGCGGTCGCCCACGAGGCGCTCCGACCGTGCCGGCAGCCGATCCTGGCCTGCGGCACGGTCCGCTTCGTCGGAGAACCGATCGCGGTGGTGCTCGCGGCTGACCGCTATGCCGCGGAGGACGGCGCCGCCGCCGTGACGGTCGAATACGAGCCGCTCGCCCCCGTGCCCGACGCGCGCGCCGCCGTCGCCGATGGCGCCGCAGTCCTGCACGAGGCGCTCGGTGACAACGTCGCCGCCGACTTCACGGTCCGCGTGGGCGACGCGGACGCCGCGTTCCGCTCGGCGGAGATCGTCACGCGCGGGCGCTACCAGGTCCATCGCCATACCGCGATGCCGCTCGAGACGCGCGGCGTCGCCGCCCGGTACGATCGCGGGACCGGCCAGCTCACCGTGTGGACGTCGACGCAATGGCCGCACACCGTCCGCGACGTGCTGCGCGACGTGCTCGGGCTCGCCGAGCACAAGGTCCGCGTGGTGGCGCCGGACATGGGCGGGGGCTTCGGCGTGAAGCAGGACGTCTATCCCGAGGAGCTCGTGCTTGCGCTGCTGGCCGTGCGCCTCGCCGTCCCCGTCAAGTGGATCGAGACGCGGCGCGAGCATCTCCTGGGCACGGCGCATGCGCGCGAGCAGTGGCACGACGTGGAGCTGGCCGCCCGACGCGACGGGACGATCCTGGCGATGCGCGCCGACCTGCTCGCCGACATCGGCGCGTACACGCGGAGCCTCGGCGTGCTCTGCCCGTCCATCACCGCGGCGATCCTGCCCGGCCCCTATCGCTTCCGGACCTACACGTGCCGCGTGCGCGCCGCCCTCACGTGCAAGGCGCCAGCGGGCGCGTATCGCGGCGCGGGCCAGCCCGAGGCGGTCTTCGCCATCGAGCGCGCCGTGGATCATCTGGCGCGCGAGCTTCGCATGGATCCCGGCGAACTCCGGCGCCGGAATTTCATCCCGCCCGACGAGTTCCCCTGGGAGCTGGGGACGGCGTCGGCGCAGGTGCCGCTCGTGTACGACAGCGGAAACTTCGGGGCCGCGCTCGACACCTCGCTCGGCCTCGCGCGCTACGAGGAGCGGCGCCGCGAGCAAGCCGCCGAGCGCGCGAAGGGGGAAGCGGGTCGGCTCCTCGGCATCGGCATCGCGGCGTACGTGGCGTTGACGGGGCTCGGGCCATTCGAATCGGCGCTCGCGCGAGTGGATGGAAGCGGACGGGTCCTGCTCACCACCGGGGCCTCACCGCACGGCCAGGGCACCGCCACCGCCCTCGCCCAGGTCGTTGCCGACGCGCTCGGTCTCGAGCCGGATGACGTCACCGTCCAGCACGGCGACACCGCGTCGATCCCGTTCGGGATGGGCACGTACGCGAGCCGCAACGCGGTGATGGCGGGCAGCGCGGCGCTCGGCGCCGCCCGGGCCGTGGCGGCGAAGGCGCGACGGCTGGCCGCGCGCCTGCTCGAAGTCGGCGAGACCGATCTCGAGCTGGTCGACGGCGCCGTCCGCGTGGTCGGCGCCCCGGACCGTCGCCTTCCCCTCGGCCAGCTCGCGAGAGCCTGCGCGCCCGGCCTACCCTTGCCCGCGGGGATGGAGCCCGGCCTCGAAGCGCTCCACTACTTCGAGGCGCCCCGGCCGACGTTCGCGAGCGGCGTCCACGTCGCCGTCGTGACCGTGGACCGCGAGATCGGGATCGTCGAGATCGTCGACTACGTGATCGCGAGCGACGCCGGCCGCCTGATCAACCCGCTCATCGTCGAGGGACAGGTCCACGGCGGCGTGGCCCAGGGGATCTCGGGCGCGCTCTACGAGGAGCTGGCCTACGACGACCAGGGCCAGCCGCGCACGCAGTCGCTGCTCGAGTACGTGATGCCGACCGCAGAGCAACTGCCTCCGATGCGCATCGCGCATCTCGCGACGCCCAGCGCGCTCAACCCGCTGGGAGTCAGGGGCGTCGGCGAGAGTGGCACGCTGCCCCCGCTGGCTGCTCTCGCCGCCGCCGTCGAGGACGCGCTCGCACCGTTCGGAGCCGGCATCGACAGCACGCCGCTCCGACCGGAGGACCTGCTCCGCGTGATCCACGGTCGCGCCACGGAGCGCGGACCCTCGCTTGGTTGAATCGGTGTCATCGCCCTTCTCCGGCGGCAGCCGACCGCACGGCGTTCTCGCATCACGGCCGATCTACAGCCAATTGATCTACAGCACGCGCCTTCATCGTTCTTGACGGCGGGCCGCCGGTCCTCCTAAGGTACGGGGCACGCACAGCGTGGTGCGCACGGATCGATCTCGTCCTCCAAGGAGACATTCCATGATGACCACGCGCCTCTGGCTCACCATCGTCGTGGCGTTCCTCGCCGCCCTGTCCGTCCCGACCGTCGCGATCGCCCAGGCCAAGGTCAAGCTCGTGCTCGACTGGCAAATCCAGGGGCCGCAGGCGCCGTTCATCACCGCCAAGGCCATGGGCGCCTTCACCACCCAGGGACTCGACGTGACGATCGATCGGGGCACGGGCTCGCAGAAGACCATCGAGATGGTCGCGACGGGGACGTACGACCTCGGCTACGGCGACATCAACTCGATGATCGAATACAACGCGAAGAACCCGCAGATGCCGCTGATCGCCGTGGGCATGGTCCTCAACTCGCCTCCGTTCTCGCTGCTCTCGCTCAAGCGCTACGGCATCCGCGAGCCCAAGGATCTGAAAGGCGCCTGGATCGGCGCGCCCGCTGGCGATGCGCCGCGACGGCTCTGGCCGATCTTCGCCAAGAACGCCGGCGTGCCCGTCGACAGCGTGAGCTGGATCAACATGGCGCCGCCGCTGCGCGAGCCCGCGCTGGTCAAGGGCGACGTCAAGGCCATCTCCGGCTTCTACTTCACGGGCTTCCTGAACCTGACCGAGAACCTGAAGATTCCCGAGACCGAGGTGGTCGCGTTCCGGTACAGCGAGTACGGCATCGCTCTCTACGGCAACGCCGTGATCGTGCGCGTCGACTGGCTGAAGAATCACGAGGACCTCGCGCGACGCTTCCTCGCCGCGCTGAACACCGGGTTCAAGGCGACGCTCAAGGATCCGAAGGGCGCGATCGCCCACGTGAAGGCGGCGGAGCCGCTCTCCAACGAGGCCACCGAGCTCAAGCGGTTGCAGCTCGCCATCGACACGAACATGGTCAACGCCGAGGTGCGGCGAAATGGTCTCCTCGGCATCGATCCGGAGCGCATGGGCCGCGCGATCGAGCAGATGGTCGTGGCGTTCGAGCTGCCGTCCAGGCCGACCGTCGCGCAGGTGTTCACCGGCGCGTACCTGCCGCCCGCGGCCGACCGCCGACTCGACTAGCGCGCTGTCCCGGAGATGTGCCGAACACGCGTGGTGACGCGTCCCGTCTGCCTGGTGCGCGCGTGAGCATTGACGCGGCGATCTCGCTGCGTGACGTCGCGTTCGACTATGTCGCCAATGGGCGCGTGACTCGCGCGGTCGAGGGCGTGTCGCTGGAGGTTCCGCGGGGCGCGACTGTGGCGTTCGTCGGGGCTAGTGGCTGCGGCAAGTCCACGCTGCTGAAGCTGGTCTCTGGATTGCTGCGGACGACGTCGGGGACCGTCCTCGTCGACGGGCAGCGCGTGACCGGTCCCTTGAAGCACGTCGGCATGGCCTTTCAGAACCCCGTGCTGTTGCCCTGGCGGAGCGTCCTCGACAACGTGCTGCTGCCGCTCGAGATCTTGCGCGAGAACCGCGACCCGCGCACGCCCGAGCGCGCGCTGTGGACCGAGAAGGCGAGGGCCCTGCTCGCCACCGTCGGGCTCGGCGGCGCGGAGCATCGGCAGCCGCGCGAGCTGTCCGGGGGCATGCGACAGCGGGTGAGCCTCTGCCGGGCGCTGATTCACGAGCCGGCGCTGCTCCTGCTCGACGAGCCGTTCGCCGCGCTCGACGCGTTCACCCGGGAGGAGATGTGGGAGCTGCACCAGCGGCTGCGTCTTCACCGGGAGTTCACCGGCGTGCTCGTGACCCACGACCTGCGCGAGGCCGTCTTCCTCGCGCAGAGGATCTACGTGATGGGGACGAATCCTGGGCGCATCGCCCACGTCCACGAGGTGGCGTTCCCGGCGCCGCGCACGCTCGCGCGGATCGACGGCGCCGAGGCCATCGAGCTGATCCGGTCGATGCGAGAGCAGATCCGGCCGACGCGCGAGACGGCCGCGTGACGCGCGCGTCGCGACGCGTCGTGCTGCCCCTGCTGGTGTTCGTCGCGCTCCTCCTCGTCTGGGAGGTGGCCGTGCCCGCGCTCCGGATCCAGCAGATCGTGTTGCCGGCGCCGAGCGGCGTGGCGCGCACGATGATCGACACCGCCGGCCCGATCCTCTTCCACGCCCGCTACACGCTCCAGACGACGCTGATCGGGTTCGGCGCCGCCGTGGTGGCCGGGCTCGTGCTGGGCTTCGCGATCGGGGCGTTCCCCGCCGTGAACGACGCGCTCTACCCGCTGCTCGTGGGCTTCAACAGCATCCCCAAGGCCGCGATGGTTCCGCTGCTGGTGATGTGGTTCGGCATCGGCGCCGTGCCCGCGGCGCTGACGGCGTTCCTCCTGGCCTTCTTCCCGATCGCGGTCAATGTGGCGGTAGGGCTCGCGACGCTCGAGCCGGAGCTGGCCGACGTGCTCCGAGTGCTCGGCGCCTCGCGCTGGCAGATCTTCCGCAAGGTCGGCGTGCCGCGCACGATGCCGCTCTTCTTCGCGTCGCTCAAGGTGGCGATCTCCTCGGCGTTCGTCGGCTCCGTGATCTCCGAGACGGTGGCGTCGAACGCCGGAATCGGGTATCTGATGGCCGTGGCCGCTTCGGACTTCAACACCCGGCTGGCCTTCGCGGGCCTGTTCGTCCTCGCTGCGCTCGGCGTGGCGCTCTACGGCCTCTTCGCCGCCGTCGAGCGCCGCATGACGAGCTGGGCGTACACGGAGTAGCCGTGGACGCGCTGATTCGCGAATGGTTGAACCTCGGGCTTCGCTGGGTCCACGTGATCGCCGGGATCGGCTGGATCGGCACCTCGCTCTATTTCATGTGGCTCGACGCGAGCCTCCGGAAGCCCGATCCCCCGCGCGAGGGCGTGCAGGGCGAGACGTGGCTGCTCCACAGCGGGGGCTTCTATCGGGTCGAGCGGCGCATCGTGCCGCCCGGGCAATTGCCGTCGCCGATCCACTGGTTCAAGTGGGAAGCGGCCATGACGTGGCTGACCGGGTTCCCGCTGCTCGTCCTGATCTACTACGTCACGGGCGGCGTCTACCTGGTCGACCCGGCCGTGTCCTCGATCACGCCCCGAGCCGCGGTCGCGGTGGGCCTCGGACTCCTGATCGTATCCTGGCTCGTCTACGATCTCCTGTGGACGTCGCGGCTCTCCCATGGCTCCGGCCGCACCGCCACCGTCGTGTCGTGGGCCCTGCTCTTCGCCGTGGCCTACGCGCTCACCCGCGTGCTGAGCGGGCGCGCCGCGTACCTCCACGTGGGCGCCATGCTCGGCACGATCATGGTCGCCAACGTCTGGATGCGCATCGTCCCGGCGCAGCGCGAGATCATCGCAGCCGCCGAGGCCGGGCGGACGCCCGATCCGCGTCTTTCCACCCGGGCCAAGCAGCGCTCAGCCCACAACAGCTACGTGACGTTCCCCGTGATCTTCACGATGCTGAGCCCGCACTATCCGGCGACGTACGCGCACCCGCTGAACTGGCTGATCCTGTGGCTGCTGATCGTGATCGGCGCCGGCGTCCGTCGGGTGATGATCGCGCGCGAACGCGGCGCACCGGCCGACTGGTGGCTCGTGCCGGTGACGGCCTGCCTCGCCGCCGTCATCTTCCTGACGTCGCCCGCGTGGCTCGACGGGACGCCGCGCTCCGCGGGTCCCGTCCCGGGTGGCCCCGTCGCCTTCCCGGCCGTGAAGGCCGTGATCGACCGCCGCTGCCTTTCCTGCCACTCGGAGACGCCGACCGACGACATCTTCCGCATTGCGCCGAACGCCGTGACGTTCGACACTCCGGAGAGCATCCGCGCCCGCGCCGACACGATCCGCGAGCGCACCGTGGTCTTGAAGAACATGCCGCTCGCCAACAAGACCGGGATGACCGACGCGGAGCGGGTACTGCTGGCCCGGTGGATCGATGCCGGCGCATCGATCGACGGCGTGACGCGCGGCCGGCGATGAGCGCGCCCGAATCCACGCTGGTCCTCGACGTGCCCGCCTGGGTCGACGTGGAAGCACCGCCGGGTCATCGGTATCGCGAGGACGACGAGAAGATGGCGCTCGTGATCCGCCTGTCGAGCGAGAACGTGTCGCGCGGCGCCGGCGGTCCGTTTGCGGCCGCGGTGTTCGAGATCGGCTCGGGTCGGCTCGTGGCGGCCGGCGTCAACAGCGTGGTCCGGCTCCAGAACTGTGTCCTGCATGCGGAGACGATGGCCATCATGCTCGCCCAGCGGCGAGTCGGGTCGTTCTCCCTTCGAGCGCCCGCCCTGCCGGCCCACGAGCTCGTCACGAGTTGCGAGCCGTGCGCGATGTGTCTGGGCGCGACGCTCTACAGCGGCGTGCGCCGACTCGTCATCGCGGCGACGCGCGACGACGCGACGGCGGTCGGCTTCGACGAAGGCCCCGTCTTTCCGCAATCGTACACGTACGTGGCGGATCGCGGGATCGAGATCGTGTGGAACGTGAAACGCGCCGAGGCGACGCGCGTGCTCCGGGCGTATCGCGAGGGCGGGGGCGTGATCTACAACGCCGACCCCACGCCGCCCGCGATCGGCTGACGGTCGCGCCGCCACGCCGTGACCATCGCCCTCGAGACGCTGGACGCGATGAGCGAGGGCGACTTCCGTCGATCGCTGGAGGCCGTCTTCGAGCGCTCGCCCTGGGTGGCCGAACGAGTCTGGTCGGCGCGGCCCTTCCCGAGCGTCGAGGCCCTGCACGCGGCAATGACGGCGGTGGTCCGACGGGCATCTGGCGACGAGCAACTCGCGCTGCTGCGCGCTCATCCCGACCTGGCCGGCAAGGCGGCGCGTGCCGGGGCGATGACCGCGGCGTCGGTGGCGGAGCAGTCGACCGCGGGCCTGGACCGGCTGAGCGACGCGGAGTACGAGCGATTCGAGCGCTTGAACTCGGCCTATCGCGCGAAGTTCGGCTTCCCGTTCATCATCGCCGTGCGGATGCACGACAAGAGCGCCATCCTCGCCGCCTTCGAGCGGCGCCTGGGTCACGCGCCCCATGATGAAGTCGAGGCGGCGCTGGTCCAGGTCTTCGCCATCGCCCGCCTCCGGCTCGACGCCCTCGTGACCGAGCGATGAGCCCGGCAGCC
>Ga0187894_10005030_pt1 | contig 13801 bp, 13 predicted proteins | sample GBC1701081metaG_FD_136650 | JGI IMG/M metagenome (GOLD analysis project Ga0187894, IMG submission 136650) | White microbial mat communities from a lava cave in the Kipuka Kanohina Cave System on the Island of Hawaii, USA - GBC170108-1 metaG ...
GAAATGGCCATCAGCAAACATGGCCTTGACGCACTGGGATTGAAAAATCTCGGGAACGTTCATTGGAACCTTTCCGTCTCCGCACTCTATGAGCACGCCATCCGCCGCGGCGAGGGCGTGCTGAGCCAGGGCGGACCGCTCTGCGTGCTGACCGGCGTGCACACCGGTCGTTCGCCCGGCGACAAGTTCTTCGTCCGCGAACTCTCCAGCGAAGGCAAGATCGACTGGGGCAAGACCAACCAGGCGATCGATGCGCGTCAGTTCGACGGCCTGCTGGCCCGCATGCTGGCCTATGCCCAGCGCCGCGATCTTTACGTGCGGGAGTGCTACGCCGGCGCCGACCCAACGCATCGCATCGGCGTGCGGGTGATCACCGAGACCGCCTGGCACAATCTGTTCGCCATGAACATGTTCCTGCGGCCACCGCGCGAGCACCTAGCCGACTTCCGGCCCGATTTCACAATCCTGCAGCTGCCGGGCTTCCAGGCAGTGCCGGAGATCGATGGCACCCGGTCCGACTGCGCCATCGTCTGCGATTTCCGCCGCAACCTCGTGGCGATCTGCGGCACCTGGTACGCCGGTGAGATCAAGAAGTCGGTGTTCACCATCCTGAACTACCTGCTGCCGGACAAGAACGTGCTGCCGATGCACGCCTCGGCCAACATTGGCGCCAAGGGCGACGTCGCGATCTTCTTCGGCCTGTCGGGCACCGGCAAGACGACGCTGTCGGCCGATGCATCGCGCACCTTGATCGGCGATGACGAGCACGGCTGGGGCGAGACCAGCGTCTTCAACTTCGAAGGTGGCTGCTACGCCAAGGTGATCAAGCTCAGCCGTGAGGCGGAGCCGGAGATCTACGCCACCACCGAGCGCTTCGGTACGGTGCTGGAAAACGTGGTGCTCGACCCGGTCACCGGTCTGCTCGATCTCGACAGCAACAAGTACACCGAGAACACGCGCGCCTGTTACCCGCTGGATTTCATCCCCAATGCCAGCACGACAGGCATCGCCAAGACGCCCGACAACATCATCATGCTGACAGCCGATGCGTTCGGCGTGCTGCCGCCGATCAGCCGCCTGTCGCCCGAGCAGGCGATGTATCACTTCCTCAGCGGCTACACGGCCCGCGTGGCCGGCACCGAGAAGGGCGTCAGCGAGCCGCAGGCGACCTTCTCGACATGTTTCGGCGCCCCCTTCATGCCGCGTCATCCGACAGTGTACGCCAAGATGCTGGGCGAGAAGATGGCCCGGCAGAACGTGAAGTGCTGGCTGGTCAACACAGGATGGTCTGGCGGTGGTTTCGGTGTCGGTGAGCGCATGTCGATCCGCCACACGCGCGCGATGGTGCGGGCGGCGTTGGATGGTCGCCTGGCGCAGGTGGCGACGACAGCCGAGCCGCATTTCGGTCTGCTGGTGCCATCAGCATGTCCCGATGTGCCGAGCGAAGTATTGAACCCGCTGATGAGCTGGAAGGACAAGAAGGCCTACGAAACCGCCGCCCGCGATGTGGCGCGTCGTTTCGAGACCAACTTCAAGCAGTTTGAAACCGCCGTCGACGGCAAGGTCAAGCAGGCGGCCATCCGCGCCGCCGCGTAAGACCGACATCAGCGCGTCGCGAGGCTCGCGTCCTGGACGCGGGCCTCTGTCGTTACGGCGCTATCGAGCGCGCAGGCGCGCCAGCATCAACCATACCGCGGCGCTCAGGATCAGCGCGGCACCCAACCATTCGCCAAGGCTCAGGTGCAGCGGATCGACCCAGCCGGCGTAGCCGGCACCCAGTTCGATCGCAATGGTGAAGGCCGGCATCAGCATCAGCGCGATGAGGTAGGCCTGTGTACCGGCATGGCGCAGTGCATAGAACGTCAGCCATTGGCCGGGTCCACGGAAGATCAGACCGGCAGCGATGCCCCAAAGCCAGAGATGAAGGTTGCCGAAGGCATTCCCGCCGGTGTCCCAGGGCGAGCGTGTTACTCCCAACGCACCAGCGGCGCTCCAGGCCACGATCAGCACGATGGATGTGATGATCAATGTTTCGGCGGTAAAGCGGCTGCGTTCGGCGATGTTGTCGCTGCGATTGCGTGGATGCTTCTCGACGGCGAGCGCCGTCACCACGACGCCGGTCTCCGACGCCAGCAACCAGAGCGCGCCATAGTAGGCCGTGCCTGGCGCCAGGCAGGCGATCAGAATGATAAGCCCCACTGCCAGCAGGCCCAAGGCAGCGCGTTCTACTGGCGGCGGTACTAGTCGGTACACCAGCAATGCCGCCAGTGCGCCCATCAGCACGTTGGCGGTCGACAGCAGCGTGCTCTGCGATGCCATCAGCCATGCCAGGGCAGCCGACGAGGCGCCTGTGATGGCAACGCGCAACACGCCATAGCTCACCATCCAGGGTGTGAAGAGCGTGCGCCAATTGCCGGGCGCCTCGCGGCCGATCCAGAAGATCACGAGACCACCGGCCAGCAGTTGCACGAGCGTATAGGCCCAGGGGTCGAGGCCAGCGCGTGACACCACGAAGCGGGTGATGACAAGGTAGACTGCCCACAGCACGGCTGTGGCGAGGGCGATCGTGAAGGCGCGCGGCATCGCGACGGAAAGGGCGGCGGTCAGGCCCTGAAGCGCAGCAGCAGGTGATTGATGCCGTTCAGCACGACATAGACCTGCTCGAACTGCTGGTGGAATTCGTCCCACACCGGCAGCCCGCCGCGCATCGCCATCGAGGTATAGATCTCGGCGATGCTCTTGCGGCCATCGATCTGGCCGACGATGGCACTGGCCAGCGGCGGCAGTTGCGCGCGCCATGGAAAGCCGTCCAGGTTGGCGACCAGCGGCGTGCCGGGCTTCAAGCCTTGCGCCAGGGTTGCAGCATCCATCTCCCGCAGCACCGGGATGGCAGATGTGTCCTCCGGTCGGGCGACGGTGTCATAGCCCGCCTTGGTGGCATAGAAGACGTGCATGCGCTGGTTGCTGGCCAGCCGCTCGGCAAAGGCGGCCCGCTCCAGGAAGGGCAGGGCCGCAACATCACGACCGATCTGCGGATCGCTCATGTACGTGGTTGGCTCGTAGCGCATCGGCTCCATGAAGCCCACCAGTCGCAGGCCGGCGCGTTTGCTCATCTCGGCGATCTGCGGAACCGTATAGGCACGATCCTGGCTGTGCAGCAGCAGGTCGTAGAGCGCCGCGTCATTGCCCGACAGGTGGTCGTTCAGGAACGTGTTGCGGCGGAACAGGTTGGTCGGCGGCAGGAAACGGATCAGCCGCTTGGCCATGGCCAGTCGTTCGGCCGGGGCGGTGCCGATCGGGCTCAGGGTGCGCAGCATGTCCTGCATGGGATAGACGCCGCTGCGGCCATATTCGCCGTACAGCATCACGCCCATGCCGCCTTCCGGCGCCAGGGCCCCGGCCAGGGTGTTGAGGCCGATCTGGGGATCAGGAAGGTGATGCAGTACGCCGGTGCAGTCGATGTAGTCGAATGCGCCGACCTCCAGTGACGGCAGGTCGAGCAGCGACGCAGTCAGGAACCGCACGTTGCGCAAGCCACGCGCCTGGGCCCGCGCCTCGGCAATGGCGCGCGAGGCTTCGGAAATGTCGAGATAGATGATTTCAGCCGGGCACTTCAGGTCCTGCAACTGCTGGGCCAGCATGATGCAGGCATCGCCGGTACCGCCGCCGGCGATCAGCGCCCTGAACGGCTGGCGGAAATCACGCCGACCGGCATAGAGGTAGTGATTGATCTCCAGGACATGGCTGGGCGTGCCGACCACCAGACGTCGCGCCTCGTCGGCCGGGTCGCGCGGCGGGTAGGGCATTGCTTCGTACTGCGCACGCACCGTGGCGTCAGTCTTCGCCGGAGAGATCGCTGCTGGGGCAGGCGGCGCTCCGGCGGTGACGTCATGACTCATGGTGCAGATCGGCTCGGCAAACGTCCGGCGCCTGTCGCGCGCGCCGCGGACGTGCTAAGCGCGCAGGCAATCTACAATATCTTGTGCCTCAATCTGGCGGATGATGAAAGGCTATTTCGGTATCGGTGTGGAAGGTGTGAGCAAGGCGATGAATGTCGGCGCCCTGTTCCGAACGGCGCATGCCTTCGGCGCCAGTTTCGTTTTCACCATCAATGCCCAGTACCGGCGCGGCGAGAGCGGCCAATCTGATACGTCGAATACGCCCGGCGCAGTGCCCACCTATCATTTTGCCAGCATCGAGGAATTCCGCCTGCCGCAGGCCTGTCGGCTGGTAGGAATTGAGATCACCCCTGACGCCATCGAGCTTCCCAGTTTCCGCCACCCCCGGCAGGTCGCCTACCTGCTGGGCGCGGAGCGCGAGGGGCTTTCCACCACCGCGCAGTCGCTATGCGATTTCGTAGTGCGGATTCCGATGCGGTTCTCGGTGAACCTGGGGGTGGCCGGGGCTATCGTCATGTATGACCGCCTGATCAGCCTGGGCCGGTTTGCCGACAGGCCCGTGGCCGCCGGAGGCCCCGACACGCCTCTGTCGCCGCCTGTCTTCGGGGAGCCGGTCTGGAAACGGCGTCACAGGCGAAAGATGCAGACGGCTGCCAAACCAAGCGATCGATCCTGAACCGGGTGCCGCGCGCGATGGTGGTTTCCCGGCAGCTAGGCTATGATTCTACAATGAAATTCGACGATCGTTGGATGGTGCGAGGGCTGGCTCTCGGGGTGGCGACGGCCGGGATCATGGTGTCGGCCCTGGCCTGGGGCCAGACGCCGCCGGCCGCCGGGCCGGCTGAGCCACCGGATCAGCCGCGCCGGCTCGATGATTTCGGCGACTGGCGGGCAATGGCGGCCGGCGGCGATGAGGATCGCACCTGCTACGTGACGCAAAAGGCGATAGCGGCACCGCCCGAAGGTCGCGCCAAGGACCGGCCGCTGCTCTACGTCACGCATCGGCCAGCGAAAAACGCGCTTTATGTCGTGGCTTATTTCGCCGGCTACACGGTGAAGCCCGACAGTGACGTCGAGCTGGATTTCGGTTTCACCAAGTTCCGGCTGTTCGCCCAGGACGGCAGCAACGGCGCCTGGTCGCCCAGCCCGGAGGTCGACGGGCGAATTGTCGACTCCATGCGGGCGGGCCAGGTGGTGGCCGTGCGCGGTCTCGATGAGGCTGGCCGCGAGGTCACCGACACGTTCTCGTTGCAGGGCTTCACGGCGGCTCTTTGGCGCGCCAGCCAGGAATGCCGCGTCCGGTAGTTGCGCCGGCGCGGGCACAAGACTATCTGTCCGCGATGTCCGTTCTGCAGACCGAACCGCTGGCCATCCTCGAGCCGCTGCGCCGCAACGACCTGCGGCCGAATCTGGTCGGCCTCAGCCGGGCCGAGCTGAAAGCGCTGCTGGCCGAGCACGGATTGGAGCCGTTCCGCGCCGGTCAGATCTGGCACTGGATCTACTGGCACGGCGCGCGCGACTTCGCCGCCATGAGCACCATCGCGCGCAAGACGCGCGAGCGGTTGGAGGAGCTGTTCGTTCTCGAGCGGCCGCAGATTGCCGTCGAACAGCGCTCGGTCGATGGCACCCGCAAGTGGCTGCTGCGGCTCGTCGACGGCAACGAAGTGGAGTGCGTCAACATTCCGGAGGCGGACCGTGGCTCGGTGTGCGTGTCGAGCCAGGTCGGCTGCACGCTGACCTGCAGCTTCTGCCATACCGGCACGCAGCCCCTGGTGCGCAACCTGACGGCAGCGGAGATCGTCGGCCAGTTCATGGTGGCGCGCGACAGTTACGGCGAGTGGCCGACGCCGATCGAGACCACGCGCATGCTCAGCAACATCGTCATGATGGGCATGGGCGAGCCGCTGTACAATCTCGACAACGTCACAAAAGCGCTGCGGATCGTAATGGACGATCAGGGCATCGCGCTCAGCAAGCGGCGTATCACGCTCTCGACCTCGGGCATCGTGCCGATGATCCCCCGGGTCGGTGCCGAGCTGGATGTGAATCTCGCCGTGTCGTTGCATGCCGTGACCGACGACGTGCGCAACGCACTGGTGCCGGTCAATAAGAAATGGCCGATCGTCGAGTTGCTCGAAGCCTGTGCCGCCTATCCTGGCGCCAAGAACAGCCGGCGCATCACCTTCGAGTACGTGATGCTGAAGGGCGTCAACGACAGCGATGCCGATGCCCGCGAGCTGGTACGGCTGCTCAAGCCGATCCATGCCAAGGTGAACCTGATTCCGTTCAATCCGTGGCCGGGTGCACCCTACGAGTGCAGCTCCAACAACCGCATCCATCGCTTCGCCGAGATCGTCAATGCCGGTGGCCTGTCGGCGCCGGTGCGCACGCCGCGCGGCCGCGACATTCTCGCCGCCTGCGGCCAGCTCAAGAGCGAGAGCAAGCGCGATCGCCACACGAAGGTGCGTGACGTGGAAGCGCGCGCCGGCGTCTAGCGAGTATCAGGCGATAGAAAGACAACCGTTGACATGGTGCAGCCTCACGGCTTCACTGGGCGTGGGTTGTTGGGAAGAGCGGCTGGGTGGCAACGTCGGGCAACAACACGGCGTGCGATAGCCCGTCGTCTTGGGGGGCGCTCGATGATGCGTCGTTCATTTCTGGTCCTCGCCGCGAGCGCCGGTCTGTCCGCATGCCTGGCAACAGACGACATTCGCTACGTATCACCCAACAGCGGCGTCATGGCGGCATTCGACGCGCCGTATGATCGGGTTCTGGTATCAACACTTTCCACGCTGCGACAGCTCGATGTGACGATCGAGAGCGTCGAGGAACTGTCCGGTGGGACACTCATTCTGGTTTCGAAGGGACTGAGCGGTTTCAGTTGGGGCGAAGTCGGTCGCGTGCTCGTCGAGCAGCGAGCGGGGCCACCGATCCCAGTTCGTTTGCTGTGGGTGAAGCGCTATCAGCGTCAAGTTACCGGCACGAGCCAGACTGAGTTTGCGCAGCAACTCTATCACGGTATCTCCGCCGACCTGGGCGGACGGTAAGGACATCCGTCATGCCGGTAAGGCGGATTGTCGATCCGCCTTACCATGTCGGTCTGCCGTGTGCCTATGACGGCACCTGGTCCAGAAAACCAGTCACGGCTTGCAAGCGGCCTTCCTCGATGACGGCGAAGTCCGTGCCTTTCACCAATGCCGGCCCACCCTCGGGCGCCAGAGCCCATGAGAAACGGACGCGGTCTTGATAAGCATCGACCTTGCCGGTCAGGCTGAAACGGTGGGCGGGGAATTTGGCCTGCACGCCCGCGATCATGGTGTCGATGCCGGCGTGACCATCACTCTGCATCAGCGGATCGAGATAGCGCGCATTCTCGGTCCATGTGCGCGCGATGAGCGCGCGGCGGCGATCGACATCCGTTTCGTTCCAGATGGCAATGTAACGATCGACCAGATCTTGGTTGCTCATGTCAGGCTCCATCCGTGTGGGACGTCCGCGGTGCTCGGAGCGGCTGCGGCGTCTGAGGCCAACATCGGTCGTCTGCAGCCGTCTCTCAATTCTCTCGGCGGTAATCGGACGCCGTCCTGCTGTGCAGTGGCCATGCGGGCTGACCGACAGAGGCGTCTTGTTAGGCTGGCCTCTCGAACACCATCACGCGCGACAGGAACGCCACCTCCGTCGCCACTGGCGTGAGGCCGCAGGTCGTGAAGAGCGTGTCGGGGTCTGATGTGACCCAGTCGGCGAAATAGGGCTCGTGGAAGTAGTACGGGAAGAGATCGAACAGCCCTTTCCATTCCGGACGGTCGGTTTCGAGCGCGGAGTCGGAGATGATGGCGCGACCGCCCGGCTTCAGCACACGCGCCATTTCGGCGACAACAGCCGCGCGCACCTTCCTGGGCAGTTCATGGAACAGGAACGAGGATGTGACGAGATCGACGCTCGCGTCGGCGAAGGGCAGGGCTTCGGCGGCACCCTCGATCCATTTCAATCGTTTCGAGGCCCCGATGGTGCGACGTGCATGCTCCAGATAGGGCTGACTGAGATCAAGGCCGGTAACCTGCAGGCCGGGAAAGGCATGATGGATGAAACCTGGTAGCCGCCCCGTGCCGGTGCCGATATCGAGAAGACGCACCTGGCGTTGGTCGCGGTCCCTCAGGAATGCCGCGATGGGTTTGAGTGTACGCCGTCGCATCACATCGGCGGCACCCGTGAACAGGGTCTCGACCTGGATATCGTAGACCTCGGCTGACTGGTCGGTCAGCCAACCGCCACTCTGGTAGTGGAAGTTCTGCCGGTAGTAACGCGGCAGATGCGCGTGCGCTGGATCGTTGTTCGGCTCGTCGTTGATACGTGCATGGCGGCGCTCGTCCACACGCGGCAGGTCGCGGAAATAGAGGGCGCTGCGGCGCATCCACGCGACAGGATCGGGGTCCAGCACGGGTGGCGGCGGGAACAGGCCGGCAGCGATGTCGTCCCATTCGCGGGCAAACAGTTGACGCATGTCGCGCAACAGTTCCTGCCGGTCGGGGAAAGGACCAACCGGAAAGTCGGGTCTGGGCAGGGGCTTGAGCTGGCGCCGGCCGGCAGCATAGTGGGCCAGGAACCAGCCGACCCGGGCGGTCTGGCCAGCCGCATAGGCAACACGGTCGAGCATCGTGGGCATCGCGACTCCGATCGAGACCCAGATTATATAGTGTCGCCGCCTGTGGTGGCGAGATGACGACCGGTCGCTGCCGGCGGGGGCTGGTCCGGGGCGACCCTAGGCCGGCGCCGGCAGGTGTTTCAGCTTGTCCGGGTTGCGCATGATATAGATGCCGGCAACGCGGCGATCGACGATGTCGAGCGACAGGGTGAATACGGGTATGCCATGGCGGTGGCCGATCACGCCGGGCATGCCGTTGATGCGCGCGGGCGTTCGGTGAATCGTCGCCTGGGATTGCTTGCGGGTGATGCCGATCACGAAACGCATCACGCGATCGGCACCGGTGATGACGTTGAGTGCGGCCACCGCCTTGCCGCCACCGTCCGACCAGAGCTCGGCATCGGGAGCCAGCATTTCCATCAAGGCCGTCCGATCGCCGGTGAGAGATGCCTGGGCGAAACGCATGGCCAGGGCGTCGGCTTGTGCCCGATCGGGCGCGAAGCGGGGTCGCGCTGCTTTCAGATGGCGATTGGCCCGCGACACGAGCTGCCGGCAGGCTTCCTCGCTCTTGTCCAACGCGCTGGCAACCTCGCGATAATCATAGTCGAACGCCTCATGCAGCAGCCAGGCGGCCCGCTCGGCCGGGCTCAATCGCTCCAGCACCACCAGGAACGCCAGCGACAGCGTGTCGTCGAGTGTCGGTGAGTCCTCGGTCTCGACAATCATCGGCTCGGGCAGCCATGGGCCGATATAGGCGTCGCGCTCGGTGCGGGCACGGCGCAGGCGATCGATGCAGATGCGGGTGCAGGCGGAGACGAGCCAGGCCTGCGGGGTGCGCACCGTGCTACGGTCGGCTCGATGCCAGCGCAGGTAGGTGTCCTGCACGGCATCCTCGGCATCGCCCAGCGTGCCCAGCATGCGGTACGCCAGTGCGCGAAGACGCGAGCGCTCGACCTCGAATGTCGCGACGGGATCGTCCTGTTGCATTGGCTCAGCCATCGGCCACCGTCACGCTCATCAGGGCGCAGCTGCGGCCCATGCCCAGGGCGCGCTGCTGCGGGCGGGCAGGATACTCTTCCATCACCGGATCGTCGGCGCCAACCGATCGTCCCCGGCGAAAGGCGTCGGTCAGGGGTGCCGACAGGTCGTCCCACCTGGCCGCACGGCGGCGCGGCGCCGCCCGGCGCACGCAGCGCGACGGGGACAGGGCAGACAGGCTTGCGGTCGTCACGGTGGTCTCCGGTTTTCTCAATCGTCAGACGTGCCAGGCTCCGAATCTGTGACATGTCGTCAACTTATTGATTTGATGCGGGATTTCGCCGCTTGCCCCGCGTCGAGCGCCGCCTATACTCCGGCCGCCTTGCCGGGCCGGCGTCAGCGTGGTCCGGTATGTCTGTTTCGCGGCCACCGCGCGCCGCCTGAGAGGGTATGATCGTGTCCGTCCAGTACGCCGGCCCCCACAAGCGGGGCGACATCAAGAAAGTCGTGCTCGCCTATTCCGGCGGCCTGGATACGTCGGTGATCCTCAAATGGCTGCAGACGACCTACGGCTGCGAGGTGATTACGTTCACCGCCGACCTCGGTCAGGGCGAGGAGCTGGAGCCGGCGCGCAAGAAAGCCGAGCTGCTGGGCATCAAGCCCGAGAACATCTTCATCGAAGATGTGCGCGAGGAGTTCGTGCGCGATTTCGTGTTTCCGATGTTCCGCGCCAACGCGCTGTATGAAGGCCAGTATCTGCTGGGCACCTCGATCGCGCGGCCACTGATCGCCATGCGCCAGATCGAGATCGCGCGCCGGCTGGGCGCCGACGCCGTGTCCCACGGCTCGACCGGCAAGGGCAATGACCAGGTACGCTACGAGCTCACCTATTACGCGCTCAAGCCCGACATCAAGATCATCGCGCCGTGGCGCGAGTGGGAACTGAGCAGCCGTACCAAGCTGCTGGAGTTCGCCGAGACGCACCAGATCCCGATCGCCAAGGACAAGCGCGGCGAAGCGCCGTTCTCGGTCGATGCCAACTTGCTGCACTCGTCGTCGGAAGGGAAGATCCTCGAGGATCCCTGGCAGGAGCCCGACGAGATCGTCTATCAGCGCACCATCTCGCCCGAAGCGGCGCCCGACAAGGCGACCTACATCACCATCGATTTCGAGAAGGGCGATGCGGTCGCGATCGACGGCGTCAAGCTGTCGCCGGCGGCGCTGCTGACCAAGCTCAACGAGCTGGGCAAGGCCAATGGCATCGGCCGTCTCGATCTGGTCGAGAACCGTTTCGTGGGCATGAAGAGCCGCGGCATCTACGAGACGCCCGGCGGCACGATCTTGTACGCCGCGCACCGCGGCATTGAGAGCATCACGCTCGACCGAGGTGCTGCGCACCTGAAGGACGAGTTGATGCCGCGCTATGCCGAGCTGATCTACTTCGGCTTCTGGTACTCGCCCGAGCGCGAGATGCTGCAGGCACTGATCGACCGCAGCCAGGAGAACGTCACCGGCACGGTGCGGCTGAAGCTCTACAAGGGCAATGCGACCGTGGTCGGCCGCAAGTCGCCCAAGTCGCTCTACAGCATGCAGCACGTCACGTTCGAGGAGGACCAGGGCGCCTACGACCAGCGCGACGCCGAGGGCTTCATCAAGCTCAATGCGCTGCGCCTGCGGCTGCGCGCCATGGGCCAGGGCGGCCCCAAGATCTGACCGGCCAGCGGGATCCCTTCGTGCCTTTCGATCAGCGCGATCAGCCGCCACCGCGCGGCGAACCGGCGATCAATCTGCCGCCGATCACGCTGGGGCTGATCGTCCTCCTGCTGGTGCTGCATCTGCTACGGCAGATGCTGTCGGTGGAGACCGACGACTCGCTGATCCTGTTCTTCTCGGTCGTCCCGGCGCGTTATTTCGGTGACGCGCCGGCCGACGAACTGTCGCTGCTGCTGGCGCCGCTGGCGCACATGTTCCTGCATGCCGACTGGGCCCATGTCGGCATCAACGCCGCGACGCTGGCTGCCTTCGGCGCGCCGGTGGAACGTTTTCTCGGCGGCTGGCGCTACATCGTCTTCTACCTGGTCACCGGTATCGCCGGTGCCTTGCTGCATGCGTTGATCTATCCGACATCGATGGATCCGATGCTCGGCGCGTCGGGCGCCATCAGCGGCCTGTTCGGCGGTCTGCTGCTGCTCATGCGCGAACGCGGCCGCATGAACGCGCTGATACCTTTCGCCATCCTGTGGATCGTGATGCAGGTCGGGCTGGGCTTCTTCGGCACGACCACCGGTGGCGACCAGATCGCCTGGGCCGGTCACGTCGGCGGCTTTATCGCCGGCCTGCTGCTGGTGCGGCCGTTCGCGGGCTGGCGCTGGTAGCGATCACACCAGCCGCGGCACCACCTTCTCGGCCAGCATCATGAAGGACTCGTGGCTAAGCGGGGCACACATCAGGTAGTTCAGGCCGATCTCGCCCTGCAGTGCCTGGATGCGATCGACGATGGAGTCGGGCGTGCCGTGCAGCACGACCTCCTTGAGGTAGAACTCCACCGGATCGAGGCCGCCGTACGTCCGCGCCACATGCATCGTCTTGGCCTTCTGATGCTGGGGTCCGGCATAGGCATCGACCAGCCAGGCCGCGCCGCGGCGGGCGACGTCGGCGGCCTTCGCCTCGGTATCCGCCAGCGCGACCAGGCGCGCCATGGGGATGTCGCGGCCTTCCAATGAGAAACCGGCGTCGACCAGCTGATCGGCATAGTACTGGCGCTTGCGGCCGAGATCCGTGATCGACGAATGCGGGTCCATCAGGATCGAAAAACCGCGACTGGCCGCCCATTCGATGGCCGGATCGGAGGTCGCCGCCATCCAGGTCGGTGGATGCGGCCGCTGCAGCGGCTTGGGCAGCAATTCGACGTTGTCGAACTTGAAGTAGTCGCCCGCGAAGCTCAGCTGCGGCTCGGTCCAGGCCCGCAATACGATCTCGACCGCCTCGCGGAAACGGGCCGCGCTTTCTTCCGGCGGCACACCGAAGGCGTTGAACTCGGTGACCGAGAAACCCCGGCCGGCGCCCCAGTTCACGCGGCCACCGCTCAGCACATCCAGCAGCGCCACCTCTTCGGCCAGGCGCAGCGGGTGATAGAGCGCCGCCAGCGAGACGGCCGTGCCGATGCGCAGCCGCTGGGTGCGTGCGGCGGCCAGGGTGCCCATCATGTGCACCGACGGGCAGACGCTGAACGTGCTGAAATGATGCTCGGCCAGCCACACCGCGTCGAAGCCGGTGCGGTCCATGATCTCGATGCGCTGCAGCGCCCGCTGGTACACGGTCTCCAGCGCCACGCGCCGTTCCGGCCAACTGAAGAACTGCAGAACGCCGATTTTCATGGGTGAATCCCTATCCCGGCGCGGCCACCGCCGCGCACTCCCACTCCCGCCTTCGGCGGGAGTCAATGACGGAGGAACAAAAATTCACGTCGAGTAATCCGCGAAGCGGGCGGTATCGGCGCGGGCGCGGTAGTCAGTCTTGACGTTGACGACCGCCACCATGCCGGCATCGACTTTCTTCTGGGCCCGCTCCAGCGCCGGCCGGATCTGGTCGGGCTGCTCGACATACTCGCCATAGCAGCCCAGCGCCTCGGCCATCTTGTCGTAGCGCGTATAGCCCAGGTCGCGGCCGGGCTTGTCGCGGTTCGGATCGGCAGTCCAGCCACCGTTGAGAGAGATCACCACCAGCACCGGGATGCGGTGACGCACCGCGGTGTCCAGCTCCATGGCGTTGAGGCCGAACGAGCCGTCGCCGTGCACGACGATCACCTGCTTGTCAGGCTTGGCGATCTTGGCGCCCAGGCCGAAGGGCAGACCGACCCCCATGGTGCCGAACGGTCCCGAGTTCAGACGATGGCCCGGCGCGAAGGTGGGCATCGACTGGCGGCCGAAATTCAGGATCTCCTGGCCATCGACCACCAGGATGGCGTCGCGCTGCATGAAGTTCTTGATCTCATCGCACAGCCGCAACGGATGGATTGGCGCGTCGTCCATCGGCTTGTTGGCGCCGGGCGCTGCGCGCTTGGCGGCCTCGCCATCGGCCAGCTTCTTGCGCCAGGGCGCGAAGCGCTCGGCGCTGACGCGCTTGTCGATGTCGGCCAGCAGCTGGGTCAGCACCATCTTGCAGTCGCCGACGATGCCGATATGCACCTTGCGCGGCGACGAGGCGATCTCGTCGGCATCGATGTCGATGCGGGCGATGGTGGCGCCGGCAGCGAAGCGCGGCGGTGCGGCATGGCCGATGA
>Ga0187894_10005031_pt1 | contig 13800 bp, 18 predicted proteins | sample GBC1701081metaG_FD_136650 | JGI IMG/M metagenome (GOLD analysis project Ga0187894, IMG submission 136650) | White microbial mat communities from a lava cave in the Kipuka Kanohina Cave System on the Island of Hawaii, USA - GBC170108-1 metaG ...
CGCAGGTTTTTCTTCTGCTCATCGGCTAAAGCTGACCATATTATAGGAATGATATTCCCTAAAGATGCGTAGATAAGCAAACCCGCCCACAGAAAAATCACTGCAAGTAAGCCTGATGAATTAGCAAAAGCAAAGAATAGCAAGCTAAGTGCTGAGCAGAATAGGGCGAGCATCAACCCCTTTTTCCTTAGGTAGAAATCAGAAAATCCAGCTTGTAGAGGAGCGGCAAGCATTTGTAAAAATAGCATAATTGAAGTCAAACCTAGAGGGCTTAAATGATCTTGTATGGTTAATATTCGTTCTATGGAGTTGTTACACACCACTTCAGAGAAAATTGAAAGGATAAAAATAGGTAAAAATTTGCTCATTTTTCCCTTATTTGCGCAAATTCAACTACATCGATGATGCAAAAAGCCCTATCAAGAAATTCCCGTTGGTTTTGAATTTTTATAAAAAATTTTAGAAATCAAAAACAAAATAAAGGAATACATTGTAGTCTGAGTAACTTTAAATTCAGCAAGAGCAGCTTTAGTTTTTAATGCTCTTTTCGCCGATATGGAAAAATGTACAATGGGATAACGGCCTTGCCATTTGAGATAGAAAAAAGAGAGAGCTATTAAAGAAGTGAGGAAAGAGAGGAACAATAGGTAATTGCTACACACCTCATCCAAAAAAATAGCACCTAATATCATAAATAGATGCGATGATACTAAGAGAAGGTAAAGCGTATTATAGAGCAAGAGAAGGACTCCCTTGCAGAAAAATTTTAGTTTTTAAGAAGGGAGAATAAAAGAATACTTTTGTTTGTTTAGGAGTGGGAGAAAGAATAAAATAAAAATTGTCAAAATATAGCATCTCATGTAGCCTGTCAAAGGCTTTATCTCTTTAATAAGTGTTTCCTACCAAATTGTTCATTTGTTTTCAAAATCTTTTTTCTTAGAAAGGGCTTATAAGTTCGTTTCGACCTTTTTAATCGCGGGAAAATAGATGGGATATGTAGATTTTTGGATCAAAAGGTGCTAAGTCGTCTACTCCTTCTCCGATTCCGACCCAATGGATGGGAATTTTTAATTCATGATATATGGGAAAGATAACCCCACCTTTGGCAGTTCCATCGAGTTTAGTCAAAATTAGACCGCTTAAGGAAGTGGAGAGATGAAATGCTCTAGCCTGCTCTATTCCGTTTTGACCTATAGTAGCTTCTAGTGCAAGAAGAGTCTCATGAGGGGATCCTGGGATGACTTTTTGGCAAGTGCGAACGATTTTTTCAAGTTCTTTCATCAGATCTTCCCTATTTTGTAAGCGTCCTGCCGTATCGATCAAAACGACCTCTACTCCTCGATGTTTGGCGGCACTTAAAGTATCAAAGACCACACTTGAGGGGTCACCTTGGGGAGTGGATTTGATGATATCTACCCCAAGCCTGGTTGCCCAAATAGAGAGTTGATCGATAGCCCCGGCACGAAAAGTATCGGCAGCGCCCAGCAATACCTTTTTTCCTTCTTGTTTGAAGAAATGAGCTAACTTAGCAATCGAAGTGGTTTTCCCACTCCCATTACTTCCCACAACTAAAAGTACTTGTGGAAAGCCCCTGGGGGGATCTTTGGAAGAAAGAGTAAGGAGTTGTTGAGCAAAGTTTTGTATTTTATCCAAAATCTCTTCTGAGGAGGCATTGGGGCATTGAGTTAAAAACTTTTTTATCTCTTGAAGGAAAGCTTGTGATGTGGCCGCTCCCAGGTCAGCTTCATAGAGAAGTTGTTCGAATTTACTCAAAGTTTTTTCCTCTAAAGGAGCTCGAAAAAGGTGGTGAATTTTAGTGGTTAGCACTTGAGAGGTAGCCGCAAGAGCTGCTTTGACTTTTTTGATAAAAAGAGGCATTCCCGTCCTTGATAAATAATCAAATGTTATCAGATATAAAAGAAAAGAGGTAGTTTTGATCTTTTCCTATCTACAAAAGAAAAAAAATGTATTTGCATGAATATCAAGGCAAGGGGTTGCTCCAAGAGGCTGGGATTCCCGTTCCGCCTTTTGAAGTAGCTACTCACTATAAAGAAGTGGAAGGGATCATCCGACGTCTACATTTACAAGAAGGGGTAATAAAAGCCCAGATACATGCAGGAGGAAGAGGAAAAGTAGGTGGTATTAGAGTAGGTAGATCCTTTGAGGAGCTCCTTTATTTAGCAAAAGAGCTCCTAGGAATGAAAATTATCAATGAGCAAACAGGCCCCGAGGGGTTAATGGCGCATAAAGTTTTGATTACTCCAGTGCTCGACTTTAAGGAGGAATATTATTTAGGAGTGGCGATCGACAGAGAAAGAGAAAGAGCGGTTTTGATCGCTTCCTTAGAAGGAGGGGTAAATATTGAAGAGGTAGCTTTTCAATTTCCCCATCGTGTTCTGAAAATTCCCATTGAACTAAATGGAAGCGTTAGACCTTATCAACTTCTTCGATTAGCTAAATTCATGAAGTGGCAAAACCATCCCTGCGGTGACGAGGGAATTAAGATTGCGAAAGCACTGGCCAAGTTATTTGTAGATAAGGATGCTTCTCTTATTGAGATCAACCCTTTAGCTCAGGATCGTGATGGGAAGATTTGGGCGGTGGATGCCAAAGTAGTTATAGATGACAATGCTTTATATAGACAGTCGGAAATTGCTGCGATGTATGATCCTTCTCAACAATCTAGAAATGAGATAGAGGCTAGAGAGCAGGGTTTAAGCTACGTAGCATTAAGGGGAAATATCGGATGCATGGTCAATGGAGCGGGGCTTGCTATGGCGACAGCCGACCTCATTCAATTGATGGGAGGAAAGGCAGCAAATTTTTTAGATATTGGAGGAAGTGCTACAGTAGAGAGGATTGCCGAAGGAATTAAAATTTTGCTTTCAGACCCTCAGATTAAGGCAGTTTTGATTAACATTTTTGGGGGAATTGTAAATTGCACAGTGGTGGCTGAAGGAGTCCTTACTGCTTTGAGCATGATTCCTACTGAGATTCCCTTTGTAGTGCGGATGGAGGGAACCGGCATCGAGGAAGGAAAACGTATATTTGATAAATCAAAGTTTAAAATTCAGACAGCTAACCTTTTAGACGAAGCAGTGAAGCTGGTTATTCAAGAGGTTCATGGGCATTCTCGTTAATAAAAAAAGTCGTATCCTTACACAAGGAATTTCTGGAAAATCGGGGAGATTTCACACTCAAGAGGGAATCTTATACGGTTCTAACTTTGTGGGCGGGGTAACGCCTGGCAAAGGAGGCATGGAAGTCGTAGGAGTTCCTGTATTTGATACTCTCTATGAAGCCCAGAAAGAACTTTCTCCTTTAGATGTTTCTCTTATCTTTGTGCCTGCTTCTCAAGCCGCAAATGCTATTTTCGAAGCAGAGGATGCAGGGATTCCTCTCATTATCTGTATTACGGAAGGGATTCCCAATAAAGATATGATCGAAGTTTGTCGAACAATGCGACTTTCCAAAAGAAGTCGTCTCATTGGCCCTAATTGTCCCGGAGCTATCACTCCCGAAGAGTGTAAGGTGGGTATTATGCCCGGTTATATCCATAAAAAAGGGAGGGTGGGGATTGTATCTCGTTCCGGGACGCTGACCTATGAAGGGGTGTGGCAGACGACATTATTGGGATTGGGTCAGTCTAGTTGTGTCGGCATTGGCGGGGACCCTTTGAACGGAACGCATTTCATCGACATTTTGGAGATGTTTGAGCAAGATGCAGAAACAGAAGGAATTTTAATGATTGGTGAAATTGGCGGATACGCGGAAGAGGAAGCAGCAGAGTGGATTCAAAAATATGGACAAAAGCCGATAGCAGCCTTTATCGCAGGGATCACCGCCCCTCCAGGTAAGCGAATGGGACATGCAGGGGCGATTATTTCTTCAGGAAGGGGAGGAGCGCGTGATAAAATGGAGGTTCTCAAAAAGGCTGGAGTAAGGATAGTGGAAAACCCCGCTTTGATGGGTGTGACTATGAGTGAATTATTACGGTCACAGTAGAATGATTTCTTCTGCTACAGAATCGTAAAAAAGCTTTCCTTCTTCCGAAAGTTTCACCTGATTGCCTTCTATCTGTACCCAATTTTTATTTTCTAATTTTTGGTACACGGAAGGGTCTATAGGATAATCTCTTTTATCAACCCCCGCTAATAGCCTTAAATGTAGGGCAAGTCGTTCATGAAGGCTATGAAGAGGAGATAAGGTCTCTTCAAAGTCGATAGGGAGCTCTCCTCGCTGTAAAAAAGAGATATATTTTTTTAAATCTGCGCAATTGCGATACCTCTTTTTCTCCCAATAACTAAAGGCAGAGGGGCCAAACCCCAAGAAGGGGCGCCCTGTCCAGTATCCGATATTATGTTGAGATCGGTATCCTTCTTTTGCAAAAGCGGAAATTTCATACCTTTTAAAGTTTAAATTCTCCAAAAGCGTCACAGCGAGACGTAGCATATCCGCCGATTCTTGCAGGGAAGGCAAAAAAGGGGTTAATTGAGATCGTTGTTTAAAAAAGAGAGTATGAGGTTCAAAGGTTAGATTATAAAGCGAGAGGTGTTGGATAGGAAGCTCTTGAATTTTCAGTAAGCTTTTTTCCCAGGATGAGAGGGTTTGATAGGGAATCTCATACATCAGATCTATGGTAATGTTCTGAATGCCAGCGGAAAGGGTCTTTTCAATCGATATTTGGGCCTGTTCGGCAGTATGACGACGACCCATTGTTCGTAAAAGAGCATCATCCATAGATTGTACCCCTAAACTCACCCGATTGATGCCGATCTGTGAAAAAGCTTTCAGCTCCTCTAATGAGCTACTCTCTGGGTTGGCTTCCAGTGTGATCTCCACCTCCCTCTCTGGTGAAATCCAGGAAAGGATTTTTTCTATATAAGGGGCGCTTAATAGAAAAGGGGTGCCCCCTCCAAAGTAAATCGAGATGATCCTATTTCCTTGAAGGAGGTGGCGATAACGTTGCCATTCTAATTCAAGAGCATTTACTAAGAGTTCTAGAGATTCTTTTTGATAGGGAAGAACATAAAAATGGCAATAGGGACACTTTTTATGGCAAAAGGGGATGTGAAAATAAAGAGAAAGGTCACCAGTTGTCTGCATCTGGGTCTTCAAGGACCCCTCGGCGCCATCGATTTCTGTCACTAAAGGGGTCTTCATCTTCGGAGAGTTCTTCTTCAACATTGGTTGCCAGATCGACCCGACTTTCACTCTCTTCTCCTGTCCTAGTTTCAAACTCATAGGAGTCGTTATCTACATCTAACCCAAAATCGGTTAATCCTTCTTCCGGCATCTCGATACCAGGCATACTAGCAGTATCTGAAAAAGCCTGACGAGCGTGAGGGGACCTTTTAGGGGGGGTGTATTCTTCTACCGCTCCACTTTCTTTCAAGAAACGGATTCTTTCTTTTTCTTCTTGAATTTTTGTCTTTAAAGAAAGGATTTCATTTTTATGTTTTTCAATATCTTTTTTAGGTACGAGATCCAGTTTTAACCATTGCTCTAAATCAGCAAGCTCTGTCTCTAACTTTCTAATCCTTTCACTCTTTATGATCATAATTTTAGTCTATACCCAAAGTTCTGAGTTGATTCCTTATTTAGAATTATTCTCAAGAATTTTTCAAGATAAATTGATATTCTATAGAAGTATGCTGGTATTGGGAATCGAAACGAGCTGTGATGAAACCGCATCCGCTGTAGTGGAAGTTGGGAAAAATATCCTCTCTAATATCATCGTCTCTCAACATGACCTTCATTCCCAGTATGGGGGGGTCTACCCTGAATTAGCCTGCCGCAGGCACATGGATCTTTTGCTGCCGGTTATAAAAGAATCTCTCGATAAGGCCCAAAAGGCCCCCCATCAGATTGATCTTATTAGTGTAGCTCAAGGCCCCGGGCTCATCGGTGCTCTCTTATTAGGAGTTCACGCTGCTAAGGCCCTTTCACTGGCTTGGAAGAAACCTTTTGTAGGGGTCAGCCACATCGAGGCCCATCTCTATTCCGCATTGATGGGATGCGATACGCCACTTTTTCCAGCTCTTGGAGTGGTGCTCTCTGGAGGGCACACATTATTATTCCTCATGCATTCTATGGGAAAGTGCGAAGTTATTGGTCAGACGGTAGATGATGCAATAGGAGAAGCTTTTGACAAGGTGGCTTCTTTACTCTCTCTTTCTTATCCTGGGGGGCCTCAAGTCGAAAGCTTAGCATGTCGAGGGAATATATATCGGTATCCCTTTAAAGCAGGACAAGTCAAAAGAAGCAAGTGGGACTTTTCTTTTAGCGGCATCAAGACCCAAGTTCTCTATACCGTTAAAGGACAAAACCAAAAACAGGAGAGAGGGAATTGCCTTACTGAGCAGGATAGGGCGGATATCGCGGCTTCTTTTCAAGAGGTAGTTTTTAATGACGTGGTCATGAAAGCCGTAGCCGCTGCTACTCAGCTGAACTGTCGGATGATTCTCATTGGAGGGGGGGTAAGTGCGAATGAGGAACTGAAGCGCAAATTTGGAGCTGCAGTTAAAATTCCCGTTTATTGGCCGCCACAGGGTCTGACCGTAGATAATGGGGCTATGATTGCGGGATGGGGATATCAAGTATTCTTGCGAAAGGATCTTCAAGGCGACCCTTTACATATAGAGCCTTTTTCAAAAAAATCGATCGACACAAAGAGTTATTTAAATCGCTAATTTTATTAATTTGTAATTATCGTCCATAAAAAAATTGAAAATAAAACATTTATTTTTTTATATTAAAAATTGTAGGAGATAGAAAATATTTAAATATAAACCTACGAGCCAACGAAGGAGTAGATATGGCTACGAAAAAAGCACGGAAGAGCACACGTAAAATGGTTGCTCCTAAGAAAACTAAAAAAATGACACGCTCTAAAGCACACAAATCAAAAAAAGCTGCTCGATAAGCGAGAATGTTAAATCGAGCAGGAATTTCTCTTGCTCGATTTTTTTACGTGAATGTTCCTTTCTTCATAATAGTTTCTATCGCTTTTCGAGAACTAGGAAATTCCTTAGACTGAAAGTCAGGAGGAAGTTTTTCCTTAGGGGCTTTTTTACCAACTACAATCATTGCCTCTACCGTATATCCTTCAGGGATTTGTAGATTTTTTGTAGCTTTTTCATAGTTAAACCCCTCCATTCCATGAACGACATAACCGAGGAAGGATCCTTGAAGGGCTAGCGCCATCCATGCAGCCCCCGTATCAAAGCTATGTGTACGAGAAGACTTTCCATTGTGATAAAAATGGTTCTTAGAGATCAAAAGAAGGAGAACTGCTCCATTTTTTACCCAGATTTGATTAGAGGGAAGCAGTAGCTCAAAAAGAGTGTCCCATTCGGGAGTTTCTCGATGGGCATAGATAAAAATCCAGGGCTGATTATTGCTAGCAGAAGGTGCCCACCTAGCTGCTTCTATGAGATGTAAGAGCTCCTCTTGAGTTATTTTTTCTCCACTCATAGAGCGAGGGGACCATCGGTGATAAATTAGGGAATGAGGCGGATAAGAAGAATGACGTGATTGGCTAACTTCTTCTCTAAAAGGATGAGCGAGTTCCTCAGAGTGATGGCTCAATAGAACCTCCTTGCCATTCATGGTAAGGAAAAAAGAAAATCAATGCAAATTTTTTATGACTTAAGGAGGAAAGGATAAGATAAAACCTCTCGCTTCAATACTTTCCGACCCCATTTTCCAGGCCAATGAAGAATGATCGCTTCCAGGTTGACTCCTGCTTGCACCTTCCAGTTGAATTTGCAAGGCAATTCTACAATTTCCACACTTTCTTCATGGATGATGGCATGTAGTAGGTCACTTTCATCTGCTTTAAGAATACCTGAAGAGGTGCACAGCTCTCCCCATCTTTTTAAAAGGGGAGAGTCTCGATGGTAGGGAATAACAGAAAGATCGTAATGGATCGGTTTTAAAGCTAAGCTAGGGCTTTTGCTAAATCCTATTTTGGAATGAGCATGAATTTTATCAAAGAGAGGAGTTAAAGAAGCAACTACTTCGCAGTGTAAATCAATCGAGATTGTCTCCTCGAATAGGGTTTGAGAAAGAACCAGCGGTTTATATCTATTTTTGGCTGGGGATAGAGAAGCATTCAGGGGGATCCAGTTTCCTCGAGCTTGACACCATACTTGCGCTCTTAAAGAAAGATTAACATCGATGAAAGCAACAGGATATCGATTGAATTTTGTATACTTTGACCACCACCAGGGTAGGATCCATTCCTCTTTTCGGGAACACTCAATGAGAATACCTCTTGTCATAGATAGCGTTTAAGTAGATACTTTTTTGCAACTGAGAATGGACACATTGTATTCTAGATTAAAAAATTATCTATAAAAAATGTCTCACTTTCCCCCAACCATTATTTTACGTCATAGAAGAGAAAATTTAAAAAAATGTTCTCTGAAAGGTTTAGAAGAGCGAGAAGATATGCTATTTTTGCGCTATCCTTCCTTTAAATTGCCAGATCTTACCCCATATTTTTTATTGACGTTGGACATTACTGCATCTATTCCTTGGGTAAGCATGGCTGATAGGGAAAGGGGAATTTTTTTGGTTGATGGAAGCTGGCGTCATGTAGAGAAAATAATCAAAATTCTACCTTCTTCATTAGAAAAACGAACTCTTCCCTCTCATATTAAGACCTCCTATCCAAGAAGGCAGTGGGATTGTCCTCTTCCTGAGATAGGGTTAGCTTCGGTGGAGGCTTTATATGTCGCATATCTCCTTCTTCAAAGGAAAAGTGCAGATCTTCTCGATCATTACTATTGGAAACGATCCTTTGGGGAGAGAAATGGATTTACAGAACTGTATTAAAGAAGAGAAATTTTCATATTATGATAAACAGCTTGAATATCGTCAAGTTCTTCAAGTGCTTCGATTAATTTTAAATTGGCTCGTTCCTCCTCCGCACTACATTCTATTAATACCTTAGGAACGTATTCTAGACCTACCTCCTCACAGGGGATCTTTAAAGTATCTATGGCTTCCTTCACTTGAAAGAGATTTTCTGGGGAAGAGGAGATGATAAAGCGGTCCTCTTCTACTTCAAAATCTTGCGCACCTGCCTGGGTTATGGCTGCAAATAGAGCCTCTTCTGTAACCATCTTTTTTGAAACCTGAAGGACTCCTAAATGATCAAAATGATACATCACCGATCCTGAATTAGCTAATACCCCTCCCTTTTTACTTAATAAAGTACGGATATCGGAAATGATGCGACTCTTATTATCAGTAGTGAGTTCTACTAAGATCCCCACTCCTCCCTTTCCATAAATTTCGTAGAGAATGTCTGAATAAGTTACCTCTTCTCCGGAAGAGGCTTTTTTGATGTTGCGTTCGATATTTTCATTGGGCATATTGCATGCCCGTGCCTTTTGGATGGCTAATTTGAGTCGAAAATTGGATTTTCGATCCATTCCGCCAAGCTTGACAGCTGTGACGATCTCTTTGATTATTTTAGAAAATAACTTGCCTTTAAGCTGGTCGGCCCTTCCCTTGCGATATTTGATATTTGCCCACTTGCTGTGACCTGCCATAAAGAGCTTAAGAAGGGGTGGAGAGTGGTTTTTCCATCATAATCTTATCTAAATATTCTCCCTCTCTAATTTTAATAAAATGAGGATGCCTCCCATACTCTTTAAAACCAAGTCGTTGATAAAAACGAATAGCAGGATTTCCTTCATAAACTTCTAAGTGTAAAATTTCTAGATGAAATTTTGTCTTACCTATTTCGATTATATGTTCTAAAAGAGCTTTTCCTACACCGCGGTTGCGGTATTGTTTACCAACGACAATTGAAAACAGAGATTGATGGGATAACTTTATATAGGGCTGGAGGCAAATAGAGACGATTCCTGCTACCTCTTGGTCTACAAAAGCGGTAAAGCAAGCATGTAATTTGGAGTAACCCATCCAAATTTTAACAGCATCTTCGATTTCCTTGGCATCGCTGAGGGGAAACCACTGCAATGTCTCCGGTTCCGAAAGCCATTGAGTCAAATATACCTCTTCTTCAAATAGGGAGGGTTGAATTGTGATTGTCACAAGGACATCTCTAGGTAAATCCTGGGTTCATACCCAGCATTGGTCTTGAGAAATTTTTCTTGTCTAAATACCTCATGAAAATTTTCTTTAATGAGAAAAGGAACAAGGGGGTTTTTTTCGGAAAAAAGCTCTGCCCCCAATACCTCCAATTTGAAGTAATTTTTGGAGAGATGCTTGAGATTTTTCATTAAAGAAGTGCCTATCCCTTTTTTTTGTTGTGGAACATCTACGATAATCTTTATGCAGGCTTGATGAGCTACCTTACGATAGGGCATGAGAAAAAGCGTGGCAATACCACATGGAATCCCCTTAATGGTCGCCGTTAGACTAGCATTCCAACGACTAAAGTTAACCCAACATTGAATTCCATTTTCTATTTCAGATTCCGTAGAGAGTGGCATCCATTGGAGAACTTGATCATGCAGTATCCACCTTCTCAAATATGCCGCATCAGAAATTTGAGTATAGCGGATATCGTAATCTGCCGGGTCACTCATTTTAAGCGATCATTCCCGAAGAATGGAAATAGTCCATATGCATGAAACATGCTATGATAAAAGACCTTTTGAGAGCAATCGTTAGATTGGAAAGGTCTCTTTGCTAAAAAAAAGAGAGTTATTCTATCTTTTTTTTAAGGTCATTATGCCAATTTGGAAGGTGAAGGTTTCTATTGAAACCCTCCAGGAAAGATGCGCGGATGGTTTCGCCTCTCTTTTAGGGATTTATTTTTCTGAGGTTGGCGAAGATTATTTGAAGGCTACCCTTCCACTAGGGCCTCATCTCTTGCAGCCGATGGGAATCTTACACGGAGGAGTTTCTTGTGCCTTTGCAGAAACGATGGGTAGCACTGCAGGCAATTGCTGCGTTGATCCCAGCTTGGAATATTGTGTAGGTCTAGACATCAATATCAATCACCTCCATTCTATACGTTCGGGATTACTCATCGCCATTACGAGGCCTTATCATTTGGGTCGTCGTACTCAGGTTTGGTCGATTCATCTTTCCAATGAACGAGGGAAGCTCATTGCAGTTAGTCGTCTGACCTTAGCCGTTCTTTCAAAAAAGAGCTAAAAATTTTCTAAATATTTATTTTGTTTTAGATGCGCTTGAATCTCTTCAACAATTTCATCGATATCATCTGTAATCTTGATGAGATTAAGGTCTTGGGGTTCGATGTTATTATGACGAAGAGGGACCTCTTTAAGCCAGTCGATCAATCCTGACCAGTAGGAGACTCCCACGAGAAATATAGGAAAGCGTGAAATTTTTTTGGTTTTAATGAGAGTTAAGGATTCAAAGAGCTCATCCATGGTTCCAAAACCTCCGGGAAAGACGATGAAACTTTGAGCATATCGTACAAACATTACTTTACGGATAAAAAAGTAGCGAAATTTGAGGAGATATCTGGTATCGACAAAACAATTGGGATGTTCCTCTGTAGGGAGATCAATAGACAGGCCGCAGGACTTACCCTTGGCTATCTGCGCTCCTTTATTTGCAGCCTCCATGATCCCTGGCCCACCCCCAGTAATTATAGCTAACTTTTTAGCTACTAATTTTGAAGCAAGGAGGACAGCTTGAGAATAGTAGGGATTGTCGCTTGTAATCGTAGACCCACCAAAAATAGCTACAGAAGGACCTAGGGATATCATCGCTTCGAAGCCGTCGACAAATTCCGATAGGATGCGAAAGATTCTCCATGCGTCCCAGGATAATAGAGCTTTTTTTCTTTTTTTATACCTAGTTTCGGCCATGGAGGTTTATAACCTTTTTAGGATCAAGTTTGTTGAAAAGGAGGGCGATATTTTTTTTTATAAGGCAAATGGGCCTGCTTTCCATAGACAACCTCATGTAAATTTTCGATAGCCATAAATGCTGTAGGGTCTTCGCTCAATACAATTTGTTTTAAATCGGCAAGATCGAGTCTCTCTACAATAATGTATAGGATATCCCTTTTGTCACCACTAAAGCCACCTTTTCCATGCATAATGGTCAATCCAAGCCCTAACCCATTCATAATCGCCATAGCTAGCTCTTTGGGCTTTGAAGAAATAATGATTGCTGATTTAATTTCATCTAATCCCATAATGATTAGGTCGATCATTTTGAAAGCAACGATATACGTAATCAGTGATTGAAGAGCAAAGTGCCAATTGAGGAAGATCCATCCATACGCAGTAAAGATGAAGATATTGATGAATAAGACAACCTGTCCCACAGTATAGCCCTTTTTTCTATTGATAATGAGGGCTAAAATTTCTGTTCCATCTAAGCAACCTCCGTTACGAATGATCAACCCAACACCTACTCCTAAAATGGCACCTCCAATGACGATCACTTCAATAGGATCACCAATAAAAGGTGGAATCCAGGAAGTAATAACTAAAAACGTTGCAAAGAGGAAAACCGCGACGATCATAGAAACGACAAAGTTTCGACGAATATGTTTGAAAGCTAAGTAAATGAAAGGCAGGTTTAAAAGAACTAAAAAATAGGATAGATACTGCTCTCCTAATAATCTGGAGAGAATTAGTGCAATACCAACAGTTCCTCCATCGATTAAAGAGTTAGGAATGAGGAATACTCGGATAGAAAAAGCAGCTAAAAAAGCCCCCACTGTCATCCATACATAAGTGAAAGCAGCTTGTTTTAAAGTTTTGTGCCCCATCATTACCATTCAAATTTATTTCTTTAGTCTAGGATGGTGCTTAAAGGAAGGGGAGTCATTTCTAAAAGAGCGCCTCTCGTCGACAAGTCAGTAGTATTCCAAAGCTCTATTTGTTTGACAAGGGGTGCCATACATTTTTGAAAGCATTTTTCTTTTTGGCAACAAGATAAGGCGTTTCTTTCCAAGGAATCGATATGGGGGTAGTAAAAACGAAGAATTTGAATTTTTTTGAAACATCCCAGGGAGGACTCGCGAACATTCTTTTCAACAGATTTTCTCAACTCATTAGCTAATCGACGCACTTGTTGACGGCATTCATAAGCGGAAAGTTTTTTTTCTTTGATAGAATTAGGCTTATAATATTCTCGGCTAACAGATAGTGGTGATTCAAGACCACTTTTACCTACCACCATGAGAAAGATACACAGCCAACCCATCTTACTTGCAGCACTTAGTATTTCTTTGTTTTTTAGTCAATTTAATAATTTTTGTTCCACTTAAAGGAGAATTTACCTTGGTCATCCTCTTGAGTTTCTGCTTGCAAGACAAACCCTCCTTTAAGTTCTACTTCCACGATGACCTGACTGCTTTCGGTGCTCTGAGAGAGAGTAATCGTAACCCCTTTGGCCAACTCTTTTCCAATTTGAATCGAAAGTTGCCCACTGGTTTCAGAAGAGGAGATCGAGAGTCGGTCAATGCCCAAGTTTTTACGTAAGGTTTCGATCATATTAGGAGCATTGTTTCCAGCAGAAAGATTGACTATAGTATGGGCCAATTGAAGAGCTTGTAGAGCGGTGAGTTCCGCTATCTCTTTATTGAAGAGAATCCGAGAGAGGATATCTCCAAGAGATAGAGGGGGATTGGATTGCAAAATGAGTTTAGGCGAGGTCAGAGAACCTTGAAAGAAAAGGGTGACCATAACGCCGGGAAGCTCTGCTACACAGGTAATATTTAGAAAATTCCCCGTTTCGGCAAAGATCAATTCTCCCTGAGTGATATTGAAATCTTTTCCTGCAAAAGAAAATTTTCCTTTTTGAGTGTTGAGGGTACCCGAGGCTATC
>Ga0187894_10005032_pt1 | contig 13800 bp, 11 predicted proteins | sample GBC1701081metaG_FD_136650 | JGI IMG/M metagenome (GOLD analysis project Ga0187894, IMG submission 136650) | White microbial mat communities from a lava cave in the Kipuka Kanohina Cave System on the Island of Hawaii, USA - GBC170108-1 metaG ...
CCGGACAAGAGGAAGCTGCACTCAACTGCTCCCACTTCCCATTTCAGCGATGCGAAGGCCGGACCCCGTCATGGATAGCGTCGCTGGTCGAAGCTCCTGAAGAGGCCGCGAAACACTTTCCGCAGGGCGACTCGCCCTCACCACCTTCGGGATACGGTGTGGAATAGAGCACACGCCGCGGAGCGTTTGACGTGCGGCATCGATCCTGATGTTGCGTTGCGAGACAGGTGCCATGGTCCATCGTGCACGGGTCTTGCTCCGCGGCGGCGACCGGTTCACGATTGCTGGATGAAGCAAACACGACTGCCACCTGCCACGTCTCACGGGTGACGCAGCGGCGGCTGCCTTGAGCCTCCCGCCGGCGCTTCCTCTATGCTCGAGAAGGGGGCGGTATGCCCACCGCAAGCCGTCTGGCCAACCTCACGAGGGTTCCAACAGAACCGATCCCGTTGTCAGTGCTGACGGGCTTTCTCGGCAGCGGCAAGACAACTTTTCTTTCCAGGGTGCTCGCCGTCCCGGATTTGAGGGATACGGCAGTGATTGTCAGCGAGCTCGGGGCCGTCGCGCTGGACCATCTCCTCCTCGAGGCCGCGGTCGATGACGTCGTTGAGCTGCCCAACGGGTGCACTTGCTGCGCCGTGCGCCAGGGGCTGGCCGATTCCTTCTATCGACTGCTGAGGTCGCGGCAGCAGACCGTCGACAGGCCACCGTTCCGGCGAATCGCCCTGGAAACCAGTGGCCTGGCCGACCCGGGGCCTGTTCTTTACACGCTGTCAGCCGACGCCTTTCTCGAGGCCTCGCTGAGGCTGGATCGGGTTGTGACGACCATCGACGCGGTGCTCGGTGCCGAGACGCTGGATCGATATCCCGAGGCGGCCGCGCAGGCTGCCGTGGCCGACCTGCTGCTGATCACCAAGACCGATCTCTCACCAGTCTCCGAGGACCTGGTCGGGCGGCTGTCATCGCTGAACGCGATGGCACCGATGGTGGAAGCAGGCGACGCCGATGCGAAGGCCGTTCTGTTCGGCGGCTCACCCAAGTCATTGCCGCGGCCGCGCCCGGGCGCGGCAGCGGTCCACACACATGGGATCCATGCGCTTTCAATCCGGCTGCAGCGGTCGATGACCCGATTGGGCTTTGCGATGGCCTTGGGCGGACTGGCGCGCGAGCACGGCCAGAAGCTGCTGCGCGTCAAGGGACTGGTCGAATTTGCCGACCGCCCGGGCATGCCGGCGGCAATCCATGCCGTGCAGCACACGCTCTACCCGCCGCGCTGGCTGGAGCGCTGGCCCGATGCCGACCACGTCAGCCGCCTTGTCTTCGTCGTGCGCGATCTCGAGCCGGACGAGATCCTCCGACGGTTCGCCGCAGGGGAACCCGCACGCCTCACCTCTCCGGCAGGAGCAACCTGATGCTGGACCTCGCCATCACGGGCGGCACCTGCGTGCTGCCATCAGGAACCCAGGCCGCCGATATCGGCGTGAAGGACGGACGCATCGTGCTGGTCGGCGGGCCGGGCACGCTGCCGGAGGCGGTGCGCAGCGTGTCGGCAGAGAACCGCCTGGTCATTCCCGGCGGCATCGACCCGCACATCCACGCCGGGTTGGAATGGAAGGTGCGCGGGCAGCCCGTCGTCCACTGCGATCCGGCGGCGCAGGTCAGCCTGGCGGCCCTGCACGGTGGCACCACGACCCTGATCGACTTCGTGCAATGCGCGCACGACCGGACCATCCAGCAGTCGATCGAGCAGTGGCAGCGCACGTGGAAGGACGCCTGCCACTGCGACTACGCCTTCCACCTGATGCTGGAGGGCGCCATGCCGCAGGCCCACTTCGGCCAGCTCGCCGATGCCATCCAGGACGGCCATGCCAGCGTGAAGATCTTCACGACCGACATCATCCCGGGCATGGGCATGCAGCTCATGATGCCTCATGGCCACATCTGGGAAGCCCTGAAGGTGGTGGCGGCCCAGGGCGGCATCGCGTGCATCCATGCCGAGGACAACGACATCGTCATGTTCATGTACGACAAGCTGATGCGCGAGAACCGCGTGCACTTCGAGCACCTGGCCGAGGTTCACAACACGCTCAGCGAGGAGCTCTCGTTCAATCGCGTGATCCGGCTGGCCGAGAACGTCGAGGGAGCCGCCCTCTACATGGTGCATGTCTCGGCGGCGACCGGCGTGGCGGCGCTCGAATCGTCGCGCGCCCGCGGCTTTCCGATGTACGGCGAAACCCTGCACCAGTACCTGATGTACAACGCCGAGGACTACAAGCGCCAGGGCGGCCAGATGTATCACACCTATCCGTCGCTGAAGTTTCCGGAGGACCAGAAGCGCCTCTGGGAGGCGACCAATCGCGGCGCCATCCAGGCCATCGCCACCGACGAGCTGTGCTGCCCGCTGCGCGCCAAGCTGCAGGGCAGCCGGATCGACGACGTGACGGGCGGCAACGCCGGCGTCGAGCCGCGCGTCGGCCTCATGTACACGCAGATGGTCACGAAGAGAGGCTATTCGCCGGGCCATTTCGTCGACATGATCTCGAGCAACGCCGCGCGGATCCTGGGACTCTATCCGCGCAAAGGCGCCCTGGCGGTCGGCTCCGACGCCGACATCGTGCTGCTGCAGACGGGCATCGACAAGATGATCCGGGCCGCCGACCTGCACGAGACCGACTACACGCCCTGGGAAGGGCACGTGGTGACGGCGTGGCCGACCGTCACCATCCTGCGCGGCAAGGTGGTCGTGCAGGACGGCGCATTCCATGGCGACCTGCGCGACGGGCAATTCCTCAAGCGAAAGGTGGCCGACGAGATCCGCAGCCGGCCCGCCGTCTAGCGGCTCGCGATGGGAGCGTGGCCCGGAACTCGCCCTTGCCACCGCAGCGGTGCGGACGGATCATCGACGGGGGTTTAAGTCCATAGCGACAGCCGTTGCCGCCAAGGACCGCCAAAGGTGGGATCAGCTGAGCGGCCGGTCACTCGCGTTTGGATGAGGCTTCCGCTGCCAGGAGTCGAGTTCGGCGGCGTATTGCATGGTTCTTGCATGACCTTGAGGGGAGCATTTCCAACGGAGGCGTCGGATGACTTGGAAAACTGCGAAGCCCACGGGCAAGCTCAATCGTCGATCTCTGCTGAAGGGCGCGGCCGCCGGCGGCGCGGTCGTCGCGACCGAGGCGATCGGCGGATTTCCGACCGTGTGGGCGCAGAACGTCAAGGACGTGACCCTGGTCGTGGCCGGCGGCTCCTACGCCGTGATCAAGGAGATCGGCGCGCAGGCCAGCAAGGATCTCGGCTTCAACCTGGTGATGCAGGCCATCACCGACGACGTGCAGATCAACCGCTCCATCACCCAGCCCAACACGATCGACATCAACAACATCGACAGCACCAAGATCCCCTATCTCGTGGGCAAGGGCGTGCTGATGCCGATCCCGCTGTCGAAGTACAAGCAATGGGCCGACACCGTGCCGCTGTTCACCAAGAACGCCTATCCCAACGGGCAGCAGGCCTCGAACCAGGGCTTGTCGCCCTTCAAGTCCATGTTCTACGCCGACAAGGACGGCAAGAAGCTCGCGACCGGGGCGACCGAGTTCCTGGCCTTCGTTCCGACCATCTACAACGCCGATACCCTGGGCATCCGTCCTGACCTGGTAGGTGGCCGCGACAAGGTCACGAGCTGGAAGGACCTGCTCGATCCCAAGTACAAGGGCAAGACGGCCCTGGTCGACTATGCCGCCGTCGGCGTGATCGACGTCGCCATGGCGCTCGAGGCGCGCGGCGACTTCAAGTATGGCGACAAAGGCAACATGACCAGGGAGGAGATCGACAAGACCGTCAAGATCATGATCGACCTGAAGAAGGGCGGGCATTTCCGATCGTTCTGGAGCACCTTCGACCAGTCGGTGAACCTGATGGCCTCGGGCGAGGTGGTGATCCAGTCGATGTGGTCGCCGGCCGTGACCGCCGTTCGCTCGCGCGGCATCGACTGCTACTACGTGCCGCTCAAGGAAGGCTATCGCGGCTGGTTCGTCGGCCTGGCGCCGATGGCCCATCTCAGCGGGCTGAAGCTCGACTGCGCCTGGGAGTACATCAATTGGTACAATACCGGCTGGCAGGGTGGCTTCATCGCCAAGCAGGGCTACTATTCGGCGGTGCCCTCGACCGCCAGGAAGTTCCTGACGCCGGAGGAATGGGACTATTGGTACGAGGGCAAGCCCGCCGCCATCGACATCAAGGATCCCTACGGCGTCCTGATGGAGAAAAAGGGCGTGTCGCGTGACGGCGGCGGCATCTGGGATCGCATGGGCAACATCGCCTGCTGGAACACGGTGATGGACGAGGACCGCTACCTGACGCGGCGCTGGAACGAGTTCATCTCGTCCTGACGCATCGAGGCGTGGCGACATGGCAATGACCGATCGGGCGGCGGACGCGCTTGCCGCGCCCGCCGCGGCCGAGCACGAGTCGATCGACCGCGCCGGCGAGCGCGCCTCGTGGTTCCAGGTCTCGCCCCTGGTGCTGGTGCTGCTGCTGTTCTTCGGCCTGCCCATGGTGGTGGTGTTGGTGGTCAGCTTCTTCGACTTCAGCCGCACCTCCATCATCCCGACCTTCATCCTCGACAACTACGTCGACCTGTTCAGCTCGAAGGTGACGCTCCGGCTCTACGCCAGCTCGCTGAAGTTCGCCGCCATCGTATGGCTGGTGACCCTGGTGCTGGGCTTCTACATCGCCTTCTTCCTGGTGTTCCACGTGCGCAGCCTGCTGGTGCAGATCGGCCTGTTCCTGCTGTGCACGGTGCCGTTCCTCACGTCCAACGTCATCCGGATGATCTCGTGGATCCCGTTCCTGGGACGCAACGGCATCTTCAACCAGGGCCTGGTGGGCGCCGGCATCACCAGCGAGCCGCTCGAGTTCCTGCTGTTCTCCGACTTCGCCGTGGTTGTGGCCTATGTCCACCTGTTCACGCTGTTCATGGTGGTGCCGATCTTCAATTCGATGGCGCGCATCGACAAGAGCCTGCTCGAGGCGGCGCGCGATGCCGGCGCCGGCCGCGTCCGGGTGGTGGCCGAGATCGTGCTGCCGCTCAGCAAGACCGGGATTGCGCTGGGCTCGATCTTCGTGGTGACCCTGGTGATGGGCGATTCCTTCGTCGTGCGCACCATGAGCGGCGGACAGAGCGCGTCGGTCGTATCGGCGCTGCAGAACGAAGTGGCGGCGCTGCAATATCCGCCGGCGGCGGCCAGTGCGGTCATCATGGTGATCATCGTCACCCTGATGGTGGCGGGCATCCTGCGCCTGGTCGACGTGCGCAAGGAACTGGCGCGCTGAGGAGGGATGGGCATGCGCTCCGCGGACGGCTCCCGACCCTGGACATTCTATGTCCTCGCCGCCTTCTTCACGCTGTTCGTGATGTTTCTCTACGGGCCGATGACGGTGATCTACATCCTGTCGTTCCAGGGGCCGCAGGGCGGCATGACCTTCCCGATGAACGGCTTCTCCCTCGAGTGGTTCCAGTCGCTGTTCGCGCAGAAGCGCGTCGGCGACATCGCGGGAGCGTTCGTGCGCTCAATCGAGCTGGCCCTCGCCGTGTCGGTCATCACGGTGGTGCTGTCGGTGGTCGCCGGGCTCGGCTTCCGGCGGCGCTTCCGCGGCTCGGCCTTCGTCTTCTATCTGGCGATCGCCAGCCTGATCATGCCCGGCCTGTTCGTCGGGCTGGGCATCGCGCTCAGCTTCCAGCTGATCGGCGCCGACACCAACTGGTACTCGTCCGGGCTCGGCGCCCAGCTGACCTGGACGCTACCGTTCGGCCTCCTGATCATGTTCGCCGTGCTGGGCCGGTTCAACCGCGCCTACGAGGAGGCAGCGACCGACCTCGGCGCCACCAGCTGGCAGCGCGTGCGCGAGGTCACCCTGCCGATCCTGCTGCCCGGCATCATCGGCGTAGCGCTGTTCGGCTTCACCCTGTCGTATGACGAGCTGGCGCGCACGGCGCTGGGAGCGGGCAGCAAGAACACGCTGCCGCTGGAGATCTGGGCGATGACCACCACCATCACCTCGCCGACGCTGTACGCGGTGGGCGCCGTGACGACGGCGGTCTCCTTCGTGGTGATCATTACCGCTCTGGGCTCCATCGCCCTCATCCAGCGTCGGCGCGCGCGGACATTGCAGGAGTAGAGTAATGGCCGAGGCAACAGGTAGCGGCGAAGTCTCGATGGTCGGGGTGACCAAGCAGTTCGGCCGCACCACCGCGGTCGAGAACCTCGACCTGACCATCCCGCACGGCTCCTATTGCTGCCTGCTGGGGCCCAGCGGCTGCGGCAAGACCACCATCCTGCGCATGATCGCCGGCCACGAGACCCCGACCACGGGCGACATCAGGATCGGCGGCACTTCCGTGCTGGGCCTGCCGCAGGTCCAGCGCGGCACGGCGATGATGTTCCAGAGCTATGCGTTGTTCCCCCATCGCAGCGTGCTCGACAACGTCGCCTTCGCGCTCAAGATGCGCGGTGTCGGCAGGCTCGAGCGCCACGCCCAGGCACGCGAGCTCCTGACCAAGGTCCAGCTCGACAGGTTCGCCGACCGCCTGCCGGCCCAGCTCTCGGGCGGCCAGCAGCAGCGCGTGGCGCTGGCGCGGGCGCTGATCACCAATCCGCGCGTGCTGCTGCTCGACGAGCCGCTCTCGGCGCTCGACGAATACCTGCGCCTGCGCATGCGTGGCGAGCTGCGCCGGATGCAGAAGGAGCTGGGCATCACCTTCATCCACGTCACCCACACCCAGCTCGAGGCAATTGCCGTGGCCGACACGGTGGTCGTCATGGCGCAGGGCCATATCGAGCAGGCAGCCAGCGCGCGCGACATCTACATCAGGCCGCGCAATGCCTATGTGGCGCGCTTCATCGGCGGCCAGAATGTGCTGAGTGGCGCGGTCGAGAGCGTGCTCGACGGCACCGCGGCGGTGGCCGCCGACAACGGAACCCGCTTCGCCTTCCCGGTCGGCGCCAGCCGGCCGCCCCGCGGCTCGCGCCTGTTCGGCTCCATCCGCCGCGACCGTGTCGCGATCGAGAAGCTGCCGCCGGGTGTCAAGCCGCCGTCCGGTCTCAACACGGTGGTGGGCGAGGTGCACACCATCGAGAATCAGGGCTCCTACGTGAAGGTGACGCTCGACCTCGCCGGCGCTGCCGAGGAGTTCGTCGCCAACCTGTCGGACGAGAGGTTCTTCACGAATCCGCTCGACATCGGCGATCTCGTGGTCGCGCGCTGGTCGGCGTCGGACATCGAGTTGCTCGACGACGAGCCGCTGGCGCGCGAGCCGGCTGCCGCCGGATCGACGGTGGCCACGGCGCGCTGACAGGCTGCCGTCATCCGTGGCACGACGGGGTGCCACGAAAACGTTGCAGGGGGTCGCAAAAGCGGCGATCACCGGCCTTCAGGCGTGATCCTACATTGAGCTGACGGCGCTCATGGAGGGTGGCATGCCGATCATCATGGATCTCAATGCAGAAGCCGCGAAACTCACGATGTTCCGCGGGCTGACCCCGCGAACGAAGCGCGTCGAGCGCAAAGGCAGCAGCACGCAATTGGCCGATTACTGCGACGGACTGCTGCTGCTCGGCAAGTCGGCCGGCACGGGTCATTGGGAGACCCATCCCGAGGACGAGCTGGTCTGGGTTCTCGACGGAACCGCGACGCTGGACATCCTGCAGGAGGACGGCCCGCGATCCTTCAAGCTCGGTGCCGGAATGGTGGCCGTCGTTCCCCCGACCGTGTGGCACCGCTTTCACTCCGCCGAGGGCAAGACCTCGATGAGCCTGGTGGTCCCCGGCGAGAATATCGATGTCGATGCCGACGATCCCCGCACAGGCAAACCTGACCTCGACCTGGGCGATACGACAAGAGCGCCCAGCATCATCGATCTCAATGCCGAGCTCGCGAAGCTCACGATGTTCCGCGGGCGGACGCCGCAGACAACGTTCGCGGAACGCAAAGGCAGCGCGGCGCTGCTTGCGCCCTACCGCGACGGGTTCCTCCTTGTAAGCAGGTACGCCGGGACAACCCATTGGGAGACCCATCCCGCAGACGAGCTGGTCTACATCGTCGACGGAACCGAGACCCTGGACATCGTTGAAGGCGACCGGCTGCAATCCTACGCGCTTGGAGCGGGAATGATGGCCATCGTGCCCCCGGGCACGTGGCACCGCTTTCACTCGGTGGATGGCGCGACATCGTTCAACGTGACGCTGCCCAGCGAGCATGTCGATCTCGATGTCGACGACCCTCGGCAGGTCGCGCGCACCCCGGCATGAGGCCAGGCACGCCCACTCGATGATCAATTGAGTTCGTAGTACCCTGAACTAGCACGGCGAGCGGCCGGCTGAGTGGTACATCTTGAAGTTGCATAGCGTCAGTATGCTCCCGGCCGGTACGGATCCCCTGCGCCTGAAGCATCCGGGGCCGGATCACTGACATGCAAGGTTCGATCGGGTCTTGACCAGACCACCTAAGGGCTGGCGAAGTCCGCCGAATTAGGTTATGTTCTCTATATGTTCCTATTGGTTGACCTGCAACGCGGTGCCAGAGAGCATCGCTCGGGCCGGATTCCGTACGACCGCCTGGAGTTGAGCCTCTTTGGACGGCTGGCACACGCGCGAAGGACCCTCCGGCGATGTCCGCTGGGGATAACCCGGCGCCGCCCGTGCGCAACGCACACCGCATTCGTGTATCGTCACTCGCACTCCCGCCGACGCGTAGCGATGATCCCGGGCCTTCGTACCTATCGAGTCAACCCGAGCGCCCGCCAGCCGCTGATCGACTACATGACCGGCGGGCTCCGGGCGGTCGGGTGCCGCATCATCCACACCAGCACGCCCGATCTTGCCCCGTTCGTTCTCGTGATCGAGACACCGGCGCGCGAGCGTATCGGCGTCGTCGCCTATGCCTTCCTCGCCACGCGCACGCCCACTACCAACCGACCGGCCGACGAGCGCAGCTTCCAGATCAAGTACGGCAGCAAGCAGGACTACGCCGACGACAATGTCCACGAGTTGTGGCAGGACCCGCTCGGCATGTTCACCACCGTGCTGCTCGGCATCGATCACGGCCACGGCGATTGCGTGTCGGCCGACCCGGTCATCCACAGCCCCACGAAGTTCTTCATCCGGCTGGAGCTCAAGGATGAGCACGCCCGCCGCATCCAGCGCGACGGCTGGGCGGCCTGGGAGCGCGCCAAGCGCAGCGCAAAGGTGGGCGCCGCCCGCGTCGAGACCCTGGTTGGCGCCACGCGCGAGCACTTCCTCGATCTTGTGCGCTTCGAGCGCGCTGCCCGCGGCCTCGAGCCCGGCAACCGCCTGATCCTCGCCGAGCACCATGCACTGAGCCTGCCACGCGCCCGGCCCGCACCGCCCGATGGCCAAAGCGCACTGATCGAGCTGGCTGCGACGCATCCCTTGGTGGAGCAATTCGCCCTGTCTCCGGACGAGATCCTCGACCTGATCGCAGGGGCACGGCGATTGAGGATGGCGGTGCGCGGCTGGGTTGCCGAGGAGCACCTGCACCGCACGCTAGCGAAGCTATCCGGCATCACCCATTGCGAGCGCCTCGACGAGGAGGGTGGCCCCGACCTGCGGGTCGCCTGGCGTAACGGCCCCCTGCTCTCGATCGAGTGCAAGAACGTCGCGCGCGAGCCCGACCGCCACGGCAACCCGCGCATCGACTTCCAGCGCACGCGGGCCGCCAAGGGTAATCCCTGCTCGCGCTACTACGAGCCCACGGAGTTCGACATAGTCGCGGCCTGCCTGCACGCCGTCACGCAACGCTGGGATTTCCGCTACGTGGTGCCGACCGCGCTGTCTCCTCACACCCAGTGCGAGGACCGCATCGCGAGCAACATCAGGGTCGACTCGCAGTGGACGACAAGCATCGAGGAGATCTTTCGTCAGGCCTATACCGCGCAAGGGGCCGTCGCATGAGCGCGCTCAAGGTCATCAGCCTGTTTACCGGCGCCGGCGGCCTCGACTATGGCTTCGAGGCGGCGGACTACGACACCGCCGTCGCGCTGGAGATCGACCCGCGCTGCTGCACCACGCTGCGCGCCAACCGGCCCTGGCCGGTGATCGAGCGCGACATCGCCCACGCGCCAACCGCAGAGCTGCTCGCCACCGCCGGCCTCGCACCGGGCGAGGCCGCCGTACTGATCGGCGGGCCGCCGTGCCAGCCCTTCTCCAAGTCCGGCTTCTGGGCAACCGGCGACACGCGCCGACTCGACGACCCGCGCGCCACCACGCTCGAGGGCTACCTGCGCGTGCTGGCCGAGGCACACCCGCGCGCCTTCCTGCTGGAGAACGTCGAGGGCCTGGGCTTCCGCGGCAAGAGCGAGGGCCTGGCCCTGATCCAGGCGCGGCTTGAGGCGATCAACGCTGCGCACGGCACGCGCTATCGCGCGCACATCGCCACCCTCGACGCCGCAGACCACGGCGTGCCGCAGATGCGCCGGCGCATGTTCGTGATCGGCGCCCGTGACGGCACGGCGTTCCGCTTCCCCCGCCAGACGCACGTGGCACCAACCAAGGCCCTGCCCGACGACAGCCGGCCGCGCCACGTCACCGCCTGGGACGCGCTCGGCGACCAGCCGAGGCCGGACGACCCGGCCGTGCACATGGCCGGCAAGTGGGCCGGGCTGCTGCCGACCATCCCCGAGGGCCAGAACTATCTCTGGCACACCGACCGCGGCGGCGGCGAGCCGCTGTTCGGCTGGCGCCGTCGCTACTGGTCATTCCTGCTGAAGCTCGCCAAGAACCAGCCCTCCTGGACGATCCAGGCGCAGCCAGGCCCCGCCACCGGTCCGTTCCACTGGGACGACCGTCGGCTCACGATGCGCGAGATGGCGCGGCTGCAGACCTTCCCGGACGACGTCGCCATCGCTGGCAGCCTCGCCGACGCGCAGCGCCAGCTCGGCAATGCCGTGCCGTCGCTGTTGGCCGAGATCCTGGCACGCGAGATCGCGACTCAGCTTCTCGGCGCTCCCGCGGGGCGTGATGCGCCCGTGCTCGCAGTGCGCCCGGCGAAGCGCCCGATGCCGCCCTCGAAGGACATAGCGCCCGTGCCTGCGAGATACCTGGCGCTGCGCGGCCGGCACGCGGCGCATCCCGGGACCGGCAAAGGCCACCGCGCCGTGGCGCGGCCGACCTCACGTCTGCCGCTTGCGGCCGAGTAGGAACGCCGACAGCCGCTCGCTGAGCGACCCGGATGCCGCGATCTCGCACTCCCACAGCACCAGCACGCGCCAGCCGAGCGCGCGTAGCGCCGCCTCGGACTCCGCGTCACGCGCGATGTTGCGCGCCAGCTTGGGCAGCCAGTAGCCAACGCGCGTGCGCGGCACGTTCGCCAGCCGGCAGCCATCGTGCTGGTGCCAGAAGCAGCCGTGCACCTGGATCACCGAGCGATGCCGCGGAAGAACGATATCGGGACAGCCCGGCAGGTCGCGGCGATGGAGACGGAAGCGGAAGCCCGCGCGGTGCAGCACACGGCGCACGGCAAGCTCCGGCCGCGTGTTGGTCTTGCGGACGGCGCGAAGGATCCGCGATGCACGATCCTGGCTCATCGTCACGTCAGCCACTTTGCACGGCCCGCAGCCCGCCTGTTCCCGATCCAGGCGCGATGGCGTCCGCTCAATCACGGCATTCGAAGCTGACGGCATCTTCCGGATTGCCCTCGCCCTTGTACGCCGCATATTGCGGGTAAGCGCAGAGCGGCCGGCTGCGCCCGGGGAAGGCCGGCCCGGTGGCGGTCACCGCGTCGGGCGCCTTGCCGTGCTCAACCCAGTCGACGACCGCCTGCAGCAGGTCGAACCGGTCCAGGGTTGCAGCACCCGTCCCGCAGTGCCCCATGCCGGGCACGAGATACGCCCGGCTGGAATTGGCGCGCACCTGGGCGAGCCCGCCGGAGCTCGCCGCCATGCGCTCGTAGTAGTCGATGGTGTCGAGCGCGGAGAACCAGGGATCGCTGACGCCGTGGTAAAAGAGAATCTTGCCGCCGCGGCGGAAGAAGCTGTTGAGGTTGGTCCAGTTCTGCGTGCTCTGCAGCCGCTGCATGCCATCCCCGTTCACCCGATCCTCGATCGCATCGACATTGATCGTCTCGTAAACGGGTGGACCGACCGGGCTGCGCGCACCTGTCGTGAGAATGCCGGGAATGGGAACGTTGACCGCCGCGATCCCGCTGTCCCAGGGAAATGGCGAATAGGACTGGGCGCCGCGCGAGTTCCGCGGCCCGGCGAAAGCCTTTGCCAGGGCGCTCACCTGATCCGGCGCGAGGCAGGCGTCTGTCTTCGCGCCGCTGCAGGCCAGAGACGCGGGATCGAAGCTGCATTGGCGCATGTTGAAGATCATGCCGTCCTTCAGGCCGTCCTTGGCGTCGCATGCAGCCACGATGGCATCGGCGATGAGCTTCCTGTCGGAGGGCGAGAAGGCCCTGGCCGGATCTGGCTTGCCGTTCTCGCCCTTGGGTGCGATCTGCGTGAAGGTGTGGTTGGCCCACGCCAGGCCGAGATTTGAATGGCCCGTGCGCATGGCCGGCGCGCCGGCGACGACGCCGTCGAACTCCCCGGGATAGCGTTGCGACGCCACCATCCCCTCGCGGCCGCCGGTGGAGCAGCCGACAAAATAGGAGCGTGCCGCCGGCTGGCCGTAGTAGCGGGCGATGATCGCCTTGGCAGCCATCGTTACCTTGCCGACGGATGCCTGGGCGAAGTTCAGCGCGGCCTCCTGGTCGTTCATGAACGAGGCATCGAACACCGCGCCCTGATGGCCGCTGTCGGTCGACACGACGGCAAAGCCACGCGCGAGCGCCGGAACCTCGCCGGTGGCCTGGGGACCGAGCGGCGGCCGGATCGATCCGTTCAGGCCGCCGCCGCCCTGGAACAGGAGCCGGCCATTCCACCGGTCCGGCAAGGCAATCGCGAAGCCGATCGCATAGCTCTTGCCATCGCCGCCGACGCGGCGGTCGATGACGCCCTGGACTCGGCAATTCGCAGGCAGCGCAACGCCCACAGTCGCGGGATCTGGGGGCCGCACCTGCACGGTTCCGGGTGGCGCCTCCGGCACCGCCTCGGCCTTTTCGATGACGATCGTCGAACCGGGAAGGCCCAGGTTCGCGAGCGCCTCACATTTGACGGCAGGCGTAATCACCTGACCGAGCACAGCGGCAGGCGTCGAGAGCGCCACGGCCGCACCGGCAACAAAGGACGCGATGGTAGCTTGAGTTGTGCTGATCTTGCGCCGCATTGCTTTGACCAATAGCCCCCGCTAACCCAAGCTCACGGAGTGAAATGTCGAGCTCATGTCGATCGTACCGGGAAATTCAGGTTTGAAAAGAAACATCGGAGATTCGAATGAAGATCGCACGTGTCGAGGCCTTTCAGCTCCGCTGGGATCCGAAGGACCGCCCCACGGCCGGCAGCGCCTTCCTGCGCGTCTGGACCGATGACGGGCTTTGCGGCCTCGGCGAGGCTTCCCCCATGCAAGGCGGCATTGCCTCGCTCGGCATCCTCACGCGCGACATCGCGCCCGCGGTGATCGGCGCCGATCCGCTCGACCACGCCGTGATCCAGGACAGGCTGCTGCACCGGCTGGTCAAGCTGGGGCCGGAGGGGGCGCTGACCGGTGCGCTGGCGGCGCTGGACATCGCACTGTGGGATCTCAAGGGCAAATACCTGAACCAGCCGATCTACAAGCTGCTGGGCGGCGCCTGGCGCACGGCGCTGCCCTTCTACAGCTCGATCGGCGGCAATGGCACGCGCAGCGTCGA
>Ga0187894_10005033_pt1 | contig 13798 bp, 11 predicted proteins | sample GBC1701081metaG_FD_136650 | JGI IMG/M metagenome (GOLD analysis project Ga0187894, IMG submission 136650) | White microbial mat communities from a lava cave in the Kipuka Kanohina Cave System on the Island of Hawaii, USA - GBC170108-1 metaG ...
CTTCGCCCAGCACGACCTGGATCCGGTCGGCGCGCTTGTTCAGGACCACGACCTCGAGGGTCTGGCCCGTCTCGGTGCGTACGGTGATCTTTTCCGCGTGCATCAGTCCGCGGTCCCTCCGGCGCCGACGCGCAACAGCGTGACGTGGAACTCGAGCACGGACCTCGCCGGGACGAGCCCCGGAAAAGCCTGATCGCGATAGGCGAGGTGAGGGGCGACGCGAAGACGTCGCTCGCCGCCGACGCGCATGCCCTCGACCCCCTCCTCGAGCCCGGGGATCGTGCGCCGCTTCCCGACGCGGAAGGCGTAGTGCTGATTCTCCTGGACGAGGTCGCCGCGGTCGAGGAAGAGGTTGTAGCGGACCTCGACCTTGACGCCGCGATCCGCCGTGGCGCCGTCGCCGATCTTGACGTCCTCGTACTCGACCCCGCCGCGGCCGCGCTTCATCGTCATTGCGCGACGTCGGTCGGCGGCTTGGGCGCGTCCGCCGGCGGCGGCTCGGCCGGCGTCCCTAGCTTCCGCTGCCGCTTCGCTTCCTTCTTCTGTTTCTTGGCTAGGTCTCTCTGACGCTTCGCGAACGCATAGTTGGGTTTGGCCATCTGCACTCCTGTTCAACCGGATTCGAGGTCGACGCAAACCGGGAGAGTAAGTCCTTTTCGCCCGGGCCGCTGTCGTCGAAGACGATCGACGGTGAGTGACCTTGCATCGCGATGCCCCCGCCTACTTGTCCTTGACGAACCCGTACTTGATCAGCCGGACGTCCTCGTCCCGCACGAGCCCGATCCCCGGCGCGTGGTATTTGTACTCGGTCTCCCACATCTTCAGGGCCGAGCTTTCCTTGACCTTCATGCACTGCGGGAACTTGCCGGCCGGGGTCTCGCACGTCTCGGTCAGGCTCTGGATCTCCGCGCGGTCCATCGCCACGCCCGGCGCCATCTCCTGGTAGTACTTCATGCCGACCTTCGGCGTCCCCGGCATCATGAGGCCGGGCTTGGCGCCGCTCTTGCCGGCGAGCCACGAGCCGTCGTGCTTGACGACCTTGTCGTTCTCGTAGAAGTCCACGTCCTCGCCGAAGTAGAAGACGTCCTTCGTCTGCTCGCAGATCGCGAAGTAGTTCTTTGCGACTTCGTACAGCTTGCCGTTCTTCCATTCACGCTCTTCGACGACGCGGGTATTGACGCCGTCGACCATCCGGGTCTCGTTGAGGACGGTGATCTGCACCTTCGTGTCGCCGCCCTCGAGGACGAGCTGATAGCCGGGCTCGAGGATGAAGTACGGGTTGCGCCCGGTCGTCAGCAGGTTGCACCGCCCGATGCCGAACTCCTGCTGCCAGCCCTGGGCGTTGCCCTCCCCGCAGCCGCTGGAGAGCGCGAGGATCGCCGCGCCGGCGAGGACGTACTGTGCTGCTCGGGTGTTCATTGACTGCCCTCCTTCAGGTCGGGCCGGGGCCGCGTCTGCGGCCCTGGCGCTTCACCACCAGAACTTGGCGATGAACGAGATGCTCTTGTCGGCGTTGCGGAGAATCGGGTTCTCCTCGGTGCCGTCGTTGCGGCGGAAGGCCTGGCCGGGGAAGAACCAGCCGAGCCGTAGGTCGAGGCCGAGCCGCCGCACGCCGAACAGCTGGCGGATGCCCACGATCAGGTCGAGCCCCTGGCCGACGTCCTTGCTCCGCACCGGTATCAGGATCGGGTCGGCGTCGGGATCCGGCGACGGGATGAGGAGATCGATCTGGTTCATCTGCGCCGTAATCGCCGAGTTGGGCAGCTCTTCCGCGATCTTCGCCAGCTTGTACTTGTGGTAGACGAGGTCCACCGACACGGTCGACGCCGGGTAGGCGCCGATCCCGAGCGTGAGGATCTTGAGGTTGCTCAGCTGCGGGTCGAGCGCCTCGCCGTAGTACTTGAACTTCGAGATGCCGGCAAAGCGCGATTCGTTCGACTCGAGGCCGGTCTGGTGGAACGTGTGGTTCTTGCCGTCGTTCGGGTTGTCGTCGCCGCTGCCATACGCGTAGCCGACCGTGAAGTTCGGGTTCAGCGGCAGGCCGGTGAACCGGTACGTGAACCCGACGTCGTAGCCGGTGCCCGAGAACGGCTTCGAGTCCGCGTCTCGGCCGCCGAGATACGCGAGCTCGCCCCAGTAGTTGAAGTTGTCGGTCGGACGGCCCATCGCGCGCACGCCCGAGAGGCGGGGCTGCCCCGCCTGCCGGGAGAGATCCTTCCGCCGAATCGTGTACGCGGCAAGTCGATGGTCCTCGATCCCGCGATAGTCCACGTACAGGAGCGAGGTGTTGATCCGGTCCTTGACCTGGAACTGGTTCGGCCAGATGTTGACGTTCTTGTAGACCTCGCGCCCGGCGAACGCCTCCACCCGGAGCGGCCCCTGCCGGAAGGTCACGCTGCCGATGTCGAGCGGCGTGTCGTAGAGCCAGTGCCGCTCGTCCTCGTAGTTCCGGCGCCCGAGGTTGAATTCGAACGGCGCGGTGATCCCCCGGACCGTCACGAACCCCTGGTCGAGCTGGAGCGACTTCTTCGTCGGCTGGTCGGACTGGACCTGCCCGCTCGGCAGCAGGATCGACTCGGGCTGCTTGGCCGGGTACTCGACCTCGGCGAACGCCTCCACCGTGAAGAGCAGCCAGTTCGTCGGCCGGTAGACGAAGAGGCCGTTGACCTGCGGCACGAGCAGCAGCAGGTTGTCGCGCACGGCGTTGTTCAGGTCCACGTTGCGGCGGGCGACGACCGCCGACTCGCTGCCGTACGAGTACTGATAGGTCAGCTGCTGGGTGATCGGCCGCGGCGGACGGTCCCGTTGGTCGGGCTCGGGCGGCGGCAGCTGGAACTGCGCGACCTGCCAGGGGCTCGGGGGCTCGGGGGCGCGCTCCTCGGTAGGCCATCCCGGCGTGCTCCCCGGCGCCGCACGCTCGAACGGGGGCGCGGAGCGCGGGGCGACACCGACAAACCATCGCGGCTCCGGCCGTGTCGGTGTCGGACCGGGCCCATCGGCACCAGGCTCGTCGGCAGCCGCGGTATGCGGCGGCGGCTCTTCCAGCATCCCCGCCTCGCCGACGTCGAGCGCAGCGGCGCCTACTTCCGCCGCGACCACCGCGGCAAGCGCGGTCGACCGCGCCGCGCGCACCGCTGCCGTCCGGAACCCGACCGAGGCCACCGAGCCGTTCCGTCAACGCGCTGCCCCCTATGCCTGACCCGGGCCGGCCCCGGTCCGCGGTTCCGCCGACCCGAGCGCGAGGCAAAGCGGTGGCATCACGAACAAGGTGACCAGGGTGGAGGCGACGAGCCCGCCGATGATGACCAGCGCCGTCGGCTGCACGATCTCGAGACCCGGCACCCGCCCGAGCAGGGCGATCGGCAGCAGCGCGACGATGGTCGCGGCGGAGCTCGTCAGGATCGGCGTCAGCCGTTCGCGCGCCCCGCGCACGGCGAGCTCGATGCCGCTCGCCTCCGCCGGGAGCTGCTGATAGCGGTCGATGAGGAAGAGGCCGTGCCGCGCGGCGATCCCCAGCACCGCGAGGAACCCGACGATCGAGCCGAGCGACACCACGCCGCCGCCGGCCAGTGCGCCGAGCACACCGCCCGCGAGCGACGCGGGCAGCGCGAGGAACGCGACGAGGGCGAGGCGCCAGCTCTGGAAGCAGGCCTGCAGCAGCAGGAAGATGCCGACGAGCGCCGCGGCGGCCGCCCCGAGGATGCGCGTCTCGGCGAGCTGCCGCTCGGTGTCTTCGCCGAGGAGCTCCGGGTGGTACTCGAGCGGGAACTGGATCTTCTCCAGGCGATCCTCGATCTCGTCGGCCACCGCCGCCGGATTGCGCCCGGTCACGTTGGCCACGACGTCGACGTAGGGTGCGATGCGCTCGTGCCGGATGACCGTCGGCGTCGCGACCACGCTGACCTCGGCGACGTCGCCGAGCCGCGCGTAGGTGCGATCGGATTTCTCGACCCACAGGTCGTGCAGGTTGGTCAGGCTGCGGCGCGTCTCCGGCGCGCCCCAGACCACCACCTCGTAGATCTTCTGCTCCTTGAAGAGGTAGCCGACGACCAGCCCGGAGAACACCGTGGCCGACGAGCGCCGCACGTCGCCCGGCTTGACGTTCGCGCGACCGGCGGATTCCAGGTTGACCCGCACCTGCACCTGCGGCTCCTCCACCTGGCCCTCGGCGCGCAGGTCGACGAGGCCGGGCATGTCGGCGAGCGCGAGCCGCACTTCCTCGGCCTTCGTACGCAGCACTTCGCGCGTCGGGCCGTAGAGCCGCACGACGAGCGACTTGCTCGCGCCGGTCAGCGCCTCGCCGACCTTGTCGCGGAGGTACGTCTGGACGTTGCGGTCGACGCCCGGGTAGCCGTCAATCGTCTCGCGGATCGCGGCGATCGTCCGGTCGTAGTCGGCCTTGGGATCGATGCTGACCCAGATCTGGCTGGAGTTGATCCCCACGACCTGGTCTCCCGTCACCGCGCGCCCGACGTGCGCCCCGACGTTGCGCACGCCGGGCAGCGACCGCAGCTCGGCGGCGACCCGGGAGGTGATCCGGTAGGTCTCGGTGTGGGACGTCCCGGGGGGCGTGGTCCAGTTCACCAGGAGCTCCCGCTCCTTCAGCGGCGGCAGCAGCGACTGCCCGAGCAGCGGCCAGATCGCGATCCCGATTGCCACCGCCGCGCTGGCGCCGATGAAGACGCTGCGCGGCGCGCCGGCGATGCGCCGCAGCGCCGGCTCGTAGCGGTCGGCGAACCGGCGCGCAAGCGGCGACTCGTCGCGGCCGCCGGTGCCCTTGCCGAGCAGGAGCAGGCCGAGCGCCGGCGTCACGGTCAGCGCGACCACCATCGAGGCGATCACCGCGAGGGAGTACGACAGCGCCAGCGGCTCGAAGAACGCACCCGACACGCCGCCCATGGCGAAGATCGGCACCACGGCGAGCAGCACGATCAGCATCGCGTAGAGCGCGACGCGCCGCGACTCGAGGGTTGCCTCGTGGAGGGCGGTCAGCATCGAGCCGCCGCCGCCGTGCTCGCGCAGCCGACGCAGCGCCGCAGCCACGCCGACGACCGCGTCGTCGATGACCACCGCGAGCGCGACCACCAGCCCGGCGACGATCATGGTGTTGATCGTCGCGCCGGTCAGGTGGAGGACGAGCACCGCGACGAACAGCGCGAGCGGGATCGACACGGCGCAGACGAGCGTGCTCCGCCAGTCGCGGAACAGCACGCCGATGACCAGCACGACGAGCACCGCGCCGATGGCAAGCGCCCAGGCGAGGTTCGCCATCGAATCCTCGACGTACGACGCCAGGCGGAACACGCTGGCGTCGATCTGGACGCCGGGCAGGCCGCGGCTCAGCTCGCCGAGCGCCTTCTCGACCGCGCGCGTCACCTCCAGCGTGTTGGCCGACGGGAACTTCTCGACGACGAGCATCAGGCCGCCACCCTTCCCGACCACCGCGTCGCCGATCAGCGGCGGGTGATCGAACGTCACCTCGGCGATCTCGCCGAGCGACATCGACTTGCCGCTCAGCAGCAGGTGGAGCGGCGCGACCGCCACCTTCGCCATGTCCTCCGGCGCCTCGATCGGCATCGAGTGCTGGACGGTGAGGCGCTGGTTGCGGTTGTCGATCCAGCCGCCCGTGCCGGGCGCCGAGCCGCGCAGAAACGTGAGCGGCGACACCCACAGGGCGTCGCCGGCGGCGGCGATGATGTCCTCCTGCAGCACCTTCGCGTCGCGCAGACGGTCGGGCGCGATGTGCACGTGCAGCTGCCGGAGGCGCTGGCCCCAGATCGCGACGTTCGCCACACCGCTCACGCCGAGGAGGCGCGGCTTGATCGTCCAGCGGGCGAGGAGCGAGAGCTCGGTCGGATCGATCTTGTCCGACGAGATGCCGATCATCATGAAGCGCGCGGTCGCCGACAGCGGCTGGAGGATGACCGGCGGCTGCGCGACGTTCGGCAGCGTGTACGCGAGCGTGAGGCGCTCCTGGATCATCTGCCGCGCCTTCATGATGTCGGTGCCGCGCTTGAAGGTGAGCACGATCGAGGAGAGTCCGGTCACCGACTGCGAGCGGATCGAGTCGAGCCACGGCACGCCGCTCAGCAGCTCCTCGAGGTTGAGCGTGATCAGGCTCTCCACCTCCGGCGCGGAGAGGCCGATCGCCTCGGTCTGCACCTCGACCACGGGCGGCGCGAACTCGGGGAAGACGTCGACCGGCATCCGGGCGAGCCGGAGGGTGCCGAACACGGCGAGCGCCGCGGCGATGCCGAGCACGAGGAAGCGAAACTGCAGGCTCGAGCCGATGATCCAGCGGAACATGGTGCCCCCTTTTGTCCCTGAAACGGGGCGCCGCCCGGGCGCGCCGGACGGCGCAGCGGTACTCGCGCTACTTGCCGAAGATCTCCGCGCCGTACAGGAGCGACGCGCCGACGGTGACCACCGACGTCCCGACCGGCGGGCCCGCCGACAGCACGGCCAGCTCGCCGATGATCCGGTCGACGGTGATGCGCTGCCGTTCGAACGTGAGCGGGCTCGGATTGACGTAGACCCACGCCGCGCCCTTCGCGTCGTAGTAGACCGCGCCGTACGGCACGAACCGCTGCTTCTCGGCGCTGCCCGCGAGCTCAAGCTCGACCCGCATGCGGTTGTTCAGCGCGAGGCCGTGTTCCTTGCCGGGCACCACGTAGTAGAGCGACAGCATCGAGCGCTTCGTGTCCTCGAGCGGCGCGACGCCGGACGGCTGGGCCACCAGCTCCTTGACCAGCTTCTCGCGCGTCGCGAGCGGCAGGAGGCGCGCGGGCTTGTCCTTCGCCAGACGGTCCCATTCGCCGGGGCTGAGCGTGACGAGCACCCAGACCTCGCCGGGGACGGGCGCGGATACCGCGGCCGGCTGGGGCGCAGGCGCCGCCGCCGGCACCGCGACCGGCGCCGCCGGCACCCGCCCGAAATCCGCGAAGCCGCCGGCGCCGGCCGGCCGCGGCGCGGGCGCGAACCCGCCGGCGGGCTTGGCCGCGATCGGTTTCCCCTGCGGCAGGGTGACCAGGCCGCTCACCATCTGGCGGCGGACGATCGGCTCCTCGCCGACCTTGCCGATCTCGATGCCGAGGCGTTCGGCTGCCCTGGCGCTCAGGGTGACGCGCTTGGCGGGACTGCCGGGGATGGGCTCGAGCTTGACGGCGGCGGACTTGGCCGCCGCTCCGGACCCGGCGGGATCCGCGGTGTATCCGCCGCGCGGCGCGACGAGGAGCGCGGCGACCGCCGCCAATGCGACCCAACCGCCACCGACGACTGCAGCTCCGACTCTCATGCGGGCCTCCTTTGGTTCGTTGTGCCGCCGCCTACAACGGCGGGACGACGCCGTCCTTCCCGACGAAGATGAAGAGCGCCGCATAGCCGCCGTCGGCCTCCCTCTTCGCGCCGACGAAGACGCGCGCGCCGGTCTTGACCAGGTTCTTGTCCGCGCGCGTCATCTTGGTGACCGGCGCGTCGCGGGGGACCTCCACGTCGGTCTCGTCGTAATCGGTGGGGCCGTACTTGATCGACAGCACCCGGTCCTCCTGGTCGTCGACCCAGCCGTGCGTCATCACGCTGGTGGCGGTCAGATCCCACTCCTGGTGGCCGAGAGCGATGCCGCGCAGGTCCTCGTCGATGATCCGCAGCTCGTAGCCCTTGTGCAGCCAGCTCAGCGAATCGCGGCGGATCGGGCTGTAGATCTCGTCGCCGAGCTTCTCGGACACCGCGCCGACGTAGGTGCCGAACTGCACGTCGGTGTAGCTCGCCTTGGTCAGGCTGAACACCGTGGTGTGCGTCTCCGAGAACTTGAGCTGGATCGTCTTCCCGTCGCCGGTCTGCACCCAGATGGCGCCGCCCTCGACGCGGGTGAGCCGGCCGCGGATGCGATCCGGCTCGTCCTTCTTCTTCGCGCGCGTCGGCGCGGCGCCGACGACCGGCTTGTCCGGCGCCGGCTTCGGCGCGGGCGCCGCTTGCTGCGCGGGCGGTGGGGCGGGCTTCTCGTCGGGCGCCGCTTGCTGCGCGGGCGGTGGGGCGGGCTTCTCGTCGGGCGCTGCTTGCTGCGCGGGCGGTGGGGCGGGTTTCGGCTCGGACGCTGCGTCCGGCGCGGGCTTCGGCGCCGGCGCCGGGTCGGCGGCCGGCGCGCTCCCGCCCTGCTGCGCGCCGGCAGGCACGCCGAGCGCCGCGACGACGAGCATGGCGACCGCAGTGTCGCGGAGCGCGACCCATCCCTGCCGCGGCGTCATGGCGCGCTCCCTTCGGGCCGCGCGTGCATCAACCCCGCGGGTTCCGGCCGCCCGGAGCCGGCCGCGAACTTGAGGTAGAGGACCGGCACCACGAACAGGGTCAGCAGCGTCGAGGTGACGAGGCCGCCGAGAATCACGACCGCCATCGGGTGCTCGATCTCGTGCCCGGGGATGCTCCCCGGCACGACGAGCGGCAGCAGCGCGAGCCCGGTGCAGAGCGTGGTCATCAGGATCGGCGACAGCCGCTCGGCCGCCCCGCGCATGACGAGATCGAGGCCGAACGGCTCGCCTTCCACCAGCTCGAGGTGGCGGTAGTGCTGGATGAGCAGGATGCCGTTCCGCGCCGCGATCCCCAGCACCGTAATCATTCCGACCAGCGAGCCGAGCGAGATGACGCGGTCGCCAACGAACGCGGCGAGCACGCCGCCGGCGAGCGCCGTCGGCAGCGCGAGATAGATCAGGCTGGCGAGCTTCCAGTTGCGCAGCGAGACGTGCAGCACGAGGAAGATCGCGACCGCGAACGCAATCGAGTAGTGCAGCAGGTTCCGCTGCGCCGCCTGGCGCTCCTTGTACTCGCCGAGGAGCTGCGGGTAGTACCCGATCGGGAACTGGATCTTCTCGAGCCGCGCCTCGACGTCGCCCGCGACCGAGCCGAGGTCCCGGCCCTTGACGTTGGCGTGCACGTCGATGCGGCGGGAGTTGTTCTCGCGCCGGATCTTGTTCGCCGTCGGCACGAGCGAGACGTCGGCCACCTCGCCGAGCCGCACGCGCCCCCCGTACGGCGTGTCGATCAGGAATTCGCGGACGCTCTCGATGCTGCCGCGCATCGCCGGCGGCGACCACACGAAGACGTCGTACACCTTGCCGTCCTTGTGGATGTCGGTCACCTCGACGCCGCTCATCAGCACGTTCACCACCCGCCGGACGTCGCCCGGCTTGAGCCCGTAGCGCTGCGCCGCGTCGAGGTCGAGCCGCACCTGCACCTGGGGCACCTCGACCTGCTGCTCGACATGCAGGTCGATGAGCCCGGGGATGCCCTTCAGCGCCTGCTGCACGTCCTCCGCCTTCTGGCGCAGGACCGGCAGCTCGGGTCCGAAGATGCGCACGACGATCGACTCGCCCGCGCCGGTCAGGACCTCCTTGATCCGCTCCCGCAGATAGGTCTGCACGTCGCGGTAGAGGCCGGGATAGCCGGCGACCACGCTCTCGACCGCGGCGTAGGTCTGGTCGTAGTCGACCTTCGGGTCGACGCTGATCCAGTTCTCGGTGAAGTTGACGCCGTAGGGCTCGTCGCCGCCGACCGCGCGCCCGATGTGGGCGCCGAAGTTGCGCACGCCGGGGATCGCCCGCAGCTCGCGGCTCGCGAGCCGGGTGATGCGGAAGGTCTCCGGATGCGAGGTGCCCTCCGCCGGGACCCAGTGCATGAGGAAGTCCCGCTCCTTGAACGCCGGCAGGAGCGAGGCGCCGAGGAACGGCAGGATGCCGAGGCCGAGCGCGACGACGGCCAGGGCGGTCGCGAACGTCGCGCGCGGCGCGGCGATGACGCGCGCGAGCGCGGCACTGTAATGGCGCTTCAGCCAGGGCACGAGCGGCGACTGCCGGTGCTCGATTGCCGCGCGGTCGAGCAGGATGAGGCACAGCGCCGGCGTCACCGTCAGCGCCACGACCATCGACGCGAGCATCGCGAAGATGAACGCGAGCGCGAGCGGCTCGAAGAACGCGCCGGCGAGGCCGCCCATGAAGAACACCGGCAGCACCGCGAGCACGATGATCACCGTCGCCTGCCAGATCGCGGGACGCACCTCGAGCGACGCCTCGAGGACGATCCGGGCCGTCGATTTGTCGCTGCCGGCGAGGCGGTGCTGGCGCAGCCGCCGCACGACGTTCTCGACGTCGATGATCGCGTCGTCGACCACTGAACCGAGCGCGACGACGAAGCCCGCCAGGACCATGGTGTTGATCGTCACGCCGAGGTGGTAGAGGACGATCCCCGCCGCCACCAGCGACAGCGGGATCGCGATCACGCTGATCAGTGCCACCCGCCACTCGTAGAGGAACGCGCCGAGGACGAGCACCACCAGGAGCGAGCCGATGATGAGCGACACGGTCAGGTTGTGCATCGACAGCTCGATGAACGTCGCCGGCCGGAAGATCGCGGCGTCGATCTCGATGCCGGGGAGGCCGGGCCGCATCTTCGCGAGCGCCTCCTCGATGCCGCGCGTCACGTCAAGGGTGTTGGCCCACGGCAGCTTCTCGACGATCATCATCAGCCCGGCGCCGTCGTTGATGACCGCGTCGCCGACGATCGGCCAGGTGTCCCAGGTCACCGTGGCGACGTCGCGCAGCCGCGGCGGGTCGGCGCGGCGCCCCTTGAGCGCGATCGGCACCTCGGCGAGGTGCTCGACCGAGAAGACCGGCGACACGTTGTGGATGACGAGACGCTGGTTGGGCGTCTCGAGCATGCCGTCGATGCGGGTCTTCGCCGCGCCGGTGTAGCGGAGCAGGCCGAAGTCGAGCGCGTTCGAGGTCGTCTCCATGACCTCGTCGAGCGTGACTCCGTGCGCGCGCATCAGGCTCGGGTCGACCTGCACCTGCAGCGACTTGATGCGCTCGCCCCAGATCGGCACGTTGGCGACGCCGGGGACCGACAGGAGGCGGAACTTGATCGTCCAGTAGGCGATCATCGAGAGATCCATCCTGTCGTGGACCTTCGACGAGATGCCGATCTTCATGACCCGGCTCGTCGACGACAGCGGCTGCAGCATCACCGGCATGCCGGACGACTGCGGCAGCTCCGCGATCGCGAGCTTGAGGCGCTCCTGCACGCGCTGGCGCGCGTCCATGAGGTCGGTGCCGAGCTTGAAGAGCAGCACGACCTGCGAGAGGCCGACGACCGAGGAGGAGCGGACGTACTCGACGCCGGGCACGCCGCGGAGCTGATCCTCCATCGGGATGGTGATCAGCTCCTCCACCTCGGCCGAGGTCATCCCCGGCCCCTCGGTCTGGATCTCGACCTTCGGCGGCGCGAACTCGGGAAAGACGTCGACCGGCATCTTGCGCAGCTGCTGGGTGCCGAACACCAGCAGCGCGCAAGCGACCGCCAACACCACGAACCTGAACTTCAGGCTCGAGCCGATGATCCAGGCAAACATCGAAGCCCCTCCCCGACGTTCACACTGCAAACGCAAGTCAGATCGCTGCTATTCGGTGCCTCGTCGTGTAAGTCCGGCGTATGTCCGGTGAACGGGTTGCGCCGTGCGAAGGAGAAAGAGGGGCTGTGGACGCGGCGCACGCGAGCGCGCGCGAAAGCGCGGCGCCTGCGGCGCGCGGATGCTGAACCACGGCGATGCCCCTGGCATGCCTCCCCCGCCCGACTTGCGCGCGGCTGACGGTCGGGCAGCGCGCGCCTACCGGGCGATACCGCGGACGGATCGTTGCTGTGGTCGCGCGGTAACGCCCTGCTCCGCCCCGTGCCGCGCGGACAGCGCGACGCACAGGCCCTGCACGCAAAGGATGTGCGTTGAAGCGGAACGCCCGGACGCGACGCGCCAGGAAGTTGCGCGGTGTTGTCGTTCTTCTCGGCTCGTCGCGGCGCGTGGTGAGGGCCGCTCGCTCACGCGGCAGCCGGCGAACTCCGCCGTCTGCTGCCCCTACCCGACGAGCTCATCTCAGTCGCTGCCGGTGCGCTTGTGCCCTGTGGACTTTGGACGCCGTCCGGGTGTCGGATCTTCTTCAGCAACCACTCCCGATCTCCGGATCGCCTGCGCGCGTTCTGCGGCGACTGCGCGGGCGGATGCTACGACTTCTCGAACCCGAACACAAGCCCTCGTGCGGCGAAGTGAGTCCCGGCGTCCGGCTAGAGCGAGTCTAAGTCCCGCGTCAGTACTGCACGCCGCCGAGCGACTTCACCATCCGGTCGATCTCCTGCAGGAGGTAGCCGTACTCGCCGTCCTCCTCGGGCGCGATCGGTTGGCGCACCCACTCGGCCGACGCCGACGGCGCGCCCTGCACGAGGAGGTCGAGATGGAGGACGTACTGATCCTGCAGCGAGCCGAGCTCGAACCAGGTGGTGTACATCCGGCGCGCCTTCCAGCGCGCGCCGCTGCGCAGGTCGGCGTCGTACTCCTTCCACGAGGTCTCCACACAGATGCGCGCCTGATGGCACGGCGAGGTGGCGTAGCCTGCCTTCTTGAAGATGGCGACCAGGAAGGGCGTGAGCTCCTTGCCGTCCAGATTGGTGTACGTCCGCAGCGGCTGCTGGGGCGTTCCGGTCGAGGCGCAGGCGGCGAGGACGAGGAACCCCACCGACGCGACGAGCGCGCGATAGCTGCGAACGTGGCTGGTCGGGCGCTGCATGGTTCCTCCCCTCCGGTCGGAGCGACGCGCGGCGCGGTTCACGCGCCGGCGCCGAGCGCCGCCGCAAGCCGCACCTTCTGCCGCCCCTCGCGATCGAAATTCTCCGGCGCGAGCCAGCGCTCGAAGCCCCGCCGGATGCCCGGCCAGTCCGCATCGACCATCGCGAACCACGCCGTGTCGCGGCTCCGGCCCTTGATCACCATGTGCTGACGGAAGATGCCTTCGAACGCGAAGCCGAAGCGCTGCGCCGCGCGCCTCGATGGCGCGTTGAGGGCGTTGCACTTCCACTCGAAGCGGCGATAGCCGAGCGTGTCGAAGGCGTACCGGGCGTGGAGGAAGAGCGCCTCCGTCGCCACCCGCGTCCGCGCGATTGCCGGGCCCCACAGGATCCCGCCGACCTCGATCACGCCGTGGTCGGGTGTGATGCGCATCAGGCTCTGCCGGCCCTCGCACCGCCCGCTCGACGAATCGATCACCGCGTAGCAGAGCGGATCGTCCGCCGCGGCGGCGCGGTCGAGCCAGGCGCCGAACCCCGCGCGGTCCTGCGGCGACTCGAAGAGGTAGCGAAACCGCTCCTCGGCGCCCGGCGCCATTGAAGCGGCGAAGAGATCGTCGCCGTGACGCTTCGGGTCGAGCGGCTCGAGGCGGCAGTATCGCCCTTCGAGCGCGACGCGCGCAGGACGCGGGCGGGGCGCCCAGTTGGCGAGGTCCGTCAGGGGAGGACGACTTCATGGGGTAGTTCCTTCGCGAGCGCGACGACGATGACTTTGCGGGTGTGAACGGAGATCGGCACGCCATAGATTTTCAACATCGTAGGCTCCCATTACGGGTTGTGGAGCCAGCAGGCTGAGCCTTGACGCAACGGCAAAGTCAAGCGCCTTGACGCGTCGGCAAGGCCAAGTCGTCCTCATTCGGCCATAGAAACTCAATAACCGGCAATCAGGCTGACGGAGAGATACGTCCGTCATGACGCCCAACGTTCCCATGCAGCGGCGCATCGCCTCTTGTGCGTCCGCTGCAATAGGTGGTCGGGCGTCATGCGCGACAGCATTCTGAATCGTGCTCACACGGTTAATGAGCCGGCGCTGCATGCAGCCGACGCGATGGATCCGACGGTTCGCACATGGTTCCAGACGGACCATTCGCGAACGTAGTCAGGCCAGTAAATCGCCGCCTCTGGTGACTCGGCGTTGGTACGC
>Ga0187894_10005035_pt1 | contig 13796 bp, 8 predicted proteins | sample GBC1701081metaG_FD_136650 | JGI IMG/M metagenome (GOLD analysis project Ga0187894, IMG submission 136650) | White microbial mat communities from a lava cave in the Kipuka Kanohina Cave System on the Island of Hawaii, USA - GBC170108-1 metaG ...
CGGAATCTATTTTAGCGACCCTTCGTTCGGCGGAACGCCGACACAGGACAGACAGGCGGTCTATTACATTGCGCCGGGCGGCGCGGTCACGCGGTTGATTGACAACCTGACGCGCCCGAACGGCGTGATCCTCTCGCTCGACGAGAAGACGCTCTACGTCCTGCACGGCTCGAACAACATGATGGCCTATCCGGTCAATTCGCCTGGGCAGTTGGGGATGCCGCAGACGTTCGCGCTGCAAGGCGCCGGCGGCGCCGACGGGATGACTATTGACACGCAAGGCAATCTCTACGTCACTCGCCCAAACATCAACGCGATCCAGGTACTCAAACCCAACGGCGAATCGCTCGGTACGATCACGTTTCAGGAGGCGCCGTCCAACTGCGCGTTCGGCGGCCCTGATCTCAAAACGCTTTATGTCACGGCGCGGACTTCGGTCTACACCGCGAAGATGCAATCAATCGGCTATCGCTTCGCCAGCCACATCACATCGGTCTCGGCGGCGTGCTACAGGGGCGACCCGCTTGCGCGCGACACGATTACGGCTTTGTTCGGCAGCGGGCTGGCAACGGCGACGCAAGCCGCGACGACGTTGCCCTTGCCCACCTCGATCGCGGGCACGAGCGTCAAGATCACCGACAGCGCGGGCGTCGAACAGAACGCGCCGCTCTTTTACGTCTCGCCGGTCCAGATTAACTATCTGCTCCCGGCGTCCGTGGCGGTTGGCGCGGCGACGGTCACGGTCACTGCCGGCGACAGCGCTGTCTTCACCGGCGCGATCCGAATTACTAACACGGCGCCATGCCTTTTCGCCGCGAACGGGAATGGACAAGGCCTCGCCGCGGCTGTCGCGCTGCGCATCCGCGATGGGGCGCAAACCTACGAGTCGGTAGGCAGGTTCGATCCATCGCTCAACAGGCTCGTCTCAATACCGATAGATCTCGGCCCGGAGACGGACACAGTCTTCCTGTTGCTTTACGGCGTCGGCATTCGTTTTTACAGCTCTCTTTCAAACGTGAGCCTGGAGATCGGTGGAACGAATGTTGAGGTGTCCGGCATCGGGGCGGTAGGCGGGCTTGAAGGGCTTGATCAGGTCAATGCGCGACTGCCGCGAAGCCTGATCGGACGCGGCGAGGTGGACGTGGTCCTGACGGTTGACAGAATCAAATCGAACACGGTGACTGTGAACATCAAGTGAGGCGCAAAAGGAATGATCACGCTCTCCGCCGAAGAAGTGTTAGCCGCTGAATCGCGCGTCCGCCCGCTCGTCCGCGAAACACCGGTTGACCATTCTCTCCATCTGAGCCAATTGGGGACCGCCAACGTCTACCTCAAGCTCGAACACCTGCAACATACCGGCTCGTTCAAACTCCGTGGCGCGGCGAACAAGATTCTCTCTCTCTCCGATGAGCAGTTGCGCGGAGGCGTGATCGCGGCCTCGACGGGCAACCACGGGATGGGAGTCTGTTACGCGGCGCGCCATGCGGGCGCGGCGGCGACGATCTATCTTCCGCGCGATGTCTCGGAACAGAAACTGGCGGTGATCGAACACCTCGGCGGAATCCCGGTCTTGTCCAACGGCGACTGCCTCAACGCCGAAAACAAAGCCCGCGCGGCCGCCCATAAATCGGGCCAGATCTTCATCTCGCCGTACAACGACCTGCAGGTCATCGCCGGTCAAGGCACGATCGGCGTGGAGCTTGCGCGACAGATAGACCGGATTGACGTGGTCTTCGCCGCGGTCGGAGGCGGAGGATTGATCGCGGGAATCACGGCGTATTTGAAATCGGTCAGCCCGCAAACGCGGATCGTTGGGTGCTGGCCTGAAAATTCGCGCGCGCTGTACGAATGCCTGCGCGCGGGCCGAATCATCGAATTCCCCGAAAAGCCGACGATCTCAGAAAGCACCACGGGCGGCCTCGAAGAGTCTTCGGTCACTTTCCCGCTCTGCCAACAACTGATTGACGAGCGCGCGCTGGTCTCCGAATCGGAAATCCGCGAGGCGATGCGCCTGATCTTCGACAAGGAGCATTGGATCATCGAAGGCTCGGCGGGCGTCGCCGTCGCCGCTTACCTGAAAGAGCGAGAGAGATTCGCCGGTCAAAACGTCGTGATCATCCTTTGCGGGCGGAACATCGTCTCAGAGAAGCTGAAAGGAATCCTGTAAGCGCTGACGGAAAATTACTGTCTTGCCCGTCCGGCGTCTCGCCACAAATCCGCGCACACAAGGCGGTTCTTTTCGCGGTCATGGATGTATAGCAGCTTTCTTTCGAAATCGACGGCTGTACCTACAATACGGACCTCGGTCAATTTGCCGTTCGTCTCGACCTTGATATTGAAGTTTGCCGGAAATGCCTCGACTGACTGCCCATCCGCTACGGACAAGCCATGCACTTTGAACTGCTCTCCATCCTCTGATTCTGGGAAGTAGACTGCCCCCCTCTTGGAGTCTTCGATCAAGCCGCCGATGCCTCCCTGATATTTCAGTGTGTAATCCCACACACGCTCCCAGGATTCACTGCCGATACCGCCAAGTCGGACGCCAATTACTTTTCGAGGGCCTAAGTTATCGCTGCCAGCCAAAACCGAAGTATTCTCTTGCCCAACTACGACCAGCCCGGCAGCCAAAAAAGCCATATGCTCGATACGGTATTGCTTCCCGGAGATGGTCAACTCCCGCTTCCCTCCCCTCTCTTTAGCGCTGCGGTCTGCCACCACGAGTTCAGTTGGATATTGCGCTACTAGATCGGCGGCGAGGCGCCACTTCGGGGACTTGGAGTCGCCTGTCAAATCCAGCGAATAATAAAGTTTGTCACCCTTGAGATTCGCCAGTGAGAAGATCAACACCTGTCCCTGGCTCACCAGGAAAACCTGATCGAACAGGTGGATATAATTGTCAATCTTGCCCTGCTTGGGCTTCATCACCGTCCCGATGCCCAAACGCGCTTCGGACAGTACTTCTTCCTTTCCTTTGGGAAGCTTTTCACTGAGGACTTCGAGTGAGCCGGAATCAATGGCGGTAATCGAGCGTACAGTACGACTCGTTAGATTCAGTAGGTGGATGTCATACTTCGACCAGGCCACGTAGGGTATCTGGTATTGGTAAACGCCGTCTGACCACGGTAGCCTGTCAATTTTCACGGCTGATTGGTAGAGCACGAGGGTGTCGCCAATGAGTTTCCAACCAGGAATGGTAAAGTCAGTGGCCTCGACAAAAGAAAGTTCAGTGGAGAATTGGGTCGAGAGAGTCTTGGGGTCTACGAGCGTGACGTACTTCTTCCCGGCTTGAGCGCCAATAATCAGCATCTGCCCATTGTCGAGGCTTTCAAAAGAATCCCCGCGTTCGATCTGCAAGTGCAGCGGTTTTTCAGGTTGACCTTCGGAGCCAAGCGAGATCTTGGTCAGATGGAACTGCTCCTGTTTATCGGACAGCAGGACCTCGCTTCCCGATGTACGCTCGATGACTAATTCGTGGCTGCTCTTATACGGGATTTGGGATTCCCATCGCTGACGAAATGCCACATGTTGGCCGGCGCCCGCATCCTGAAAGGATTGATACCGGTAATTCGAGCAGGCGGTCGTTAGCAGCAACAGCGCGGGAGCTAAGTGATAGAGGGGGGGATTGAAGGCGCGATTCTTGTTCATTTCATTTCTCCTTTCTGAGATTTGGCTGGTTTCAGATTTGATGCGGTGGTTATGGCGACGTTGAAGCTCTCAAGCAACTCACCCGCGATCAACTAATGGCCAGGCGAAATAGATCAAGTTGCAGATCAGTTTTACCGGAAGATGCGGTCGCGCATATCTCCTCCGGAGCCGCCACCGACTGAGAGATGGGAATTGGTTTCAAATGGCTCCCAACCCACCTTAAATCCCATCTCAACCGCGACGCTCCGGGCAGTTCGAAAAACCTCGAAGCTGTCCGCCCGGACGATGAAGAAGACATGGTGTTTCGACGGATCCAATTTAGCGAGACGGCGCCGAAAATTGGATGAGCCCGCAGACAACTCGCGTCCGGTTTCACCCGGCGGACCGGCTGTTTGCTCCACGCGCAACTTGTTTCGCAGTTGGTAATAATCGCTCTTGATCTGGGCTTTCTCGAGAGCCTCCATAATAGCGTCACTCCCCTGGCCTTTATGACGGTCAATTACTTCCTGAAGTTTTTTCATGAAGTTTTCAAGGTCCGGGTAGATCACGGTATTTTTCCGGCATTCAAAGGTGACAGGCTCAGTGGCGGATTCGGAAAGCAGCGGCAGCGTGAGCTTGCCCTTGGCTCCGAGCGAGGACAAGGCGGCGTAGACGACGACGAAGAAGAGCGCTCCGATCACGTTGGTCACAATGTCCATGAAAGAATCCAGACCGATAAAGGAAGGGGCTACCCGGCGCTTTTTTCTCATTTGTTGGTTTCTCCTTTCTTGGCTTCAGGGGCTTCCCGCTGGCGCACCGACTTGATTTCATAGTTCTTCGGAATTAATTCGACGCCGTAGTCTACCCACAGCGGAGTGGACTGTGATTGCTCGAAGAGTCGGTCAATGGCGGAATGAGCGTAGGAAGTGGAGAAATACTTTCGCAACGTTTCGCGCTCGTCCGCGCTCATTCTTCGATAGAAGGATAACGTGCGATCACTGTACTCAACACGACCTGGCAACTCTTTCTGCATTTGTTTCACCGATTCAGCAGCCAGTTCTTCAATCACGAAGACCGAACTCACGCATTTTTCCCGGTTGCGTTGCATGAGCTTGCCGCGCAGCGTCTCGAAGACGGATAGGCCGTCCGGTTTTACCAGGAAGAGCACATACTTCTGCTGGTCGTACCGGCTCAGGTTCTCCACGAATCGCGTGAAGGGACCACTGTAGAGCGAACTTAAGAAGGAGCTTCCCGCACCCTCGGCGCTCTCGGCAAAAGAGTAGACTCCGTCGAGGCTTCGCGCCTGACCGGCGGAGCATTCCAGGATGATCGGTTCTTTATTGTGCGTGTGAGCGCCCTGAATGATCTCCAATTCGATGCCGGCGGCGGCTTTCTCCAACGAGGTTGGGGCTACCGCCACCGCGAGAAATATCAGCGTGCCGATCAGACATACCAGCACACTCAGGAATGGAAAGAGCGAAGGCGGCGCAAAGACGCGTTGTCGGACTCGACGCATAAGGTTACCTCCCGGATCGTGAATCAGGTTGTGGGGCCGGCGACAAAGTGGACGGCCACATCAATCGGTTTATCAACCAGCCGGCTCATAACCGGGTTCAAGGTTTGGAGCGCCTGACGAACTTCGACGAGCACGGCGGCCAGCCCATCGCTGCCTTGCGCGCGGAGCAAGCCATCCTCCAGTTTGTTCTGCAACTCGACGAGGTCCGCCAGCTTCCCGCTGGCCCGCAGCAGCGCGCCGACTTGCTGCTGCACCATATTGTGCTGTTTGTTGACCGCCTCGGTCACCGCCCGCTGCTCGACTTCGAGCACCTGCTTCAATTGAATCTGGCCGGACTCGAACAACTTCTGCATCTGGGCGAGCTGGTTCGCCGCGGTCGCTTGAAGCCCGGCGCGTTCCTTTGCCATTTGATCGAGCGTTGATTGTTGACCGGATAACGAAGTCTTAAGTTCGCTCAAGCCGGCGAACCAATCCTTTCCGGCTTTCTCCCAGCTTTCCTTCAGCGAATGGGAGAGTGAGTTCGCCAACGCCCGCGCTTCGTCTTGCCAGGCTCCTCCCAGGCTGGAGATGAACTCCCTCAGCGTCTGTGTCAGACCTTCGCCCACGCTCGGCGCGGCTTTGGCCGGTTGCGCCGGCAGGCGCGCCAGGAGGTGATCGTGGCAATAATCATCGAAGGCGCGAAGCTGACCCTGTTCGTGTCGCTCGACGTAGGACATTACGAGCATCACCAGCACGCTGAGCACCAGGGCAACGAAGGTCGTGTCGAAGGCGACGGCCAACCCAGCCGTCACTTCGCCGAGCGCGATCTTGATTTGATCCATTTCCTGCGCGCTGGAGAGGAAGCTCGAAAAGCCGCCGACTGCGTTGCTGACTCCGATCACCGTGCCGATGAAGCCTAGAATCGGGATCGTCCATAAAAAGACGCGCACCAGCGTGTAATCCTCTTGCAGGTCGCTGAAATCGGCATCGCTCTCTTCCCGCAACACATCTCCTACTTGTTTGAGGTCGCCGGAAGCGCGGAAGGTTTCCAAAGCCCGTTGCAGACGCTTGCCGAGCAATGAGTCTTGCAACTGTTGACCTTTAGCCTGGATTGTCGCAATAGCTTGGGTGACTTCCTCGTCGGTGTTGAATGAGAAGCCGGCCAGGTGGTAGGCCCCGGTGAGCAGCTTCTCGCGGGCGCGAATGGATTTACGCTTCTCGTACAGGATCGAAAGCGACCAGCAAGTGAGCAACACCGCGACATAGGATGTCCAGGTGCCGCTGATGAATGACGACCAACTGTCGCCGGTAAATTTCGTGACCAGCCCGGCCTTGAAGGAGAAGATCCAAGCGATGAGCAGCAGCGGCAGATAAATGACGGCTGTCAGGAAGAAGCCACGCCGGAGGTGCTGGAACATTCCCCTTCTGAGCTTGGTCGGTGGAGTGTGCGGTGGCGCGTGATGTGGCGGCGGCGATCCGGCGCTTGAATAGGGGCTGGTAGCTCCACCAATTGACCTTCGTGGGTCGTCCGCCAGGGGATCGTAGCCCGATCCTGTTGGGGGAGGTGGATTAACCGGAGCAAAATTGAGCATTGCGCTGTAGCCGCAAGACTGGCAATTGATTCGGTTGCCAGGCAGATAAGAACTCGAGTCGAATGGCTTTTGGCATCGCGGGCAATTAAATGTGGTCATGGCTGTCTCCTGTGCCAGTCACAGCGGCGGGATGCCAATGACTCGGCGCATCCATCCCGCAGTGACTCACCGATCTGCGGTTTAAGAGGGTTGTCGAAAGCCTCTCCTCTGCTCGCGTCAATGCGTTGTGAAGAGAGATGAAGAGAACAAAGGTTGGCGACTGGCTTCCGCTGCCACGCGCAAACCGTTGATGTCGTTTTTCTTGTTTGCCAGGGAGCGATTGCGAAAGGCTGACCGGCAATACTCCGGCGGGTCATACCAGGAACCGCCGCGCAAAATGCGCGCTGACAGCCCGTCTTGCAGCCACGCGCTGCCATCAGTGGGCGCGCCCTGATAATTGGCGTGCAGAAAGTCTAAACACATTTCGTAGACATTGCCGTGCATATCATACAAACCGAAGGCGTTCGCCAGTCCGAGGCTCCCAACAGGAATCGTTTGCCGCCGGAAACCTGTCGTGCCGGCATTCTCTGACGCGCGGTAATTGGCGATCTCCGGCGCCAGCTTGTCCCCGAAATAAAATTCTCCAGTGCTGCCGGCCCGACAGGCATACTCCCATTCGGACTCAGACGGCAGCCGGTATTTCCTTTTGGTCTTGCGGGTCAAGCGCTCACAGAACTCGGTTGCATCCTCCCACGAGATTAACTCGACCGGCAGGTTATCGCCCTTGAAGCTGGACGGATCGGTCACTAAATCGCGGTTGACTTTCGGCCATCGCGCAACCGCGCGCCATTGCGACTGTGTAACCTCAAACTTGCCCAGAAAGAAGGTCTGCAAAGTAACCTGGTGCGACGGTCGTTCATCCGGATACCCGCCGGACGCGGTACCCATTTCGAAAGTTCCGCCGCGAATCTCGACCATATCCAACTTCACCCCATCGCCGAGGTCTTCAGCGAAATATGAGGCCGTCTTCTTTTCCCGATTCACCACCTGCCCACTGGCATTCACGCGCGCCGTCTCGAATGCGAAGGTCTTCAGACGATTGTTAAGCAGTAAGTATGTGCCGGCAGCCCCGGTCAGCAACACGAATAGGAGCAAGGAGGCGTAAAGCCCAATCCGGCGCGAGCGATTTCGCGGTTGGATGGGTTGCGACGCTGGTGAATAAGCTGGTGGATAACCAGGGTGTCCCTGTTTCAGTGACTGTTCTATCTGCCACTTTAACTCTCTCTCCCGTTCGGCCTCTTTGCGTCGGCGCTCCCTCTCAAGTTCTTCTTGCCGCTCTATTTCGCGTCGCCGCTCTTCTTCAAACCGCCGCCTTTCTCCTTCCTCCCAGTCTCGCAGCGCCCGAGCACGCTTCTTAACGGCGTCAATCGTGCCATACCACCAGGCATGCACACTTGGCGACCGCCGCTCCTTATCCAGGTCCAGAGCATCTTTCACCAAGCTCCGCCATGGTTCTTCGAGTTCCCGTGGTTTCCAATTCTCGCCGCTCAGCCGCCCCAATGCGGAGGTTGGGCGTTCGCCGGTCAGCATCTCATAAAGCATCATACCCAGTTCGAAGATATCGCTTTGCGGGCCGACTTCTTTTTGGGCCAGCACTTCGGGGGCGGCATATTCAAGCGTAAAAGCCCGCGTGCTATCGCTGCTCAATCCCCGCCGCGCGGCGCCGAAATCCACCAGCACCACTTTTCCATCATCGGAATCAATGAGTACATTATCGGGTTTGATGTCGAGGTGATAGACCTGCTTCCCATGTGCGGCTTCCAACGCGCTGACCAACTGATCCATTATTTCCCTCACCTCTCCAAGCGGCAATTTTTTTCCGGCTTGTCCGGCCAGTTTGGCTTTGAGAGTCGGGCCATTAATCAGTTCCATCACCAGATAGCCGGTGTTCCGCTCCTGAAAATAATGAGTAACCTTGACGATGTTCCTGTGATTGAGGGCGCCGAGGATCCGGCCTTCATCCAGGAATCGCTGCAGGCCGCGTCGGTAGGCCTCTTGTTGTGACGTGGGCACGTCGAGCGCCATTGTTGTCCCGTGACGATTGACAAGCTCCCGCGGGTAGAATTCTTTAACTGCGAACTGTCTGCCCAGATGGCGGTGGGTCGCCAGATAGGTGATGCCGAAACCTCCCCGACCCAGCGGCGTGTCTATGACGTAAGCTCCGTTGTTCAATGAAGTGTTAGGCGGCAGCACATCGCGCATCAGTGACGGCAGATGTACGTGACAGTTCGGACAAGTATCGGCGTTTGGCGGAATATCGTCCCAATGACAATGCAAACAACGCATACGTTTTTCCCTGCTATCGCGTGGCTTGAGAGATCGTTTGACCCAAATTCATCAACGTGCGTTTGAAGTGTTCGGCGCGGCGGCGGAAGTCCTCGCCTTCGCCCAGATCGAAAGCCAACCCGCGCGCGCCTTCCAGCAGCTTCAGATAGACGAGGTTTCGTTCCTCGCTCAAGCGCAAGACCATGTAGAGTTGTTGCACGGCGGCGGCGCGCAAGGTCCAAACGACTTCAGTCAGGTTCTGTGTCTCTTTGTCCGGGATGTGCGGCGGCGCATCGGTTACCAGCACGATCACTTTCTGCGCATCCGGCGCGAAAGGCTGGCGCAAGGCGAGCATCAGCGCATCAAGGCTGCTTTCGGGATCATCGCCGCCGCCTTCGGCTCGAAGCGCCGCGACGGCTTGCCGGAAGGCCGCGGGAACATCAGTGAAAGGCTGCCCGGCGAAGTTCAGGACACGAGGCTCTTCATTGATCAGGCGGTCGCGGAACTCGATCAGGCCGACGCGAATCTGCACGCCGCCGGCTTGAATACCTTCGGCAAAGGAGATGATCGTGTCGCGGATGGCGTCAATCTCGCCCTGCATGCTTCCCGTGCAATCCAGAACGAACATAACGTCGGCCTTGCGCTGGTCGCCCAGTCTTTGAAGTGGGCTGCGGATGCTCTGCCGCGCTGGCGCAGTCTGATCCGCCTGCCGGTCATCCGAGGCTTCGCTTGCCGAAGGAGCATTTTGCTTCACCGAATTGTCATTGTTCTCTGCGGCTGCGTCACGCGGAGTTGCGGAATAAGAGTCAATGACTGTCTCAGCGTTTGGCGACACAATCGGCTGGCCGCATTCGGTGCAAAAGTTGGTTTGCGGAAAATGCGCTGCGCCGCAGTTATGGCATTTTTTCACTGTTGCCCCCATTTCCAGGCCTCGCCGAGAAGCGAGATAAGCGGTTTGTTTCAATCAGCGCGGGCGCATTCGAAGCGTAAAAAGATGTCACCCACTTTAATCCGATCACCGTGGTTAATCGCTACTGGCGCAGCGTGTGGAACCAGCGCGCCGCCGCGTAGGAGCGTGCCATTTTTGCTGCCCAGATCGCGGACGAAGTAGCGTTCGCCTTGCCGCCGGAATTCCAAATGTTCCCGGCTAATGCTCTCGTCGTTGCCGGCGATATCTGCCCGCCCAAGCTTCGCCGACGCGCCATCGGCCAGTGTTAGCGGCAAGCGGGCCGCCCGATTGCTGCCCGTCTCCACAATCAACCAGGGTGAGCATGACAGAAAAACTTCGGGCGACTCTGTGGGCGGAACATGACCCAGGTCAGTCAGCGCTTCATCTACCGATTGATACCGTTTTTCCGGCGCCACCTTAACCATGCGCGCCAACACCTCCCGCGCCATCGGGTAGAAATCACAATGGAAATCGTTGAGGTCAATCGCTTCGACGGGACGAGGTTCTTGTGTTAAGTAGCGGATGAAATCATTGTGCTTGCTCCAACCGCGCCGCCGCCAGAAATGCTCTTCCATTGCTATCTCATACAGGATGTGGCCGAGCGCATAAATGTCCACGCGCGCATCAGCCATCTTTGATCCCGACGATCCCGACGAGTACATCTCCGGCGCAACGTATCCCGGGGTGCCAAGCACATAACCGTACATAGTGATTTCCGCCTTCTTAAACTTGGAGAATCCGAAATCAATTAATTTGGCGTGTCCGTCCTGACCAACCAGAACATTGCCAGGCTTCAAGTCGCGGTGGATGACGTTGCTGCGGTGCGCCGCCAACACACCAAGCAAAATTTCGTGGAAGATAGTGCGCTTTTGTTCGCCGTTGAGTGTTCGCGCTTGCAGTAGCTTATTAAGTGGGGTGCTATGGAAGTACTCCATCAGGATCAGAAATGTATCCTGATCCCACTGGCGCAGACCGAAAGATTGCACGACGTGCGCCGAAGGAATGCGCACATCGGCTTCCAAATGGATACGCGCTGTAGGCACCCGCGAAGCGTCAAAAATCGGCCGGATGATTTTGAGCGCATAATGCTGGCCAGTGGCCACCTCGGCTACCTGCCAAACATGACCTGTGGCGCCCTCGCCAAGTTTCGCCAGTAACTCAATCTCCGCCACTGTCCCGATTTCAATCAAGAGGCGAGCGCCCACGGTGGGCCATAGTTGAGAAGTTGCCATAAGCGGAGCCTCGTCCGATAATTTCAAGTGTTAGACCAAAGCTCAGAGCCGATTGAGAAAAAGCTGGAAAACAAGCTGAGTTCAAGCATGGAGCCTAAATGTGGATACATTTTTGGCCGGTTTCATTGACTGTTTCTGACCCTTAATACCGCTTGCGCGGACATCTGATCTACACAAAAGTATTTTCACATGCTTACCATCGATTTGGCCAGACCAGTTTGAGATAAGCATGGGTCTTGGCAATCTGAACCGGAAACACATCCGGTTATGACAGCCCGGTCGCATCAGGCGCGGCTCAACGACGATTGGTATTGATAGCGGCGATTTTGAAGTGATCCCCGAAACCTTTCTGACATAAATGTTGATTGGTTTGACCGGGATGACAATTTTGTACGTCTATACCACATTGGCCATTGACAATTGGGTATTGACAATTATTTGCAGGGGTAAGACCTTTATCGCATACCCTCTGCGAGACAATTGCCAATAACCAATAGTCAATAGCCAATTCGTAGTTGAATACCAGCCGAAGCTATTTCCGATAATGTCCAATGGGTATTACAAAAATGTGGGTTCGTTTGGCAGAAGCTACGCTTTTGTCAGGCGGGGCTGAACATCCGGAAAACCTCCCGAAAAAGTCCGAGCATGGCAAAGGCCAATAGACACGGGCCTTGCGACGCCATCCTTGTTCGATTCCCTCCTCTGGCGCCCGGCTTGCTGATTTTCGGGGCAGGTTCAGGGCGGGCGCAAATGAGATGCGGATTGATCTGGTCACAATTCAACGTCACGCGGGCGAGAAGCTGCGGAAGATCGAGAATCAGCCGAATTCGGCGCAACGTATCGTCGCGCTCAAAAAATTTCTGAAAATAGAAACGCAGCGGCTGAGCCTGCGCCACCGGTTCGGAGTGGGAGGGGGGCAGATAGTCCAGGCGCGGAGCCTGATCGTTGATCTGCTGATCGAGCGCATCGCGCGCTCGGCGGTCGAAGAAAAATCCGGCGAAAAATTCGGCGGCGAATCCGATCCGGAGCAGCGCCCGGAGCGAGGCGCCGGGCAGTTCGCGATTATCGCTCTCGGCGGATATGGGCGGCGGGAACTCTCCCCGCATTCGGACATTGACATTATGTTCCTGCATCAGAATCGCAGGGACACCGCGTCCGCGGCGAAATTGAGCGAGGCGATTCTGTACCTGCTTTGGGATGTCGGGTTCAACGTCGGTCACAGCGTACGGTCACTCGGCGATTGTATCTCGATGGCCAGAGAGGACGTCGTTTCGCGCAATTCGATGATTGACGCGCGGCTGCTGTGGGGCGACGCGGAGTTGTTTGAGCAGCTTACTGAGCGGCTCGACGAAGAGATCTTTGAAAAGCGGAAGACGGCGCTGCTTGACGAGATGATGAAAGAGCGCGAGGCGCGTTACGGCAAATTCGGCGGCGCGGCGTGTTTGCAGGAGCCGAACATCAAAGAGAGCGCGGGGGGCTTGCGCGACCTGCACGAACTGCTCTGGGCGTCGCGCGTGGCGTACGGCCAGGCGACGCTCGAAGGCCTGGCCGGCGCGGAAGTCGTTTCCGAACGCGACGCGAAAGCCATCGGCTCGGCCTACGACTTTCTGCTGCGCGTGCGCAACGAATTGCACTTCCTGACTTCTCGCCGCACGGACGCGCTCACGCTCGATTTGCAGCAGGAGGTGGCGCGCAACCTGCGTTACGCCGATTCAGAGAAGCAGCGGGCGTCGGAGATATTTATGCGGGATTACTACCTGCACGCGCGGCGGCTGCATCGCCTGTGCGAAGCGCATCTGCGGCGCGCGCTTGCCGGGCGTCAAAAGAGGAACCGGTTAATGCGCGCCCGCTCGACAGCGGCGATCGGCGGGTTCGTGATGAACGATGGGACGCTCGATCTGGCTGACGTGAACACAGGTCTGATTGATGGACAACAAATGATGATGGCGTTTTCGTACGCGCAGGCGACCGGCGCCGGCTTCAGTGTGAAATTGCAGGACGAAATTCAGTCAAGCTTACCCGGCGTGAATCGAGCGTTCCGCTCTTCGACGGATGCGGCGCAATCGTTTTTGAAGATGCTGCGGGTCAAGGGGCGCGTAGCGACGGTGTTGCGGCTGATGCACGAGCTGGATTTTCTGGGGAAGTTTCTGCCCGAATTCGGCCGCGTCACGTGTCTGGTTCAACACGATCTCTATCATCGCTACACGGTGGATGAACACACGCTGCGGGCGATTGAGGCTCTGGACGAACTGGCCGGCTCACGCGGCAAACAGATGGAGCGTTATCGAAATCTGTTCGGCGAGATCAGCGATGTGGCTACCTTGCATCTGGGCCTGTTGATGCATGACATCGGCAAAGGGCTTGGCGGCAATCACACCGAGAAAGGGATCAGGATCGCCGAAAGAGCGCTGACGCGGCTCTGCCCGGAGCCCCGGGAAACACGGATGACGGATCAGGTCCTGTTCCTGATTCGCCACCACCTGACGATGTCGCACATCGCGCAGCGGCGCGATCTGTCGGATGAGAAGGTGATCAGGGATTTCGCGGCGCAGGTCGCGACGCTCGACAACCTGAACATGCTGACCTTGCTGACTTACGGC
>Ga0187894_10005036_pt1 | contig 13796 bp, 10 predicted proteins | sample GBC1701081metaG_FD_136650 | JGI IMG/M metagenome (GOLD analysis project Ga0187894, IMG submission 136650) | White microbial mat communities from a lava cave in the Kipuka Kanohina Cave System on the Island of Hawaii, USA - GBC170108-1 metaG ...
CGAATTTCCCCTTCTCACGCCGGGCTTTTATAATCGCTTCGACTGTGCCCTCGCCCACGTTCTTTATCGCCGCGAGGCCGAACCTGATGGTGCCGTTAGACGCGGTGAACCCGGCCAGGCTCTCGTTCACGTCGGGCGCGAGCACCGGGATGCCCATCTGCTTGCACTCGGTGATGCTCGATATGACTTTATCAGTATTGCTCGATTCGACGGACATGAGCGCCGCCATGAATTCGGCCGGGTAGTGGGTCTTGAGATACGCCGTTTGGTAAGTTATGAGCGCATACGCCGCGCTGTGGCTCTTGTTGAAGGAGTATTCGGCGAACTTCTCCATCGCGTCGAATATCTCCTTGGCCTTTTTATCCTTTATGCCCTTCCGCTTCGCCCCCTCGAGGAACCTCTCCCTCTGGGCCTTCATCTCTTCGGGTTTTTTCTTCCCCATCGCTCGCCTGAGCAGATCCGCCTCGCCGAGGCTGTAATCGGCGACGACGCTCGCGGTGCTCATTATCTGCTCCTGGTATACGAACAGCCCGTAAGTGTCGCGCAGGATATCCTGGAGCTCGGGGAGCGGGTACTGGGTCTTGCGCTTCCCGTGCTTCCGCTCTATGTATTCGTCGACCATGCCGCTGTCGAGCGGGCCCGGTCTGTAAAGGGCGAGCACGGCGATGATGTCCTCGAAACCGGAAGGCTCGAGGTTAATCATGAGCTCTTTCATGCCAGAAGATTCAATCTGGAAGATACCGCGCGTCCTGCCGCTCGAAAGGAGCGCATAAACCTTCGGGTCGTCGAGGGGAATCTTGTTGATGTCGAGCTTGAATTCGTCCCCGTTCCCGTAGTTCTCTTTGATTAGCGCGAGCGCCTTGCTTATGACCGTGAGGGTCTTGAGTCCCAGGAAATCGAACTTGACGAACCCGAGCTCTTCTATAGAGTTCATATCGAACTGGGTCACGACTTCGTTCTTCGAGCCTTTGCAGAGGGGTATGTGGTCTGCGAGCGGCTCGTTGGCTATAACGATGCCGGCCGCGTGCGTGGAGGAGTGCCTGACCATGTCTTCGAGGGGCCTCGCGAGCTCTATCATCTCCTTAAGCTGAGGGGAGTCCTCGATGAGCTTCTTTAACTCGGAGACGCTCTCTATCGCCTTGTCTATGCTGAATACCTTTCCCCTGAAGGACGGTATCAATTTCGTAACCCTGTCGACGTCCGCGTAGGGGATGCCGAGTACTCTGCCCACGTCCTTGACAACGGCTTTCGCGGACATGGTCCCGAAAGTGCCTATCTGGGCGACTTTGTCGGCTCCGTATTTTTCCGTAACGTATCTTATTACCTCGTCCCTGCCTTCGGCGCAGAAGTCTATGTCTATATCAGGCATGCTTACGCGCTCGGGGTTGAGGAACCTCTCGAAGATGAGGTTATAGGGAATGGGATCGATTTCGGTGATTCCGAGCGCGTACGCGGCGAGGCTACCCGCAGCGCTCCCCCTGCCGGGGCCGACGGGAATACCGTGTGACTTCGCGTAGTTTATGAAATCGGCGACGACGAGGAAGTAGCCCGAAAAACCCATCTTCTGTATTATCTCGATTTCGTTCTCGAGCCTGCTCTTGTAATCCGCCTGTTTCCCGGGTGGAATGGCATTCTCGGTCAATCTTTCCCCGAGCTTTTCCCGTGCCAGCTCCGCCAGGCATTCGTCGAGCGTTTTACCCTCTTCGGCTTCGAATACTGGCAGCTTGTACCCGTTTTTCTCGAATTCGAAGTTGCACCTCTTCGCGACCTCCGAGGTCATTTTGATAGCGTCCTCGAACCCTTCGAGGTCTTTCATCATCTCGCCTTCGGATTTCAGATAATACTGGTCTCCCTGAAACCTGAACCTGTTCTCGTCCTGGAGCGACGATCCGGTCTGTATGCAGAGGAGCGCGTCGTGTGGACGCGAGTCCTCGCGTCTCAGGAAATGGCAGTCGTTTGTCGCCACTATTGGTATGCCGAGTTTTTCGCCTATCTCTCTAACTTTTTTATTAACCCTCTTCTGCTCGGGCAGGCCAGTGGCCTGGACCTCCAGGTAATACCTGTCGCCGAACATTTCCCTGTACATTGCGGCGACATTGAGGGCCGCCTTCATATCCTTGCTGAATATCGCCTTGGCAAGCTCGCTGTTGAGGCAGCCGCTCAAGACTATAAGCCCCTCGTTATGCGTGCCGAGGAGCTCGTGATCCACCCTCGGCCTTCTGTAGAACCCGTCGAAATAGGCCTTTGTCACGAGCCTAGAGAGGTTCTGATAACCTGCCCAGTTCATGGATAAGACGGTCAGGTGATGGGTCTTGCCCTCGGAAGCGTTATCGGGGTTAATCTTGGGCGTGACGTAAAGCTCGCACCCTATGATGGGCTTAATGCCTGATTCCTTTGCTTTTTTATAGAAATCGTATGCCCCGAACAGGTTCCCGTGGTCTGTGAGAGCGACCGCCTCCATGCCGAATTCCCTGGCAAGGGGGAAGAGGTCCTCGAACTTTATTGCGCCGTCGAGCAGTGAATATTGGGAGTGGAGGTGAAGGTGGACAAAACTTTTAGACATCAGTTTTTATTATATCCGCGAAGGCTCGGACAGTTCAAGGGGCTCTAAAACATCATTTGTTTCTTACGGGTTACGGTGGAGGCAAACCCGGCTTCCCCGCGCTGAAAAAAGCGGATGGGGCCCCGTATTGAAAAGAATTCCCTGAAAAGTATATTAACGGTAGAGATATATAGAGAATCGGCTGAAAAATCTTTAGTTCACCGTGTAATATTCCGAACGATGTCCGGTTGCTTAATATAAGGCGCTGTCAAGGAGGCTTTAAAAATAATGGAAGAGATATTGTCGCTTTTGAATACAATCCCGAGCCCGTATTCGGACCTCGCCGCAGTAGGCGTAATCTTTTTAATACTCGTACTCCTGTCGCTCGTAATCTCCTTCCTCTTCGAGGAGAAACCGAAAAAGGAAGCCGTAAAACCGGAACCCGGGAAACCCGCCTTTGAGGAGATGGAAAAAGTGTTGGCGGCGCCTGATCTCGACGTATTTAAAGCGCCGCCCGCGGGAGAAGCGATTCCCGGAGTACCTGAAGCCCCGGCGGAACCGGTAGTGATAAGGCAGGCGCCGGAGCCGGAAAAGGCCGCTCCCGAAGCCGTAACAGCCGAAGAAATAGAAGAGTTAGAGGCTTTCGAGCAGCCGGCAGGACTCGAAGAGCCCGCAGTTGAGGCGCCCGCCGGAGGGGTAGAGGTAACGTCGCCGGTTGAAGAGCCCGAGGAAACGAAGGAAGGGCTTTTCGCCAGGCTCCGGAAGGGCCTGTCCAAAACACACACGGGGCTATTCGGCAGGCTCGGCGAAGTGCTGTCCAAAAAAGAGATAGACGAGAGCGTGTGGGACGATTTCGAGGAAACGCTCATAATGGCCGATATCGGGGTCGGGACCACGATGAAGCTCAGGGAAAGGATAGGGGCCGCCATAGAGAAAAAATCGCTCCGCGACGCGGACGCTATAACCGGAGCGCTCAAGGAAGAGATACTGAGGATCCTGAAAACTGCTGAGGGGAGTCCGATACGCGTAAGCGCGAAGCCCTGCGTGATAATGGTCGCAGGAGTGAACGGGGTCGGAAAAACGACTACGATAGGGAAGCTCGCCAACAGGCTCAAAAAGGAGAACCTGAGCGTGATGGTAGCGGCGGGGGATACGTTCAGGGCTGCCGCCACGGAGCAGCTCGAGATATGGTCGAAGCGGGTGGGATCGGAATTCATCAAGGGGCATAGCGGTGGAGACCCGTCCGCGGTCGCGTTCGACGCCGTGAAAGCGGCCTCGGCGCGCGGCACCGACGTGCTTATCATAGACACCGCGGGGAGGCTCCACACGAAAGGGAACCTCATGGAAGAGATAAAGAAGATGAAGAGGGTGATATCCCGCGAGCTCGCCGATGCTCCTCACGAAACGCTCCTCGTGCTCGACGCCACCACGGGGCAGAACGCCATACAACAGGCGAAGATGTTCAACGAAGCGCTCGACGTAACGGGCATTGTGCTCACGAAGCTCGACGGTACGGCGAAGGGGGGCGTGATAGTGGCTATAGCCGACGAGCTTAATATTCCCGTCAAATATATAGGCATAGGCGAGAGCCTGTCGGACCTCCGGGAATTCAACGCCGATGAATTCGTCGAAGCCCTCTTTTACCCGGGCGACGAAACTGTGCATTGACATACCCGGTCACTTTATAATATGAATTTGTATTAATGGACAGTATGAAAAAGGAAATTCACGAAAAATACATGTCTCTCGCAATAAGCCTCGCCAGAAAGGGGGAAGGCAGGACGAGCCCGAACCCGCTCGTGGGGGCGGTCCTCGTGAAGAGGGGGAAGATCGTAGGAAAGGGGTACCACAGGAAGGCCGGGCTCCCGCACGCAGAGATCGAGGCGTTCATTGACGCGGAGACGAAGGGACAGGAAGTCAGGGGCGGGACCCTTTACGTATCGCTCGAGCCCTGCTGCCACAGGGAGAAGAAGACCCCGCCCTGCACGGACGCCGTTATAGAGAAGGGAATCAGGGAAGTTATCGTCGGCGCTCTCGACCCGAACCCGAAGGTGAGCGGGAAAGGGGTAAAAACGCTCAGGGACGCGGGCATCCGCGTAACGACAGGCGTGCTCGAAGAAAAGGCCCGTCGGCTGAACGAGGCCTTTAACAAATACATAACCGCGGGCACACCGTTCGTGACGCTCAAGCTCGCGGCCACGCTCGACGGGAAGATCGCTACGCATACGGGGGACTCCAAGTGGATAGGGAGCGAGAGGCAGAGGAAGATGGGACACAGATTGAGGAGCATGGCGGACGCGGTCATGGTCGGTACGGGGACGATCCTCAAAGACGATCCGAGCCTGAACGTAAGGCTCTACAAAAACGCCGGGAAGGAGCCTCTGCCCGTCGTGCTTGATAGGACGCTCAGGACTCCGGTTAAATCGAAGATATTCTCCGCTCACGAAAGCGTGATAATAGTTACGGGGAAATCGCACGACCGTGACAAGAGAAAGAAGCTCGAAGGGGCGGGCGCAAGGATAGTCGAGGTCGGGTCAGATAAGGACGGGCACTTGGACCTCAAGGAACTCGCTCGCGAGCTCGGGAAGATTGAAATTACGAGCCTTCTCATCGAAGGGGGGAGCGCGACCGCGGCCCTTGCTCTAAGGAGCGGGATCGTGGACAAGGTCGTGTTCTTTTACGCGCCCAGGTTGATAGGCGCCGAAGGGCTGAGCATGGTCGGCAATCTGGGGGTCTCCCGCATAAAAGACTCCCTCGGCATAGAAAGGGTGAAAATAAGAAAATTAGGCGGCGAGATCATGGTCGAGGGCTACACGGCTAAACAAAACCGGCCAAAGAAATGATATGATTTACACAGGCGATGGATAATAAGAAAAAAGAGAGAGCCGGCCTGTTCGGCGGGACGTTCGACCCGGTGCATTTGGGCCACCTGCGGGCGGCGGAGGAAATAAGGGAGCAGCTCTCTTTAGACAAGGTGTACTTCATCCCTGCCGCCATCCCCCCTCATAAAGACGCGGCGCATACCACGCCGTCTGCACAGAGGCTCGAGATGCTGAGGCTCGCCGTGGAACATAACCCGCACTTCGACATATGCGGTTACGAGGTCGGGAAAAGAACGGCATCTTATACAGTGGAGACGCTAAGGCACCTGAACGGGCTTAATCCGGGCTCGGACTATTATTTCATAGTGGGGAACGAGCTGTTCAGGGAGATAGAAACGTGGAAGGAGTGGAGGGAGCTGTTCAAGCTGTCCAATTTCGCCGTGATCACGAGGCCCGGTTATCAGGACGCGAACGAAGCGAAACTTCCGCTTGCCCTCGAAAACGATTTTAGTTATTATAAATCAGAAGACAACGTGAAATTCTACACAGATAAGAACTCCAAACTAATTGCTTTTTCCAGGATACGGGGCCTGGAAATATCCTCGACAGAAATAAGGCGTTACGTGAATGCCGGGAGGTCAATCAAGTACCTCGTCCCCGCATCCGTTGAAGAGTACATACTGCGTAACAACATCTACCCGAGGGAGGTATCCCCATAAACTCCAAAAAGAAAGCCCTCCATATGGCTCAGGCGGCATGGGAGAAAAAGGCGGACAACCCCGTGCTCCTCGACGTCGGCTCTACGAGCGACGTTACCGATTATTTCCTCATTTGCAGCGCGAACTCGACAAGAGGTGTAAAGACTATCGTGGATAATATAGAAAAGACGCTCGAGGAGGCAGGGGAAAAGGTGATCGGGATTGAAGGGTATTCGGAGGGGAACTGGGTGCTTATCGATTCCGCCGACGTCGTGGCGCACGTCTTTTACGAGCCCAGCAGAAAATTCTACGACATAGAGAGCCTCTGGATAGACGCCCCCCGTGTAAAAACATCTTTCGAAGACGGAATCAAGAAAAAACCAGGCGTGCTTCGGGAAATGCAGGCCGCCGACTGAACTGGCCTTTATATTCAAACCGGAAGAAACAACAAAAACTCGGATTAAAAGGACAGCCGGGGTTTAATAAAACGGGAACTATATACTTGACTAGCTCTGATGCCACTCCATAAATTTGCTTGCAACAACTGAAATTTCATCATCCACGCACCTTTCGCCATCTTTATTAATGATTTCCCGGCCATCGGGATACCGCAGGTATATTTTTTTGCCTCTTTTGTCAATCCCCGCCGTTTTGGGTGCGGCCATAAATACCTCATGGTTTTCATCAAATATCGCAGCATCTGCCCTTTTGCGCTCTTCTTGCGTGAATTTTTGGACAATAAGGACGCTGGGGTTATTTACACCTCCGCTGATGGCAAAAGTTTCTTTGGGAAGATCAACCGACGCTAAGACCCTCCCGCGGCGCAATAACCACGACCGCAGGAAACGAAGGCTTGGATTATTAAGAATGCCATCTGGCAGGACAATCCCCAAAATCCCGCCTTCATTGAGAAACATCATGGCCGTTTCCACAAATAGTTGTTCTGCTGGGAGTGAGGTTCGGGGGTTCTGCGTTTCCCACCGGGTAAGTTCGTACCTATCCAGAATATGCGGATCGTCTATTTTCACTTCCGAGCCGAAAGGTGGATTGGTCAGGACGACATCGGCCTTACCAAACGGTATTTTCCCCCGCGCTTTCTCGCCCCATTCCCCCGGTGAACGGGCAGAGTCCGCCCGGAAAACATTTGTTGAGCCGTCGCCATGCATTACGAGGTTCATTTGTGAAGTTCTTACCAGAAATGGGTTTATATCCAACCCGAAAAGATTCTGTATACAAGCATTCCTTATCCGGCTCCTAACCTTATCTTCAAGATTTTTGCTCTGCCGCCTTGTTTCCTGACTTCTGATTATGCGCCGGAGATTGTCGATCCATGAAACGAGAAAACCACCTGTCCCGCAACAACAATCCAATACTTTTAGTTCTGTGAGTCGATCTTCACTAAACATACCTTGTATCATTTGTACAACCATATCGCATACATTGCGGGGGGTAAAGTACTCTCCTCGGTCACCGCGCAGATTCTGCCCGACCAATTCTTCATAGGCTGCACCCTTTACGTCCGTAGGCGTATCGACCAGAGAAATATATTGCATTTCAGAGACGATATAGGCTAGAACCGATGGTTCAAGTTTTATTTTCTCGTTTTCTTCAAAAATATAGGGGTAGCGTTCCCGCACTCTGGCGAATAAAGGCTGCATACGATCTTCCAGCAATCGACGTTTACCGCTCTCGGAACGCTGCTCTTTGGGATCAATGGCAAAATCCAGTTCATTGCCACTGCCTTCTTCTTCGTCGTATACCTTACAAAAAATCAACTTGAGCATTTCATGGAAAGCTTCCGCTTTTTGTAAACCTCCATTCACATGGATGTAGTTGTGACAACGGCGGAAAATCCCGGTCAGATCATGCGCGATTTGCAGATCAGCGCGTTCCGGTCGGCGCGGCCTATCCTCCCCCGCACGGGGAATGTCGGTGATAAGTTCGATACTACCGTTTTCCAGTTTTTCATAGGCGCGGCGTTCCTTCCCGACCCATAAACCGTATTTGCAGGAAGAAGAAGCAGCTATATAGCTTTTTAGCTCACCTTCTCCCTTACTACGGTCGGTGAACTTTATTTCTTCACGTTTGGCTTCAACGATAATGATAATCTCTTCCTGAACATGCTTTGCGCCGGGCTTAAAAATAACAATATCTGCTTTCTTTGTTGAGGAACCCATGTTGATGGGAAACTCAAGTCTTATGTCGCTTTTGGGGTAGCCGTATTCATCAACCAGACTTCGCGCCCACCGTTGCCGGACATTTTCTTCCGGTGTATCCTTCCGCAATTTTTGGCTGATAAAGCAGCGGATGTGTCCGGGTGGCACGAGATATGTGATATTTTCATCAGTCATTTTTTTATCACGATCTGGATGTTTTCAGAAATCTCAGCAAGGTCGTTAATGGATTTTTCGCGCATATTGATAGCGCGCATTGTACGTTTGTGTATATCGATCATCTTGTCTTTAGGTAGGACGGGTATGAGGATATTCCCAATCTGATGGTGCGTAACATGATCAATTTGTCCGCCGTGCGTATGACCAAGAATCTGTTTTTGCGCCAGTGGGGAAGATAGATAGATAAGAAGAAATCCGATTGGGATTCCTACTTTCGGTATAATTCGGATCAGGTCATGCGTAGCAGCCCAGCCGTCCAGACGCTTCGAAACGTAGAAAACGCGACCTATCGTTCCAGAGCAAGTCAACAATATCCAGCCTTCACGGATAATTAGGGCATCAATATCGACATCCGTTTCACGAGAGAGATAACGGATTTTATCACCGAGCGTTCCAAGACTTATAAGGCTCATAAGATCGGTTGCGTTGATATAGGGAAGCCCATAATCTTTGTCTTTTGCCCATATACGGGAAAACTGTCCGGGAAGATTGACAGCGGCCAATTCGGATAACCGCTTTAACGGATATTTGCTTTTCTTAAGTTCCCGCACGGCTTCGGCTGTAAGTCGATCATAATGTCCCGCATCAAGTCTCAAGCCCTCGTTGCTGTATACATCTTTCAGGGAAATCGACCATGCTTCTGTTATCGGAGAAATTTCAGGAGCAGCAGTCTGACTATCCTTTCCAGAGCCGAGAACAGCATCGACCATCTCGTCAAACTTGCCGAAAAGTGGATTCTCTTTTACGGTGGACTCTCCGCCTTGTTTTTTCTTCATGCGATAAGCCCCCTATAATCAAGCCGCTGACTGAGCCAGCCCGCAAAAGAATTAAACCGGAAAAAATATTGAAAATTCAGCTTGTAGAGAATAGCCGGGGTTTATTATGGAACCCTGGCAGGCTATTACGCCTTATTCAATCCGGCACAGAGACGAGAGCGCCTGTGCGGATTGTCAGTTACTGCCCTTCTTTAAACCCGCGCCTCCGGATGAAAGCGGGTATTTCGAACTCGTCCTCCCCGATGTCGGTAGGGAGCTTTGTCACGAGCTTTTTTATATTCTGGTTCCTCATGCTCTGTATTCCGGTCGCTATGACCGTGATCTGAACAGATTCCTTGAATTCGGGATTGAATACCAGGCCGAATATGAGGTTTACGTCCTCGTGAGCCCTGTCCTTTATATAATTGCAGGCTTCGTTTAGCTCCTCGATCCCGAAGTCGGGAGAGGCGGTTACGTTGAGGAGTATGCCCGTCGCACCGTCGATCGATATATCTTCGAGCAAGGGGCTCGTAATGGCGGACTCGGCCGCCTCGACCGCCCTGTTGCTGCCCTCGGCGTAGCCCGTACCCATGAGGGCCTTACCGCCGTTCTCGCCCATGATGCTCTTGACGTCGGCAAAGTCCACATTGATATAGCCCGTGCCCGTGATAATGTCCGATATGCCGCGCACCGCCTGGTGGAGCACCTCGTCGGCTCTCTTGAACGCGTCGAGAATCGTAATCTTGTGCACTTCCGTCAGGCGGTCGTTAGGGATAACGATCAGCGTATCGACTTCTTTTTCGAGGCTTTCTATGCCTGCGAGAGCCTGCTTGTTTCTCTTGGGACCTTCGAAGCCGAACGGCCTTGTAACGACGCCGACGGTGAGTGCGCCTACTTCTTTCGATACCTGCGCGATGATGGGTGATGCGCCGGTGCCGGTGCCTCCTCCCATGCCCGCAGTGATGAATACCATGTCCGCCCCGTCGATCGCCTCGGCGATCTTGACCTGGTCTTCGATCGCTGCTTCCCTGCCGAGCACGGGGTTGCCGCCGGAACCGAGCCCTTTGGTGGTCCTGCTGCCTATCTGGATTTTCGTGGATGCGAGGGATTTCCTCAGGTCCTGCGCGTCGGTGTTAGTCACGATAAACTCGACGCCGTGGAGACCCTTTTCTATCATTGCGTTTATAGCGTTACCGCCCGCGCCGCCCGCGCCGATAACTTTTATTCTCGCCTTTTGTTCTATACCTGTGTCTTCGAGCTCAAAGTTTGCCATATATAAGACCCTCCTCCAGTATAGTTATCTCATTTTAACCTAAAAAAACTCCTGAAACCAGTTTTTCATACTGTCAAATATTTTTTTGAAAACATTTTCATCACGTATCCGCAGCTTCTTGTCGCCCTTGTATCCGCAGCCGTACAAGACGAGACCGACTCCGGTGGAGTAAACGGGGTTGGCAATTATATCGGTAAGCCCTCCGACGTCGGTCGGAATGCCCATCCTAACGGGCATTTCCAGTACGTGTTCGGCGAGCTCCACCGTTCCGTTCATTATCACGCTCCCGCCTGTTATAACCACTCCCGCGGGGGCGAGGGCTTCCAATCCCGACTTCTTTATCTCCCTTTTCGCGAGGGCGAAAATTTCTTCCATCCGCGGCTCGATAATCATCGCGAGGTCCCTTCTGGATATTTTTCTGAAATGCTTTCCGCCGACGCTCGGGACTTCTATCGTCTCGTCGGGTGAAACGAGCTCGGCAAGCGCGGAGCCGTATTTCTCTTTTATCCTTCTCGCTTCCGCAAGAGGGGTGGAGAGCCCAAGCGCGATGTCCCTGTCTATATTATCGCCGCCGAGTGTGACGTTTTCGGTATAGCGTATGCTGCCGCCTACAAATATGGCTATATCCGTCGTCCCGCCGCCGCAGTCAATCAGGACGACGCCTATTTCCTTTTCGTCTTCCGTAAGCACCGCTTCGCTCGAAGCGAGCTGCTCGAGCACTATGTCGGCCACGTCCATACCGGCGCCGTGTATGCATTTAACGAGGTTCTGTGCGGCTGTGACCTGCCCCGTGACTATATGCACCTTGGTCTCGAGCTTTATTCCGTAGATACCTACCGGGTCCTTTATACCGCTCTGTCCGTCGATTGCGTATTCCTGGGGAATTACATGAATTATTTCCCTGTCCGCGGGTATAAGCACGGCGTTGGCCGACTCTATCACCCTCTCGACATCCCGTTTCGCGACCTCGCGGTCCCTTATCGTTATCATCCCGTGCCCGCTCATGCCCTTGATATGGCCCCCCGCAATGCCCACGAAGACCGTCCGTATCTCGCATCCGGCCATGTGCTCGGCTTCTTCGACCGCGTGCTTAACCGACTGAATCGTATTCTCTATATTTACGACGACTCCCCTCTTGAGTCCGTAAGAGGGGTATGTACCTACGCCTATTATTTCGACTTCCCCTGATTTTGAATTTAATTCACCCACAATTGCGCATATTTTCGTCGTCCCGATGTCGAGCCCTATAATCAAATTCTGCTCTTTACCCATCCTGTGCTCCCGGTTTCGCCGCAGGCTCTTTGAAGTCCACGACTCCCATGCTGCCCGAGGATACGTTGATGTAGGATTCCTCCAGGCCGAGGGAGCTCGAGTATTTAATAATCCTCTCCATCTTGTCCCACTTTACTATTATGTCGTTTCTGTCGAATTCAATGCGGCGGTTATCGTTCGTGAATACGGTGATCCCGTAAACCGGACTCAGCTGGACCTCTGAAATATCGTCCCATTTCAGCACGGCGCTGTTTTTAGATAACTCCAAGATCTCGAGGGCCTCTTCCAAAAGCTTCGGGTCCCTTATACCATCGCCTATCAGAACCGGAAAATCAAGCCCCAGATCAAAATTTCCGGTGCCGAGCATCCTGCCCGTCCTGCTCATATAAAGGGGCTTTCCGCTCTCGGAAAGCATTATGCAGTAAACCTCTTCTTCCTCGACTGTAACAGTGACCTTTCTGGGGAACTCTTTTAGTACGGAGACTTCTTTTATCCAGGGATTCTTCTTTATCTCGTCCTCGACCTGCTTCTCGAAAAAGAAGATGCTGCTTTCACCTTCCCTCAATCCGGACCTCTTGAGAATTTCCCTGCCGACTATTCTCTTGTTGCCTTTTATATCCACCTCTTCCACGGTGAACATGCCGAGGCGGAGTGTGACGTAGGAAGAAACCGCCAGAAGGGCTATGACGAAGAGAGCCGAGAAAATTATTATCGCTTTACGGTAAGGGAACGTTTTGTTATCTTCCAACTTTATCCTTTCCTATCACCCTGACCTCTGTTTCGAGGGTTATCCCCCTCTTGTCGAGCGCTTCCTTTTTCGCCTTTTCGATGAGCCCGAGCACGTCGCCCGCGCTGGCGCACCCGGCGTTGACGATGAAATTGGCATGCATTTCGGAGAACTTTGCGCCCCCGATGGAGAGGCCCTTAAAGCCGAGCTCGTCGAGGAGCTTTCCTGCGGGAATTTCCGGAGGGTTCTTGAATATAGAGCCGGTGTTGGACATTTTTATGGGCTGAGTCCTCTGCCTCTTCTCCATGTATTCCTTGACTCTCCGCTCTATCTCCTGCGGGCTGTCCTGTCTCAACCCGAAACCGGCCCTCGTGATTACGCTGCCGGGAGGCAGATAGCTCTTACGGTACTCGAACTTCAAGTCTTTTCTGTCGATCGCGATTTCCTCGCCGCCGAGCCATACCCAGACAGTCTCGAGCGCGTCTTTTATCTCGCCGCCGTTAGCGCCTGCGTTCATGAAGATACCGCCTCCGACTGTGCCCGGTATGCCGGCCGCGAACTCGAAACCGCTGAGCCCCGCCTTGACCGTCCTGTTGAGTATCGTGCCCAAGACCGCGCCCGTTTCCGCATATACTTTGCATTCGCCGGTAATTTCTATATTTTTCAGCTTTCTCGTCGAGACGACTACCCCTTCGATGCCGGTATCGTAAACGACCGTGTTCGATCCCGCCCCGAGCACTACCCAGGGCTCGCCCGACCGGGCGAGCAGTTCGAGGAGCTTTTTGAATTCCCCGAGGTTATTCGGAGTGACCAGGAAATCCGCGAGACCGCCTACACGCAAAGACGTGTACTTATTCATTGGGTACTTCCGGTCGATTTCGCAGCCTATGAGCGCGATCTCCTGCACAAGGCTCATCCGATCTCCTCCGCTATTTTTTCGCCTACCGCCCAAACGTTGCCCGCCCCGAGCGTGATTACGACGTCGCCTGGTCTCAACGTGCTGAGAACGGAGGATACGAGGTTATCGCTCCCGTTCGAGTAGAACACGTTCCTGTGCCCCTTCTCTTTCACGGACTGGTAGAGCGATCTGGAAGTTACCCCTTCGATGGGGTCTTCCCCCGCGGGGTAGATATCCATAAGGAAGAGTACGTCTATGTCCTGGAGCACGTTAGCGAAATCGTCGAAGAGGAGCTTCGTCCTCGAATAACGGTGGGGCTGGAATATCGCGACTATCCTTCCGAGCCCCGAATCCCTGACCGCATTGATAGTAGCCCTTATCTCGTTCGGGTGATGGGCGTAATCGTCGAGCACGAG
>Ga0187894_10005037_pt1 | contig 13794 bp, 11 predicted proteins | sample GBC1701081metaG_FD_136650 | JGI IMG/M metagenome (GOLD analysis project Ga0187894, IMG submission 136650) | White microbial mat communities from a lava cave in the Kipuka Kanohina Cave System on the Island of Hawaii, USA - GBC170108-1 metaG ...
AACGGATAAAAGGTACGCCGGGGATAACAGGCTGATCCTGCCCAAGAGTTCACATCGACGGCAGGGTTTGGCACCTCGATGTCGGCTCATCGCATCCTGGGGCTGAAGAAGGTCCCAAGGGTTTGGCTGTTCGCCAATTAAAGCGGTACGTGAGCTGGGTTTAGAACGTCGCGAGACAGTTCGGTCCCTATCTGGTGTGGGCGTAGCAGAATTGATGGAATCTGACCTTAGTACGAGAGGACCGGGTTGGATCCACCTCTAGTGTACGAGTTATCGCGCCAGCGGTAACGCTCGGTAGCTAAGTGGAGCATGGATAAACGCTGAATGCATCTAAGCGTGAAGCCAGACCAGAGATTATTTCTGCCAGTGAGACTCGTGGTAGACCACCACGTTGATAGGGTGGATATGAAAGTGCAGTAATGTATTTAGTTGACCACTACTAATAAGTCCCAAGGCTTGACCATAAAATTTACTTGTCTGCAAAATTAACAAGTAAACTTTTGTTTGCACAACAAAACTTCTTAATTTGCTATTCTATTTTCTAAGCTCTTTTGAGTAACTGTTAAATCAAGTTTTCCGGTGATATTGTCGGCAGGGTCACACCCGTTCCCATCCCGAACACGGAAGTTAAGACTGCTAGAGCCGATGGTACTGCGCTGTAGTGGCGTGGGAGAGTAGGAAGTCGCCGGATCTATCAAAAGCCCGTTCGTTAATTGCGAACGGGCTTTTGCCTTTTACAACTTCTTTTATTAAATCTCCTTCTAAAGTTTGTTCATATCATCAATTATCCGATAACATGAATCTGCCATGGTTTTTAGCTCTTATTTTCGATTCTCTTCTTACATGATGCTGATTTGCAGCACTCTGACGCTTGCTGTATCGGGTGGGATTGGCGTTGCTTTATTTTTAGCATTTTTATTTCTGATTATTATTGCTTGGCGTTTGGAAGGAACAAAATGGCAACTCTCCGAAAAAGTAGGCTTAGTAGTTGTAATTTTGTCACTGCCGCTTTTTTATGTTGATTGGCGTTATCTATCAAATTCCGGCGAAGCCAGAGACAGAGTCGGAGTCAGCGCATTAGCTCATTTGATTCTTTTTCTGTCGGCTGTAAAACTTCTGCAAGCAAAAGCAGACAGAGATTGGGTTTTTATCTATCTCATCTCATTTTTTGAAGTTTTATTGGCAGCCGGGTTAAGCATTAGTCCCTTATATCTGGTTACATTATCCATTTATCTTACGTTCGCCTTATCAACAATCATTGCATTTGAAATAAAAAAGGCTAGTCAAAGTGTCGTCATCAACGAAACAAAATTGATGATTGCACAGGATTCTACATTTTGGCGCAGATTAAAAAAGAAAGACAATTCACACAAAAAAACAGTGGCAAAACGCTTGCCGCTTGTAGCCTGTGGTCTGTTATTGGTTATTTTTGCGCTGGCAATGCCCTTGTTTTTTGTGATGCCGCGTTATGGCGCAAGCGCAAGTGCAAACAGTCGTCGTGGATTTTCGGGAATGCAGGTGGGCTTTTCCGACTCGGTTTCGCTTGGAACGATAGGAGAATTAAAACAAGGTAATCAAATAGTTATGCGCGTCCGTGTTGACAACGCTATAACAAGTAATTTGCGTTGGCGCGGTGTTGCTTTGGATGAGTTCACGGGAAAAGGCTGGAGAAAATCCGGCACGGGTGGCTGGTTTGAAGTCAAATCTCAAAACAGCGGTTTAATTCAACTCGGAACATTAGTTGATGCGAAAGATATAACCGTACAAACTTTTTATCTTGAGCCACTCGATTCAAATTATTTATTCGGCGCCCCCCGTATTGTCGCTGTTGCTTTGAATGGTGAGTACAATTCATTGATGGTTGACGGCGAAAAAGCCATAACCATTTCGCGTGAGGATAATGAACGCACGACTTATAAAATTTATTCTGAAACAAAAGAACCTTCTGCTGAAATTTTGCGTGAAGATAACGAACCTTATTCCGTTGCAAATGTAAGATACCTGCAATTGCCGAATAATCTGAACCCGCAAATCGGCGAATTAACAAGGGAAATTATCAATAATTCAAAAGCACGAAACCGTTATGACAAAGTTCGTGCTGTTGAATCTTATCTACAAACTCAATTTGGTTATTCGCTGGATATGAAAGCGGGAAAAGATAACAAAGACGACCCGCTTTCGGACTTTCTATTCAATATACGTGAAGGTCATTGCGAGTATTTCGCTTCTTCAATGGTAGTAATGCTGAGGACTCAAGGAATCGCGGCACGACTTGTAAACGGCTTTCAAACAGGCGAATACAATGACGCAACTGATGCATATACCGTGACACAAAGTGAGGCGCATTCTTGGGTCGAAGTCTATTTTCCAAATACAAAGTCGTGGGTGACATTTGACCCGACGCCACCAGCCGGAACAACGCTTCAAACAAAAACGGGTCTCAGGGCGTTGGTTGGAAAATATGCAGACGCACTTGAGATGATGTGGATTCAATATATTGTCGGATATGACAATCAGGAACAAAGGTCTTTGGCTTCGTCGTTCACGAAAAAACTTTATTCTTTTCAAGCTTGGATAAGCGAAAAATATGAGAACGCAAAAAAATGGACAACCGACAGACTAAAAGCTATTCGCGGGCTTGATGAGGAAATGAGTCCGTTCGAGGCGTTTGCACAGTTGTGTTTATTTTTCGGCACGCTGGTAATTTCGATAATCATTGCTGTTGTATTGATAAAACGAATACGCTTTGCCTTAAAAGAAAGGGCAAAACGGAAATCTGTTATAGAGTTTTATGAACGTATGGTCAGACTGCTTGCAAAACATGGTTTTCGCCGTGCAGACCACGAAACGCCACTGGAATTTGCAAACGAAGTCGGTTACAAAGAAGCCGTTTTGTTGACACACGCTTATAACCGCGTCCGTTTTGGCGGAAAAGTTTTGACACAAGACGAAGCAAAAAAAGTAGAGGTTTGGTTAAGCGAGATGGAAGCAAAAACTTAACAGGTGTTTTGAAAGATGACTCCCACAATGAACCGCATAACATTTCTCATAGCAATCGCGCTTTTAACTTTTATGGTCGGCGTTGCCGCAGTTTCTCTTTGGGTTTTTCTTCGACAAAACAGTGAACAAAAACAACATATAGCCATGCGACCTGTAATAACCCACAATTCACATTGGGAAAAAGAATTTGGGGTTAAATGGTTTTTTATCAACGAGCCTTTTAAGTGGGGTGAGAATGAAATCCCACGAAGAAGAGGTGGCTGGGGTTTTATTACCATATTTTATGAAAATGGGGAATGGGTAAGAGTTCACGTTTTGCTAGATGAGGTTAGTGATGATGTCCTTCGCTACTTCGATATTAAAGATAAAGAAAATAAATTCGTTGATGAGAAGGGAAACATCAGGAATAAAATAGAAATAGGGCACAAAGGGGACTACGGCATAGAAGCGGGCAATTGGAAAGTAGAAAACGGGGAAATAAAAGTAACTATTATTAGATGTAAATGTCTTAGATGTGAAGTATCTGCACCTGTTGATGGCTATACAAAAGAGGAGTTAAAGAATCCACTACCAATTGTTGAGAGTTGGGTTTTCAAAACAGACATTAATAATAAAAAAGAATCTTTGATTCAAAGTCCGCTAGAGTTAAATCGTAGAATGAGCAGAGAAGAGTTTTTCGATAAGGAAGATATAGAAATGTTAGTGTCTGCTTCTTCGTTTTGGATGAAAAAGGAGCTTAATGGTTTAGGAGAGCCATGTTCCAAACATTATGTATATAAAAATCGGTTTATTACAAAAAGCAAATGAAAAAAGTTGGATTTATAAGTTTAGGTTGTCCTAAGAATTTAGTTGATAGCGAAGTGATGATGGGGCAGCTTCGTGCGAAGGGGTTTGAAATAACACCCGATGCTGATGAGGCTGATACTATTGTTGTAAATACCTGCGGGTTTATTGAATCTGCAAAGAAAGAATCTATCGAAGCGATTTTAGAAGCGACGCAGTTAAAAGCAGACGGAAAAGCAAAGCGTGTTGTTGTTGCGGGCTGTCTTGTTGAAAGATACCGCGACGATTTGATGAAAGAACTTCCTGAGGTTGACGCGTTCATCGGGACGAATCAGATAAACGATATTGTCACGGTTGCTAAACCAAACGGAAAATCTCTGCCGATTCTTCCGATTGGAAATAAGACTGCAACGTATCTTTACGACGAATCAACGCCGCGAATTTTAGCTACGCCGAATTACATGGCTTACGTCAAAATCGCAGAAGGCTGTGACCGTCCGTGTGCGTTCTGTTTTATACCGCAAATGCGCGGCTCGTTTCGTTCGCGTCGTTTTGGCTCTTTAATAGCCGAGGCACAAAACCTTGCTAAACAGGGCGTGAAAGAGATTGTTTTAATCGCGCAGGATTCTTCGCGTTACGGTGAAGATTTAGGCGAAGTTGATGCGCTTCCGCAACTAATGAAAGAGTTGTGCGGCATTGAAGGCATCGAATGGGTGCGCGTGATGTACACATACCCGACACACATTTCGGATTCGTTTCTCAAAGTGATTGCGAGCGAGAAGAAAGCTGTTAATTATCTTGATATGCCTTTGCAACACGCATCGCAGAAAATTTTGAAACTGATGAAGCGGGGCGGAAATCGCGAGAGTTTGGAACGATTGATAAAGCGCGTTCGCAAAGCTGTTCCTGATATTGCGGTTCGCACAACTTTTATTGTGGGCTTTCCGGGTGAAACCGAAGAAGACTTTGAAGAATTGATGACCTTTATTCGCAATGTGGAATTTGACCGTGTTGGCGTTTTTACTTATTCGGACGAAGAAGGCACAGGGGCTTTTGATTTGAAAGATAAAGTTGAGCCGAAGATTGCTTTGCAGAGACAAAAACGTTTGATGAAAGAGCAGGCGAAAATTTCAAAACGCAGAAACAAGCGTTTAGTTGGTCAAACTGTTCGTGTTTTGTTTGAAGGTGAATCAAAAGAGACAGAACTCTTATGGCAAGGCAGAATGGAAACGCAAGCCTCAGATATTGACGGAGTGGTTTTAATCAATGACGCACCCGAAGATTTCTTGCCGATTCGCGGGCGATTTGTAAATGTGAAAATCACGGAAGCACACGAATACGATTTGGTGGGCGAGATTATTACGTGAAAATGATAAGGTCTTGTTAGAATCAGAGGCATTATGAAACTGAATGAAATTTATCAAGGAAATTCTCTTAAACTCATCAATCAAATTGATGATGAGAGTGTTGACCTAATCGTGTGTGATGGTCCATATGGTGTTACCTCAAATGAGTGGGATAGAGTGACAAATATTCAAGAGTACAACTTAAATTTAATCAAACTGTTTTCCAGAGTTCTGAAACCGGGTGGTGCTCTCTATCTTTTTGGCAAGGATGATTGTATTGATTTTATTGATTATCGCCCATGTTTAACTCTCAATTCAAAAATCATTTGGTATCAACCGAGCCGTCTTGCACAGGGCAGAACTAATTACACGAACAACTACGATTTAATTTGTTACTTCTCAAAAGGCAAGGCAAGGACATTTAATCTCGATGCTGTTCGCGTTCCTCAACTTGTCGAACTCGAACACCGTTTGCGTTGTGAAAGAGTTCCTTCGGTGGCTAATGGGCAATACGGCAAAACGAAGTTCAACCAAGACGGAAAAAATCCTGGAGACGTTTGGGGGGACATTAAACAACTTACTTATAAATCAAAAGAACTCATCAGCCGCGAGGTTTTAAACACAATTCAAAAGCCGGAAAAACTTATTGAGCGAATTATCAAAGCGAGTTCGTGCGAAGGCGATTTGGTTTTAGACCCATTTGTTGGTGTCGGAACAACACTGGCCGTTTGTAAAAAACTTAAACGTCACTACATAGGATTTGAATTGAATGGTGATTTTGTTGAGATAACAAAATCACGTCTTAGTGAAATTGAAATGGAGCAAAAGCATCGTTTATTCGCATGAAAAAGGAAATCACCCACAAGATAATCAAACTCATAGTTCACGCACAGGAGTTAGCTATTAAAATCGGAATTCCGAACATCCTGCAACCGGGGTTGGTTAAGGAAATGATTATTGCTGAAATACTTAGACACGATTTGATTCACTCGAAACGAGATGCTGATGCTTGCGACCCAAACGACCCAAATGTCAAATACGAATATCTTTCGTGTTATGAAGGCGGCTCAGGGCAATTAGATAGAATGTTCAAAGAACCACTAGAGAAAAGGGCAGAATCGTTATATCGAGTAGCAAGAAATCAAATGATTTACTTAGCAGTGTTTTATAAGGACACACTGAAAGTTAAATTCATATATGAAATTAAGACTGAAGTTTTATTAGAAGAAACTGAGAGACAACTTGACCGTAGCCGGAACGCAATTTCTCATGTTGGCTTTTCGGAAAGATGGGCAGAGTAATACGGAAAAGTCATTTATCGAGATGGAAGTTAAAGTAATAATTAAAGATTCGGAAGTAAATCAGCTCCACTTAATAAAAGATTACTTTGCGCTTGGTGTTGCTACGTGCGGCGTCGGTTATATTCCGTTTGCGCCTGGGACTTGGGGTTCACTTGTCGGTGTTGGGATTTATCTTTTGGCAAAAGAGATGAGCGAATGGTTTGCTGTTTGGGCTGAAGAACATCATCTGACGCTTTCACTTCTTGAATCTTCACGCGCTACGTTTACTCTGATTTTTTTGATTGTTCTGTTTTTAGCAGGGGTTTGGGCGTCGAATCGTGTTGAGAAACTAACGGGTAAAAAAGATAACCAAATCATTGTAATTGATGAAGTCGTCGGGCAACTTGTCACGTTTTTGTTTGTGCCGGGCAAATTGGGCTGGTGGACTGTTGGCGTGGGCTTTCTTGCTTTTCGCACGGCGGATATTTGGAAACCTTATCCGACACAGAAATTTGAATCATTGCCTTTCGGGTTAGGGGCAATGGCTGATGATGCAATGGCAGGTTTTTATGCGGCGGCTTTTATGTCTCTGTTGTGTTCACTTTATCTTGCCCTTTAGCGTCTTTATCTTCGTCCACATAACGGTTATTGTTTCCAATCCAGCCTTTTCGCCAGAAGAAAATCAACATTCCGACTGCAATTATCAGCATTGCAGCCAGCACGGAAAAATATCCGACTGATGAATGCAGTTCGGGCATATTGTCAAAGTTCATTCCATAAACGCCCGCAATAAAAGTCAGCGGCAACATGATTGCGGAAAAGACAGCCAGCAACTTCATCACTTCATTCATGCGGTTTGAGATAACGGAAAGATATGTATCCAGCGAACTTCCGATTAAGTCTCTGTAACTTTCCGTCAAATCCATAACGCGCACAAGATGGTCGTGTATGTCACGATAAAAAGGCAACATCTGCTGGTCAATCAGCACGAATTCGCCTTTGCTCATACGGTAGATAATATCAAGCTGTTTTGAGGCATTGCGGCGAAGTCGCATCAGGTTGCGTTTAATATTCATTATCTCAGAGAGCACTTTGTCGTCTGCACTTTTCAAGTTAAAAATGCGGTCTTCAATTTTTGTAATCCGGCGGTCAAAATCGTCCATGACGGGCGAGTAAAAATCAACTATCTGGTCAAGAATCTGGTGAAGCAGATAAGACGCACCGCGTTGACAGGCGATTGGGCTTGTACGTACACGCTGTTTGACCATATTGATACTGCGAAAGTTATCGTGATGATAAGTGATAACAAAGTTCTGACCTAAAAAGCCGTCCAGTTCAATCGTTTCAAAATGTTCGGCATTTGTTTCCGCAAGAACACCGTGAACAATGAAATAAAGATAACCGGGAAACTCTTCTACTTTCGGATGATGGCGGTTCGCACGACAGTCTTCAATGGTCAAAGGGTGAAACTTAAAAACATCAGACAGGATTTGGTCGTCTTCAAGTGTGGGTTTTTCCATGTCAACCCAGATGACACTGTTTGTTTCGGCTAACAGGGCGGGCAAGTCTGCAACAGTGAAATTTTCTTCAACCGTTTCATTCCCGTTTCGATAAACGAAGATTTCCATAAACTAATTTGATTTTAAGTTGTGAATTGATTAAAGCAACGTGAGTTTAACATAAGAGCATTTTGAGTACAGGCTTGTGGCCACTTCGTTTATCTGAGTAATAAGAACGAAAGCTAAAGAGGTTACTTTAGTTTTGTGCAATGGCTCTGAAGGCATCGTTAATAATAAGCGTGTCAGACACAATTTGTTTCGCCATTCTTTGGCGAACTTCTTGATTACTATTAGAACCGGGCCAAACTTGAATTACAACCCCATCATTTCTTACAAGGATGTGAGAAGGAATGTTAATCTTAGTCAAGGATTTAGGCGCAGAAGCATCGTTAAGGGACCATTGAAAGGCGTTATTTCCAAAGCCTAAAACTTCACAGAACTTGAAATAATCAGTAGTTTTGTCAGGCATAGAAAAAGTCACCGCATAGTAAGTGATACCCAATGGAATTAGTTGTTCTCGAATGTAATTCATCTCATTTTTAGTCCCGATTGAGTAATAACAACTTGGGTTTATTACCACCAGCATTACGGTTTTATTTTTAATGGCATCATCAAGCGAGTTTTGGCGACCATCTTTCAATTTCTTCAAATTTATCTTTACTCCGATTTCAGGTCCTTTCCAATCGTTTTCTTGGTCACGCAATTTACGAAAGTTGAAGCCTGAGAAAAGGAATTCATCTATTGATACGGACAGTTCCCGCTTTTTAATTGTACGTTCCGAACGACCAAAAAGATGGAGTGATGAAAAAGCCAAAACCAGAGTAATAATTGAACCAATGGTTAAGCCAAAGAAAAATTTCGTTAATTTTGGAGAGTCATCGGTTCTCACTGCTGTTTATTTTCACTCGAAACACTACTTTTTTTTGTAGAGACATAATGTTGTTTAATCTCGAACTTCAAGAACGCAAGTCGAAAAACAGTACGAATAAAAAGTGAATCAATTGACCCAACAGCATCTTTAATGAGTTGCTCCTGATTATCCAACAATAAGGGCGGAAAACTTTGTGGCAATTGATAGTTAAGGGCATATTGAATCTTGTCATTTTCTTTGCGCGGACTACTTTTTTCTCTATGGTTCAATACGGCAATCGCTTCTTTGTAAGCGTCGGCGGCTTCTGCGAACATTTCGTTTTGTGCGTATAGTTGAGTCAGCGCAAAATAAAATTCTTGCTTTTCTTCATCTGAAACACTACTTCGCGTTATTCCTTTGGCGGCTTCATTGAGCGTCTCAATAATGAGTTGGCGGCTTGCTGTTTTGGGTAGTTTCTTCACTAAATTGATTTGTGCTAAAGGTTGCAGATAGTCAGGGACGGCTTTAATTACTTCGTTCATCGCGGTCATATCGCCACGATTAAACTTTTCAACAGCAACTTCAACAGCACAGGTATAGCGTACATATCCCCAAATTTCTTTTTGCAATTCACGGGATTCATCATCAAAGTTATCCAGAATTTCTATTGCGCGTGTAAAATCTTTCTTCCTAAAAGCCATTTGTACTGCCCTTAGCAGAAGCAGTGATTTAGCTTTCTTATCTTTAGCATTGTCAGCCGCTTTCAATAAATCATCAATTGTATTGAGCAGCGTGTTGTTATTTTCATTGTCAGTTTTTGGTTGTGAAAGATAGCTAAAATCAGAAGGACATTTAGCTAAGGTAAGTTGTAGTTGCCCAACTCTGTCAGGCAACAGATTGGCATACTGATTTTTCAGAGGAGCTATGTGACCCAAAACCAAATAACAAATTTCCTCTTTGCTTTTTTGCGCCACTTCCATTCGTTGAATTTGGTCGAGAAATATCGAAAGCAACTCACGCCGAAAAGGTTCAGACGGAGCCGCAATAGTAAAGCCCGCATTTATAAGTTCAGGGAATACAGCGTATTTGATTGCATTCAACCAATCTTTATCATCAGTCTCTTTTGTGATATTGAGTGCGATACGCAACAGCTTATCTGCCAGCATAGCGTCACTTGGGCGCATATTCATTATTAAATTCATGAAATCAGGATGGCGACATATCTGCAAAGCCGAGATGCCCAAATCCGTAGCGCGTTGTGGGTCGGTTGGGACAAGCAGCAAAGCGGCTTCTATGAGGGCTTTTGCGTTAGCGTCTCTATTATTGCTAAAGGCATTATTTGATTCATCTGTAAAAACACTAACAAGTTTTTGGCTTAACTTGAAATCTTTAGGCGCAAGTATTCTCAATATTGCACGGGCAATGCTGAGGCGAAAGTTTCTTTCGGCGTCAGACTCTTTGTTGGGAACTCTCTCGACAATATCAATTGCTTGTAAAGCCCACTGACGCGCACGCGCACGGTCGCTTTCCCACCATGTTTCGGCAAGCCTCGCCCTTAGCAACGCGCTTTCAATTGAATTTAGGAATGTAAAATCTTTTGTGATGTCGTCGGTTAAAGATTGAGAACGAATAAGCCAAATATCTTGAAGGTTTTCTCGTTGGGGTTGTTGCGAAAAAATTGAGTGAGACAAAAGCGCAATTAGAATAAAAACAAAGAGAGTACGATAAAAGGTTTTAGTTTTTTTCATGTCCATTAGTTGTACGCGGGTTCGGTGAAATAACATCTCCATTATCTCCATAGTTTGTGGTTAGGTTCAACAATAAACCATTTGAAAGAAATAAAAGTCGGCTTACATTTATCACACAAGAGACAAGAAAGTTAAATATGTATTTTTCTTGTTGATGAAAACAGGCATAAATGCAAGCCGGCAGTATTTATTGTTTAGTTTCAAATATGCTAATTCTGACCGCCACCTTCGGGTTGGTCTCCAAATTTTTTACAAGGTGCATTACAACTGCCACCGGAAGAGTTACAAGTTTGAATGCCATTTCTTGCGCTACAACCAAATGACGTACAACCTACGGGTTCTATGCAGAAATAGTCCGCTTCTTGCGCTGTTGCATTTGGGGAATACAAACCAAACACAAACATGGTGCATAGCAATGAAATTGTGAACAGTAAAATTGAAACGTAGTAGGAAACAGTTTTTTGGTTAGTCTGACTGATTTTCATCGTTATTTCTCCGTAAGATGGAATGTTGGGTAGAACACGGACAAAATAGCATAAGAAAAATGAGGGGGGGGGGGCAAGGGCTGTGCCACTCAAAGTCACTAAATTGTAGTCACTACGTTTGGCTCGACTCACTATCGTCGCACTGTTAGTATCTCTTGATTTTTAATGACTGTAATAAATCAGAAATTTAAGGACTGATAAAAACTAATGAGCGATATAAAAATTTTCGTTTCCGATGATGTCAACGAAGACAGATTAGAACCATTGCGTGCTGTGGGGTTTACAGTTGAAAAACGCACAAAGCTTTCGGTTGACGAACTGAAAGAGGCACTCAAAGACGCAGACGGTTTAATTGTTCGCAGTGAAACAAAAGTCACAAAAGAGGTGATGGACACGGCGACGAAACTTCGTGTGATTGGGCGTGCGGGCGTCGGCGTTGACAACATAGACGTTGCGGGTGCGACAGAGCGCGGCATTGTTGTTATGAACGCACCCGACGGAAACACTATCACGACGGGCGAACATGCTATGGCTTTGTTGGTGGCATTGGCGCGTAATGTTCCGCAAGCAAACGCGAGTTTGAAAGAAGGAAAATGGGATAAGAAAAAATTTGTCGGCATAGAGTTGTTCGGAAAGACTTTGGGTGTTGTCGGTTTGGGAAGAATCGGCAAAGTTGTTGCCACACGCGCAAAAGGTTTCGGAATGAAAATAGTTGTTTATGACCCGTTTATCTCACCCGAACAAGCGCGTGATATGGACATAGAAACTGCAACGCTAGATGAAGTTTTCGCTCGTGCGGATTTCCTGACGATTCACACACCAATGACAAGCGAAACGCGCGGAATCATAGGCACAGAAGCTTTCTCGAAAATGAAGAAAGGCATTCGTGTTATCAACTGCGCCCGCGGTGGGCTTGTTGATGAAGCGGCACTTTACGAAGCAATCAAAGAAGGGATCGTTGCGGGCGCGGCACTCGATGTTTTTGAACAAGAACCGCCTTCATCGGACAATCCGCTTTTGAATCTCGATAATGTAATTGTCACGCCGCATTTAGGCGCGTCAACAAGAGAAGCACAAGAAGGCGTCGCTTTAACCGTTTCGGAACAGATGCGCGATTATTTGTTGACGGGGGCTTTGCGCGGTGCAGTTAACGCTCCAAGTGTTGGGGCAAAAGAATTAAATGCCTTGCAACCTTACATAACATTGGCTGAAAAACTCGGACGTTTTCACGCACAGGCAATGGACGAAGCGGCTGTGAAAGAAGTTCAAATTGAATTCGCAGGTGATGTTGCAGAATTGGATGCTGCATCGGTTATGCGTGGTTTTTTAGCCGGATTACTGCGCGATGTATCGGCGCGTGTGAATGTTGTAAATGCTTCGTTGATTGCAGAAGAAAGAGGAATTTCCGTTACCACTTCTTATAAAAAAACGGGCGAAAGAGTTTCAGATATAACTACAACAGTTATCACAAATAAAGGCGAACAGGTTGTCGCGGGAACGCTGTTTGGTCCGACACGCGAAGGGCGTATTACACAAATCAACGCATTTCGTCTTGAAGCAATTCCAAGCGGTTATATGCTTGTCACCAGAAACAAAGATGTGCCGGGCGTCATAGGACATATCGGCACAGTTCTTGGAAAGCACAATGTAAACATATCGCGTTTTCATCTGGGACGTACAGAAAAAGGCGGCGAAGCGATGGCTGTAATTGAAACAGATGCCCCGCTTTCTGCACAGGCATTGACGGATTTGATTTTGTTTGAACCCGTAATTGCGGCAAGACAGATTGAACTTTAGAGATTGAAAATACCGGAAAAAAAGTGAGTCAATAAAGATTGATTACCATGCGAAGGAACGCGTAATTACGTACTCCTTCGCATGGTAATTTTATGTAACAAAATTTAATTATTGCCCGCCGCCAAACGAAATGCGTTAAGTGAACCGCAGAATTGCAAACTTCCTTCAATGTTTGCCGTATGCATTAACCCTTCGCGCAATTGTTGCCAATCACCCCAGACTTTTAACGGTTTGCTCTTTTTGTTCATCCGCAAAGGATTAATAAAGAGAACCTTTTGCTCTTCCTCATCAACTCCTAAAATAACAACCGTGTCAGACGAATTTTGTTTGCTCTCTTCCGATGACACAAATTGCGTCGCCGCCCAGAGAGGACCGTACATTTTCAACATTTGTTTCAAACCATCAAGAGTCAGAATGTCGCTTGTCTTTGAAACACCTAAACCCAGAGCTTCAGCCGCAGTTTTCAGTTCGCTCATGGTCAAACCATTTTCCCTGCATTTCGAGGCATCTTTGAAACCGCCTTTTACAAGATTTTTTTCTACTGTATTCAAATCCCAATTCAAACCTACACCATTGAAAATCATCTTGTAACAAGCCAGCCAGCAACTCGTTTTTGAATCTTGTTGTGTAACCTGTATGTTTTCCGCCTTTGCCGTTGTCCATCTAGCCATATAAAAAATAAAATCTCCGTTATAAAAATTCAGACCGACGACGATTAAACGCCTATGACACTTTGAATGTTACCTACATAAATGATTGAAATCACCACCCATTTGTGTAGGGAAAACGTATGTTTTAGCAGCAGAAGTGTGAAATTAAGACGTTTTTATCTTGAATTAGCCCAAGACTCCCTCTATCATCCGCTTTGGGATTTAGAGGGAGATGTAGGGCGTTGCCGCCGCCGCCGTGCTTTCAAACGGCGGTTTAAGCCTCTGAATCAATCGGC
>Ga0187894_10005038_pt1 | contig 13793 bp, 11 predicted proteins | sample GBC1701081metaG_FD_136650 | JGI IMG/M metagenome (GOLD analysis project Ga0187894, IMG submission 136650) | White microbial mat communities from a lava cave in the Kipuka Kanohina Cave System on the Island of Hawaii, USA - GBC170108-1 metaG ...
AACCCTCGACCAGACCACAGAAGATCTCCTCCCGATCCGACAACACCAACATCACACACACAGCAGGCATCCCGTCCCACCGAACCACCAAAATCACATACTACGACCCGCTGAACCCAAGCTCCACAAGGCGCTCTTTGTGCATTGGGAACTCTAAATTTAGATGGAGAAGATATTCGAGTGGTAATATTACCTATTCAAGACTAAGAAAGTAGCTTTTCTAACGAGTCATCCGAATCAACCTAAAAATTCTTCGAGATCTTTGAGTAGGAGTCTTTTCGGCTTGGCGCCGACGATGGTTTTCTTGAGGTTTCCGTCCTGATAGAGGGCCATGGTGGGGATGTAGACAATTCCCAGGCTGGTGAAGGTTGTGGGATTGTCCGTGATGTTCATTTTGGCGACGGTCAACTTGTCCGCGTGCTCGCTGGCGATCTCTTCCAGAATGGGCGCGAGCTGGCGGCAAGGGCCGCACCGTTCCGCCCAGAAGTCTACCAATACCGTCTTGTCGCTGGCGAGCACCTCGGTGGCGAAGGTGTCGTCGGTCACGGTTGTGGTTGCCATGTCGTCTCCTGATTGAGAGATTGAGGTTTTTAGAGGTCTGATTGTGCTCGAACGGCCGAACCGGTCACTGCGGGGTCGGTGAGCGCGGCCAGGTAGCGCTCGGTGTCCAGGGCGGCGGCACATCCAGTGCCCGCGGCGGTCACGGCTTGGCGGTAGATGTGATCCACCACGTCGCCAGAGGCGAAGACACCCGGCAGATTGGTGCGGGTGGATGGGGCTTCCACCAGGAGATATCCCGCGGCATCCCGGTTTATCTGATCGGCAAAGAGCTCACTGCGCGGCTCGTGACCGATGGCGATGAACAAGCCGGTGACATCGACGCTGGATTCCTCTCCGGTTGCCCGATTATGCAGCCGGATGCCGGAGACTTGCCGCTCTCCCAGCACCTCGATAACGTCACTATTCCAGAGAAATCGGATTTTGGGGTTCGCGAAGGCGCGTTCTTGCATGATTTTGCTGGCCCGCAGGTGATCGCGCCGGTGAATGACAGTCACCGACGTGGCAAACCGGGTGAGGAAGGTCGCCTCCTCGATGGCCGAGTCACCCCCGCCGACCACGGCGATGTCCTGATCCCGAAAGAAGAAGCCGTCACACGTGGCGCACCACGACACGCCATGGCCGGCCAGTCGCTTCTCCGACGCCAGGCCGAGCTCGCGATATCGGGAACCAGTGGCGATGATGACAGCTTTAGCGCGATGCGCGGTACCGGACGAGTCCGTCACGGTCTTGGTTGGGCCGGTCAGTTCCACCGCTGTGACGTCGTCGTCGACGAGTTCGGCACCGAACCGCTCCGCTTGTTTGCGGACGTTATCCATGAGATCGGGGCCCAGAATTCCGTCTGGGAAACCGGGGAAGTTCTCCACATCAGTGGTGTTCATGAGGGCGCCCCCGGCAGTCACCGCTCCGGTAAAGACCAGCGGCGCCAGCCTAGCTCGGGCGGCATACAGGGCCGCGGTGTAGCCGGCTGGGCCGGACCCGATGATGATCACGTTGCGGACGTCGCTCACGCTGGTGTCTTTCCCTGGATGTTGCGGAATGTGTTGTCGTCAACCAATTTTAGACCTACGCCATTCCCCCGCGCCGCCGCGTGAGCTAGAGTCGCTCTCGATGGACAGCGATCGCGACCCACCACAGCTCTAGGGAGGGCCATGGCCCCGCGTTGTCGTTCGGTTTGTGGCATCCTGCCCCCACATCTGCTCGAGCAGATCGTCCGTAACGGCACGGACGAGCAGCGTTCGTGGGCTATCAACACGATGACCAAGGACTTCACGCTGCGATCGATTCGAGCGCAAAACGCCCTCCTGCAGACGAAGTCGCTCAAGCCGCTTCAGGTGCGCGCGGTCGGGGAAGGCCAGCCGGTTCGCACGATCTTTGACTGCGATAACGAGGAGGATTTACGGGCCAGGATTGTCCGTCGGGAAGGTGATTCACCAACCGGTGACCTTGCCGTGGACGAGGCTTATGACGGTCTGGGAGCGACCTACGACCTGTATTGGCAGGTCTACGAGCGGGATTCCATCGACGACGAGGGGATGCCGCTCGATGCCTATGTGCACTACGGCAAGGACTATGACAACGCCTTTTGGGACGGCCGTCACATGGTTTTCGGCGACGGTGACGGCGCCTTGGTCAACCGTTTGACGATCGCGGTGGATGTGATGGGCCACGAGCTGGCTCACGGCGTCACGGCGGACGAGGCGGGGCTGGTCTACTCCCAACAGCCTGGGGCTCTCAATGAATCCCTCTCGGATGTTTTCGGTTCTTTGGTCAAGCAGCGCACCCGCCAGGAAACCGCGGACCAGGCTGACTGGCTGATCGGGGCTGGCCTGCTGACATCACAAGTGAAGGGTGTAGCGCTGCGGTCGCTGAAGGCGCCCGGCACTGCTTACGACGACCCGGTGTTCGGCAAGGATCCCCAACCCGCGCATATGCGGGACTATGTGCAGACCACCAAAGACAACGGCGGGGTCCATATCAACTCAGGCATCCCCAACCGGGCCTTTTACCTGGCCGCCGTGGATATCGGCGGGTACGCGTGGGAGAAAGCCGGGCGGATCTGGTACGAAGCCCTTCGCGATCAGTGGCTGCGTCCCACATCCCGATTCCTGACCTTTGCCGGGGCCACCTTGCGGGCCGCGGTACGCTTGGGGTACAGCGAGTCGAGCACCGAATATCAGGCGGTGCGGCAGGCATGGGAGCAGGTCGGCATCACCGTATGAACCAGCACCGTGACGAGGGAATTTCCATTTCCTTCGAACGCAGTGGCGGCTTCGCGGGCATCAGTCTCCGGGCTTCTATGGACACTGCCCAGCTGTCGTCCGAGGAGTCCACCGAGGTCACGAAGCTGATCGGGCGTGTCGACTTGGATAGGTGTGCTCACACGTCATCTCCGTCCGATCGAGCCTCGGATCAGTTTCAGTACGACTTGGTGATCACGTGTGGCAACAAGCGTCACGAGTTGTCTCTCGCAGAGGGCGCCGTGCCAGCCGAGCTACGCCCTCTGCTCAATCTTTTGGTTCAGTGGGCTAAGCGTCGATAATCGTCCCTAGCGGTATACCGAGATTTCAGCTATTCCCGCCCGGTAGGGCTCCTGGGCGGTGTCGTCACGCGGCAGGGAGGTCAGCCATACCACTAGGTAACGGGTGGAAATTGGCCGGTCCGGGATGAGCCGAACAGATGTACCTGCCCGCGGCTCTTCGGCAATTGTGGCATAGCCGTCGAGGGTCTCGGGCGCTGCCTCGGCTGAGGAGGGAGCTGCTCGGAGTTCCAGTGCGGTGCCTTCACCTTGTAGCGCTACTTCCACGCTGCGGACCCGCTGGGAGCTACCCAGATCGATGACCAGCCCGACTCCTGCTTTAAGGCCACCGAGATTTGGCTGGGTGTAGGACACGGTTTGCCACGCCGTGTCGGGCTTTCCGTCGGTAGTTAAGGCTAGTTGCTCGTTGTTTTCTTTCAGGTCGCCCAATGGGTCAAAAGCGCTCACGCTGGCGATCGGGATCCGTTGTCCCAGAGGTCTCGAGTCATCAGCCCAGTTGCGCTGTAGGCCTAGCACGATCTGCCAGCAGAGCAGGACCAGCCCACAGCTGACGAAAGCCGCCACGCCGATCCGTCCGGATCGGCGAAGCTTCCTGGCCCATCGTTGGGCAGCTGAAGGGATTGGACGCCAGCCTGGCGCCGGCGATGGGGTGGACAGTGTCGTGGTGGCGTTCGGAGCTCCAGAGAACTCGGGTGTAGGCCGAGGGATTGCCGTCAGTGCTTTGGCCACCGCGGCTGGGGTATCCAGGGAGTCCCCGGCAGAGATTTCCCCCAATGCTCGCATCGCGATCTCGTCCAGGGCGGGAAGGACCCCCGCGCGGATCTGCCGTGGTGAGCAGAGCCGTCCGGCTTCCCGCGGCGCGGCGGGTAAGCCATACGTTGGCTCTCCCGGCCAGCGTGCGGTCAACGCGGCATACATCAGGGCGCCGAGCGCTCGGGTGTCGGTTGTAGCTGCTGCTGTCGGATCATGGTCGGGAGGATTTTTCCGCAGCGCCGCATCGATCATCAGACCGCTGACCTTGGTTTGCCCACCGTCAGTGTGGAATACGTGGAGTGGACTGAGTCGCAGGTGAAACAGCCCGGCCTGATGGGCGGCGTCCAACGCGGCAGCTACCTCCCGCGCCACGTCAGTGGCGTCGGCCGACGACAGTGGTCCGGACGCGAGCAAGCTAGCCACACTGTCCGGAGGGGGAAACCACTCGAGGACCACGTAGGTGATCTCGTTTTCTTGACTGATGTCGAGGATCCGGGTAAAGCGAGGATCACTGAGCCGTGCGGCCGCACGCGCCGCTTCGGCGACGCCGCACGCGCACGCTTCTCCGTGAGGGAGGAGGTATATGCTCACCGGCCGGGAGAGCTTTTCGTCGACTGCCCGCCAGGTAGCGCAAACACCGACCGTCTCGATGCGCTCTTCGAGACGGAAGCGGTCAGCGAACCGGCTTCCCGGCTCGACGATCTGGGGCGGCATGCGGCTATCCACGTTGGAATTTCCCTCGGTGGTCGGCAATCCTATTGGCGCAAGCTCTGTGGCGACAAGAACACCATAAGCTGAATTCTCTGCCAACGTTTCAACCCCCAATTCCCGCTGAGAAAACCTAGCGCCTCGGGACAGTTACCACCGAGTAGACGCTCAACCAGAGTAAGCGGTTTACTTCTTCGGCATATCCTTTTCGCCGAAACGAACTGATCATTGGTTACCCGCGCGATCTCCTTATGGTGACTATCAGGGAGGAGAGTTCATTGACGCGCAGTAGACGCGCCAGCAGGAGATAGCCACTGGCGAGGATCACGCCGCCGGCGCCCAATCCCAGCAGCGAACCGGTCAAGCCGCCATGTCCAGCTGCGCTGACCGATCTAGCCACGCCGAACGCCATGGCCGCCGGGAGGATGCTGGCCACTATGAGCTTGGCGTAGCTGCTCGTCACCCGCGGTGCGTCCCAGCCGCCGATTCGACGGCCTAGCACGCGCAGGCTGATCGCTAGCCCCACCGTATAGGAAATCCCATAGCTGGCAGCTACGCCCACCATGACCCACCGGGTGGGGAGCAGGAAGTAGCTGAGTAGCGCCAGCGCGATGTTGACAACATTTATGCAGATCATGATGAAAAACGGCGTCCGGCTGTCCTGCAGGGCATAGAAGCCACGCTCCGCCAGAAACCGTGCGGAGAACGGAATGAGCCCCAGCCCAAAGGCCATGAGGAGGTAGCCGATGACGTAGGCGCTTTGCGGCGCTTGCGGAATGTTCGCGTAAATCACCCCGGATATCTCCCGGCCCAACGCGAGAAACGCGAACGCCGCTGGGACGATGGCCACCGCCGAGAGCCGTAGCCCACTCGAGAGATTGTCCCGCAACTCAGCCAGGCTTCCCTCGGTCGCGGCGCTGCTCATCCGGGGCAGCAGCGCGGTGACCAAGGAGACCGTAATGATCGAGTGCGGCAGGATAAACAACAAGGACGCGTTGGTGTAGGCGGTGTAGCCGATCCCGTAGTCGATGCCCTGATTTTTGGCGGCCACGTCGATGGCGGTGGCTAACCGCACGATCACCAGATAGCCGATTTGATTGACCAGCACCGACAGGATGGTCCAGCTGGCCAGCTCGCCGGCTTTCCCCAACCCCACGCCCCGCCAGTCGAACCGCGGTCGCCACCGAAACCCACTGCGTGTCAGAGCGGGCAGCAGCGCCACGGCTTGCACGACCACGCCTAATGTGGTGCCCACCCCGAGCAGCCTAGCCTCCCCGGCGGTGATGGCTGCCGCATCCAGAGCGCCGCGATCGGACACCGCGAGAAACAACCCAAAAGTCGCGATGACCACCAGGTTGTTCAAAATCGGGGTCCACATCATCGGACCGAAGCTGCCCCGGGCGTTGAGCACTTGGCCGAGCATGACGAAAAAGCCATAGAAAAATATCTGAGGCAGACAATAGCGGGCGAAGGCGACGGTCAGCTCGAGTTCAGCCTCCAATCCAGGCCCGGTGAACTCCTTTCCGTACAACCGGATGAGAAGCGGGGCAGCCAGCACCGCGACGATAGTAATGATCAGCAGCGCCGAGGCGGTCAGGGTGAGCAGGCGATTGGTGTATGCCTTTCCGCCGTCCGGGTCGGTTTTGATGGCGCGGACCAGCTGCGGAACGAAGATCGAGTTGAGCGCGCCGCCGATCAGCAAAATGTAGATGATGTTAGGCACGGTATTCGCGACGGTGTAGGTGCTGGCCAGAATCGCAGTGCCGAGAGCATAGGCCATCACCACATTTCGCGCGAAGCCGGTGATCCGAGATACCACAGTACCCAGCGCCATGATGCTGCTAGCGCCCAACACGGTCGTGGACCGGTTTCGGGCTTCCCAGTCCGCCGCTGGCGGCTCGCTCACGTATCATCCGTTTCCGTGGGATCATTCCGCGGTGGGGCGGCGCGCAGCAGTTTTCCTCGCCGGATCAACCGCCGGGCCACTGCCAACACCAGGAGCGCCGCGGCAGCCCCCGCGATAACCTGGCCAACTCGTGCGTAGTTGGTGGCCTGAACCCGAATGGTCGTCAGCTGACCGTATCGTTGTCCGGCCGGCGTCATCAACTGGGCTTCCATCACAGCGATGCCATTCGCCTTGGCCCGAGCGGGGATCTGGATGGTTTCGTTGCGCCCAGCCTCAACTGTCTCCTCGTCTGGTAGATCGGCGATAGTGAGCCGGCTGGACGGACGGATACGCACCTTCAGCCGGACGTTGACGTCCTGAACCAGGCCATTGTGAATGGTGAGCGGAATATTGCCGGTATTGCTGGACAGGATGATGGCGCCACGGGGGAGGATGCGCACACTGTCCTGGAGCGTGGTCAGGCTGGCGACCACGATGTTCAGATATGTCTCATCAGGTTGTCCGGGCCGTCGCCACGCTGAGGATTCGGCGCGGAGCGCGGCAAGTCCGTAGGGGCCGGTCACCTTATTGGGCTGGGACAAGATGCTGGTAAAGGCTTCGCTGTCATTCCGCATCGTGGTGATCCGCTCGAGGTAGTCCAGCCCCAGCTCTGGAACGGCCGTTGCGGGGTAGCGGGGCGCCGCTCGCTTCGGCTGGTCAGCCGCTGGCTCGGCAACAAGCTGGCTGAGCGGCACGCCAGCCAGCCACGGAGCTTCGGTGAGCGCCTGGCGAAGTACGGTAAGCACGTTGTCGTCAGGGTTCCAGCGGCGGGGGGGAGCAACTAGAATGGTGCGGGGTTGGCTGGGCCGTTCCATGGTGATCATCGCAGTTTCGGCGAGGAAGCGCTGTCCGGCCAGGATCGTCGCGTCCGGGGTAGCCTCCTGGGTGGTGGCGCCGAGCAGTTCGGACAGGATGGAATCCGCGACCAGCGCGGGAAGTCGCTGATCATTGAGGGTAATGTCAGCCCTCCCCGTGGGGGTGTACGTCAACGGGCTGCTCAGCGGCAGGCTCCGCTCATCCAAGACCACCGCACTGATGTCGGCGTCCCGCATCGCGGTCAGCGCGGCGAGGTCGGCAAATCCGTCGGCAGGCCATCCCAGTACCGGATCGAGCGCTCGACCCAACACCTGCGTGCTGATGTCCTGGCCCTGGGTCACCGCGAACGAGATATCCTCAGTGAACCCAGCTCGTGCCAGCGCGACCAGGTCGGGGTCGGCGTAGGGCAGCGGAATCACTTCCGCTCGAGTAGTGGCAGCGCGAAGGTTGCCGAGCCACTGCTGGGCAGTTTCCCGCCCCCTGGCAGGCTCTCGAATTTTGTCGGGCTGACCGGTGCATGGGTTATCGGAGCACACCTGATATTTCTGGGTCATCTGGCGGGCCGATTCCAGCAGATCCGGATCGATGACCCAGGTGACCGGCAGTCCTCTGCCGGTGGTGACCAGCTTGCCCAAGCGGCCATTGCCGGCGAGCTGAGGCGCCAATCCATCGTTGATAAACACCCCGCCCGCGTCCAGCCGTGGCTGATCTACTAGCGGCCACAGCAGCGCAAGACGAGTAGGTTCCACCTGTCCAGGAGTGGGAAACCAGGGCAGAAAGGTCTTGGTGAAGCCGACGGGCGCTTGCCGTGGTCCGTTCTCGATGTTTCCCCGTACCTCGATGCCCAGAAGATAGACGCCAGCCTCACGCATTTCCAGCGCAGTGACGGGGACTGTGACCTGCCATGGGACTGACTGGCCAGGCGAAAGCGGGCTCGCCAGCGACGCCACGGCGCCAGCGATGGGCACGCCTTCTGCGATATGGGAGGAAAACTCGGCGGCAGCAAGTTCGCTGCGATTGATCAACCGTCTAGCATGCGGCCGTAATCTGACCTCAGCCGCACTGACCGAAGCGTTTCCCCGATTGATCACCAGGCCGGACAGCTGGAGCATTCCGTCGGGCTGGGGTATCCGGGGTTCCATATGCGTGATGATCACCTGGACCGGCAGCGGCTCTCCTAGAGGTTGCGCGGCCACGTTCAGCGTTGTCAGTCCTGTCGCGGACCATAGGGCCGTTAAGCTGATCACCAACCGGGAAATCAGCGGCCGTGCCCTGGAGCAGCTTCGGAAACTCACTGGGCAGTGGCCAGCAGTTCCGGGGCTTGCTGTACCAGACGACGCTCGTCGGGGTAGGCCAACCGCTCGGTAGCCTGCGAGAGTGGCACCCAGGCCACCTCCGCCACTTCGATATCCTCGTCGGAGAGCTGACCGCTGACGGTGTCCATCAGGTAGTAGTGCACGGTCTTGTGCACCCTTCGGTCTATATCGATGAACCAGTAGTCGATGACGCCCAGCGGGCCGAGGATGCGTCCAGTCAGACCAGTTTCTTCGTTGACCTCGCGTAGCGCAGCCTCGTGGAGGCTTTCCCCGGTCTCCACGTGACCCTTAGGGAGAGACCAGATCAGCCTGCCACGTCGGTTCAATCGGGCAATAAAAACGGCTTGTAGTGGAGTGACCTGGCGATTCACGATCAGGCCGCCCGCGGAGGTCTCCTCAACCCGGCGAAGCCGTCGTCGGCTTGGTGGTCTGCGGGGAGTGGTCATGAGCTCATGGTAACCAAGATCGGGCTCTGAGAGCCCGGCGTGGTGGTTATCTCGATGCTTCCACCGTGCTCGATCACCATCGATACACTTCTATCCTTATGTCGACTAGCATGCCGAGCTCTTCCGCCACGTCCATCTCGCTGACCGAAGCCCAGCGCCGGGCCGTGATCGAGTTGCTGCGGGTATTCCCGATCGCCGATGTGCTGGCTCATCGATTTGCCGAAGCCGGGCGCCAACTTGCCCTGGTGGGTGGTTCGGTGCGGGATGCGCTGCTCGGCCGGCTTGGTCACGATCTGGACTTCACCACAGACGCTCACCCCGAGCAGGTGCGCACTCTGGTGGACGGCTGGGCGGACGCGGTATGGACCACTGGCATGGCCTTCGGCACCATTGGTTGCCGCAAGGGTGACTATCAGCTGGAAATCACCACCTACCGATCCGAGAAATATCGGTCAACCTCCCGCAAACCTGACGTTCGTTATGGCACGTCGTTGTGGAACGATCTGGCGCGGCGGGACTTTACTGTCAACGCTATGGCGATCACACTGCCCGACGCCAGCTTCGTCGATCCTTATTCCGGCCGCCGTGACCTAGCTGACCGCGTGCTGCGCACGCCGGGCCAGTCCGAGGATATCTTTAACGATGACCCGCTGCGCATGATGCGCGCGGCTCGGTTCACAGCTCAGCTGGGTTTCACTGTCGCGCCTGAGGTGACAGCTGCCATGACCGAGATGGCTGATCGCATCACCATCGTCTCCGCCGAGCGAGTGCGCGATGAACTGGTCAAGCTGGTGTCCGGGGATTTTCCCCGGCATGGTCTGACCTTGCTCGTCGACACTGGACTGGCTGACTGCGTGCTCCCTGAGCTGCCCAAGCTCCGGCTGGAAGCCGATGAGCATCACCGGCACAAGGATGTCTACGAGCACACCCTCACCGTGCTCGAGCAGGCCATTGAGTTGGAACGAGCCGCCCATCCCAGCGAACCAGCCGATTTTACGCTTCGCTTTGCCGCCCTGATGCATGATGTGGGTAAGCCCAAAACCCGCCGGTTTGAACCAGGCGGCCGGGTCTCGTTTCATCATCACGAGGTGGTGGGCGCGCACCTCACCAGGAAGCGCATGAAGGCACTGGCCTTCCCCAATCACGTCACTGACGATGTAGCCCAATTGGTCGAGTTGCATCTGCGGTTTCACGGTTACGGGACAGGAGAATGGACCGACTCCGCGGTGCGCCGGTACGTCCGCGACGCCGGCCAGCTGCTGGACCGGTTGCATATCCTCACCCGAGCCGACTGCACCACGCGTAATCAGCGCAAGGCCGCCGCACTGGCCCGCGCCTACGACCACCTGGAGGAGCGCATCGCGCGCCTGGCCGAGCAGGAAGAGTTGAACGCGATTCGGCCGGATCTGGATGGCAACGACATCATGGCAGTGCTCGGCATTCCCCCGGGACCACTGGTAGGCCGCGCGTATCGGCATCTGCTGGAGCTGCGCATGGAACGCGGCCCGTTGCCCCGCGACGAGGCCATCGCGGAGCTTCAACGCTGGCACATCCACAACGTAGGGCCATGCGGATAAGGAATTATTTACGTGCTGCCGATTTTGCTGATCAGGTCCAGGATTCGCTGCTGCACGCCCTGCTGGCTGGCCCGTTCGGTGACCAGCAGCGTAGTCTCGCCTCGGCTGATCCGATGCAGCTCGTTCTGATCGAAATCCAGCGCGGTGTAGACAATGATCGGGGTGGCATGCAGGCGGTGGTGATTACGCAGCCAGTCCACGATTCCCACGCGTCTGTGACGAATCAGCATGAGATCGAGAACCACCACATCGGGGGGAAGGCTCGCCGCCCTTGACACCGCCTCGCTTTCCGAGGCGGCGTATAGGGTTTCCATGCCGGAATGCGTCAACGATGCGGAAAAAGCTGTCGCGATGTCGGTATTGCTCTCGATGAGCAGAACTCTCGGCGCCTGTCCGTGGGGATCCGCCAGGGAACGGACCAGCATGGCTGGATCGGCGCCGTAGGCGTATTCCGGTGTGGTCTCACTCAGCCCAGCGGTGACCAGCACCGGAACGCTGGCGCTTCTCGCGGCGCTGCGCAGCGATTGCAGTGCGGTACGGGTAATGGGGCCGCTCAACGGGTCGACGAGTAGCGCCGCCGGATGGTAGGTGGCGTATTGGTCCACTTCCTCGCGGGTGCGGACGACGACGGGTTGATATCCGCGTTTGTGCAGGGCTGAAGCGGTGGGATCGTCCGGTTGCGACCAGACCAACAGTTGTCGTATTCGGCTTTCGCTCGGGCTGCTGTCGCCGTCCTGGAATTCCTCCCCTACCGCGCTACTGGAGACGCTGCCAGGTTCGAGTGCCAGCCGCTCGTCTGTCGTCGCTGACAGGCAGGCTGTGCTCTCCGTCGCTATTTCCCGCGCTTCGGATAAGGCGCTCTGCTGGCGAATATCAGTGAGCTGGCGAACGTCGGCAGGTTGGCGAACTTGGCCTGGAATATTTCCGGCAGGCGTCTCTATCCCGCGCGTAACGGAACTCGCCTCCCCTGATGTTTTGATCCCGTTGGCCCGATCGATCTGGCCGACCTTTTGTGGTTGTCGGCCCCCGGACGAAGCCTCGGGTGTGCTGGTCGCGGTGGTCAGTGGCAGCTCCACAATGTAGCTGTTGCCACCAGTAGGGAGATCTTCGGTGCGGATGTATCCGCCGTGCCGCTCGATAATGGCCCGCGCGATCGGCAGATGCGTTGCGCTGCCTCGCGGTGTCGGTCCACCTACCTCGATTCTGGCTACCCCACCCTGACGGCTGCCGGCCACCGTGATGGTGGCGCCAGCTGGGCTAGCGTTTACCGCGTCGGCGACCAGGTGGCTCAGAGCCTGCACTATCCGCTCCTGGTCGACCAGGACGTCACAGGGTGAGGTGTGGATGGAAAACGCCACATCTGGATTGGAGGCCAGCCCGGCAGCCGCGTTGACAGCGGTTTGGAGAAGTTGCGCCATGGGGGCAGGTCGTCGTTCTAGAGGCGCCGCGCCTACTTCGACCCGCTGGTAATCCACAATCTCATCCACGAGCCGCGTCACATACTCGATTTCCTGCAGCAGGCTCCGTAGTAGCTGGGTCTGGTGCTGCCCTTCCGGTTCGTCTTGGACCAGATGCCCGATGTGCTGGTAGATCGTTTGTAGTGGAGTGCGCATTTCGTTTCGCAGGATGGAGACGAGTTCTTCATTGCGTCGAGAGACGGATCGGATCTCGCTGTGATCGGTGAAGGTCATCATGGCGCCGACCAGCTCTTCACCTTCCAGCATGGGGGCTACCGACATCTCGACGATCAGGGGGGTGCCGTCGTGGCGCCAGAGCACCTCATCCCGGACGCGACGCCGACGTCCGGCGCCGAGCGCGTCGATGACTGGCGAGATATCCCGCGGATAGGGGGAGCCATCCGTTCGCGAGTGCTGGAGAAGCGTGTGGAAGTCTTGTCCTCCCATGTCGCTGGCTCGATACCGCAGCAGTCGAGCCGCGGCAGGATTCACTAGGATGATCTTGCCGTCCACGTCCACCCCGATGATGCCTTCTGAGGCCGCTCGCAGGATAAGTTCGGTCTGGCGTTGCTGTCGGTGTAGCTCATCCTCCGCGTTCACCATGTCGGCCAGATCCCGTACGATCAGCATGACCTGTCCATCTCCAGAGATCTGGGATAAGTCAGCGCTGAGGACTTCGGCCGGGAAAGCTGACCCGTCAGTGCGCCGGGCAACCAGCCGGGCCGGTTTTACACGTCTGCCGCTCGGGTCGGTTGCCCGACGGGCCGCGCCGGGTATCTGGCCGCGGTCGAATCCTGGGAGCAGGTCCAAGGCCGACTGCCCGATCAGCGGGGCGCGGGGAGTCTCGAAAACTTCGTGGGCCATAGTATTGCCATTGACGACGACTCCGAGACCGTTCACGAGCAAAAGCGCATCCGGAAGCGCATCCAGGATCGTGGCTAGACGCGTGGCGTCCGTGACCTGTTGACGGCTCACGGCAGAACACCTCCTTGCCCGTCTGCTGCCTAGGATGTGCGAGGTGAGCGTGTCGGCGAGGACGCTGTGATGACGCTTAGCTGGACTTTTGTCAGTACCCGTATGCCGCGCGACACCCAGTGGGACCCTAGTCTTGCTATCACCGTCGCCCTCGTCGTCTTGCTGCTCGAAGTCAAGCACCCCTTGGCGGAGCTGTGTGGAGATCTTCTCGTACAGTATTGACTATCTCATTATTTTTGCCGTCATGTTCTCAAGCCGGGTAATCTAGTCCTGATTTATCATTTATCGGGAGGCTTCGCCTAGTCTGGTCTATGGCGCCGCACTGCTAATGCGGTTGGGTCTATCGGCCCTCCCGGGTTCAAATCCCGGAGCCTCCGCTCACACACCTCTCTTACCGGAGTCCCAGCGGGTTCGCTCTCTAAGGAAGCCGTGTAAACTTTGGTTGAGGTGATAGTCCCGCGCTCGTAGCTCAACGGATAGAGCACTTGACTACGGATCAAGAGGCTGGGGGTTCGAATCCCTCCGAGCGCGCCAGGTCAGGAGGGGTTTCTGGTCATTCCGGGAGCTCTTTATGGCTTCCGGGGAGCCATTAAGGGAGCCTAACGTGTTGAGTCCGCTCCGGTTCGTGGGGTGAATAGGGCGCTCATCACGTCCGCTCCTTCGACAAGGACCGGGCGGAGTTCTTTCCGGTAGACCATTTCGG
>Ga0187894_10005039_pt1 | contig 13792 bp, 11 predicted proteins | sample GBC1701081metaG_FD_136650 | JGI IMG/M metagenome (GOLD analysis project Ga0187894, IMG submission 136650) | White microbial mat communities from a lava cave in the Kipuka Kanohina Cave System on the Island of Hawaii, USA - GBC170108-1 metaG ...
CACGCTCTGCAACATCGAAAAGAGCTACGCCAACAGCCTGGTGGAACTCGACGAGGTATTGGATCGCGCGTTGAAAGAGAAGAAGCCGATCCCGCCGGACGATTTGAAAAACGCCGCGCGCAAGTTCATCGGAATGGCCGACGACCTGGACGAATGGCGCGCGAACGCGTTCTTCGCCACCTTCGACAAGATTGTGGAAACCGCGTTGAAAAAAGTCCCGCAGGCTAAAGCCGCCCGCGAATCGGCGATGGTGTTGGAGGTTACGGCGGAGGGGAAAAATAAGGTGACGAAAGTGTTGATGCGGCGAAATTGAGGCTACGGCTTTGGTCGTGTGTCGTTCCTGGTAATCGTCAATCAGTCGCAAACCTGATCGGCGAATCAGACGTTGGAGCGTCCCTGAGCTTTCAGCCTCTGCGCCCAGTCCCGCACTTCCCGCAACCACTCGGCGCGTTTCAACTGTCTGCTTGCAACGATGAGCCGCGTCAATTCTTCCCCCGTTACACAGGGCAGGGCGCTGCTGACGGGCTGTTCGTGGTATTCATCGTTTTCGAGATGAAAGATGGTCAATCTGCCTTTGTGATAGCGCCAGACTTCGGGAATGCCAAGTCCGGTGAAGATGGGAAATTTGTTCAGGGAAGGATGTGTGATGTCAATCTCAATCACCAAGTCCGGCGGCGGGTCAATCTTCAAATCAATCTGTGTCTGGCCGCGCACAGCCTCTGCCCGCTGGATGTAAAAGCAAGTATCCGGCTCAAAGCCTTGTTCCAGGTCTTCGCGATCGAAGGTGGTTGAACCGCCATTGATAAAATCAATCTCCAACTCATCCGCCAGCGCCCCGAAAATGTCGGACAGCGACCGATTGATCTGCTCGTGTTCAAAGGAAGGCATGGTGATCTCCAAGGTCCCCCGGTTGTAGGCGAAGCGCGGATTGCCGGAATCCTGCTTTTCCGCCAGCAACTGCTGATAGAGCGGCCAACTGACATTGCGCAGAATGACGGTTTGCGCCGCTTGCTCCACTGGGATCATTGTTGCAACCATAGGTCCGGTTCTCCTCAAATGATTGTGGCTTCAGCGCCACGGTAGGATTCTAACGCTGTTTTGCTGTTTGACGCTACGTCCCGGCTAATTCACAAAAATTCCACCGCATCTTCATTATTTGCCAAACCGCTCGCCGCGCCGATTTGAAGGCAATTGGCCTCGATGTGATGTAACATATCCGCCATCCCGCACTGGGGACGGCGTCCGCTATCCGCGCCCCGACCATCAACTCGCGCAAGCCGAAGGTGAGGAGTAATCATGCGAACCGAGTCCGAACTGCCCGACGATTTCCCGAGAATCAAACCGAAACGACGAGGAGATTATATTCAACCGCGCCGATCCCGATTCCGATTGCTATTGGTGGCGGTCGCCGCGTTAGTCATCCTCTTGCCGATGGGGGCGATGCTGTACACAAACTGGCTCTGGTTCCAGCAACTGGGCTACCAGACGGTCTTCAGCACGACCTTGCTGACCCAAGCCGCGCTGGGCGTAAGCGTCGGATTGATCACGGCGCTGGCCATCTGGCTCAATTTCAAACTCGCCTTGCGGCTCAGCCCCGAGACCAGCCACGTCGCGCGGAGCTTCGTGGTCGAAGGGCAGGAGATACCGGCGCCGGATTTTTCGGCGTTGGCGCCGCGTCTCGCGCCGCTCGTCGCGCTGGTCGTCGGCGTATTCACGGGGATCGCCGGGTGGGGATCGTGGGAGACATTCCTGCGGTTCCGCCATCAGGTTCCGTTCGGCGAAGCCGATCCGATCTTCGGACGCGACATCGCTTTCTACTTCTTCACGCTGCCGGCGTTGGACGCCCTCTCGGAATGGCTGCTGGCGATTGTGGTTGTAAGCCTCGTCGGAGCGGCGCTGATCTACGTAATCCACGGCGCGATTGATTTCGGCGCGTCCCGAATCAACTTCAACATCGAACGCGGCGCGCGCGCGCACCTGCTCTGCCTGTTCGCGGCGTTGTTTCTGATCCTGGCGTTTGAGGCGTACCTGGCGAAGCCGAACCTGCTTTTCGGAGAAGGCGGGACGTTCACGGGCGCAAGCTATACGGACATCCATGCCTCGCTGCCGATTCTTTCCGCGCGGATGGTTGTCGCCGTGATCGTCGCGGCGCTGGCCATCGCAAGCATTTTTTTCAGATCGAACCGGATGGTCTGGGCGGGCGTCGGACTCTTTCTGCTGACGATTGCGGCCGGCTGGATTTATCCGGCGCTCATGCAACGTTTCTCAGTCGCGCCGAACGAACTGGCCAAGGAGACGCCCTACATTCAGCACAACATCGCGGCGACGCGCAAAGGCTTCGCTCTGGACAAAATCGAAGAGCGGGAGCTTACGGGCGAAAAGACTCTCACAAGGCAGGACATTCAGAAGAATCAGCAGACGGTCAAAAACATCCGCCTGTGGGATCAGGCCCCGCTGCTCGAAACGTTCGCGCAGCTTCAGGAGATTCGCACCTACTACGACTTCAACGCCGTGGACAACGACCGCTATCACATCAACGGCGCATTGAAACAGGTGATGCTTTCGCCGCGCGAACTGTCGTCGGCGAGCCTGCCCAACCGCAACTGGATTAATGAACATCTCACGTTCACGCACGGCTTCGGCCTGACGCTCGGCCCTGTTGACCAGGTGACGCCCCAAGGACAGCCCGTGTTGTACATCAAAGATATTCCGCCGGCTTCGAGCGTGGCGGAGTTAAAAATCGACCGGCCCGAAATCTATTTCGGCGAGACGTCGAACGACCGCGTCTACGTGAAAACCAACGCCAAAGAATTCAACTACCCCGCAGGCGAAGAGAACGTCTTCAAAAATTACGACGGCGAAGGCGGCGTCCCAATTGGCTCAAGGTGGCGGCAATTGCTCTTCTCCATGCGATTCGGCGATCTGAAGCTGCTGCTGTCGAACGACCTGACGGCGGACAGCCGCGTCCTGTTCGACCGCAACATCAGCCAGCGGCTCTCACAGATTGCGCCTTACCTGCGCTTTGACGAAGATCCGTATCTGGTCGTCCACGATGGGCGCTTGTTCTGGATCGCAGACGCCTACACTCGCGGCAACCGCTACCCGTATTCGCAGACGGTTGGCGGCGTCAACTACATGCGCAACTCGGTCAAAGCGGTCATTGACGCCTACCACGGCCACACGCAGCTTTACATCGCCGACGAACGCGATCCGCTGATCCGGACCTACGCGCGCATCTATCCCGGAACGCTCAAACCGCTGGCCGAGATGCCCGAAGGTCTGCGCGCGCATCTGCGTTACCCGGAGGACATCTTCAAGCTTCAGTCGCTCGTTTATTCGACCTATCACATGGATCAGCCACAGGTCTTTTATAACAAGGAAGACCTCTGGACCGCGGCTTTGGTGGCGCAGCCTGATGGGAAGACCCAGTCGGTTGATCCGTACTACACGATCATGAAACTGCCAGGCGAGAAGGACGAAGAGTTCATTCTGATGCTGCCGTTCACGCCGAAGAACAAAAACAACCTTGCGGCGTGGATGGCGGCGCGTTCCGACGGAGAGCATTACGGCAAGTTGGTGGTCTACCGGTTCCCGAAACAAAAGCAGATTTACGGCCCTCAGCAAATGGTCGCGCGCGCCAATCAAGACCCCGAGATTTCCCGCCAGATCTCACTTTGGAACCAGCGCGGGTCGAGCGTGAACCTGGGCACGCTGATGGTGATCCCGATCGAGGAGTCGTTGATCTATGTGCAGCCGCTCTACCTGCGCGCCGAATCGGCCCGCATCCCCGAATTGCGGCGGGTGATCGTGGGGGCCGAGGAGCGCATAGCAATGGAGCCCACGCTGGAAGCAAGTCTGGCGCGCCTCTTCGGCGAAACTCAGGCGGGCGATCTCAAATCTCAAATCCCGGATTTGAAATCAGGCGAACCGCCCGCGCCAGATCAAGCCCCACTGGCCTCCGCGGCGAATCTGCCTGAGCAGGCCAAACAACATTACGCCCGAGCGATGCAGGCGCAGCGCGAAGGCGATTGGGCGCGTTATGGCGAAGAGATCAAACGGCTGGGCGCAGTGCTTGATCAAATGTCGAAGCAGCGGTGATACGATACGAAGCGGCTATGCCAGAGAGCCGCAAGAGAGAGAACGGAAAAGACGGAAATAACGGAAAAGACGGAAAGGCTTTACCAAAGCTGTTTTCCGTCTTTTCCGTTATTTCCGTCTTTTCCGTTCTCTCTCTTTCTTTCACCTGGAAAAGTTCAAATCATGGCCGGGCGCGGCGCATTTGCCTAGCGCGGCTCAAGAATCATTCTCATTCCGTGTTTCGGTCGGAGCGTGACCAGCGGCTGCATCTCGACCGGATGATCCGGCGCGAGCCGCATACGGAAACGTTGCGCAATCGTCGCCAAAACCAGCGCGCCTTCCATCCATGCGAAATGCTCGCCAATGCACAGGCGGGGGCCGCCGCCGAACGGGAAGTATGAAAACTTCGGGCGCGACTCTTTCGCCTCCGGCGTCCAGCGTTCGGGATCGAAGCGGAAGGGGTCGGGAAAGAATCTCGGGTCGTGATGCATGATGTATTGGCTCATCAGCAGGATCGAACGGGCCGGGACCGCATAGCCATCGATCTGATAATCGCCGAGCGCGCGGCGGCCGATGATCCACGCGGGCGGATAGAGCCGCATCGCTTCGGCGAAGACCATTTCGGTGTAACGCAGCCGCGGGAAATCTTCGACGGTCGGCAATGCGCCCTTCAACACATCATCAACTTCGGCGTGGAACCCGGCTTCGACTTCGGGATGCTGCGACAACAGATACCATGTCCACGTCAGCGCATTGGCTGTGGTTTCGTGGCCCGCAAGGAAGATCGTCATCGCCTCGTCGCGCAACTGCTCATCGGTCATCCCCGTGCCGTCGCCCTCTTCATCGCGCGCCTGGATCAGCATTGAAAGCAGATCGCCGCGATCGACCGCGACCGCGCGGCGTTCGTCGATGATTCGATAGATCGTCGCATCCAACCGTTCGCGCGCCTTCTGGAACCGCTTGGTCGCGGGCAGCGGCAATCGGTCAAGCAATTGCGAGAAAGGCAGCGTCATGCGGTTGAACATGTCGAAGGTCGTGGTCAGCGCCTCGCCTATCTCGTCCGCCTCGCCCTCGACATCGGCGTCGAAGAGCGTCTTGCCCGTAATCGCCAGCGTTAATCGCATCATTTCGCGCCCGACATCGCGCGTTTCGCCCGCCCGCCATTCATCACGCATCCGAGCGGCGTATTCGACCATCGTCGTGGCGTATCCGGCGATGCGCTGGCGATGAAACGCGGGCTGAGCCAATCGCCGCTGGCGCAGATGAAATTCCCCCTCGCTGGTCAACAGCCCTTCGCCGAGCAATCGCTTGGCGCGCTGCAATCCTTCGCCCTTCATGAAAGTTCTGTTGTGCGTGACCAGCACGTCGCGGATGTAATCGGGGTTGTTGACCAGGAAGATCGGCTGCGGGCCGAGTTTGAAATAGACCAGATCGCCGTACTGCGCGGTCAGATCGGTCAGGAATTTGATCGGATTGCGGCGAATCGCGAAGAGATTGACGCCGGGAATAACAGGTTTAGGGCCTGGGGGAAGACCTGATGCGGCTGCCGTCGCCATACGAACTTATTACCTCCATCTCGCTGCTTCGTAATCACTGCGATGCGATTAATTCAATAATCAATCGCTTCTGTCTCAATTCCACAGACGCTGTTTTAGCACGAAAGAAGGTAAAGAGGCAGCCAGGCTTGAGTAAAGATTTGTAAGCGCGCGTATTGCGCTATGAGGCGATCTTCTTAACTTCTCGAAACTTCAGCTCAATGGGGAGGTCTCCCAATATCTTTCCTGCCTGGCCTTCTTTCACCACGACTACGAGCATCCGCTTATCGTTATTTACATCCCTGACCTTGCCAGTGGCTTTCGTAAAAGGCCCGCTGGTAATTTCTACCGCCTCGCCTGGTGTGAATGATTGTTCCTCTTTCATTGCATTCCTTTTTGAAAATTCTACCGCCAATGCCGATTCTTTATCGGACACTGGCCGGAGCGCGTTATGCGAACTGTTCCTGGGAGCGCACGCGGCTCGCGTGCTGGCTTCCGAAGCTACCACTTTCATCGCGGTGTATCTTCTCCGGAAGCCAGCACGCGAGCCGCGTGCGCTCCCAGGTTGGTGTATCTCCTCCGGAAGCCAGCACGCGAGCCGCGTACGCTCCCAGGTTGCGAGCCGCGTGCGCTCCCAGGTTGCATTCAATTACTTCCCAATCATCTTCCTCACCCGCTCCACCGCATTCGCCGCCGTGAATCCAAGTTTCTCCATCACCACCTGAACCGGCGCGGAAGCTCCGTAGCGGTCAAGCCCGATCACGTCGCCTTTTTCACCGACATATCTCTCCCAGCCAAGAGTCACGCCGGCTTCGATCGCGATCCGCGCGTGGATGTTCGGCGGCAAGACTTCGTCCCGATAAGCTTGCGGCTGTTTGTCGAACAATTCCCAACTGGGCATGCTCACCACGCGCGCGCCGATGTCTTCAGCCGCGAGTTTGTCCTGGGCTTCGACAGCGACTGAAACTTCCGACCCCGTGGCGATGAGGATCACGTCGATCCTGCCCGTCGGCGATTCGCTCATCACGTAAGCTCCGCGCGTCACCCCTTCCGCCGAAGCGTATTTGGTTCGGTCGAAGACGGGCAGCTTTTGCCGCGTCAACGCCATCGCCGTCGGGCCGTGGCTGTTTTCCAACGCCACGCGCCACGCGACCGCGGTCTCGTTCGCGTCGGCCGGCCGGATCATTGTCAGGTTGGGAACCAATCGCAGCCCCATCAGGTGTTCAATGGGTTGATGCGTCGGGCCGTCTTCGCCGAGACCGATGCTGTCGTGAGTGTAGACGTAGATCGTTTGCAGCCCCATCATCGAGGCCAACCGCACTGGCGGGCGCATGTAATCGTAAAAGACCATGAACGTGCCGCCGAACGGGATCAGCGGGCGGGTCAACGCAATGCCGTTCATCACCGATCCCATCGCGTGTTCGCGCACGCCGAAATGAAAATTGCGCCCGGCGTAATCGCCCGGCTGAAATTCGCCCATGCCTTCCAGGAACGTGTTGTTCGACGGGCGCAGGTCGGCGGAGCCTCCGAGCAGCATCGGCAGAACTTTCGCGAACGCGTTGAGAGCCTTGCCTGAAGCTTCGCGCGTCGCCATCGGTTTGTCGGACGGGAACGTCGGCATTGCCGATTGCCAGCCTTCGGGCAATTGGCCGCTCGCCCATTCGCGCCACTCGGCAGCCGGCTCAGGATACGCTTTCGCGTAAGCTTCAAGCTTCGCGTTCCATTCGTCCTCCAGCTTCCGTCCGCGATCAACCGCTTGCCGGAAATTGTCGAGCGCCTCGTCGGGAACGGTGAAAGGCTCTTCGTAAGGCCAGCCGAGGTTCTGTTTGGACAACTTCACTTCTTCAACGCCGAGCGGTTCGCCGTGAGCTTTCGCGGTACCGGCCTTGTTTGGGCTGCCGTAGCCGATGACTGATTTGACGCAGATGATCGAAGGGCGCGGATCGGCTTGCGCCCGGCGAATCGCGTTCTCAATCGCGCCCAGATCGTTGGCGTCGGTGACTGTCTGCACGTGCCAGTGGTAAGCCTCGAACCGTTTCGCGCGGTCTTCAGTGAAAGCCAGACTGGTATTGCCGTCAATCGAGATGTTGTTGTCGTCGTAAAGGTAGATCAGTTTGCCCAACTGCAAATGTCCCGCCAGTGACGCGGCTTCGGAGGCCACGCCTTCCATCAGGTCGCCGTCGGAAACAATCGCGTAGATGTAGTAATCGAAGAGTTCGTGATCGGGACGGTTGAAATTGGCGGCGAGGTATTCGGCGCCGATAGCCATTCCCACGCCGTTGGCGAAGCCCTGTCCCAACGGGCCGGTCGTCGTTTCGATTGCCGATGACAATTCCGATTCGGGGTGTCCGGGCGTCAGGCCTCCCCACTGACGAAATAGCTTCAACTGATCGAGCGGGTAATCGTCGTAGCCGGTCAGATACAGCAGGCTGTAAAGCAGCATCGAGCCGTGCCCGGCTGACAGGACGAAACGGTCACGATTACGCCAGGACGGATTCTTCGGGTTGTAGCGCAGAAATTTTGTCCAGAGCACATAAGCCGCCGGCGCCATTCCCATCGGCATCCCGGGGTGGCCGGAGTTGGCCTTCTGCACGCCGTCCATCGCAAGCGTGCGGATTGTGTTGATTGAAAGTTGATCTAACTCGTTTTGATTCGACATTGAATTTCTCTCTCCTCAGTGAATGTCTAAAGTGAAGGTCCGGCAAGCCGCCAGCTTGTCGCAGCCTCTTGAATTGGTGGGCACATGGCGAGGGATCGAAGCCTCGGCAAGCTGGCAGCTTGCCGGACATCGGCAGGGCATTTTCATTGTTTCAGCGCGTTCCCACAAACGAGGCGCCCGACGTTTACTTCTACATTACCTGTTCACTCTCGGTGATTGTTTGTTGTTGATCGACCAGCATGACCGGCAACGTCCTTTCGGCAAACAAGGAAGAGTTGATCAGCGTTTGCACGATATGATTGCCCGACTGGTGAAAAGCCGTGTTGACGAAGACCGTGACGTTGTCGGCGTAGCCGTCGGGAGGGACGGCGAAGCTGGACGGTTGCGACATGGCGACGGTTTGCATTCGATCCGGCGTCAGAATGCGGACCTCGGTCATAAACTGCCCCTCGCCGCGCCAATGGTTGAGCACCGCGAATTTGATCAGCGACACGGGCAATCGCGGCACGACAATCTGATGAGTCACGCCCATCAGGCTCAAATGGTTCGAGGCTTCGACGCGCACGTCTTCGCAAAAGATTGTGTAATCGAGTTTGGGATTCTCTGTTTTCTCCATATCGGGCTGATTGTACGGGATAGAGGGATGGAGGGACAGAGGGACGGAGAGACTGAGGGACAGAGGGACGGAGAGACTGAACGGTCAATTAATACTCAGTCTCTCCGTCCCTCTGTCCCTCAGTCTCTCCGTCTCTCTGTCTTTACCGTTTTGATCTGATCGAAGCCGATGTCGAGGATGGGGTATTTCTTCCAATCTTTGAAATCGAAATGCCACCATTCGAATTCGAAAACGGTGAAGCCTTCCGATTCCATCGCTTCGCGCAACATCTCGCGCATGCGGCGCTGCTCCTGCGTCCCGCCGGAATAGTTCGGGTAGGCGCGGTCGGTCATCTCGTCGTATCCGCTGGGCATCTCGACCTCTTCGCCGGAGCGCAGATCGAACAGCGTCAGGTCAACCGCGCATCCGCGGTTGTGCCGCGACCCCTGGCTCGGATTGGCCACAAAACGTTTCTTATCCTGAGGCGTGGAGTCCCAGAAGAGTTTGGTCACCGACCACGGGCGATATCCGTCGAAAACCAGCAGCCCGTAACCTTTCTCGCGCAGTTTGCGATGGGCGCGCGTCAGGGCTTCGGCGGCGGGGCGCTGCAAGAACGCGCGGGCCTCTTTGTAAACCGGACGGCCCAGGAAGTTGTTTGACGCGGCGTACCGGATGTCGAGTTTGATCGCCGGGTCGAGTTTTATAAGCTCGACCAATTCCGGTTTGCGGAAATTGCCTTTCTCCTTCGGTGGCTCCTGCGCAATATCGCCCGGACTAGTTTGCAAATGTGTTTGCGGAACGGCAATCAGTACGGTACCGCGCCACTTTTCCGTACACGCGCTTGCAAACCGATCTAAGCCGAAGAGCAGGGCCGTAAACAGCAAAGCCGTAAACAGCAAAGACCGATACTGGCGCCGAGAACTGACAGATGACACGATGTTAGCCTCACAGGATTTTGCCTCACAGGATTTTGTATGACCTCAACCCGACGGAGACCGCCGAACCGGGCGCGAGCCTCAGCTTTTTCGCCTCCCACTTCGTACGGACGGCCTTGATCATCAGGTTGCAGGGTTTGTCCGAACCGGCGCCGCAGTGCAAATTCGGCAATTGCCCCGTGTAGCCGCGCGGCAATAGCTTGATCGTCAGCGACTCGGTCGCGCCGGTGAAGGAGACATCAATGACTTCACCGCGCCCCAGGTGGTGCGGGGTTTCGACCAGGCCAGTCGGCCCGCCGAGCGTAACGTCTTCAGGGCGGAAGATCATCTTGATCCGATCCGTAGCTATCTTAGACGTCATCGGCCTGGGCGCCCTCAAACACTGCTCGCAATCGAGAGCGATGAAGCCTTCACGCCAGCATCCTTCGACCACGTTGGCCGCGCCGAGGAAGGTCGCGACGAATTCAGTCTGCGGGTCGTTGTAAACTTCGTCGGGCGTGCCGAGTTGTTCCAACCGCCCGCGGTTGAGGATGGCGATGTGATCGCCCATCTCCATCGCTTCTTCCTGATCGTGCGTGATGAAGAGCGCGGGAATGCCCAACTTCCTCAGCAAAGCCCGGATTTCGCGGCGCAACCCGGTGCGCGTCTGCGGGTCTAGCGCGCTGAACGATTCGTCGAAGAGCAGAAGCTCGGGTTCATAGGCCAGCGCGCGCGCGATGGCCACGCGTTGCTGCTGACCGCCGGAAATCTGCGACGGAAATTTGTCGCGCTGATCCTGAAGTCCGATCAACCCCAGCAAACGGTTAACCACTTCTCCGCGCTTTTTCTTCTTCCACTTCCGGATGCGCAGGCCGAAGCCGATGTTTTCGGCGACGGTCATTCGCGGGAAGAGCGCGTAATTCTGGAAGATCACGCCGACATTGCGCTGGCGCGCGCGCAGGTGTTCGATGCGCCTGCCACGAAGAGATATTTCGCCGCTGTCGGGCGTCTCCAACCCGGCGATCAGCCGCAACGTGGTGCTCTTGCCGCTGCCTGAAGGTCCCAGCAACACCAGGCTCTCGCCTTCTGCGATGGAGAAACTCACATCATCGAGGACCTGTTCGGAACCGAACCATTTGCTCAACCCTCGGGCAACTATGGATTGCCGCGCTTTAGGTTCAGGTTCGACCCAGGCTTGAGCTTCGTGGAAGGGAGCCACCATTTCTCTAGCCATTTCGTACCTCGCTTTGTTTTGCGGGAAGACGCCGGATGTCAGGTGTCAGATGTCAGCAGGCGGCGGCCACGAATCATAAGCTAGCCTGAGCAACCGAATCGACCGCCGGATACTGACATCTGACATCTGACATCCGACATCTTCCCACTCACTTTTCCAGTCTCTTTCTCGTGAAAAGTATCAACGAGAAGATCGCGAACGAGATCACAGCCAGCACCGCCGCAATCGCGTTCGCGCCTTCGACATCGCCTTCATTGAACTTGGTGAAAATGTAAAGCGGCGCGGTCTGGGTCTTCATCGCCAGATTGCCGCTGACCATGATCGTCGAACCGAACTCTCCGATCGAGCGCGCGAAGGTCAACAGCGCGCCGGTGATGATCGCGCCGCGCAAGGAAGGCAGCACGACGAAACGAAACGTCTGCCATCGCGACGCTCCCATGGTTTCGGCCGCGTCCTCGTAACTCGTGTCCAGGTTGTCCAGCGCCGGTTTGATCACGCCGAACGCAAGCGGGAACGTGACGAAGATGTTGGCCAGGATGATCGCGGCGGTCGTGAACATAATCTGGTAATCGGAGTGTTCCAGGTATTGTCCGATCAGACCGAACCTTCCCCACACCAGCAGCAACGCGGTTCCAGCGACGGCGGTCGGGATCGCCGTCGGCAGGCTGATGATGATCATCAGCGCCGTGCTGCCTTTGAATTCGTACTTGCTCATCACCCAGGCCGCGATCAATCCGAAAACGACGTTGCACGCAGTCGCCACGCTGCTCGTGGCTAAACTCAGTTTGAGCGAAGAGAGCGCGGCGGGAGCGATCAACGCATCCCAGAAATGATCCAGGCCTTTGCTAAAGCCGTAAATAAAGATTGAAGCGAGCGGTAAAATCACCAGCGGCATCATCGCAACCAGAATGAAGCTGATGCCGACGGGCCGCGCGATATCCCCATGAGGATTCGGATGATGAGTCAGATGATGAGTCGGAGACGCCGCGGTTTTTCCGTAAGCCATAAACTTTCGTCTTGAGGTTGAAACTACTCCTTAATCTGAATCCTCTGCTTCCATACGCCCTCGATAATTTCCGGATAGGCCCGCGACCATCCGCCGAGGTCTCTCGCGTAAAAAGGCATTTCGATTTTCGGGAATCCCTCGTTCAATTTTTCGTCCGTCACCGAGCGGAAATGCGATTTGACCCAGGCTTGCTGCGCCGCGGGCTCCCACAGCGACCGCACGAACAACTCCACGATCGCATACTTCGACGGACTCATCACGTGATCGATGATCACCACCGGATGTTCGCTGAAGATCGTCGCCTTCGGCATGACGATTTCGAACGGGAGTTTTTTGTCGAGCAACTGCATGGCTTCCAACTCGTAGGTGATCAGCGCGTCGCCTTCGCCGCGCTCAAACTGCGTTCGAGCCTCGCGAGCCGAACCCGGCGTCGCCTTCACGTTCTTCCAGAGACGCCGCAACAGGTCAAACGCCTTTTGCTCGTCGCAAGCGCCCGTCTCCTTTCCGGACTTGATCAACTCCGACCCGTAAACCGCCAGCAGCGACCATTGCCCCGCGCCGGACGAAGCCGGATCGCTATGAATCAGCTTCACGCCCGGTTTCGCCATATCGGCGAAATCACGGATGCCTTTCGGATTTCCCTGCCGCACGACGATCACCATCGGAGTCTTATTGATGATGCCTCCATAAGGCAATTTGCGCCACTCGTTCAGGGTCACTTCCGGTCTGACCAGACGGTCGGCGTTGCGCTCGATGGCCAGAATCGCCACATCGGCTTCGACGCCCGCCACGATTTGATTGGCCACGATTTCTGAACCAGCGTAAGAGGTTTCGAACTTCAACCGCTGGCCGGTCTTCTTCTCCCACTCTTGCTGGTACGCGGGCAGAATTTTGCTTTCGAGCGCCTCCTTGACCACACTGAAGCCGTAGATGGTGATCGCAGCCTCTTTGACGGCGTCAGGTTTTCGCCTGCACGAGCTCGACTCAAAGATCAGCAACAACACCAGACAGCTTGCGACAGTCGCGCGCGCAAGCTTCGGGAGATGACCGTGTATCTGAGACACCATTCCCTCAATTTGCAAAATGACCCGCTGCGTCTGTAAGAGAAGTTAGAGTTCGCCTCCGTCCGCGCACAGGGATATACGGCGCGAACAACAAGGCATGGTCGGACGGCTGGAGCATCGCTGCTGTGTTGATTTGTGAATAAATGATGCGTAATGGCGTAGGGAGGTGTTTTCGCAATCGCATCTGAATCCTGTTTTTTTCATACTTCCCAGCCGCGCTGGCTAATCAGGGGCCAGCTTGCGTGACTCTGCAATTAGCCTTTAACCTTTCAATTCAGTTGTTTGAGTTGATTTTGATGTAATACCGACGCGGTTATACACCCCGTTCCGAGCCAAAGTCAATCTGATGCTCCCATCAGTTTTCCGCCAGATCGGAACAATCGCCGAGCGGATAAGGAAACCCGCAGAACGGACAGGGATTTCTGCGCCCGCAAACCGCATCGGTCACGCGGGCGTCGCATTGCACACAGCGCAATTCCTCCTCGATCAACTCTTCGGTCGAATGAAACCGCGCCGGGTCCTGCGACGAAAGATTCGCGCCCGCCTCTTCATCTTTGACCTGTTGATTCATATACGGACGCCTCGCTAAGGCGCCCCGTCAAAATAAAGTGGCTAATTTTTTCGTAACTGCTCATCTCCCCTGCCGCGTTAGCGGCGCCTTGAATTTAGCCGTGGGTTTCAACCCACGGAACGGTCGGTGAACATTCG
>Ga0187894_10005040_pt1 | contig 13783 bp, 9 predicted proteins | sample GBC1701081metaG_FD_136650 | JGI IMG/M metagenome (GOLD analysis project Ga0187894, IMG submission 136650) | White microbial mat communities from a lava cave in the Kipuka Kanohina Cave System on the Island of Hawaii, USA - GBC170108-1 metaG ...
CGCGAAGCCCCGACCGTCTCGATGAAAGGGCTGTCTCCCCACCCAGTTCGATGCCGTCCGGAACAGTTTGGCAAACAAGACGATCTCCGTAGTCCAACGCGGTGTCGAGAGATATCGGCGCAGTCATACCGACGGCAACGCCTGAATGGTCGCATCTCCTAGCGCGATTCGGGGATCCGGTCTAACAGTACGAGCCGCGGCTCCGAATGATGCCGGCTGAACCATGGGCTGAACGCCGGATCCTCAAATTTATCGGTTCCGTGACGTTGACGCAGCGCCGCTTTCTCACGCCCGAAACGCTCCATGTTGGCTGGCGTTTCATCGCTGCCGCGAGATACGGATTCGTGGTGGATCAGTGTGGCGAAAGGCGTCCACACAATTCGGAACCCGAGTTTTGCGGCGCGCAGGCAGTAGTCGATATCGTTGTACGCAATGGCGAACGCGGCTTCATCAAACAGGCCGACGGCGTCCAAGCAGTCCCGGGAAATCAGCATGCAGGCACCGGTGACGGCGGATAACGATTGCCGGACGTTCAGCCGCCCCATGGGCCCGGGAAAATCCTGCGGCTTACGGTGGTGCCAATGCCCTGCCAACCCCGATAGTCCCACGATCACACCCGCGTGCTGAAGGGACCGGTCAGGATAAAGCAACCGGACACCGACGATGCCCGTACGCGGGTAAGCCAGGCAGGACACCATCTCGCGCAGCCATTGCGGATCGATGACTTCGACGTCGTTATTCAGCAGCAGGACATGCTTGCCCGTGGCGAGGCGGATTCCTCGATTAACTTGGCGCGAGAAATTGAAGGGTTCCGCTCGGATCTCGAACTGAAAGCTCTGATTCTGCGTGCGCACTTGCTCGTACAACGCCAGAACGCGACCGTCGGTTGTCCCATTGTCGACTACGATAATCTCGTAGTCCGGATAGTCGGTTTTCGTTGTCAGATCGTTGATTAGCCGCGAGATCAGTTCAAGGGAGTTACGGCTCGGCACAACAATGGAGACCTTGGGCCAGGTCTTCACTGTCGCATCGAGACGCACACGGTGCAGAGTCGCCTCGATTGCACCTTCGATCGGCACTGGCGTCTCGATGGAACCATATTGCTCGCCCAGCGCCCGACGCGCGCTCAGCAGGGCGCGGTCCAGTGACATCGTAGAGAAGCTCTCTTTGTGGCGGCGCCATAGATAGGCCGGAAATGGCAGATGTCGGATCTGCCGCGGCTCAAGATCAGTCAGATAGCGCAGAAGTAGATCGTAGTCCTGCGATCCTTCGAACCCTAGCCGCAACCCGCCGATCATCTGGAGCCTGTCGCGGCGATAGAGCGAGAGATGGTTGATGTAGTTGACGCCTGACAGCAGCACCGGATCATAGGCCGGCTTGAAATGGTATCCCACCGGCTTGAGCGATTCGTCCGTGATGACCTCGTCCGTATATAGGAATCCGGTGTCGGGGTTCTTGTAAAGGGCGTCCATGATACGCGAGACGGCAAACCCAGACAGCGCATCGTCATGATCGACCAATCCGACCCACACGCCGCGCGCAGCCGCTATTCCTGCGTTCGTTGCGGCGGCGATGCCTCGATTTTCACAGCTGGAAACGACCCGCACGAAAGGCATCGTCGCCCGAGCAGACAGCCAGGCGCGTGTCTCGCTGGATGTAGAGCCATCATCGCAGAAAACAAGCTCAGCTATTCCTCGCGGCTGAGCCTGGAATGAGGCCAGGAGATCATCGAGGTATCGCGTAGATGTGTTGTAGACTGGAACCACAAAGGAGAGATGCGGCTCGCCGCAATCGGACGTGGCCGTTTTCGGTCCGGCGGGCATCATAGCGGCCGTCGTGAGCACCTTCACGTAGTGGTCGGCGATTCCCTTGAAGCGTCGCTTTGACGTCGGCATTTGTATTTGGCCAGCGCTAATGCCTTCGCCGCCAATGATTTCACAAACCGGAACAGACGCCTTTTCCTTCCCCATCCGCCCAATGTAGCGAGCCACGATCCTGTCGAGCGCACGTTTACTATGGACTGCGCGCGCCCAAAAACGGAACCGGGTGGGCCGCGTCGCGGGATCAAGTCTGACACGGACAACGTCCGGAAAGCCCGCCATGGAAACAGCATAGATACCCATCGCGGCGCTTTTCAATTCATACACGTCACTTTCGTCGAAGTCTGCGCCTCGATCGAAATACAGCACCGGATCAAGCGGGCCGTCCAGGGGCGCTAAGAACAACACGCAGTAGCGCGGCCGCAGCAAGCGGAAAGAGAATATGAATTGCGGGTCGTTGTTCGTCGCACGCCACGTAGACAAACCGGCACGTTTGGCGCCACGGACAGATGTTGGCAGCAAAGGAAACATCAGCGCAGTTTGAACCATGAGGTTGGCCGCGTCCCGAGGCGCCTCATGTTAGCCACAAGCGGCGCACACGAAGCGTTTTCGTAGTCGACAGCCGTCCGCCACACATAGAAATCACGCTCTGCTGACAAGGAGGTGCCCACGCACGAGGCGTTCAATCAGCAGGCCGAAAAAGATCGTAACCGCGCCGACGGCGATCGTGTACTCCTTATCCAGTATCGTCGAATACCCCGGGTAGTAGGCAGAGCGCATCCATTCGACCGTCTGCAAAGAGGGATTGAAGGAGAGAAAATAGCGTATCGTCTCAGGCATAGCGTCCGGGACGAATGCGATTCCAGAAATAATATACAGACCGACAATGACCAGAGAATATCCGGTCGCCCATGTCGGGATCGCCATGGCAAGGATGCCGTTAACAATCCCAAAGCCAGCGCCAAGAAGCATGGCAGCACCAAGTGCAAATGCCGCTTCCACAACATCCATGGGCATGAAATCGATGCCAAAAAACAAGAAGATGACCAGGAGAACAATGACCATGCAGCACGAGCCCAGCAATTCAAGCAGCGTGCGCGCCAGGAGGATATCAAGCACCTTGATCGCCGGGAACACGAGAAGTGGTTTGTTGAATATCAGCGAGAGCATCGTAAACCGGGACATGTATGAGAACGTCATGAACGGCACCAGTCCCGTAGCAAAAAACACCGTCATGCTCTCTCCGTAAGGAGCGCCACGACCGAACAACGAGAACAAAACGATCAATATGAGGATATGGACCAGCGGCCAAGCTATGGCGATCAAGAAGCCCAGTGCATGGCCAAAGAAGCGCGTCTGAATGTCCCGCAGCATGATAGCGACAATGATGCGGAACTGTGCCTTGAACAGCGTAAGGATTGACAACCGATCATCGGATGTGATGTGCATCGCTCACCGTTAGGGCCTGGTGGCCGCGCGATCGTGGATTTAGCATGCTTCGCGCCGAACGACGCCGGAAAAAATGATCCAGCTCAGCAACGTCTTCAAATTCTATAAGACGCCTCAGCATGTGAAAGTCGTGCTCGATCACGTATCCGTCGTGTTCGAGTCGGGCTGGTCCTATGCCCTGCTGGGAGTAAACGGGGCGGGAAAATCGACCGCCCTTCGTCTTATTTCCGGAACAGAATTGCCAAACTCTGGAAAAATCCGACGCTCCGTGCGCGTTTCCTGGCCCTTGGGCTTCTCCGGCGGCTTTCACCCTATAATGAGTGGCCGCGACAACATAAAATTCGTTGCGCGCATTTATGGCGAGGATGTCAGGCGCATCGTGGATTTCGTTGAGGATTTCTCGGAGCTGGGCGACTACCTCGATGCACCGGTCGTGACGTATTCTTCAGGTATGATGGCGCGTCTAGCGTTCGGCTTGTCGATGGCGATCGAATTCGACTGCTATCTGGTTGATGAAATCACCGCCGTCGGCGATGTGCGCTTTCAAAAGCGATGTGAGGAAGCATTCCGCCGCCGACGAGAGAACTCTGATCTCATTGTCGTCTCCCACTCAATGGCTACGATAAAATCGTACTGTGATCGTGGTGCAGTGCTCGTCGATGGGCAAATGATGATGTTCGAGTCAGTGGATAGGGCCATCGAAGTATATAATCGGTTGAACCGCTAGGCACCATGCGCAATCTCGATCCCTCTGAGCCCCGGCGCGAGAAGTGAGGCGTAAGACATGAGCAACGGCGACACATCGCGGACCGAGGACAACAAGCCTCTGCCGCTTCGACGTGCCGAACTCTTGTCACGCAACCTGGCCGAAACCGCACGGCGTTTCCGGATGTCGAAGCGAACCCGCCCCACGTCCGGCATGGGCAGCTTCCGTATGCGGCGACACGCTCTGCTCTTCCGGACAATCTTCATCGTAAGTTTTTTTCTGGTAGTGCTGGCTCCCAGCATCATAGCAGCGACCTATTTCGGTCTGATCGCATCCTCGCAGTATGTCGCCGAAGCGAAATTTGCGGTTCGGACCGGCGAGATACCGAAGATTGATGGCTTGGGTGCCGCCACTGGATTGCCCGCCGCGAAGATCGCCCAAGATACACAAATCGTGACAAGCTATATGCAGAGCCGAGCCATCGTGGAAGCTCTCGAACAGCGGCTCGACTTGCGCGGCCTGTATGGCTCAGATGACATCGACTGGTTCGCTCGTTTCAATAGAGACAAGCCGATCGAGAAGCTTGTCGACTATTGGAAGTCGATGACTGATGCTTCCATCCAGCTTCCTTCCGGTATCGTCGTGTTTACTGTCCGAGCGTTCAATCCCAGTGATGCCAAGCGGCTTGCCGACACGGTGATCAATCTCAGCGAGGCATTGGTCAATGACATGAACAACCGCATGATGCATGCGACCATTGCGGACGCCGAACGCGAATTCGCACGCAGCGCAGATCGCCTAGGCCGCGCTCGTGCCGAGTTCCAGAGGGTGCGCAATTCAGAGGGCACACTTGATGCCGGACAGCACGGCAAAGCGCTGGCCGACTTGATCACGGCTCTGCAGGCTGAACGCCTGCGTCTCCAGCAAGAATATGAAACGCAGAGCAAGTATGTCTCTGCAACGGCGCCGCAGATGCGCACTTTAAGCACTCGACTCAAAGCCATGACGGACCAGATCGCCGAGTTGGAAGCCAAACTGACTACTCAGCGAGCATCTGCTAGCAACGACAAGGTGCTGTCCGAGTCGCTGACCAAATTTGCTCAACAAGATCTGGAGCGTCGGATCGCTGAGCGCCAGTACGCTTCGGCCGCCGCAGCGCTGGAGTTGGCGCGAGCCACGAGTGAGAGACAACTCGTCTATCTGGCCGCCTTCGTACAACCGGCGTTGCCTCACGATTCCCGATATCCAAGGCGTACTCTCTTTACGTCTCTGATCGCATCCGGTTCCCTCGTAGCATGGGCTCTCTTTTGTGCGGCGGTAACAGCTGTCCGAAACAATATGGCCTAGCGCGACGATTGTTCGACTGACATTCGCTTTACTCGCTGGACTTGACAACCTGGATCGTGGCGATAGGTGAGTCTCGTTGTGACCAAGCCCTACAGCTTTCTATCAGGCGTGCCGGAATTCGTGCGTGATCACTCTGCTTGGATATGGCTGAAGCGGAACCCCTTACTGAGCGGTTTTGATGCAGCATTTTATCGCAACCAATATCCCGATCTCCGGTTTCTCAACACAACCCGAGATCTTGCAAGGCACTACATTAGACATGGAGTCGAGGAAGGGAGGATCAAGAATCCGTCCGAAGCAATAAGGTCAGCTGAACAGCGACACGGAAAGCTCCCTGCCGATTTCGACGTGCATCTTTACAGAATCCTCAATGAGGACCTTGGTTACATCTTCAAGCACGATTGGCAATTCGCACTGCACTATCTGGAGCATGGACGCCAGGAGGGACGCCCCTATGGTGCCCGACGGTACGAAACCGCGGATTTAACGGATCAAGCCAATTCCACTCTCGATCTGAATGGCGTCTGGCCTCATCTGTTTTGCTTGCCGGAGTTCGTCGCATACAGTCACGATTGGCTCAGTGAAGAACCGGCGACGGTCTTGGATGGCCTGCGCGTCTTCCTGCATCAGGGTGTTGAACGATTGGCGCCGCTGAGGTTCGAATCCATCTTCGATCCATCGTTCTATCGCGCAGCCTACCCAGTAGACCGCGGATCATCAGATCCTGAACTCTACCGGCACTGGCTTCGTACTGGCGTGTTGAAGGGCTGGGCTCCTAACGAACAAGGGGCCATTAACCCCTTCGTAGGGGATAAGGATTTTCCCGAGTGTTTCGATTGGAGGCGGTATCGTTCCGGATTGCTGCCGCGAGGCTTTCGTCACCGTGTTGACTGCCTCCGGCATTTTTTTGAACGCGGTTTCCGCCGAGGGAACAGCAAGCATATCAGCGGGAACGGTTCCGCTGAACTGTTCGCTGCAGTTGGGCGCTATCACCTTATCAGAGGCCACCACAAGAATGCCCTGTACGCGCTCGATCGCGCGATCGACAGAGGGCTTTCATCTTCGAACGTATTTCGTTTGCGTGGTGAAACCTATTTAGCCCTCGGAAATGAAGCAGCAGCCCAAGCGGATTTTTCAAAGGCTGCATCGTTTTCGAATGCCAGCCTGCCGGCTCACGTTCATGGGATACGTACAGCCGCCACTCTCGGCAATTTCGACGTCGCTTTTGAATGTATTGCCCATGCATCTGGCCGATGGGTCAAGAGCGCTCCGTTTCGCATGGTTCAGCGGGAAGCCCTGGAGTCCTTCTTCACAGCGGAAAGCCGGGTTGCCCTCAACTTGTACCACGAGGGAAAGCGGGCCGAGGCAGATACGCGGCTTCTCTCTGCCGTGGAACGAATTGCACGAGAAGTCGCTGCCGAAGGCCTGCCGACGCACGTGGGACCTAAGCAAGACGGCCACATCGCAATTCTGGCCAATATAGATCTTGTCCAGTGTCGGCACTATCGGGTTGAGCAGAAGGTGCTTCAACTAGAGGCGGCCGGCATCGCCGCGAGGATCTGTAACTTCCATCACGCCGAGCTATTTCCCGAGTTCCTCCTGGGGGCGCGCGCCGCTGTATTTTATCGACTTCCAGCGTTTCCCGGTGTTGTCAGAGCGATCTTGACGGCAAAGGCGCTTGGAATACCAACGTTCTACGATATCGACGATCTGATTTTCTCGAACGAGCATTTCCCAGACAGTTTCGAGTCCTATGAAGGGCAGATCAGTCGACAGACATACGAAGCCCTCATGTATGATGTGCCCCTCCATCGGTTTGCGATGTCTCTATGTGACTACGGCATCGCGTCGACGACGCCGCTCAGGCATGAGATGCAGCGAGTGCTCGGTGGCCGAGCCTGCTACGTTCTGCGAAATTCTCTGGATATGAGGAACAAAAAGATCATCGAACTAGGGGTTTCATTTCGCCCGAAGAAAAGGACCGTTTCAATATTCTATGGTTCCGCCACAAAGGCTCACAATAGAGATTTCAACGACATTATCGGCCCTGCCCTTTTAGCTGCCTTAAAAAAGCACGACAACGTCCGCCTTGTTATCGCTGGCCATTTGAGACTCTCATCGGTATTCGACATCTACCAAACTAGAATCAACTGGTTGGAGTTTACTCCCAATCTTGATCAGTATTGGGCAGCGATGGCCGCCGCAGATATCAACCTGTCTGTGCTGGCACCAGGTGCAGTCGCTGATTCTAAGAGTGAAATTAAGTGGTTAGAGGCTGCGATCTTGCAGATCCCCTCTGTCGTCAGTGACACCGCCACATATCGAGAAGTGATTGAACACGGCGTCGACGGGCTCATCGCGGGTGATGCGGCGTCATGGTCCGCAGCGTTGGATCTTCTCATCAGCGATAGCGACTTGCGACACCAGATGGGTGCTGCAGCAAGACGTAAGGCGCTTGATCGATATTCTCTCGAGTGCTCGAGTCAGGAACTGTGCCAGATTCTCGGCATTGAAGCGCCGCGGATCGAGGGTTGCCACTCGGACAAAATGTCGGCGTCCCCGCAATCACACGCTCGTAAGCCACGCATCCTCATCTGCAACGTCTTCTTTCCGCCTCAGCTTTATGGAGGTGCGACGCGAGTCGTACGGGACAACGTCGATTATATCCTTGATAACGCACCGGATATCGAACTCAGCGTATTCACCACTGACGAGGGCATTTCGCCGGCTGGCCAGTTTCGCTTCGATCAGTATCGAGGGATACCGGTTTTCCGGGTTTCGACACCAGTCAAGCCCCTTATGGATTGGGAGCCATTCAACCCGGACAATGAAGAGTTCTTTGAACGTGTGTTAGACTTGGTGCAACCTGACCTCGTCCATTTTCATTGCATCCAGCGATTAACAGCATCGATCGTCGAAGTTGCCCAGCGTCGCGGCATACCGTACCTGATCACCGCGCACGATGCGTGGTGGATCTCTGACCATCAATTCCTGGTGGACGAACACGGTGTCCTGCGTTTGCCGTCGCTCGATTATTTTGATGATGTTCCCCCACAGGCGATCACTGGAGTCGCGTCTGTTGCCCGGCGCCAACGCCTCGGAGACCTGCTGGCGAGCGCCGTTCACGTGCTTGCCGTTTCGGAGTCTTTTGCCGATATCTATCGTCGAGCAGGGTGCTCGAACGTGCTCACTGTCGAGAATGGTGTGTCAGCGATCGCGCCGCTTCCACGCCAAGTCGGAAAGAAAGGATATCTGTCCCTGGGCCACATAGGGGGTCGCAGCGCACATAAGGGCGCGACGCTGATTGAAGCGATATTTCGAACGACCCAGTTCAGAAATCTGCGGTTGACCATAGTGGATGCAACCATTGAATCAGGTTCACAGCGTGAAGTCGTTTGGGGAACTACGCCAGTCATCTTGTGCGGTCACTATCCGCAAGAGCAGGTTGCGGAGCTCTACGCTTCTCTCGATGTGCTGCTAGCTCCATCAATTTGGCCGGAGAGCTTTGGACTTGTCGCTCGCGAGGCACTGGTGCACGGGCTGTGGGTCGTCGCCTCGGATCGAGGGGCCATGGGTGAAGGTATCCGGGACGGCGTTAATGGGTTTGTTGTAGACGTTGCAAGTCCGCGTGATTTACTGCGCGTCCTGAGGATGATGGATGACGATATCGCGCGATTCTCGGAGTCACCCCCACTGGACACCGAGCAAGCAATGCGTACTGCCGCTGACCAATCCGCCGAGTTGGCAGACCTCTATCGGTCGATCTTACGTGGAATCGTCGCTGCAACGGACGCGAGTCATCCGTTAGCCATTGCGCACGAGAGCACATGAACTTTGGTCAAACGTTTGGCAAGCGCCCTTATCACGACGCCACAGGACGTCGCCCTTGATCAAAAGCTGGTGATGCTCGATGCGAAATTTCGTCGAGATAGAGGGGCTGTATATCAGCTGTCTCGCTTCAAGGCCGGAAGGAAATGCCGGACGGTTATGCTCCACCCATCGCAGGACTACATGGCTGGCGCGATCTCGTGCATCAGATCAGCCGTCGGCTGACGTGCCCATTCACTCAGATGCCTCTAATCAGCATGGCCTGCTCTATCGAAGCAGAAACGGATGGATCCTCTGCCGAGTCGACGGCCGTCAATCTCACGATGAACTCCAACGATCCAGGTTGTGTGGGCTCTATAAAATCGACCAGGAACGGGAACAGCTTCAAGCGCGCTAGGACTCCCAAGTTGTCCAGAAAGCTGGCGGGTGTAAACACCCAGCAGTGGCTATCGATGTATCGTGGATGGTTAACGATCTCAACGCATTGATCATACGCGAGCTGAAGCGCGACTCCGCCGCTGAGTTTCGGCAGCTCGCGACCGTTTGGTTGTTTGACCCATGCATCGTTGGCATCCAGAACGACGGCATTCCAGCAGTGGTCGAAGACTTGTCGAAGCGATGGACGTCGATACTTCAGGAGAAAGGCCTCGACCATCTCGCCAGCGGTGCTTTCATTGCGACAGTAGTCGAACGTAAAGCGTCTGTCAGGGATCGCGAGACCAAGCGTGCCACCGGGTCGAAGAATGGACCGGATGTCGTTGAGCCAGCCGATGATATCAGGAACATGCTCAATGACATGGGAGGCAATAACCCAATCGCACTCCCTGTGGGTCGCCGGCATGCATTCCTTGAGCGGTGTTGCGCTCCAAGCGACATCGATATCTACGATGTCAGCCGGGTTAATGCTGGCGTCGTAAGGCTTGCCCCTGACTTCCTCGGTTGTTCCATAGTCGACGTAGACGACATCGCTGTGGTCCTTCCTGACGATCGGATGATTTAGAGGGCCGATTTCGACGCCGCGCGTCGCGAACGGATCGAGCGCGCCGAAAATCTTCTTGGCTCGCTCCGAAAGTTCCGGGGTCATGAGCGCTGCCTGGTGGATCGTGGTTCTCTTCGCGCGCAAGATCGCGAGGTTAGAGCCGATCTCATGCTGGCCAATGTACGCGTCCGTCTACGGCATAGCCCACAAATTGCCAACGACGTTCGGGCTCCCCAGAGGCGTTCGACCTCCTGGTCAAGATGCCAGATGCGAGAGTGAAACATGTCACATCTTGCCGAATCGAAGCCAAGTTGACCGTTCTTCCGTGTCGGCAAAGGCTCCGTGGAGGAAAGAGTTACAATTGATCCGTTCAAAATTGACCGCTTTTGGTCGAGCAATAGGACCACATCGTCTTCGAAATCGTCAGCGACTTCCAGGAAATGAGGAATGTAGTTGGCATTCACGAGCCCACCTATTCTTGGCCCGTGATCCTCGTAGCCCGGCATGACAATCTCCTGATTAGCTTGCGGATGCTAAGCAGCCTTTCGTGGAGTGTGCAAGGCGTGTCGGACGAAGATTAAGCTTCATCATATCCGGTGATCTTCGACTGACGCCCAAATCAAAGCGACGATGCTCCACAAGACAAGCAGCGCAAGCGGGGCGAGAATAGAAAAAGCGACACGCCGGGGATAAAGAGAATATTCCGGTAGTGACGGTGGTACGAACACGGTGAGATAAACAGCCTGTCGTTCTGCTGTCATGCGCGCTCGTTCGAGCCCGTCCTGCGCCATCGTATACAATCGCTCGGCAAACTGGCGCTGAACTTCCAGTTCTTCGAATCTTGCCAGTTTGGCAGCAACATTGCGGATTTCGGGCGAATCGCCAGTAAGCCTCTCCTTGAGTTTCGCAATCTGGACATCTGTAATTTCGATGCGCGTTGTCAGATTCTGTACGGTTGGAGCATTCTTCGTAAGCGATCGCGATGCAACAAAGAGGTCGCTTTCCAGTCGTATCTTATCTATCAGAAGCTGCATGAGCAGCTTCGAGGTTTCGTCGGCCGTTTTTACTGGATCGATAAGGCCTTCATCATCCCGATAGCGGCGCAGCTCGATCAATGTGGTGCGAACTCGGCCATCGGCACGTCGAACCTCATGCTCGGCAAACTGCATGGCATCGCGGCGGGCCCGCTCAGAAATCTCGTTGACGAGTTGTTCGCTGAGCTTTATGACGGCCTGAGCCAGCGCCAGCGCATCCTCGGGCCGGAACGCACGAATTTTCACTGTAACGATGCCGGACGGGCCGTCGACATACGTGACAGCCATCTGCTTCCAGTAGTCGACCAGTTCTTCAATCGTCGCATCGCTATCCAACCGAGCCCAGAAATCGGCCTCGGGGCGACGGAAGATCGCTCGCAGGTCCATCGTCTTGGCGAGATCATCGACCAGCGCGCGGCTACGAATATAATTCGTAACAATGTACGCATTCGGCGTGACGATCGAGAGATTGAGCGCGGACGACGCGGCCGGTGATTTCCCGGACGATTCCATGGCCGACTGAACCGTCGATTCCTGTTCCGCCGACCGGACTACAGCTCTCGTTTCCGCGATAAATTGATCTGACGCGATGAAAACGAAGTAGATGCTACACACAAGCGCTGGCACGACGACGAAGGCGATGAAGCTGATTAACACCCATGGCTTGCGCCGCCGTGGGGCCAGCAGTAGGGCTGGTTCCGGCTCGGGGGACCGAAGCCGCGGCGACACACGGCTCCTGATGGAGCGCAAGGTTCGGGCAACGATGCCGGGCGCCGGTGCCAAGTCGGTGACTAAGCGTTGGTCACGCGGCCGAATTCCAGGCCGTCTGAGGTCACCGTCCATCAGCATTCCCAGGTCCGTCGATTTGCCGAAATTTGCTGGAAGCTCATCCGGATCACAATGCCTTTTCAAGCGCTACCTTCACTTGATTGTACAATTCCAGATCGCGTTCGATAAGGCCTTTGACAGCCCCAATTTCACGTAGGACCTGCCCGAGGTCAGCCACCGAAGGCAACTCCGGAATGGCAGGCAGTGTGGACGGCTCTACAGCCAGCAGAGCGGCTAATGCTTCCAGAAAGTGGGTGGCGTGTTGCCGCAAGCCGACCACAGCACAGGTGGACAATACCTCCAACGCCGCAGCGATAGTCGATTCCTGCGGAGTCTCGTCCGGCGTTCGGGCGCCTAGAGAGCGGACCAGCGGGTCAGCAAAGATGAAAGCCTCCTCTGTAGACATGCGTCTGAAGGCGCGGCGTAGTTGCTTCTCGTCGCCGAGGTCGAGGGTCGCTGCGAACTCGATCGCACCCTCGAGCGACATGCTGTCGCGCGTACCCAACCTGCCCATGTCGCCTCTGGATGCCCGGTTGAGGACTAGCAGGCGCTCAGCCAACTCGTCATAAGGGTCGCGCAGAAGGCAGATCGTCTTGAAGTTGCTGCCTTCGATAAAATACTCGTATGTCTTGTAGAGGACCCGGCCGCTGGCATAGATCGAATCGGCGTGGTCCAGCAGAAAGATCTGTGTGGTCGTTTCCCGACCGAACTGTTCCACGCTTTTGTAGAAAAATCGGAACGAGCGCTCGAAAGCATCATCGAGCTGGGTAAGCGGCTCAAGATGGGTTTCGAGGCGGAAGACCTTGGCATTGATGACCGTTTCCGCCGGCCGCCGGCGGTAGAGTACGACTCCGGTCTCCGGATCCTGGATCTCCAGGTCTTGGATCTGCGCAAGGCCTGGGATCAGTGTCTCATCGATGGAGAAACCGCACCAACCCGTCTCGTGACGACCAGCAGTGACCAGAGCGTCCCTGGTCTCGTTCGCCTCGAATGTCACGGGCTCGACGCCGCTACCCTCGATACGGATGACCGACGTCCCGGAAAACCTGTCGGGAACGAAGTACCCGACAACGCGATGGCCTTCATCGGTCTGGATGTTGAACAGCATGTATCCGTTGCCCTTAGCGCGCCATTCAAGTCGGACGCGACCATCGCCGCGCACTCCGTTCATGCCAAGCCGGTGTTACGCTCATCTCAACCGATGCCGTCCGCAATGTTCAACAGATACTGACCATAACCGGACTTGCCGCAGCCTCGCGCCAGCACGCGAAGCTGATCGGCACCGATCAGCCCGCACTGAAACGCGACCTCTTCCACGCAGCCGATCCGCCTGCCCTGGCGTCGCTCGAACAGCTGCACGAACTGCGCTGCGTCGAGCAGCGAGTCGCAGGTGCCGGTATCGAGCCAGGCGAAGCCGCGCCCCATCATCTCGACGTAGAGATCACCCGCTTCGATATACGCCCGGTTCACGTCGGTGATCTCGATCTCGCCGCGCGGCGAGGGCTTCAGCGCCGCGGCAATGTCGAGCACGCGGTTATCGTAGAAGTACAGCCCCGTCACCGCATAGTTCGACTTCGGCCGCTGCGGTTTCTCCTCCAGCGAGAGCGCCCGGCCGTCATCGGCCAGTTCGACGACGCCATAGCGTTCGGGATCGGCCACCCGATAAGCGAAGACCGTCGCGCCCTGGCGCCGCGCCACGGCGCTGCGCATCAGGTCGGTAAGGCCTTCGCCATAGAACAGGTTGTCACCCAGGATCAGCGCGACGCTGTCGTCGCCCACGAACTTGCGCCCA
>Ga0187894_10005041_pt1 | contig 13783 bp, 8 predicted proteins | sample GBC1701081metaG_FD_136650 | JGI IMG/M metagenome (GOLD analysis project Ga0187894, IMG submission 136650) | White microbial mat communities from a lava cave in the Kipuka Kanohina Cave System on the Island of Hawaii, USA - GBC170108-1 metaG ...
AGCTTTGCGAACAGCCTTGAAACCCGGATACGGTGTGAAAACAACTAAAAGTTGCTTCAAAAGACGATCCCCTATGCCTCCTACCGCATCCGGGGGTTCACCTTGATATGCCTTAAGCTGTCGCAATTGCTTTCTGCAACTATGGCGCCGCGACGCTTGGCGGAGTCAATTTCAGCGCAGTCGCTGCGCGGACTACATCGTCAACGAAGAGTCTTGCGTTTTCCCTCAGGGAAAACGCAAGACTCTTCGTTGACGATGTAGTTGCTATATTTATCTAAGTGTTCCTGTCGCCGTTCACCTTGTATGATTAACGCATCATCAGTGACTCCGGCGCGTACATTTCCTTTGCTGAGGCGCCCACGATCAACTTCCGCGCAAACGAAACCCGCGCCAGTTGGCTGCCGCCATTGACAATTCACGCCGCCCTGTCTTAGCCTGCGGGCGTATCGCGCGTCCGCTGCCCATCAAAAGGCGCGCGATTCTCACCTCGTTATTGACTCAATAAACAGACTTAGAGGCGACAATTCAAAGAATCATCAGCTTTGAAGCTGAAAGGCCCGGTTGTTCATCCGATTCGGCGGGAGCAGCTTGCCTGCTCGCAAACACATAACAACGGAGAAGAACATGATTGCCAAAATAGGCTGCCTGTCTTACCTGCGCGCGCTCTCACTCTTTCCTGTGATCACTATCGCCACTGTAACCGCTTTGCCCGCTCTTGCGCAGAACACGCGGACGCATTCGGCGGCTGACTATTACAACCGTGGCAACGAGCGGCATAAAGCAGGCGACCTGGATGGCGCAATCGAAGATTACACTTTCGCCGTCACCTTCGATCCGAAATTTGCGAATGCCTGGAATAATCGCTGCGTGATTCGTTATCTGAAAGGCAATCTCGACGAGGCGATCGCCGATTGCGGCAAGGCGATAGATCTCAAACCCGATTACGCCGAGGCCTGGAATAATCGGGGGAATGCGCGGTTCGACAGGGGCGATCTCGACGGCGCTATTTCTGATTTCGATCGGGCGATCGCGCTCAACCGCGGCTATGCGCAGGCTTACCACGGCCGCGGCAACGCTCGTCATGCGAAGAGGGACTTCAACGGCGCCATCAGTGATTACACCCGCGCCATCGGTCTCAACGAGCGTTTCGCGCTGAGCTGGCACAACCGGGGAACCGCGCGCAAGGACAAGGGCGAACTGCGTGAGGCCGTCGCTGACTTCGATCAGGCGATCAAGCTCGATCCGAACCGCGCCGCGACGTGGGCCCATCGCGGACTTGCGCTGCTAATGCAGGGCAAAGAGGCTGAAGCCGAGCGTGATTTCGCCAGATGCCTCGAACTCGATCCCGGTCTGAAGACTTCCTTGAAGACCCGCATCGGTGAGGCCAAGCAACATCGGGCGGCCGTTCATTGATGAGCTTTTGAAGACAACATTACGAATAATCGGATGAAGACCCGGCGTCAATCCGAAAATCTGAATAAGCGGACGCTTGCGCTACTCGCCGCGCGAGGGGCCGGCTGAATTCAAAGTCGCTATCCGACAATAAGATAACCGCCATCGCGATAGTTTCAGGCGCGCATGTGGCCTGAGCTTTGCCTTACCTGCTGCGCTCTCTCCCACATATTTCTCACTCCCTACAGACAATCTGTCGAGCTTCACACGCAAATCTCCGATGAAATCGAGGATCGAGGATCGAGGATCGAGGATCGAGGATCGCTTTACGCGCGATCCTCGGCAGTGAATTGGAAGTTCGTCGGGTAGTTAACGAATGGAGGATTTAAGATGTCAGGCCTTATGCAATTTTTCAGAGAGCAGAGCAAAACATTTCGGACGGCTCTGTTCATGGTGGCCTTTCTGTCCGGTGTCGCCTTCGGACAGAGCGAAGTGGGCCAGATCAGCGGAAGGGTGACCGACCCGAACGGCGCCGTGATTCCGGGAGCGGTCGTCAAGGCCAAGTCGTTGGAGAATGGTATCGAGCGCGAAGCGTCAACGAATAGCGAGGGCTTCTATATCATCACGAGCCTTCCGCCGGGCCTTTACGAGATCAATGTTCAGTGTCAGGGATTCGCGGTCAGGACGCGAAAGGTGCGTATCTTCGTCGGGTCGATGATCAGGTTCGACCCGGAGGTGACGGTCCAGCCGGTGACCGGGGAAGAGACGATCATCGAAGGCAGCGGAGGTGTGGCCATCAACACTCAGACCGCGCAACTATCCGACCCAATTTCGGGGCGGCTTCTCAACGAACTGCCGACCATCACGCGTGATCCTTACTCGCTGATCACGCTTTCGGGCAACGTCACGCCGATCAACCTGAACGCGCAGGGCGTCGCCAACGTATCCGCCATCACCGCGCCCGACCAGGACTTCTCGATCAATGGCCAGGCCCCGACAAACAACAACGTTCATCTGGACGGCGGCGAGAACATCGTCAATTACTGGTCAACGCTCGGGCAGCGTATTCCGCTGGCGGGCGGTCAAGAGATCAACGTCATCACCAGTGGCTTCCGTCCTGAATACGGGCGGTTCCTTGGCGGCCTGATAGATGTCGCGACCCGCCAGGGCAGCAACGATTGGAATGGCCAAGTCTACTGGTTCTACCGCGCCGATGGTTTCGCGACAAACAACTTCGACAACAACGCGCGCGGCATCCCGCGCGGCCATCTGGTCGGCAACCAACCAGGTTATGGCATCGGTGGGCCGATCTTGAAAGACAAGCTCAATTTCTTCAGCAGCACCGAAGGCATTATCCAGCGCAGCCGCGTAGACCGCGTGACGCTCGTTCCGACGCCTGAGCTTCTGGCGGCTTCGGACCCGGCGACTGCGGCTTACTTCGCGTCGTTCCCGCTGGCGACGCCGATCAACGGGCGCACCTTGACGGTCAGCGATACATTGGCTCTGATCGGAACGACCACGACTGGTGGAGCGTTCTCCGCGTTGCCGGCGACGCTGCCGGCCTTCGGCGAGGTATTCTTCAACGCCAATAACGATTTCGGCGCGGGCCCGCCGCAAGACACCTTACTCTCCGTCAATCGGCTGGATTACACCTTAACCAATAATAGTCTGCTCTACGGGCGGTACGCATACGTGGATCGTGATATTTACCTTGGCGCATTCGGTTACAGCCCGTTCGCCGGTTTCAACACGGGCATCGGGGAGATCAACCACAATGCGGCGATCAATTGGATGCAATCGCTGGGTCCCCTTGCCTGCTGCCCCGGCCGCGGCACTTCGACTTGGGTGATGAACGTCAAGGGCCAGTACGAGCGGGTTAATCTGAGTCGCAACATCGGTTTCAACACCCCCGGGCCGAGGTTGTTCCTGAGCGGATATCAGAACGCGGGCTTCGGCGGGATCCAGTCGGCGTTCCCGGGTGACCTGCCATTCAATCCCGGCCTGAACTCTCTCTTGACCGGCCCGCTCAATCTGACTCAAGCGGCGATTGATTTCATCGGAGGTTGGAAGGGTAATCAGCTTGTCCGTTTCGGAGGCAGCTATTATTACTGGCAGGACAACCGTAACATTGGGTCTTTCCAGAACGGGCAGTACACGCTTGAAGGAGGCATCCCGGCGGCGCTGAATAACTTTGTGCTCGGCACGGCCAGCTCATTCTCGACGGCGATCAATCCGCAAGGGGCGCCGCCGGGCGGAACCCTTACTCTGCCGGTCACCCAGCCAAACTTCAACCGCAGTATCAGCGCGCATGACTTCTCGTTGTATTTCAACGACAGTTGGCGCTTCAGCCCGCGCGTCAATGTGGTCCTGGGACTGCGCTACGATTTCTTCGACACGCCGCGCAGCCGCAACGATCAGATCTTCCTGAATTACTTGCTCGGCCCCGGCTCCGACTCTTTCACTCAGGTGGCGAACGGGGTGTTGGCGCCGCCGGGCACGCCTCTGCCTCCTGGCAGCGAATCGAGCAGTCAGTTCTTCAAGCGCGATTGGAACAACTTCGCGCCGCGCCTCGGTATAGCCTGGGACATCGCGGGCAATGGCAGGACGAGCCTGCGCGCGGGGTACGGGATCACTTACGAGCGCCTGTTCTACGCCGTCTCGCCCTTCTTCCAGACTACATCGGATTTCGCGATCGTTTCGTTGACGGCCGGGACGCAGGGCATCTTGCCGATCCCGTTGAGCACGAGCAATTTCGGTCCACTCAGCGGGACGACAGGCACGGCTATCTTGCCGCCGACATTGGTGCGCGGCATCGACCAGAACATCGACACCCCGCACGTCCACTTCTGGACGGTATCGCTCGAACATGAAATTTTCCCGAACACGATCGCGGCGCTGCAGTACGCGGGCGCGGCGGGGCGTGATCTTTTCACACTTTCCAACGTCAACCGTCCTGGTTCCGCCGCCGCCGCCGGGCTCAGTACGGATCCGACAGCGCGGCTCAATCCGACGTTCGGCCCCATCTTCTTCCTGACGACCGACGGCAAATCGAATTACAACGCGTTCATCGCCGAGGTGACCAACAGCACGTGGCGGAGGATCGGGTTGGCGTTCACGGCGCGCTATCGTTTCTCGAAGGCGCTCGACAATGTGAGCGCAATCTTCGGCAACAACATCGGAACTTTCGGCGGCAGCTTGACGCCGAATCTTCTTGCGCCGTTCGACCCGGAATTCGATTACGGCCCGGCTGATTGGGACGCGAACCATCGCTTCATCAGCAGCTTCACCTGGGAAGTGCCGTTTGATTGGTTCATCACACGTTGCTGCGGCGGCAGCACAAAGTCCGGTTGGGGTAAACAAGTCTTCGGTGGCTGGGAGGTGGCTGGGCTTGCTGCTTTCCAGTCCGGCCTCCCATTCACTGTCTTTAATTGCGCGGGCACGTTGACGGCTGAAACGCCTTGCCCGCGCGCGGGGTTGGCTCCGGGAGTTAGCCTCAATGACATCATCAGGGGCAACAGTGGCGGCGCCGTCCCGTCCACGACAATTCCCAACTTCTTCAATTACCTGAGTAGCGGGTCGTTCGCCCCGGCGACCGGCGCGCCGAGCACGGTCTTTCCCCCGTTCCCGAACAACACTCCGGGGCGTAATGCCTTCCGCGGGCCAAACTTCTGGAACATTGACTTCGGCGTCTACAAGCGGTTCAGGATCACTGAAGAGGTGAGCGTTCAGTTCCGTAGTGAGTTCTACAACATCTTCAATCACGCCAACCTGTTCACGCCTACTTCAGTGGACCTTGGCTCGAACCCCTTCGTCCCCGCGTTCAAGAACGGAGCGCGGTTCATTCAATTTGGAGCCAAATTCCTCTTTTGATCTCCATTAGATCGGTACTGTTACCGCGCGCGTAACTCCGCAAGGATCCGCTTGCTTACGCGCGCGGTACTGTCAGTAAAAATCCGTAAGCAATTTGATGGGAGGAGCCTCACGGCTCCTCCTTTTTTGCTCCGCCGCTGCAATGTGAGCACAGGGCTTGCTACGGCTTAACCAGGCGGAATTATTCAAAAGTTCCGCCACTCTCGAATGTAGCGTGAAGTCCTTATTCATTCGCCTATCAGCGGGAAAGGAGATTGACCGTGAAAGTGAGAGATGTTTTTTCAAGCGCGTTTTGGCGTCGATGGTTTCTGATGTCGGCGTTGTTGGTGGTTCTGATCTCGACAAGGGTCGGAGCGCAATCGTTGCTGCGTGTATCGGATGACTCGTACAGGCGCGGCCTTGAACGTTTCAAGAAAGGCGACTTGACCGGCGCGATCGCCGAATTCAATCAAGCGCTCGACGCTTATCTCAGTAATCGGGTCGCGTACGGCGCGGAGAGTAACAGCGGGCGCACGAGAGAAGAGCTTGAGGGAGTCACAATAGATTACGGCGACTGGGTGGTCCACATTCCACGCGGCGCCGCTATCTATCAGAATCGCGGTCTGGCGAGGCTCCGCCTTGGAGAGATAGACGCGGCGATTGAGGATTTCAATGAATCAATCAAGCTGGCGCCTCGTAACGCCGGCGTCTACCTCTATCGCGGCATTGCGCTTCAGGGCAAAGGAAATTTGGAATCGGCCATCGCTGATTACAGCCGCGCCCTGGAACTTTATCCGCGCTACGCCGAAGCCTGGTACAACCGCGGCGTAGCCAAACGTGACAAGGGCGCCTCTGACGAGGCCTTGGCGGATTTCGACCGGGCGCTGGCGATCAACCCGAAAATGACGGATGCGCTGGTCAACCGCGCGGCCGTCTATTATGACAAAGGCAATTTGAAAGGCGCGCTGGAGGATTGCAACATGGCGATCAAGGTGGATCCGCGCCATCACATGGCCTGGAATAATCGCGCGTTGATCCGTTATCGCCAGGGAGATTTTAACGGGGCCTTATCCGACATTACCCACGCTATCGAAATCGGGCCGCAGGAAGCGACGCCTTATATCAATCGAAGCTCTCTCCTGCTGGAAAAGGATGATTTCGACGGAGCGCTCGCCGACGCCGAGAAAGCCATCTCGCTCAACCCGAGACTGGCCATGGCGTGGGGCAACCGTGGTCTGGCGCGGATAGGCAAAAAAGATTTCGACGGGGCGATGGCTGATTTCAACCGCGCCCTCGAACTTGAGCCGAGATCCGCGGCGACCTACTTCAATCGCGGGAACGCCTGGTTCTCCAAAGGCGAGGCTGACAAGGCTCTGGCCGATTTCGAGCAGGCGATCAAAATCAATCCCAATGTCGCCGCCGTCTGGAACAATTGCGGCAACGCGCGGTTCATCAAAGGCGATATCGAAGCCGCCATCTCCGATTACAACCGCGCCATCGAATTGGACCCACGCTACGCGCTGGCGTACGCCAATCGCGGCATGGCCAGGTTGTTGCAATGGCGCGACGCCGACGCTGAACGCGATTTCGCGCAATACCGGGCGCTGGATCCCAACCACGATCAGAGTTTTGAGAAGCGGATCAGCGAAGCGAAGCGGCTGCGGGCTGAAGCGGACCAACCGAAGGTGAAGAAACTGTAGCCAGATCGAGGATCGAGGATCGAGGATCCTCGATCCTCGTTATTCAGGTTGGAGACGAACGTAGCTCAGAATGCGGGCCAGATAACTATACCTGGCATAGATCATCCGTCTGTCCGCAAGATTCAATTCACTCGCCACGACCTTCAATACCTCCGCTCCCGCAATCAGCGACTTTGGCGTGTAAACGGCCTTAATCGCTTCGCGCGCCCTTCTGGCTTCGTTCCGCGCATTTTCCTCACGAATCTTCGACAGATCGGGGTTGAACAGCGCATCGGGGTCAGTAAGCGCGCGGCGATGAAAGGTATCGATGTCTTCCATGGTGAGCGGTACGTACGCTCTCTGATCTTCAGGGTAAAGCAGAGTCGCCATTGCCCAGACGATGTTGCCCGTCAGATAAATTTTCTTCCGCGTCATCAGGCCGGGGTACTGGGCGACACTGGCTCGGACGAGTTCTCTGAATGAGTTTGCGTTCAGCGAGACGTTTGCGGCGAAACTCTGCAGATCGGCGGTTTCACCCAACGCTCGGCCGGCTTCCATGGCGAGCGTTGATCCGCCTTTCGGAATGTCCCAGGTGACGTAGTCGTATTCAGTCCGCTCGCGCGACGCTTGCCTCAGTCGCTGATAGCCGCCTTTGATGTTTGTGTCGCCAATATCGAGCAGTAACGAGATGTTACGATTGTCGTACAACTTTCCATCGAGCTGGTACCGCCGCGGAATGTTGCCGGCGATGCTCAACTCCGTCTCGCCCTTGGCGTCGAGGAAAGTGATCTCCTTATTGATTCTGCCGAGAATCTCTCTGGTCAGGTCGTCACGATTTTGAACGGCGAGTTCCGGCAACCCAAGTAGGTGGATTTGATCCAGTGGGATATGAAACTCGCGTTGCAGCTTCTCAGAAAGTCTCTGAACCAACTGACCAAGGTCACGGATGTATTCGGGAGTGAGTTTCCCGTCTTTGGGATAGGGGGTTGAAGTCGTGGCCTGGTCGGAGCTGAGGATCTTGATGTTGTCTCCCTCAGCGCCGGTTGAAATGCGCAGCGCGATTGCACGGATTATCCTGGGCGCTATTTCTATTCCGCCGTGCAATTCGTTCGGATTGAAATTGGACGAGCTGGGCGTCTGGTGGCGAGCTTCGGCGCCAGGCGCCAGAGTCAGAAGACTTATGAGTAGATACTGCCTGAACGCCTTTTGCCAACGGGCGGCGAACAGGCGTTGGGTGGTCTCGAATTTTCCGGATGGCATATCACGCTCCTGAATATCAACCAATGTGGTGAGGGAAAGCGCCACGGCCGCAAGCTCAGTTGTTGCTGCTCTCTCGCAATTTTCCGATGAGCTTGATGAGCACGAAGATCAAAGCCGCGGACACGACCCAAGCCAGAACTAACAAAACAGGCACAGTCCATTTGGAATCATCCTGACCGGAAAGGGATTGAGCGGAGGGCAATCGTCGAGCCTGACTGCCGGCGGACGCGACGGCTATTGTCGGGCTTGGCGACGCGGTCAGTTGGGTTGGCGTCGCGGAAGGCGCCACGGAAGGCGTCGCTTCAGGGGTCGCTGATTGGATTGAGACGGGCGTTGGTCTGGCCCTGGCTCTCCGTTGTTGCTCCGAGTCGCGATTGCGGTTCTCTTCCTGCTCGCCCGTTCCGAAGACGTCTTCGGGACCGTATTTGGAGAGCGATCTCTTCTGTTCGGGTGGAAGCCCCTGCTGATTCTGCGTTTGGTTGCGGCTCTGGGGAGCCTGAACAAAGGTGATCTGTCTCGCAAACGCCCGTTGACCTGAACCAGCGGGCGCGGTGAGAACAGAGACTGAAATAATCAACGCTGGTAAAAGAAATATGCTTCTCATAGCGTCCTTCCTGGGGCGAACGTGTGAAGGGGTCGGAGCGGTTCGACATTGTCTGTCTTTATCTGGGGCGAACTGTGGTGGAAGATTCTCTCATAAAGAGCGAATCAATGTGTAGATAATCAGGGCTAGAGTGAAACATAATCCGACTGCGACCCCGGTGTAGAGAGCTATAAACACCTTATCTCTCCTGGCGCCAGCCTCTTTCATCGCTGCGGCTTCGGCCCACCTGTGTAGCTCTTCAAGTTCGCGCGCTCTCTCTTCAGCTTCGCGCGCGCGCGCTTCCGCTTCGGCCTTTGCGGCGTCGGCTTCTCTTCTGGCCTGTTCCGGGTCAGCTATCCGCGCCAGTGACAATCCGCGGGTCACCTTCTTTTCAATCTCTTCGGCTTTGCGTTCGGCCTGCACCCGCAACTCTATCTCTTTGCGGGCGGTTTCTTCGGCCAACCGGCGGCGTTCCTCAGCCTCGCGGGCGCGCGCTTCGGCTTTGGCCAGCGCGTCGTCGAGTTTCGCCTGGATGGTCCTGACCCCGTCAACCGGCGCCTCGTCGGTTTTGATATTACAAAACGGGCAGGCCGGGCGAGCCGTCGCCAGATTGGCCCGCAATACCTGGCAGAAATGTTGTTTCGGAGTCGTGCCTGGAAATTGATGACAGGCCGGACAAGCGGGTTGGGGCATCCCCCAGTTGAGCACCGTGTGGTGCTTCCGCAACGTCTGGTCGTCAAAATCCAGCATCGTCACCGAACAATGGTCACAGGTGTAGAGCTTTGGGTTTAACGAACTGAAGCAGAAGGGGCACTGTTTGACGGTAACATCCGCGCGTCCGATCTCCCAGGCGATGAACGTTTGGCAATTGCAACAATACACCCAGGAGCCGGAATACGGGAAGTTGTTAGAGAGCGTGTGCTCATCCGCGCCCTCTTTGCATACGACGGTACGGCTCGTGCGCGACATCGGGAAGTCGGCATTATGCCTCAGGCAATGGATTTTGACTATGTCAGCGAGCATTGGGGCAATGGTTGGTGGTTGGTGGTTGGTGGTTGGTGGTTGGTTACATTCTCTCCTGACCAACCACCAACCACCAACCACCAACCACTTTCTTCTAGGCTCTCGCCGCCGCGGTTTGCACGGCGCGCCGAGCGTAAACGCGAGCGAGATGACGGCGGTAATCGCCTGACGCGTGGATGTCTTCCATCGCGTCGGAGGCTTCCGCGTCGGCGCGAGCTGCGGCGGCGCTGACCGTCGCTTCATCAATCGTCTTGCCTCGCAGCGCGGCCTCGACTGAAACGGCTTTGAACGCCTTTGGCGCAAGGCCGGTGACGCCGATACTGACATCTTCGCATTTGCCGTTGGCGATCTTGAGTTGGGCCGCGACGCCTACGACGGCGAACCCTGAAGCCGATTGCGGGACCTTCAGGTAGACTGCGGCGTTTGGTTGCGCGGGTTTCGGCGCGCGAATCTCGGTGACGATCTCGTTCGGCTCAACGGCGCTCGTCATCACATCAACGAAAAAGTCCGCGGCCTTGATCACGCGTTCGCCCGAACTCGAGCGCGCGACGATCTCCGCGTTGAGCGCCAGGATAGCCGCGGGCCAATCAGCGGCCGGGTCGGCGTGCGTCAAACTGCCGCCGATCGTGCCGCGATTACGAACCTGCTGATCGCCGATCTGCGCCGCCGTCTCGCAAAGCAGCGGGCAATGCTGTTTTAATTCGGCGTTGGCGGCGATCTCGGCGTGCGTGGCGTTTGCGCCGATGCGGATCGTATCGCCGTCAACTTTGATTGTCTTCAACTCTTTGATGCGCCCGATGTCAACGACCACGGCGGGCGCGGCCAAACGAAGTTTCAACACTGGAACGAGGCTGTGACCGCCAGAGAGGATCTTGCAATCATCGCCATGCTGGTCAAGGAGCTTCAACGCTTCTTCGATTGTCGTCGGCGCGAAGTATTCAAAATTGCTGGGAATCATTTTTCCTCCAGACAAGGAGACAAGGAGACAAGGAGACAAGGAGACAAGGAGAAGGGGGGACAAGGAGACAGGGGGACAGGGGACAAGGGGATTTGATCTCCTTGTCTCCTTGTCTCCTTGTCTCCTTGTCTCCTTGTCTCCTTGTCTCCTCATCTCCCCCTCTCAGTTATTCATCAGTCGCCACAATTTCTCGGGGCGGAGCGGCAGGTCAACGTGCTTGACGCCGAACGGCGCGAGCGCGTCGATCACGGCGTTGGCGACGGCCGGCGTCGAACCGATCGTGCCGGCCTCGCCGACGCCTTTGGCGCCGAGTGGGTTGACGGTGGTCGGCGTCTCGGTGTGATCGAGTTCGTAGCGCGGCAGTTGATGCGCTTTCGGCACGGCGTAATCCATCAACTCGCCGGTCAGCAACTGGCCGTTTTCGTCGTAGACGACCTCTTCAAACAGCGCCTGAGCCAATCCCTGCGCGATGCCGCCGTGAACCTGTCCCTGGACGATCAACGGATTGATCTGCTTGCCGCAATCGTCAACCGCAATGTAGCGCAGAATCTTCACGTCGCCGGTGTCGCGATCAACCTCGACGACGCAGATGTGCGTGCCGTTGGGGAAGGTGAAATTCTTCGGCTCGAAAAAGTGTGTCGCGACCAGCCCCGGCTCGAAATCGGGCGGGACGTTGTGAGGGATGTACGCGGCGAGCGCCACCTCCTGAATCGTGGCGCTCTTGTCGTTCGGCGCGCCGACGAATCTGCCGTTTTCAAAAGTCAGACTGGTCTCGTCGGTCCCGAGCAGGTGCGCCGCAAGCGTCCGGGCCTTGGCGACCACTTTCTCGGTGGCGCAGACCAGCGCGGCCCCGCCCACGGCGATGCCGCGGCTGCCGAACGTGCCGATGCCGTATTGCACGATCGAAGTGTCGCCGTGGATGACCAGCACGTCGTTGATGTCAACGCCGAGCATATCGGCGACGATCTGCGCGAACGACGTCTCTTCGCCTTGGCCGTGCGGCGAGATGCCCGTCATCACGGTCACTTTGCCCGTAGGTTCGACGCGCACGGTCGCGCTCTCCCAACCGCCCGCGGGCAGCGCGATCGAAGGCCCCATCGCGCAGATTTCAACGTAGGTCGAAACGCCGATGCCCATGACGCGGCCCTGCGCTCGCACGGCTTTTTGCTCTTCACGCAGTTTCTTGTAATCGGCGATTTCAAGCGCGCGGCCGAGCGCCTTTTCGTAATCGCCGCTGTCGTAAAACAGCCCCGTGGCGGTGGCGAACGGAAACTCTTCCGGTTTGGGGAAGTTTTTGCGGCGCAACTCGACCGGGTCCATGTTCAGCTCCTGCGCGATGCGATCCATAACTCTTTCGATCAGGTAAGTCGCTTCGGGCCGTCCCGCGCCGCGATAGGCGTCGGTTGACATCTTGTTTGTGAAGACGCCGGTGCAGCTCATCTGGATCGCCGGAATCTTGTAACAGCCGGAAAGCATCAACCCGGTCAGCGTCGGAATCGCGGGCGTGAGCAGTTGCAGATATGCGCCGAGATCGGCCGTCACGTTGTATTTCAAGCCGAGCAGCGTCCCGTCGTTTTTGACCGCGACTGAAACCTCGCCGACCTGCGCGCGCCCGTGGATTGTGGCCTGGACGTTTTCGCGCCGTGATTCGATCCATTTCACGGGTCTGTTCAACTGCATCGAGATCCAGCCGAGCAGAGCCTCTTCGGCGTAGACGTTTAATTTGCTGCCGAATCCTCCGCCGACCTCGGGCGCGACCACGCGGAGGCGGTTTTCAGGAATGCCCAGCATCAACGCCACCTGTGTGCGCAGCAAGTGCGGAATCTGCGTTGACGACCAGAGGTTGAGCTGCTGTTCGCCGGGGAAGTATTGAGCCAGCACGCCGCGCGGCTCCATCGCGATCGGAGCTAGACGTTGATGATTCAACCTTTGAGTGATGATCTTATCGGCTTGATTGAAAGCCGCTTCGACATCTCCGGTTCCCGCGCTGTGAACGAAAGCGATGTTCCCGCCGAACTCTTCGTGGATGGCGGGTGAGTCGGGCTGAGCCGCTTTCTCAGCGTCCGTGACGACGTCGAGCGGGTCGTAATCAATCTCGATCAGGTCGGCGGCGTCGCGGGCCTTGTACTTGTCGGTTGCGACGACGGCCGCCACGGGCTGGCCGACGAAGATGACCTTGCCTGCGGCCAGCACAGGATATTTCGGGACTTTCAATTCAGGCAGCGCGGCGGCGCAAGGCACGTTGCCGATTTTGCCTTCCACGTCTTTGCCGGTGTAGACGGCGACGACGCCGGGAGCGGTTTTAGCCGCGTCAATATTGATCGAATTGATCTTCGCGTGGGCGTATGGGCTGCGCAGGATGACGACGCTGAGCGTGCCTGCGAGTTCGATATCGTCAACGTAATGGCCAATGCCCTTAATCAGGCGCGGGTCTTCGGTGCGTTTGACTTTCTGTCCGATATATTTTGCCAGGAATGACATTGCCTCTCTCCTTTGTTTAATCGGCTTTCGCGGTTTGCGCGTTCATCTTGTTCGCCGCGTATTTCACGGCGTCAACGATGTTCTGATAGCCGGTGCACCGGCAGAGATTGCCCTCCAGCCCGTGGCGGATTTGATCCTCCGTTGGATTCGGATTCTCTTTGAGCAATCCGCATGCGGACATGATCATTCCGGGCGTGCAATAACCGCATTGCAGGCCGTGACATTCCCAAAAGCCTTCCTGTATGGGATGCAGTTGGCCGTTCTTCGCCAGGCCTTCGATAGTCGTGATTTCGGCGCCGTCAGCCTGAACGGCCAGAATGGCGCAGGTCTTGACGGTTTTGCCATCCATCAGCGCCGTGCAGGCGCCGCAGATGGAAGTTTCGCAGCCGACGTGAGTCCCGGTCAGCCCCGCCAGGTCGCGAATGAAATGAACCAGCAACAATCGAGGCTCGACATCGGCTTCGTGTTTCTGGCCGTTGATGGATAGAGTGATTTTCACGCGATTCCTCCAAAATTTAGGCCGCAAGGCCATGGTTTGAAGCGAGAGAGCGGAACGCC
>Ga0187894_10005042_pt1 | contig 13783 bp, 11 predicted proteins | sample GBC1701081metaG_FD_136650 | JGI IMG/M metagenome (GOLD analysis project Ga0187894, IMG submission 136650) | White microbial mat communities from a lava cave in the Kipuka Kanohina Cave System on the Island of Hawaii, USA - GBC170108-1 metaG ...
AGGTGCGCGCGCAAGCGATTATGAGCGGGATCAGTCATGGCACGGAGTTGAATCTGTATTCCGGCAACTCGCCCTTCAAAGACCGCGCCTTTGACCCGGATTTGCGCCTGTTCCTGCCCAGGCCGGACGGTGAAACCGAGTCCGTCAGCCGGATCGGTTACGAGTGGGTCGGGCGGGTGACGGCTGTCGGCGCGGCAGTGGACACATTTCAGGTCGGCGATCTGGTACACCTGCCGTTTCACCACAGCCAGGCGCACACTTTCCGGGCGGATCAGCGCACGATGATTGGCGGTCTGACACCGATGCAGCCCGGCCTTGAACCGGAAGCGGCCATCTTCCTGGCGCTGGCGGGTGTAGCGTTGCAAGCGGTACATGACGCCCACATCAAGGTTGGCGACCGGGTGGCGCTATTCGGCCTGGGCGCGATTGGCCTGCTGGCAGTGCAGCTTGCCAAGCTGAACGGGGCGGCCTGGGTTGATGCGGTTGACCCTTTACCCGCCCGCCGCGAATGGGCGCAACGGCTAGGCGCTGACCGGGCGCATGACCCGAACGTGGGCGATGTCGCCTACGCCATCAAGTCAGCCAGCCCCCAACGCGGCGCGGATGTGGCGATTGAAGTCTCCGGCAGTTACGCGGCGCTGAACGAGGCCATCCGTACCGCGCGCAAGGCCGGGACAGTCGTCGCCGCCGGGTTTTACCGAGGTGGCGGGACGCCGCTGCAACTCGGCGCGGAGTGGCATCACAACCGGATCACGATGGTGTCGAGCATGGGCGTGTGGGAATGCCCGCACCGCGAGCATCCGCTGTGGAATCGCGGGCGTTTACATGAGATGGCGACGCAATTGCTGGTGAGCGGCAAGCTGAACACCGAGGGACTTATCAGCCACCGCATCCCGTTCGCGCAGGCGCATGAAGCCTATATATTGATCGAGCGGCACCCGGAACAGGTGATGAAGGTTGTGCTGACGTATTGAGAGAGGATGACCGGCATGAATGACCACACAAAAAATTGGCTGGATGCGCTATCGGACGGGCAGATGTTCCGCGATTGGTTCAGCCTGATCGCCCACTTTTTCCTGGGCATGGCCTATTTTAGCTTTCTGATCGCAGGCTTCGCGGCGGCGCTGGGCTTGTCGTTGGTGCTGGTGGGCATCCCGCTGCTGTTGTTCATGCTGGCAACGACGCGGGTGCTGGCGCGGCTTGACCGTCAAGTGATGGGCGCGCTGCTGGATACACCGACCGCCCAGGTCGCCAATAACGTGGATGCACGCGGCGCGAACCTGGGTGAACGGCTCGGTATGTATTTGGGCAGCGCGGCAACCTGGCGCAGCTTGATTTATTTGCTGCTCAAGCTGCCGCTGGGCATGATGAGCTTCACCGCCGCCTGGCTGATCCTGCCGCTGCTGGCGCTGGAGGTCTTGATCCTCGCCCCATTAACGATTGATATGCGGCTCATCACGGTGCGGCTGCTGCACTGGGTCGCGGTTGGGACGCACCGCTTTAGCGGCGTGCTGCTGCCTGCCGCACCGGGCAAGCGAAAGCGCGACACCAGCCGCCTGGAAACCCACGACGAGGCCGAACCGCGCTATTTCATCGACGAGGACGGCGAGATCGCGGCTTACAAGCGGTTTTCATAGCCCGTAGTCCTCACTATAAACCGAACAGGGCGGCTCACGGGTCGCCCTGGATTGCTGCGCCTTAGCTGAAAATACCCTTCTCGGGTGTGTCAGTTTTGAATGCGCCCTGGATCATTTCCTGGGGGAAAAATTCAGTGGTCTTGCCGTCGTGGGCGTAGCGATATAGTGCCGCGCGGAAAATCGCGCTTAGGGCGGAACTGACCACGCCGAGAGCGATCAAGGCCGCTACCGCCACGATGATGACGAGGATCAACAGCGCCGGGGCATTGGCAAACAGGAATCCCAATGCGACTCCGATCAGGATAACGCCGAGCGACAACAGACCGAAGATGCCGCCGATGCTCAGGTCGCCGATGATCTGTTCGCCCCAGGTCTTTTTGAGTAACGCTGTGCTGCGCTTCACCGCTTCAATCGGCCCGACGCCTTCCACCACCAGCACCGGCACGGCCAGGAAAGTGGCGATGCTCCAGGCTGTCCCCGCGATAGCGACGACAATCTGGCCGATGATCGCCAGGACAATATTTTTATTGTTGCGGGCGACGCTGGACAGCAGTTGCAGCACCAGGCCGACTGTCGCCGAGATCAGCGCATAACCCAGGATTTGTGGCAGGCGCGACTGAGCAACTTTGAATCCGTCGCTCAAGGTCGGGTTGCCGCCGTCCAGCCGGACGAGCGCCGCGCCGACCAGCGCCGAACTGCAAAAGATGATGACGGTATACGTCACAAAGTAAAAGAGGAACAGGATAATCAACTGCCCCAGGCCGATGCCGTTTGTACCGCGCCGCCCGATGCTGTCGAACGCACCTGTCGCCAGCATGGGGATGAAAAATGTGAGTGAAACGATGAAGCAACCGATGGCCGAAATGATCGGAAAGATGACCAACTCTTTGTCCGAGCGCAGCACCGCCCAACTCGCCTTGACCAACTCCCAACTCCGCCCCCATCGTGCAAACATAGGTTGTGTCCTTTGCTAGCTGAATGCGCAATTATTTGCTACAACTCCATTGTAGGACGATTGTGAGGCTGCGCAATACAGGAATAAACATGGTACAAACCCTAAAGCGCCAGGACGACAAATTCGCCAGGGTGATCTTCTGGTGCTTATTTTGCTGCGCGTTCTCGCTGTCCTGGTCGTTAAACACGGGTTTCGCAGCGGCGCAAGATCAATGCGGCGTGGTGTCGAGCATCGCCTTTCCGGTTGACCGGGCAGCGTTCCAAATCGTACAGGATTTCGGCGTCCCCAGCCCGCGCCACCAGGGGCGCTACCACACGGGTGAGGATTTTTATGGGGGGCGCGGCATGACCTACGGCCAACCCGTGCGGGCAATCGCCGATGGCCGCGTGACCTATTCCGCGCCGACCGGCTGGGGGCGCGACGGCGGCGTGGTCATCATCGAACACACCTTCCCTGACGGCTCGATTGCCTACAGCATGTACGGCCACATGGAGCAAACCGCCCCGCACCCCTTTCCGGCGCGCTATAACTGCATCAAAGGCGGCGAGGTGGTCGGTGTGGTCGGCAACGCCCGCCCCGCGCCACACCTGCACTTCGAGATTCGCCTGAACCAGCCCGATGTGCCGGGCGCGGGCTACACCCCGCAGCTACCCGAAACGCTGGGCTGGCGGCGGGCGAGCCAATATGTGCTGAATTGGGGAACCTGGCTGCTGCCTGCCCACAACTGGCACGTCGAAGCGGGCGATGATCTGATTGCGCCGCCGTTGGAACTACCCGACCACAGCCTGTTATTCCTGGACTCGACCCGCCTGCGCGACTCGACGCCCGATGGCCGGGTGCTGTGGCGCATCAACCTGGAAAAGCCCGCCGTTGGCCTGTCATGGTTCGAGGGGACGCCGCTGCTGACGTATGCTGACGGGGCGATGCAGCCGGTCAACTTCGACGGCACACTCGGCGACGGCTGGGCGACCGGGATGGCACTGGACGGCGCACCGCTGTTTGCGGGCGACTTGCTGCTGTTCCACACGCCGGACGAACGTTTAGTCGCGTTCGCGTCAGACCGCAAAACCCTCGCCTGGGAACGGGCGGGCGTGCCGCCCATCCGCCGCGCCTTTGCCGCCCCCAACCTGATCGGCCTGATAACCGACGGCGGCGAGATGCTGGTGGTATCGCCAGACGGGGCGCTCTTGGATCGGGCGCAGCTACAAGTTCGGGGCAGTATGGGGTTGGGAGCGGGCGGGAATTTGCTGGCCTACACCCAGGGCGGCCTGTGGCAGATTGACGCCGCCGGGACGTGGGCGCTCACCAAGGAAGATGCGCCGCCGGGCGGGGCGACGAGCGCGGTATTGAGCGGCGCTGACGGGCGGTTGTACCTACTGAGCGGCGAAACGATCCCGACCCTGAACGCCTATCACCTGGATGGGTCGTCAGCGTGGCAAATCGAACTGACAGATATTGATGGGCAGGCAGAACTGGCGCAATACGGCGGTGTGCTGCTGCTGACGACGACCTTTGGCAACATCATCGTGGTGCAGGCCGAGACAGGCGCGTTGTGCAGCCGGGCGCAGGTGTATGGCGACGACCGGGCGCGGCTGTGGCACAGCCTGAGCGACGACGGGGTGCTGCGCGTGGCAGTCGCCGACCAGATTGTGGGGTTGGATTGGGTCACGTTCATCGGGGGGTGTGGGGTGTAGAAACGCGCCCGTAAGCCACTCTCGATTGAATTGGGGCGTAAACGATTCGGTCAATATACCTAAAGCCAGGGACAACCGCCACGAGGCGCGCTGTTGACGTAGCCGCCGAACGCGATAGAATCAGCAACTTCGACAACGGAACGAAGGGCAAGATAGTCATAAGTGCCAATTGGCGCAATTAGCCTTTGGACTATAGAATAAACGACGCTTGCCCAAACCGGGCATTCACCGACCCTTAGGATATTCGTATTTATGGCTGACTCCGCGCGCGAAAATTTGCCGGCGGTTCCTGTTGATGCCCCTCGATCCTCACAGTCTGGCATCAGCCCGCTTCGTGCGCTCTTGCTTGTCATCGCCCTGGGGATAGCCGCGCTGGCGGCGTCATTGGCGCTGGTGTATCAAAATTCATTCGTCGAGACGGCCAATCCGCAGCCGGTGCTGGTCGAGTCCACGCTGGGGCAACTGGGGTTGTGGATGGCGGAACAATCGACACTGGATGCGCCAGAGTCATGGTTGGGACAGGTCGCCAAGCAGTGGGCGGCTTCGACCGGGCAACCGACACTGGACGAGGCAACCGCCTTGAACGCGATGCGGGCGATCCTGGTGGTGGCCTGCTGGCTGGTGGCGCTGGCGGCGGGCGCAGGTGTGGTGGGGCTGATCGTGCAAGCGCGGTGGACGCGGACGGTGCTGCTGGCGGCCTTGATCGGCCTGGACATCCTGCTGTTCATCGTCCCCTGGCTGGAAGGGGACGGCACGTTGGGGCTGCTGCTGGTAGCGATTTTCCTGCTGCTGGTCATCCTGCTGGCCGCGCCGGGTCGGGTGAGCAAATTCCTGGGATTCATGGTCGTGCTGTCGGCGCTGCTGATGACCTGGGAAACGGTGAAAGCCTTCGGCGCGTCCATCCATTACCAGATCACGCTGCCGCAGGCGGGCTGGACGTACACTACCTACGAGACGCTCGATCAAACGCTGGCGGCGCTTCAAGCGGGCGAGATTGTGGCGGTCATCGTTGATGAGAATGATGTCGAAGACTTGATTCCGCCCTACCCCAACGCCGATGTCGATCCCAACACCTTTGCCCAGCCGGGTTTACGAATCCTGGCGTCACTGACTCGTGAGACGAAAATAATCGGTCTACCTATTGAACCGGAATTTTCGGGGCGTTTAGCGGTCGTGACACAGGTGGAAAACGCGGGCAACTGGTCGGCGATTGGCGACCTGCTCGGCCAACCTGTCGGCACAGTGGCAGGAGATTTCGCGGACGAAAAGTTCCTGGCCGCGCCGCGCAACCTGGTGCTGGTTGACCTGAAAATCACCAATAACCTGAACATGCCGCATCTGCAAAGCATCGCCGAGGCGCTGTTGCAACCGGCGCGGCGGCAGGGGCCGGTGCTGCTGGTGCGCATCCTGGCCGGGGCGGCGCTGTTCACCTGGTCGGAGGCGGTGATCGGTTTTGTCAGCGGCGCATTCCTCGGCTTTGTGTTGGGGGCGTTGTTCGCCCATTCGCGCTTGATGGAACGCGGTCTGCTGCCCTATGTGGTCGCCTCGCAGACCGTGCCGATCCTGGCGTTTGCGCCGTTGGTGGTGTTGTGGTTGGGCGCTGGGCCGGGTGCGGTGGCGGTTATCGCGGCGTATCTGACATTTTTTCCGGTAACCATCAACACCCTGCGCGGCCTGAATTCGCCGCAGCCAACCGCATTGGAATTGATGCGATCATATGCCGCCAGCCAATGGACGATTATGTGGAAACTGCGCTTCCCGGCGGCGCTGCCCTATATCTTCACGGCGCTCAAGGTGTCGGCTACGTCGAGCGTGGTGGGCGCGATCATCGGCGAACTGCCGTCCGGCATCCGCGACGGCCTGGGCGGGGCGATCCTGAACTTCAACCAGTATTACACGTCCGATCCAGCCAAGTTGTGGGGCGCGATTTTCATCGCGGTGCTGGTTGGCATCGCGTTCTTCGTCATCATCGGCGCTGTGGAGCGTATGGTGTTGGGTGGGAAAGTACAAAACATTTAACCAATTGTGCGAGTCTACCCTCTCACCCCAACCCCTCTCCCCCGAATTCAAGGGAAAGGGGCTAAAAACAAGGCCGCGTTTGTTCCCTCCCTGAATTCGGGGAGGGCTAGGGAGGGGTCAATACAGGTAAGACTTTAGACTTTAACTTTTAACTGATTTGTGGGGCAGCAGTATGGCAGCAGTACAAACCGACGCGCCGGTCATCGCGGTGCAGAATGTGAACAAAGTCTTTAACGCGGGGGACGAGGAGCAGGTCGTCGCGCTGCAAAATATCAACCTGAATATCTACCCAGGCGAGTTTGTGTCGCTGATCGGGCCATCGGGCTGCGGCAAATCAACGCTTTTACGCTTGATCGCCGACCTGCTGCAACCCAGCGACGGCGATCTCAAGGTGAACGACAAGACCCCGCACGAAGCCCGACTCAAACGCGAGTATGGCATGGTGTTCCAGGCGGCCACGCTCTACGATTGGCGCACGGTGACGCAAAATGTGCAGCTTCCGCTGGAAATCATGGGCTACCCCAGCCATATCCGCAACCAACGCGCCCAGGAAATGTTGGAACTGGTCGAGTTAGGCAAGTTTGGCAAACTTTACCCCTGGCAGCTTTCGGGCGGGATGCAGCAGCGCGTGGCGATCGCGCGGGCGCTGGCCTTCGAGCCGTCGCTGCTGTTGATGGACGAACCGTTCGGCGCGCTCGATGAATTTACGCGCGAACGCATGAACATGGAATTGCTGCGCATCTGGGATCGCACGGGCATTACCGTCGTGTTCGTAACCCACAGCATCCCCGAAGCCGTGTTTCTGTCGCGGCGGGTGGTGGTGATGTCACCGCGCCCCGGACGCATTACCAAAATGATTGATATTGATTTGCCGTATCCGCGCGCGTTCGAAACCCGCGAACTGCCGCGCTTTTTCGAGTTGGTGACCGGCGTGCGCGAGCATCTGCGTGACGCGCATGGATTTTAGGAGGAGTTAAAAGTTAGGAGGAGACGGCTAACGGTCGGGTATTCGACTGTTAACCGGAATCTTGTAACTTTTCACTAGACTATATGGCGGAAGCCGTTTTCACACCCGTTGTTGAACCCAAACCCTGGCCGCAGCGGGCGCGCGAGCAAGCGCGTTATTACCTGCCGACGATCCTGATCGCTGTTGGCGTCCTGGTGATCTGGGAACTGGTGGTGCGGGTGTTCAACATCCAGCAATTTTTGCTGCCGCGTCCCTCGGCTATCCTGGAAGCGTTAGGGCTAGAACTGCGCCAGGGGAGCGAGTCGATCCTGGTGGAAGCCACCTTCGCCACGTTGTATTCGGCGGTGGGCGGGTTCGTGTTGGGCTGCGGGGCGGGTGTGCTGGTGGCGCTGGTCACGGCGCGCTGGACGGTCATCAGCCAGGCAATGATGCCGTTCGCCATCGCCGCCAATTCGGTGCCGATCATCGCCTTTGCGCCGATCACCAATAACTGGTTCGGGCTGACCAACCCAGCTTCTAAAATGGCGATTGTGGCGATTATCGTATTCTTTCCGACGATGATTAACACCGTGCGCGGACTGACGATGGTCGAGGCGAGCCAACTTGAATTGATGCAGTCGTATGCCGCCACCCCCTGGAAAATTCTGCGGTCGCTGCGCATACCGAATGCGCTTCCCTACATTTTCAGCGCGTTACGGGTTGCCAGTGCGTTGAGTACCATTGGCGCGGTGGTGGCCGAATTTTTTGGCGGCCCGCGCGCGACGCTGGGGGTGTATATCACCCAGCAGGCGGCAGGGTTCAACTTCGCCCGCGCCTGGACAGGGATTATCATGGCGTCGCTGATCGGGATTTCCTTCTATATGGTAGTATTGTTGGTCGAACGTTGGGTGATGCCCTGGAATGTCTCGTTCCGCGAGGCAGCATAGCGCAGCAACCCAGCCTGAAGGCCAACTGAATGTTTATCTATTCTTGAGGAGGGACAGATGTCCAGAACGAAAATTGCACTGTTGTTATTGATGCTGATGGCCCTGGTGGTGGCCGCCTGCGGTGGTGGGGCAACTGCAACTCCTAGACCGCCGACCGCCGAGCCGACCGAAGAAGCGACCGCGCCCACCGATGAGCCGACCGAAGAAGCGGCGGCGGCTACCGAAGAGGCGACTGAGGAAATGGCTGAAGCGACCGAAGCCATAGTGGAAGCCACCGCTGTGCCGGAAGCAGCCGGCGACCTGACGCCGGTACGGTTGCAATTGCAATGGGTGGCGCAGTCGCAGTTCTGCGGCTACTATGCGGCAGAAGCACAAGGCTTCTACGAGGATGCTGGCCTGGACATAACCATCCTGGAAGGCGCGGTTGATATTGTGCCGCAGCAGGTGGTGGCGGCGGGCGGCGCGGAGTTTGGTATCGCCTGGGTGCCGAAGGTGCTGGAATCGCGCGCAGCCGGGGCAGACCTGGTGAACATCGCCCAGATTTTCCAACGCAGCGGTACGCTGGAAGTCTCGTTTGTCAATAAGGGCATCGAGAGCGTGGAAGACCTGCGTGGTATGCGCGTCGGCACCTGGGGCTTCGGCAACGAGCATGAATTGTTCGCGGCGCTGCGGGCAGCCGACATCGACCCGGACAATACCGACGATGTGACGATTGTCCAGCAGCCGTTTGATATGTCGCTCCTGCTAAACGACGAAGTAGACGCGGCTGAAGCCATGACCTACAACGAATATGCGCAAGTATTGGAGCAGGAGAACCCGGAGACGGGCGAACTGTACCAGCCGGATGAATTGAACGTAATCAACTTCAACGATGTCGGCACGGCGATGCTGCAAGACCACATCTTCGCCACCGAGACTTTCCTGGCTGAAGAAGGGAACGAAGACATCGCGGTCAGCTTCATTCGCGCCTCGATCCAGGGCTGGATTTTCTGCCGCGACAACTTTGACGACGCGGTAGAGATCGTGCTGGCGAACGGGCCGACACTGGGCAAGGGTCACATGACCTGGCAGTTGAACGAGATCAACAAGCTGATCTGGCCGTCGCCTGCGGGTATCGGCGTGATGGACGAAGCCCTGTGGGAGCAGACGGTGAACGTCGCGGTTGAAGGCAAGGTTATCCCCGAAGCGCCCAGCGACGGCGCATACCGCACCGACCTGGTGGAGGCCGCGCTGGCGGGCGCGCAGGCCGCCGACGCGGATGTGACCGGCGAAAGTTGGGAAGCCGAGACGGTCGAAATCACCCCCGGCGGCGAGTAATTCGCTGACATCCTGGTACGGACGCGAGAATTGGTGTCCGTACCCCTGTTTTACGCTGAAATGCCCTGGTCATCCGGTCAGGGCATTTTGATTTACAATAGTATTCCTGTTTTCGTGAAGGATAGGCTGTCGCATGGTTCACAACTGGACTGATTTCCTCACCCAATGGAATCGGGAACTCCTCGAACGGCTTGACCTTAGTCAACACAATGCTTTTATCGAGCCAGAGATCACGCCGGAAGTGGTTCAGTCGCGGTGGCTGGGGTTCGCTGGTGCATCCAAAGATGAGATTGCTGCGCTCGAAGCCCGGCTTGACACCGCACTACCAGCATCTTATCGCGCCTTTCTCACCGTTTCAAACGGCTTTCGCCAGCCGGGGATGCTCGTACCGCGCTTGCACTCGACCCACGAAGTGGATTGGCTGCGGAATATTGACCTTGAGGGGATTGAAGCGTGGCGGCAAGGCGAGGCTTACAACGCCAAGCAGTTTGGCCCGTTCGATCCGGTCTCCGATGAGGAATATTTCGTGTACGGTGCGCAACAAAATCCGCTTTTGTTCCGCAGCGACTATCTTTTTGATGCTGTGCGAGTGAGCGCGAAAGAAACGGTCGGTACAGCGGTTTATCTGCTCAATCCTCAGGTAAAGACGGATGACGGTGAGTGGGAAGCCTGGCTGTGGGCGCACTGGATACCGGGTGCTTACCGCTACCATTCGTTCTGGGATTTGATGCAGGCTGAACGCAGGATGTATTTGCAGGGCTAACTTCCGCCTATTGATGATTGAGCCATCCTCGGTACAATGGAGCATATTCCAAAATAGCGCCACAGAGGGAGATCATATGGCTGCCGAACGTTTTATCCTGACGCCAGCCGGTTACGAGCAATTGCGGCGCGACCTGGAAGATTTGCTCGTCCAGAGCAAGGAGGTCGCCGAGCAGATGGCCGATGTCCACGACGACACCGACTTCGGCGAAGAAGCCACCTACCATGATGTGATGGCAACCAAAGAACGCCTGGATCAACGCATCGCCCACCTGCGCCGCGTGTTGCAGCTTGCCGAGGTGATCGGCGAAGCAGACCCCGACCCGACCCGCGCCGACCCCGGCGAGGCGGTTACGGTCTGGGATTTCGCCGAAAGAGAGGAAGTCGTGTTCCAACTCCTAAGCAGCGAAGAGGTGGCGCGCGGTCTGCCCGGTATCTCCACCGAGTCGCCGGTCGGGAAGGCGCTGCTGGGGCGGCGCGTCGGCGATGTGGTCGAGGTGGATGTTCCCGACGGCAAGGCCAAATACGCCATCCGCAAAATCGAACGGCGCATCGGCTGACAATGTATCCTGGTTGAAGGAAAAAGGACGGATCACACACTGATCCATCCTTTCTTTACTCGTTACTCATACCTCATCACTCATTACTGTTTTCTACTCCCCCAACGACGACCACACCTCCAACTTGCCCTCGACGCGCCGGATCACCTCATCGGTGAACTCGGTGGTGTGCGCCGAGCCGCCCAGATCGGTCGTGCGGACGCCGCCCTGCACCGCTTCTAAGGTTGCTTCGTAGATGGCGCGGCTGGCGTGTGTCGCTTCCTCGGTGCGGACGTAACGCAGCACCGCCGCCCCGGCCAGGATCATCGCCATCGGGTTGGCGACATTTTTGCCCTGTAAGCTGGGGGCAGTGCCATGCGGCGCTTCGGTCAGCGCGACCTTGACCTCGAAATGGTCGTCGAAGCCGAAGATGACCGACTCCGCCCCGGCAATCGTCCCGAACATCTTGATGACCAGATCGCTCAGGTTGTCGCCGTCACGGTTCAGCGCCGGGATCACCAGGGCGTCGCCGTTGGTTTCCAGCAGCAGCGCATAGGTCGCGTCGATGAGCTGCGGGTTGTAGCTGACATCCGGGTGGCGCTTAGCGGCGGCTTCGAGTTCTTCCTGGAACATGCCCTCGTAAACCGGGCTGACGGTATACTTTGGCCCGCCGAACACAGTAGCGTTGTTGCGTTTGGCGTAGCGGAAGGTAAACTCGGCCACTGCGCGGCAGGTGCGGCGTGACAGACGCCGGGTGCTGAAGGCCACTTCGTCCAGGCCGTCGCCCTCGCGCCAGGCTTTTTCGCTGTACTCGCCGTCCACCGCCATGCGTACCACCGCGATCGGCGCATGGACGCCGCCTAAAGGACGGATGGACGGGATACGGCGTCCCGTGCGCAAAATCACCTGCCCGTCTACCCATTCGCGCAGGAGGGCGTTTGGGCTGCCCACATCGCCTTTTTCCGGCGGGGTGATCGTCGCGGCCTTGATGCCCAGCCCGGTCTGCTTGATGCGCTCGGCGGCCTGGCGGACAACTTCGTTGTGGGTCGCGCGCCGGTTTTCCAAGGATAGGTCGAAGGTTTCGAATTGCACCTCGGCGCGGGTGACGCTGGGGTTGATGACGCGCAGGGCTTCATCCAGCAGTTCTTGCCCGGTCTGGTCGCCTTTGAGGACGACAATCGTTCGTTGGGTCATGTCGTGGTTTGCCTTAAGAGAAACTAAAGGGCGGAACACAGCCTGCCGCCGGAAATGCTGCCAATTATACCTTACGCTGCTTCCGAATCTCATTTTTTGCTGACAACTAATGACTGACAACTGCATCCCGTAGGCCAATCGTACTAATTTCCGGGCTGAGTTTTCCGGGCTTTTGCGGTATCATGGCGAAACGTTAAAATGGGGTGATCCATGTAGGGGCTTGTCGCCGACAAGCCGTTACCGAGTGTGGGTTTAGTAAAGGGAGTACAACGGCATGAGAAAATTACTCATTCCGGCGATTTTGCTGGCGACGCTGGTCGCCCTGGGCAGTGGTGCGGCGCTGGCCGAGTCCAGCGTGCAAATATTTTTCGTCACCTGCGACACGCGGGCCGTGATGAACGTGTCCGGCAATATGGACGCGGGTTCGGACGTGTTTTATCAGATTTTCTCTGGCGCGGGCGCGACCGGCACACCGCTGACCAATCTGCGCCAACTTCAAGTCGATGGCGCATATGCCGTGAGTGAAGTGGTCAATTTCAACAGCGGCTCGACGGTGGCCGCTGGTGGCACGGCCAGCGCGAAGGTGTATATCGCCCGCGAGAGCGGTGTGACCGCCAGCAGCACGCCCTTTACGGTGGATGACATCCAGGACGGCTGCAATAACCCACAAAATTCGGTTGTGACCGGCACCGACGCGGGCGCGGGCGGCACGACCAGCACGACGACAACGGTCGGCGGCTCAAACATCCTATCGCCGTTTGGCGGCGTGATTAACCCCAGCGTGAGCGTGACGCCGCAGCCGCTAGTGGTGATCGGCGCGCGCATCAATGTCAACTCGAATCGTTCGGCCACGCCCGGCGTAATCTTCGCTGAATGTGACCAGAACCTCCCCGGCGCTGCGCCTGGCCTGCTGTTCGACAACGACAATATCCTGATCTTCTGGTCGTGGTTCGCCAAGACGCAGCAGCAGGTCGAGGATCATCTCGCTCAGGCGCAGTACGATGTGAGTCTGAACACCGCGCCGTTGATCGAGGTGGGCATTACCCCGATCACACGGCCTAACAACCGTAATTACTGGGTGTTTTACACGGCCAACATCGGTCGGCTGCGTCAGGGGCAGTATGGCGTGGCGCTGCGGCTGACCTGGAAACAGGCCATCAGCGATGGCTTCGATGACTTCGGCCCTGGCACGGAGACCGAGGAATTGTTTAGCACCTGCACCTTCCAGATCGAGCGCAACCCGCAGAACGAGAACGTGACCAATTTCAACCTGATGTATACGCTGCGCTAGCAGCCTTTGGTCGCCATAATTGAGTTGGGTTACTGTGTAGGGGCGTGATCGTTCACGCCCTTACCTCATGGGCGTTGAGATCAGGTTATGACGCACCCCTTGACCGAGCAAGCGGAATCATTATTCGGTATCGCGCTGTCGGCGGAACAGATCGAGCAGTTCGAGGTGTATGCCCGTGAACTGGCGGTCTGGAACGAGAAGATCAACTTGACCGCCATCACCGAACTGGAGGCGGTGCGCGTCCGTCACTTCCTCGACTCGCTGTCCCTCGTCAAAGCCGTGACGCCTTATTCCGGGATGCGCCTGATTGACGTAGGGACGGGCGCCGGCTTTCCCGGCCTGCCGCTCAAAATTGCGTTTCCGTCGATCCAGGTCACGCTGCTGGAAGCCACCGGCAAGAAGATCACTTTCCTCGACCATCTCATCAACACATTAGGTCTGGCGGGGGCCAAGACACTGCACGCCCGCGCCGAGGAAGCCGG
>Ga0187894_10005043_pt1 | contig 13781 bp, 13 predicted proteins | sample GBC1701081metaG_FD_136650 | JGI IMG/M metagenome (GOLD analysis project Ga0187894, IMG submission 136650) | White microbial mat communities from a lava cave in the Kipuka Kanohina Cave System on the Island of Hawaii, USA - GBC170108-1 metaG ...
ACCTCCCGACTCTGATCAGGAGTTTTTTCGAACGTGTCCAGCCCTAATCGATGATAGCTGTATACCGACCTCCTTACATCCGCCAGTTGTGGGTTTATCAAATTTTCTACCAACCAATATCGGTTACGGTTGCTGCCAAGAGCCTGCCAACCCGGCCGGTTAGAGGACTGCGCATTGTTCACGACTGTAAGTGCTTTTTGAAAATAAGGTGTGCCACCTAACTCACTAAATGAATCGTAATCCATGCCGATAACCAGGTAGGCATAGAAGGCCAGCATAGAAGTAAGGTTATTGATGTAGTTATTGTCATTATATTCCAATGGCTGCGATTCAATGTATTCAAACTCCCAATCACGATCGGCAAAATTTAAGAGCAAGCTGGTGTAACTGGAATTATAAATTGGCCTAGCGGATTGTACCTGAACGGAGGCACTAAAAATACCGATGGAAGGCATCTCATTGATGTTGATTAACAGGCTACAATTAATTTTTTCGTGCGTTTGAAAAGCATCATTAGTCCATTTGCGGGTGTTCAAAAATTGCTGGAGAGCATTTTTCATGTCACGAAACACATTCCTGTCTGTAGTTTGTATTTTCGGTCCAACATTAATCGTAACCACGCTGTTGAGTTCCTGCGCAACGCTGCCCACAGAGAGGAGTACCAGTACGATTAAGATAACCCTACGCATGCACTTTTTCAATAATGACTGAAACAATGTCGTTAGCAACTTCTTTTTTGTTTTTCAATTCGAAGGATCGGATGTTTTGCTGACGGTCGATGATTGAAATTTTATTGGTGTCATGCCCAAACCCCGCGCCAGAATCGTTCAGGGAGTTAAGTACAATGAGATCGAAATTTTTTGTTTCAAGTTTCTTAACCGCGTTCGCTTGCTCGTGTTCAGTCTCAAGTGCGAACCCCACAACCACCTGGCCGTTGTGTTTTAATTTTCCGAGTGAAGCGGCAATATCATGCGTCTTCGTCAGCTCCAATAGTAATGTATCGTCTTTCTTTTTGATTTTTTGATCAGCTGTTACAGTCGGTTTATAATCCGCCACAGCAGCTGCCAGCACGGCAATATCTGTTGTTGGAAACAATTCAACACACGCGCTATGCATGTCCTCTGCCGATACCACCCTGGTAATACGTACACCCGGGTGTGAAGTATGTTGTGCGGTAGGGCCGGTAATAAGATTGACATCAGCCCCGCAATTGGCGAGGGACTCTGCAATGGCAAACCCCATTTTACCGCTGGAGTGATTTCCAATAAACCGCACCGGGTCTATTGCTTCATGGGTGGGGCCGGCTGTTACCAGTACGGTTTTGCCTTTTAATTTTTGATTGTTTTTAAAGAATGACTCAAGATGTGCAACAATTTCTTCCGGCTCGGCCATTCTTCCGGTACCGATTAACCCACTGGCGAGTTCACCATAACCCGGATCAATAAAGTGATTTCCAAAAGAGGTTATTTTCTTCGCGTTCGATTGCGTAGAACCATGCGCAAGCATATCTAAATCCATAGCTGGCGCCAGAAACACGGGGCATCGGGCAGAGAGATACACGGCCGATAATAAATTGTCGCAAACACCATTCGCCATTTTAGCGAGACTGTTCGCACTGGCAGGAGCAATTAACAATGCGTCTGCCCAAAGGCCTAATTCAACGTGGTTGTTCCACTGGCCCGTTTCATCTTTTAGGAATTCGGTCAGAACAGGATTCTTAGAAAGTGTGGAAAGCGTGAGGGGAGTAATGAATTCTTTCGCAGCAGAAGTCATCACCACCTTTACTTCAGCGCCTGCTTTTACTAATAAGCGGGTAAGCACTGCTGCCTTGTAGGCGGCAATACTTCCCGTTACTCCCAGCAGTATTTTTTTGCCCTGAAACATGGTTACTGGTAATCGGTAAAGGGTAATCGGTATTCGGTTAGTTTGTACCGATCACCGATTACTGATTACCATTTTTTACAGGCTCTCCGGTGCCTGGGTCTCTTCTCTTCTTCTGAAATTAAGCTTCCCTTCTAAAAACTCTTCGGTAGCAGTGGAAGTAGGCTTCGGCATGCGCTCGTAGAATTTTGAAATTTCGATTTGCTCACGATTCTCAAATACTTCTTCCAGGTTATCTACCGTGGTAGCGAACTCAGCTAATTTGTTGTTGAGTTCCTCTTTAATGTTAGATGAAATTTGTTTGGCGCGTTTGGAAATGACCACTACCGATTCGTACAGGTTACCGGTATGAGCTGCCACTTTATCAATGTCGCGTGGGATAATAGATGATTGAATAGCCATAGTATTTATGAATTTGTAGTCTTTAACGTTTTTAATTTTGCCGTACTGTCGATGTATAATTTTTCGGCCTCCTTTATGAATTTACTTTCGGGGTACCGGTCTATAAAGTTTTTATAATTCTCCACAACCTCTTTATACCGTTCAGGTTGTTTGGCATAAATGCTTTGCTCAGCGAGTTCAAACTGTGAAAGTAAGATAAGGTAGTTGGCTTCTTCCAGGTACTTGGAATCGGGAAAGTTAATTTTAAAGCTATTCATAGCCACAATGGCTGCCTTGTAGCTTCTCATTTTTACATATTGCCTGGCATTATCAAACCCTTTTTTCTCAAGCCTTACCTGCGTGGTAAAGATGACGTCCACGGCCTGATCTTTAAACTTGCTGTTCGGAAAGCGATTCAAAAATTCCTGCATGGAAGTCATGGCTTCAATACTGCCTGACTGATCCAGGCTTGGCCCGGGTGATGATTTGTACAATGAATACGCGTACATGAAGCGTGCTTCTTCCGACAAAACTCCCCGTCCATAGGTTTCATAAAATGACTTAAACTGCTCAGAAGCCAACAAGTAAAGCCGCTCGTTATATTGGCAATACGCCAGGTAAAACTGAACCTTTTCTGCCTCTGGTAGCCCACGGATAATGGGTAAAATCTGGTCAAATAAAATAGAAGCCCTGTAATAGTCCTTCTTTTCATAGTACACCAGGCTGGCCTCATATTTCACTCTCCAATCGGGGTTTTTCTCAATTCTCCTGAATTTACTACAGGAAACCCCGGCTATCAGAACTAAAACATAGACTATAAGTAACGATACTCTCTGCATAAGCCCGCAAATATAACATAACGCACCTGAAGAGTAAAACGGATTATTTTGCCGGTTATGGCCAGACGGACTTTATTTTTTAACAATTAGTTTACGGGTCATCACCCCCTCATTTTCAACGTACAGGGTATAGAAGTAAATGCCCGAGCTAAATTGATCTGTCAGAATCTTGACCTTAGACTCAGTAAACGACAATTCATACTCTGAAAGAGCATTGCCCAGTATATTATGGATCACAATTTTGGTTTTAGCCTGATCGTCATGAAGCTGGTAATCAATGTTGGCATGGTCGGTTACCGGATTGGGGTATACATCGTGTATGGTGATGAACCGGGAACTATAGATATTACTTTTCTCTGGTTTACCTTCTACGATAAAGTTAAGCCCAATCTGGCTGGATTCGGACAAATCTGACTTGTTGTAAACTATATATTTAACCTCGCTGTATCCTTCTACGAGTCCAGCCTCCAGTGCAATAGCAAAGTTTTGAAGGGTTTGTCCAGGCTCTATTTTAAGTATATAATCCTCGGTACGCTGGTCAAGGCAGTTATTATCCACACAGAAGTAATTCTTTTGGGTACCCCCGATTTGAGTTTCGACTTTTCGGAGGATCAGGGTGATGGACTTTTCAGTATTATTTTTGAAGCGGAGCGGAGCCTTGATAAGATCCCCGATAGTTCCTTTATACGATTCCTGTAAACCGGAAACTTCGAAGCTTTGAGCACCCAAAACCCCGCTTACCAAAATACACCCTATCAACAGTACCAACTTCTTCATACTCAACTATGAAGTTTTCACAAAATTTAATTGATTTTGAGAGCATCTCATAGCGAAATGCAAAGAATTTAAGAGAGTTTAACAATAACTTAAAGTCCGGGTCGTTTGCGGGTGGGGGCTTCAGTCGCAACAGGGGCCTTCACCACATCTTTCCTGACAGGGCGAAGTGGTTCTTTCCAGGTAAAACCTTCCAACTCTCTTTCTTCTTTATCTAACTCGTGTGGCGGTATAAAATTAGCCTCAGGCTTTACATAGAAGCTCAGGTTATTAACCTTGCCCTCCTGAAACCGGATTACCATGTTACTGCAAATGATTTTGTTCATACCGGTAAGGGTACTGGTTTTTTCATCGGTGGCGAAGTACAGGCTCTCTCCGTTGCCATCTACATTCACCCGTTTCAGCTTTCCGTTGCTAAACTCGGCAATCATTTCTCTGCCTTTGATCTGATTGAAATTTTCCAGGGTGTCTGTGGAAATTACGAACGCATTCGTAATCATAAATATTTTGCTGATGGTATTTTTCTCGATCAGGATGCTGATGGAGTCGGCTGTCATTTGATTCCCATCGCTCCATAAAACAGGGTCTTTATAAAAGTAAATAGTAGAATCAGCTGAACGATATTCAAGCGAATCGGCTATACCCTGCAGATCGTTCTTGAAAATTTTTACGTTGTGATATGCGAGTAACCTTTTTTTGGCTGGGTCAATATTGTCAATAGAGACAAGCGTATCGGCAGTCATAAAAAGTGTATCACCCTCGTCAGTTACTTTAGCCACATATGCGTGATCATAAATTTTAGCAATGCTTTTGCCTCGATAGTAATCTGCGGCTTGCCCATGAATGGCCAGATTCTCATCCTTATACTTCATCACTACATCACCACGTACTTTATAGATCTTCCGAAAGTCATCAATGTCGTATGAGTTGCCCTTTAGGTCGAAGCTTTGCGATTGTGCAAGTCCTTCTTTTAAATCAGATGTGCGGGTAATGGTATTGTATTGCCCCGATTTATAAACGAATGAGCTGCTGTCTTTATTTACCACAGTGGTTTCAGATACAAAGAATATGGTTTTGGTTTTTGAGTTGTACTGCAAACTGTCAGCAGTCATGGAGTACTCCGGATTGGTCACTTTTACATTTCTTTTAAAAGAAGCAAGATTCGAGTTCACCTGATAGTAGCCTTTTCTGCTCGTCAACACATTAATACTGTCCACGAGCTTACCGCCATTAAAGTAGGTTGCTTCATTTGCCACGCGGTCGTAGTCAAGAAAATCGGTATAGAGTGTGGCAGTCGCAAGCTTTGTGAATACTACGTTATTTCTAAGCTTAGCCGTCTTTTTATTTCCATCGTATTCCAACCGGGAGGCGGTGATGGTAACAGAGTCGCCTTCCACAATGCGTACGCGACCGAAGGCTTCCACCACGTTTTTGGAGCGATAGAACCAAGCCGAATCACAATAAATTGTGGTCGTATTTTGAACGAAAACCACGTTATCGATCACACGCTCGATGCGTTCCCCATTTCTTATTCCTCCGATTAATTTACCTGCACCTTTCTGTAATTGGACTTTTTTTTGGGCAAGCACGGGCGCAAAAGCAATCATTATTAAGAATAGAATAAGGGCAGTAAAGCGCATCATGATGTCAAAATTAACCAAAAACTTACTGTGTACTACGAAACTTCATAAAGTGCAGTAGTATCTTTGACTGTGCTGAAGCAATTTCTGAACCATATTCACCAAAATGAGTTGTGCAAACCTGATCAAAGAATCATGCTTGCTGTTAGTGGTGGGCTGGATTCAATGGTAATGCTTCATCTTTTTAAAGAGGCAGGATTCTCAGTTGGCGTTGCACATTGCAATTTTCAGTTACGAGGTGAAGACGCTATGAAGGATGAAGCGTTTATACAAAACTCCTGCTCACATGAAAACATACCTTTTTTTTGTAAGCGAGTTGAAACTAATAGCTATGCAACGGAGCACAGCCTTTCAGTTCAAATGGCTGCGCGCGATCTTCGGTATGCATGGTTCAATGAAATTATTGAAAAAGAGGGCTATGATCTTCTTGCCACGGCCCATCACCTAAACGACTCCCTGGAGACTATGCTTTTAAATCTTACCAAAGGCACAAGTTTGCAAGGCATGTCGGGTATTCCGATTAAAAATGGAAAGGTAATTCGCCCGATGCTTTTTGCCAGCCATACTATGATTAAAGCCTACGCTGACTTGCATCATTTGAAGTGGCGTGAAGACTTAAGTAATGCTACCGATGATTACCAACGCAATTTTATACGGCATCAGGTTGTGCCTAAGTTGAGGGAACTGAATCCCTCACTAGAAGACACGCTTCAAAAGAGTTTGATTAAAATTTCGGGTGCACTCGAACTATTAAACCTTGGAAGAACGGAGTTTGAAAGCCAATTCAAAAAATCGGGAACAGGATTGCATGTACCCAAACAGGCTATCGGGCAATTTAAAAACCCGGGAGCTGTATTATGGGAAACGATCCATCACTATGGATTTAATCTTGAACAATGCCAGTCGGTAATACACTCTTTGCATGGTCAGACAGGAAAAAAATTTATATCAACCCATTACCAGCTAACCATTGATCGTGATGAAATTGTAATTAGTGAACGTATTGAAAATTGGGAGCCTGTTATAATTGAAAGAGGAGAAAATCACGCGTCACTCGGGCCATTTTCTTTGAATGTAGCAGGTGTTGAAAATGCAGAATCACAAATTAGTCGGGATAAGAACGAAGCAATCTTAGATGAAAGTAAACTGAAATTTCCCCTTACCTGGAGAAAATGGAAAGCGGGTGACCAGTTCTATCCGATGGGCTTTGATCATCGGAAAAAGCTGAGTGATTTTTTGATTGATAATAAGATATCAAGGCCGGCAAAAGAGTTTGTCACGGTTTTAGAATCAGAAGGGGAAATTGCCTGGGTAGTGGGCTACCGGATTGATAATCGGTTTAAAATTACTGCACAAACCCGTTCGGCACTGTCTTTTTCCGTAACGTCATATTTTGTTTAATATCCTTTTTGTTTGATGTACGGATGTATAACTTGGCGCCTTTATTTCCAACGAATTCAACCTTAAACCTTAACGCTATACCTCTATGAAAATTACTGTAGTTGGTGCCGGAAATGTGGGTGCTACCTGTGCCGATGTACTCGCATACCGCGAGGTGGCTAATGAAATTGTGTTGATCGATATCAAAGAAGGGCTGTCGGAAGGCAAGGCTCTTGATATTTGGCAAAAAGCTCCAATCGATTTGTATGATTCAAGAACCACCGGTTCAACGAATGATTATTCTAAAACAGCAGGGTCGGATGTGGTAGTCATTACTTCAGGCTTGCCCCGCAAACCGGGCATGAGCCGTGATGATTTAATTAATACCAACGCGGGCATTGTAAAATCGGTAACTGAAAATATAGTGAAGCATTCTCCGAATGCAATCATCATTGTAGTATCAAATCCGCTTGATGTAATGACCTACCAGGCGCACATCACATCGAAGTTACCACGCATGCGCATCATGGGTATGGCTGGTATTTTGGATACTGCTCGTTACCGTGCGTTCCTGGCCGAGGCCTTGAACATTTCACCAAAGGATATTCAGGCTATGTTGTTAGGCGGCCATGGTGATACCATGGTGCCACTTCCGCGTTACACAACCGTAGCTGGAATTCCGGTAACAGAACTTATTGATAAAGATAAGCTCCACGCTATTTTGGAAAGAACGAAGGTAGGAGGAGGAGAACTTGTTAAGTTAATGGGAACTTCCGCGTGGTATGCGCCCGGTTCTGCAGCTGCGCAAATGGTGGAGGCGATTGTGAAAGATCAGCGCAGAGTGTTTCCGGTATGTATGAAATTAGACGGTGAGTATGGCATTAAAGATTGTTACCTCGGTGTGCCGGTTGTGTTAGGAAAGAATGGAATTGAGAAAGTGATCGAGTTAGACTTAAACAATGAAGAGAAAGCGTTACTTGAAGCGAGTAGAAAGGCCGTGCGTGAAGTGATGGATGTATTGGATAAGCTTTAAGTAATCTCAATTGAAAATTGAGAATTAAAAATGCCTGGTATCGTCAGGTATTTTTTAATTTTAAAGAAGCCCTTGGAGTATAGAAAGATTTAAATCGTTAAAATCCCGAATAACAAGATTGGTTTCTATGAGTTCTTCGGGTGTATGGGTTGTAGTGATTCCAATGACTTTCGATCCGGATCTTCTTCCAGCTGTAATCCCCGAAAGTGAGTCTTCAATTACAATACAGTTCTCATTTGGAAACCCTAATGCCTTAGCCGTTTTTAGATAGATCTCCGGATTAGGCTTTCCATGCGTTACCACGCGTTCATCGAGAATAACATCGAAATATTTTCTGAGCCCGGTGTTGCTTAATACAAAATCAACATTTTCAGGCGGAGCAGAAGTGGCGATGGCTCGCGGGATAGAATGAGTAACCATTAAATCCAGAAACTTCACTAAGCCATCAACGGGTTTGATGTGGGGTTCATATATCTTTCTGAACAACTCTTCTTTTTCGCTGGCATAGAAATGGACTTGCTCTTCAGTGAGTTCGCCAAACACGTTGGTGAGCCAATCGCGATTGGTGCGTCCGTATATTTTGTGTTGAAACGTTAATTCATTTAACTGTATTCCATGATCAGCACAAAATTGTTGAATTGCTATTTTATGGTGAGGATTGGTATGTACAATCACACCATCCATATCAAAAATTACGGCAAAGTCAGTCATTATTTATTTGATTCATGTTACGAAAAATAAGAACGTCATTTCGAGCACAGCGAGAAATCCCCAACGTTGCTCTCTAAATGGGGATTTCTCAGTCGTGCCTCCTTCGAAATGACGGTTCTATTTTTTTATGTTGCGTAATCAGTTATTTAATTCCTTTATAGATTATTTCTCCCTTGGCTAGGCCGAATTTTTTGCGCGCTTCATCAGACAAGTTATTTACAAAGCCTTCTTCTATAACCTTTAGACCACTAAGCGCAATTCGTTGAGGATAATCCTTTCCGTATTTCCGTACATGATCATCCTGGCCAAATATTTTTTCACGTTCACGTTTGTCGGTGATGGAGGCATCTTCGAACGTAACATCAGGTATAGGATTAAAAAAAGGTATCTGAAGAATGGCAAAACCTCCTGGCTTTAGCACCCGATGAATTTCCTTCATTGCCTGGATGTCATCCTGCACATGCTCCAGTACATGATTACAGAGCACGACATCAAAGTGATTCTCATCAAACGGAATTTGGTGAATGTCCATCTTCACTTTTGCCAAGGGCGACTCAATGTCTGCCGTGATATAGTTGGCTCCATGAAGTTTTTCAAATCTGTTTATGTAGCACGCTTCAGGTGCAATGTGCAGCACATCTTTTTTTCCGTTGAAAAAATTGGTTGCTTCTTTCAGGTACATCCAGATTAACCTGTGCCGTTCCAACGAAAGACAATTCGGGCAAAGTGCATTTTCTCTTGGATTGATTCGTCCGTAAGGAAGGAACTTCCGATAGGTGCAATTACAAATCGGGCAGGTGACATTTGTGCCCCGGTAAAAGAGACCCACCACCTTTAATCCAACTCCGCTTACGCGTTGTAAGTATTTTCTGGGAACATACCGCACAAGGAAAGAGATCAGCTTTTTCATCGAAGCGGCAAATATAATAGGTTACCAGTTACCAGTTACCAGCAACCGGTAACGGGGAACTTAGGATGGATAAATCTATTTCAGAACTCTAAAACTATTTGCCCCAGTTTCCCATCTTTATACGTAGAACGGCAAAGAAACTATAGAGTCTATTAAATCAGCCAAACCGTGACAGAAACGCTACTGGACATCGCTATGATGCATTCCGACACCCTGATTACCCGGGCAAAACAAGGGGACAAGAATGCGCAAGGCAAGCTCGTGCAGTTGTGGTACAAGCGGATTTACAACTTCAGCTATAAGTTTTTCCTCGACCACGACCTGGCCATGGAAGCTGCACAAAAGACTTTCATTTCGATGTGCCGTAACGTTGACGGTTTGCAGGATATTGCCCGGTTTAAAAGCTGGCTGTATAAGATTGCGGTGAATTACTGCAGAGAGGAAGCTCGTAAAACAAAGAATAGCCGATGGGTAGCGTTCGATAGCGTAGTAAATGGAGAAGCGGAAGAATCTCCGCGATGGGAGGGATCTTCAGTACGGAATGATAACCCGGAAAAGCAATTTCAGCAGATAGAGCTATCCGATATTTTACAGCGATCACTGATGGAGCTAAGTGCTGAACAGCGGGAAGTGGTGATTATGAAAGAGTTTGAGGGATTGAAGTTTAGAGAGATTGCGGAAGTGCTGAACGTGTCGGAGAACACGGTGAAGTCAAGAATGTATTACGGTCTTGACGGATTAAAGAAAATTTTAGAAAAGAAAAATATTACCAAGGAAACAATAAGTTATGAGCTATAAACCTGATGAATCCGTTTTGATGGCCTATCTGTATGGTGAGCTAACCGGTGATGAGAAAGTATTGGTGGAAAAATATTTTCAGGAAAATCCGATGACCGTGAAAGAGCTGGAGTCGCTTCAACACTTGCGTAAGATGCTATCGACAGTAAGCGATAAGGAAGTGATTGCTCCACCGATTGTGGTTGATGATGCGAAGCAACGTTTCTTCTGGAATGCACCCTACTTTAAAACTATTTCTGCCATTGCGGCATCTTTGCTGTTGTTGATGATTGCAGGAAAAATAATGGATATTCAGGTGAACTATGCAGGCAATGAGATAAGTATGAGTTTTGGAAAACCAACGGTTGATAAAATTATTGAACAGCCACTTCAACAAAGTTTAACTGCAGCGCAGGTACAAAGCATGATTAACGCTTCGATGCAACAAAACAATCAGCTTGTTCAGTCGAGTTTAAATGAATCGCGGAAGAAACTGGATGCTTCGATTAGTAAAAATTTGGCCATGAATTCTTCTAAGATTAATAACCTGGTGCAACAGGCATCGCGCGCTTCCCAGGATGAGATCAGGCAGTTTGTGGCAGGACTTCAGAATCAGAACCAGCAAGTAGTGAAGGATTATTTCCAGCTCACAACCTCTGATCAGCAAAAATACATAGAGAGTCTATTGGTTGATTTTTCAAAGTATCTGCAGCAACAGCGCAACAACGATCTCGAGACGCTGCAAACAAGGCTCACGGGTCTGGAACAAAATACAACTGTGTTTAAACAGGAAACAGAACAAATTCTGGCCAGTATTATTTCAAATGGTAGTTCAGGTAATACAAATAGAAATTATTAATAAAATAGAATATGAAACGAGTGATTAATTTTTTGGTAAGCGGGGCGATTGTACTCGGTACACAGGTAGCAACCGCTCAACAAACAGATGAGACGCGCATGAACCGTGATGTTGAAATAGCGGAAAACGTATTGAGCACCTTGATCAAGCAAGAATTTAGTAAACGTGATTTTTTTCCGGTAGAAGTACGTGGAAGCTATCGGGCAGGATATGGGGTAACGTTCACCGTTCCAACCGACATGCTCATGCCTATGATGTGGGGAGGTAACAATGATGTAATGGTCTTAGATGGAACCCCTGGTGTGTACTCATACTCTTTTTCAACAGCGCCTGAACCTGAAGAGTTGGCAATTCTTGAGAGGGATGTAGCCGAAATGGAAAAGGCTAAAGCTGAAAAGGAAATGGTTAAAGCTGAAAAGGAAATGGTTAAAGCTGAAAAGGAAATGGTTAAAGCTGAAAAGGAGATGAAGTCAGCAATGAAAGAGGCAGAAAAGGCTGAGAAGGCGGAAAAAATAACGAGAACAGAAAGTGAATATAAGAGAGCTACAGGAGTACGAGCTACCCGCTCTGTTCGTGGTGTGAATCGTGACAGCCTATTGGCAGTGAACAATGCCAAAATTATTCAGGCGGCAAAGAATTTCCTGGCCGATTATGGCGATATGCTTAGTCTGCTTAAAGCAGATGAAAGAATTATCATTACCAACCAGGGTGATAACCAGCGTTGGTTCTATGGCCAGAATGCAAAGCGATCAATTTTATTGATCGAAGCATCGAAAGGTGATGTAACGAAACTTAGACAAGGTAAAATCAGTCGTGATCAGTTTCTTTCTAACGTTAAGGTTACCAATACCGAGAGTTCAGGCAAGACGGAACCAGATTTGGAATTGCTTACCAGCATTTTTAATCGTTTGTACCGCAGCGATCTTTCCAGTAACTTTTTTATAGAAGGAAATTCATATTATGAAAGACTTACCGACTACGGTGCGATTGTGTACATGCAGGTGTACTCCAGCAATCAAACCAATAAAGGTTTATTCAATATGCCAACGGTCAATTTACGTGAAGTAGATCAGGCTGCGCGTGATAAAAAAGTGAAGGAACTTTACCCTGGTTTTGAAAGTGAATTGAAAGAGAATATCCTTGAATATGGCCGCACATTAAAAAGTCTGAAGGACAATGAACAACTGGTGTTTAACGTTACGTTAACAAAGTGTAAAGGGTGTGGCATTCCTTCGGATATTGAAGTGTCTGTTCAAAACTTGGTGTTGAAAGACTACAGTTCAGGTAAATTAGAGAAGAATAGTGCGTTGGGTAAAATGACTGTAAAAAGAGGTGCGGGTCAGTAACCTTGTATGACTTTTCAAGAAACCAGTTGTTGTATGCCCCTGAAGGAAGTATTGACTTCCTTCATTTGTCGCCCCCGAGAGCAGAAGTTAGTTATCGAAAACAGGATTTGGTTGCGAGTAACCCAAAGGCGGTTGCTACTTAAGGTGACTTCTGTTGGTGACAACCTGGGCGATCACCATAATACACGGTAACAACAATTCCGGAATCAAATAGCCAAGCCAAACAGAAGAAGGCTCGGGTATGCCAACTTGCGCCATAGACAACAATCTTCCAACACCACCCAAAAACACAGTTAATGCAAGTAAGAACACAAGTGCATTGTGTTTACGAATTGTGATACCTGCCCATAATCCAATAACACCCGCAGAAAAATACACGCCTGCCATGAAGCGGTGGATGTTGTCGAGGCGGGGTGTAGTTTCAGGTTCGCCCAAATACATTTGTAATGCGCCACCCGATATAGCTATAAGGGCTACAATAAATAAACAGATCTGAACAATTCGTTGGCTTAGAGGGAGAGGAGTTGGAGTGTGCATAATTTTTTTTAAAGAATTGACTATAATAAAATTAAGCGCTATTCATAATTATACTCCCGTATAATTAAACGGGCTAATCGCTTTTAATTTTGCTTTCACATTATCATTTATCTTCAACCCATCGATAAAAGTCGCAATACTTTGTTGGGTAACCTTTTCATTTTTGCGGGTGAGTTCTTTCAGCGCCTCATACGGATTTGGGTATCCTTCTTTTCGCAAAATGGTTTGAATGGCTTCAGCTACTACTGCCCAATTGTCTTCCAGGTCCTGATCAATAGCGGCTTTGTTTAATTCGAGTTTAGCAATTCCTTTTTCAAGCGATTTAAAAGCAAGATAAGTGTGTGCCAACGGAACTCCGATGTTTCGTAATACGGTTGAATCTGTGAGGTCGCGTTGCAGGCGGGAGATAGGCAACTTCGTAGCCAGGTGTTCAAAAATCGCATTGGCGAAACCCAGGTTGCCTTCTGCATTTTCAAAGTCGATGGGATTTACTTTGTGAGGCATTGCCGATGACCCTATTTCACCGGCTTTTATTTTTTGCTTGAAATAATTCAGGGAAACATACTGCCAGACATCGCGGCTGAAGTCGATGAGAATGTTGTTGATTCTTTTCAAATTATCAAACAACGCAGCCATGTTATCGTAATGCTCAATTTGGGTGGTGGGCTCGCTGCGCACCAATCCAAGCTGATTGCTTACAAACGTGTTTCCAA
>Ga0187894_10005044_pt1 | contig 13781 bp, 5 predicted proteins | sample GBC1701081metaG_FD_136650 | JGI IMG/M metagenome (GOLD analysis project Ga0187894, IMG submission 136650) | White microbial mat communities from a lava cave in the Kipuka Kanohina Cave System on the Island of Hawaii, USA - GBC170108-1 metaG ...
CATTGGGTTTGGCCGGCCCGCCGCGGGCCGGCCAAACCCAATGAAATCAACAGCCAAATCAAAAATGGACAAAGTGGAGTCCGTCTGTTCCGTTATTTCCGTCTTTTCCGTACTCTCTCTTCTCGCTTCAGGAAAAAGCTCGTCTAGTGACTGTTCTTCAGTCGCTCCGGGCGGTCAACGCCTCCTCTTCGGCCGCCAGCGCGGATTCCCACGATGAATAAAGCCCCGCGAGCTTGTCATCGAGAGTCTGGTACTTTTCGCTCAATTCGAACAGGCGTTCTTTGTCCCGCGCGACCTCTTCCGTCGAAAGCAGAGAGGACAACTCGGCCAGTTCGGATTCGACCGTATGAATTTCGGCTTCGATCTCGGTCGCCGCCGGCTGTTTCCGCTTCGGCTTCCTGTCCGCGTTCGGTTTCGCGGTCGCGGCGACGCGACGCGCGCGTTCCGTCCTTTGCAATTCAGCGTCTCTGGCCTGTTTTTCGGCGAGCGCGCGATGATGCGCCTCGTAAAATTCGCTGTAACCCCCGTCGAAACACTCGACGCCTTTCTCGCTGAAGAAGAGAATCTGGGTCGCGACTCGATCCAGGAAGTAGCGGTCGTGCGAGACGGTGATGATCGTGCCGTCGAAATTGTTCAGAGCGTCTTCCAGCGCTTCGCACGACGCGATGTCCAGGTGGTTCGTAGGCTCGTCAAGCGCCAGCACGTTCACGCGCGAGTAGATCAATTTCGCCAGCGCCAGTCTTCCCTTCTCGCCGCCCGAAAGCGCCGAGACCGGTTTGAACACGTCATCGCCGGTGAATAGAAACCGCCCCAGAAACCCGCGCAACTCGCCGTCGGGGACGGCCGAGGAGGCGACGCCGCGCAACTCTTCGATCACAGTGTTGCGCTCATCAACGGTCAGCAGGCGCTGGTCGTAGTAACCGATGTTAACGCCCGCGCCCCAGCGCAATTCCCCGTCGAGCGGTTGCTGGGCGCCCAGGATCGTTCGCAACAGCGTGGTCTTGCCCGTGCCGTTGCCGCCGATGATTCCCAACCGTTCGCCGCGCTGCAGCAACAACGACAAATTGCTCGCCAGCGTTTTTGCCGGAAAGCCAATCGTCAATTTGTCCAGAACCAGAACCTGGTCGCCCGTGCGCGCCGCCGGCTTGAGCTTGAAGTTGGTCGTTTCCGGATTGCCGGCATTTTCCAGCCGCTCCATCCGCTCAAGAAAATTGCGGCGCGATTTGGCCTGCTTCGTCTTCTGGCCGGCGATGTTGCGGCGGATAAAATCTTCGGTGCGCGCGATCATCTCCTGCTGCTCACGGTAAGCGCGCTGCCGCTGCTCGCGGCGTTCATCCTTCTCGACGAGGTACGCGCTGTAATTGCCCCTGTAACTTTCGACCCGCCCGTTCTCTAAATCGAGAACGCGGTTGACTGTGTGATCGAGGAAGAAGCGGTCGTGAGAGATGATCAGGTAGGCCGATTTGTAGTTGGACAAAAATTCTTCCAGCCATTCGACGGCTTCGACGTCCAGGTGATTCGTAGGCTCGTCGAGCAACAGGATGTCGGGTTCAAGCAGCAACAGCCGCGCCAACCCCAGCCGGTTCTTTTCACCGCCAGACAGGTTTTCGGCGCGCCGGCCGAATTCGTCCTTAGTGAATCCCAGACCGAGCAGGACAGCCTCGGCGCGCGCGTGATAACTGAACCCGCCATCATGTTCGTAAGCCTGTTGCGCCTCGCTGTACTCATGCATCACGCGATCGAGTTCGGCGCCCGAATTTTCGGTCATCGCGTGTTCCAATTCGCGCATCTTCGTTTCGAGCGCGCTCAGCTTTTCGAAGACCTCGAGCGCGGAGTCAATAACCGTCTGCTCGCCACGAAAATCCACTTGCTGAGCAAGCGCGCCGTAACGAAACCCGCGCAATCGTTCGATCTCGCCATTGTCTGGAGTTTCGGCGCCCGTGATCAGACGCAAGATGGTCGTCTTGCCCGCGCCGTTGCGGCCAACCAGACCGACGTGTTCTCCGGGATTGATCTGAAAAGTGACGGCGCGCAGCACCTCCTGCGCGCCGTAGGCTTTGGTTATTTCTGTGAGGCGAAACAGCATTTTTTGCGATAGGGAGTGGGGAGTGGGGAATGGGGAGTGGGGAAAGAACGCGACTCACGGAGACTCGTTCTTCCCCCACTCCCCACTCCCCACTCCCCACTCCCCATTCCCCTATTGCTTCTTCGGCTCCGCAGTCGGGGACGGGCTTCCACTTGCGGTGGCAGCCGGCACGGGGCGCAACACGCCGAAGCTGTTCGGGTTTTCGAGCAGGCGCTGGGCCAGGAAGTTTTCGATCTTGGCCTCGTCGCGCGCGCGCGCCTGAATCGCCGCGTCAACGACCTGTTTGCGCTGAGCCAGGATCGTGTCCTGAATCTCTTTCCTCACGCTCGGATCGTCCTGGGCGCGGTCGCGCGTTTCGGTCTGTTTGCCGGTGACCTTGAAGATATGCCAGCGGCCGGCCGAATCCTTGGCCGGCTCAGTGATGTCGCCCGGCTCCATCGAGTAGAGCTTATCGCCCAGCGCGGCGGGCAGACCCATCAACTGCGGTAGATCGGCGAACTGCGACCTGGCGAGGAAGCCGAGGTCGCCCGATTGGTATGCGGTCTGGTGTTCTGAGAGCTGGCGCGCGATGGTGGCGAAATCCGCGCCGTTGTTGAGCCGTGTCTTGATGTCACGGATGCGCTGCTCGGCCTGGGCTTCTCCCTTCGCGTCGAATTTGGCGCCGTTGTCCGCGGGATCAATGACGATATCCGAAAGCGCCACGCCGGGTTGAATCGAAAACTGTTTCGGATTGACTTTGTAAATGTCGGCGATTTCGCGGTCCTGCACCTTGAGCTGGGATTGCGCATTTTCGTAAAGCTTCTGGATCGAGAGCTGCTTCTTAATAGACTCGCGGAACTTCTCTTCGGTCTGGTTGGTCTTCTTCAACTCTTCCGCGAACGCCTCTTCGGTAAGCCCGTTCTCGACTTTGTAACCCTGTATGAACTTCTTGATGTCGTCCTCGCTGAGAACGATGTTGTCCTTCTGTGCGCGCTGGTAAAGCGCTTCCTGCGTGATCAGGCTGTCCAGGGCCTGTATCCGATACCCGGCCTGCTGAACCTGAGAGAGCTGGGCTTCCTGCCCGCGGAATTGCTGTGTGATCACGCGGTCAACGTCTTTGACCAGAATCTTCGTGCCGTTGACGCTGGCGGCGACCTCATCGCTGCCGCCCGAACCGGCGGAGGTGTTCCCCTCGCCGCACGATGACGCCAGAAATGAGAATGAAAGAACGATTATTGGCAACAAAATTTTACGCACTGTGTCTTTGCTCCTTCGAGAATTGCTAGGACAGGTTGGTAATCTGTCCTACCAATTCCCATTTAACTTTGTGAATCTTTCGAGGCGCGTCACGCTAACGCGACGACGTCAATCTCGACCTTGACGTCGCGCGGCAAACGCGCGACCTGAACCGTGGCTCGCGCCGGTTTGGTCGCGCCGAAGCGCTTCGCATAAATCTCATTCATGGCCGCGAATTCGTTCATATCGGCCAGATAGACCGTCGTTTTGACTACGCGGTCGAGCGCCGACCCGGCGGCTTCGAGAACAGCCTTCAAATTATCCAACACTCGCCCGGTCTGCTCTTGAATTCCACCTTCAACGATTTGCATCGTCGCCGGATCGAGCGGAATCTGCCCCGAAGCGAAAATGAAACCATTCGCCTTAATCGCCTGCGAATACGGGCCGATGGCCTGCGGCGCGCGGTCGGTCTGTATGCTCTCCATATGATGATTTCCCGCCTGGTAGTTAGATTGGGACTGCGAAAGTAGTCCGGGATTCTACTAGAAAAGACGGGGAATGGGGAGTGGGGAGTGGGGAGTGGGGAAAAAGACGGGGAATGGGGAGTGGGGAGTGGGGAGTGGGGAAAAAGACGGGGAATGGGGAGTGGGGAGCGGGGAATGGGAAAATAATTCCCTTGTCCCCACTCCCCACTCCCCACTCCCCACTCCCCTACCTGACATCGATCATCACCGTATTCGACGTTTTGCCGTCAACGGTGAGTTTGACTTCGACTTCGCCGCGCCCGATCAGGTTGCGGTTCAATCGGATGTTGATTTGGTCGAGTCCGACGAAGCCGCCCGCTGGCCCAACGTACAAAACCTCAGCGTTCGCGCCGCCAATCGTCGCTGACGAAGCCGCGAGCGAACCGCGGAACCGCGTTCCCGTGCCGAACGCAACCAGGAAGACCTGATCCGTCGCCGGTCCGAGATCAATCGGCGCGGGGACGAACTTGTTCGCGGCCTGATCGAATCTGGCCACCGGTTCGAATGTTTGTTCGGCGTTCGCCTTGATGCGAAACACGACGGCCGATGCTACGCCCCGCCCATCGGAGTTGGCCGAGAACAGTCCCGGAACGGCGCTCACGATCTGAACGACGCCGGTCGAGACCGAACCGTCGCCGCTGGTAACCGTGACCGTCGCCGCGCCAGTGGCCGTGCTCGGTGGGACCTCGAAGTTGACCTGCGCGGGCGCAACGAAGAAGAGCGGGGCCAGGCGCTCGACCGCAGACGCGTCACGCACCCTGACGGTCGTGCCATTCAGCGACGTTGGTAACGGCGCCGAATTCGCGGCCCGATCCGATATCGCCAGATTCTGTCCGAACGCAGCAGCGATTGATTCGGGCGCGAGCGCGCCGTCCAGGAAGCTCGCCGCCGAGACGCTGGAGACGGTTCGGAATCCGCTGGTCGGTTGAATCTTGCGGATTCGATAATTGCCCCAGTCCGCAATGTAGACGACGCCGTTTCGGTCGAGCGCCACGTCGGTCGGCAGTAAAATCTGCAAACTCGCCGGATCGCCTCCGTCGCCGAAGGTTCCGGCGATCCCATTGCCCGCAATCGTCGTGATCAAGCCCGTGCTAATGGTGATCTTGCGGATACGGTGATTGGCGATGTCGGCGAAATAGAGATCGCCATCGGAGTCGGTGGTCATAAATCCGCCTCCGGCAATCTGCGCGCCAATGGCCGCGCGGCCATCGCCGTTGTAACCGGGGGCGCCGGTTCCGGCGATGGTCGTAACCACGCCGTCGGTTCCGACACGGCGAATGCGATTGTCAAAGCGATCAAGGATGTAGAGCACGCCGTTTTTATCAACCGCGACGCCGAAAGGCAGTTTGAATGTGGCCTCCGTGGCCTGGCCGCCATCACCGCTAAATCCCACCAGACCGTTACCAGCGACCGTCGTAATGACGCCAGTGCTCGCGTTCACCTTTCGCACTCGCGAATTGAACGAATCGGCGATGTAAAGATTGCCCGCCGAATCGAGCGCAAGCCCGGTTGGGGAGGACAGTCTCGCCTGTGGGGCAGGGCCGCCGTCGCCGCCGAAACCGAGGTCTCCGGTTCCGGCGTACGTTGTGATCACGCCGTTCGGCGCAACGCGGCGAATGCGATGGTTATTGCTGTCGGAAATGTAGACGACGCCCGCCGCGTCAACAACCATATCCTGCGGGACGTTCATTGCGGCGCCCGTAGCCTCCGCGCCGTCTCCGCTCGCGCCGAGCGCGCCGCTGCCCGCGAACGCGCTGATCGTCCCCCCTGGCGTGATGCGCCGCACGCGATGAGCTTCATCGTCGGATATCAGCAGGTTACCCGAAGCGTCAACCGCAAGCCCGAAAGGCGACAACCGCGCGGTGATCGCGGCGCCGCCGTCACCGCTGTCGCCGGGTCCCCCGGCTCCCGCAAACGTGGCGACAATCCGCGAAGCGTTGAACGTCACGGCCAGCGACGCCTGCCTGGCGTTGCCGTTGGCGTCCCACGCGGTCACGGTGATGTTGTTCAATCCGGCAAGCAACGTGATGTTCTGAACGCTCCATGACGCCGCGCCTAATGCGACGCCGCCGCCGCCACGATCGTTGTTCCAACGCACCTGGAAAACCCCGGCGTTGTCGGTGGCCGCGCCGCTCAGATTCAACAATCCGCTGGTGGTCGTGAAGGTCGCGGACAAAGTCGGAGCCGTGATAGTAATGGCCGGCGGCGTCGAATCATTCATCACGGCCGGACTCAGTTTGCGCACCCGGAAGTTGTCGCGATCGCCGATGTAAAGCTTGCCAGCCGGATCAACCGCCAGCCCTGTCGGAGCATTCAGAGCCGACGCGAGCGACGCAAGGCCTTCCCCGTTGAACCCGGCAGCGCCCAAACCGGCGATCGTCGTGATGACGTTTGCGCCCGCGGCGACTTTTCTTACGCGATGATTACCGCGGTCCGAGAAATAGAGGGCGCCTGACTGATCAACGACTGCCACGGCGGGGGCGAAAAGCGAGGCATCCGTCGCGGGGCCGCCGTCGCCGGCAAAGCCACGAACGCCTTTGCCGGCAATAGTGCCGATCTTGCCATCCGCCGCCGTAACTTTCCGAATGCGGTCGTTGCCCGTATCGCAAATGATCAGATTGCCGTCCTTGTCCACCGAAACATTGAATGGGCCGCTAAGCTGAGCCGCCGTCGCGGGGCCGCCGTCGCCGTCGAATCCCGCCATACCGTTGCCCGCAACCGTGCTGATCATCCCGTCCCCGGCGTTGACTTTGCGAATGCGGTGATTGTTGGTGTCAGAGATGTAGACGTTGCCGTCTTTATCCACCGACACATTTTGCGGCTCGTTGAACTGCGCCGCCGTCGCGGGGCCGCCGTCACCTCCGAAACCCGCCACGCCGTTACCGGCAATCGTGCTGATCACGCCGGTCGCCGCGGTCACCTTGCGAATGCGATTGTTGTCGTTGTCGCAGATATAAATGTTGCCTGCGCCGTCAACCGCGACGCCTATCGGGAAATTGAGCAACGCGTTGGTCGCGGGGCCGCCGTCGCCGCTGAAACCAAACTGACCTGGTTTGCCGGCGACCGTGCTGATTACGCCTTGTGGAGTGACTTTGCGGATCGCGTCGTTGTCGGAATCAGTCAGGTAGAGGTTGCCCGCGCCATCAAAATCAATGCGGATCGGGCGGGTGATGGGCGTCAAAACGGCCGGGCCGCCGTCGCCTCCTGAGCCGCGTTGCCCCGTGCCGGCGGCGGTCGTCAAAACCGATTCCGGCGCTGAAGCCACGTTCATCGTCGCGCGGCCGAGATTGCCCGCCGCGTCGCGCGCCGTGACCGTGATCAAATTCATTCCCGGAGCGAGCGGGATGTTCGTGGCTCTCCACAAGGTTCCGCGGGTGAGCGTGGTCGCGCCCGCCGCGCCTCGATTCGTCGCCCAGGTGACCGCGACAACGGCGTCGTTGTCTCTGGTCGTGCCCTCGATTGTGATCAGGCCGGTGGCGTCAACGAACGCCGGCCCAATTTGGGGCTCGATGATCGTAATCTCCGGCGGTTCGATGTCGTCGCGTCCGGCCTGGAAGACGGCGAATGTCCTGCCCGCAATGGCCGCGGTGGCGACGCGCGGCGCAAATGTCGTGTTTTCGTCAGCCGTGTAACTGACCGAGCCGGCGCCGGCGCCGGCGCCCTGAACTTTCAGCCATGGAGCGTTGCTTGCGGCGGCCCAACTACATCCGGAGGGTTGAGCTGTGACGTTGATCGTCCCGTTGGCCGCGTTTGCGCCGGCGTTGACTGTCGAGGGCGAAAGCGCGTAGTTGCAGCCGGTGTTGTTGAGCGTCACGCGCCACACGCCGCGCCCGTGCGTGAAAGCGTACAGATTGGTCATCCCGTTGGCGATCTGAATCTGCAACGATTCGGTGATCACGTTCGGGAAACCCGAAGTCTCGACAGCCCAGTTCGCGCCGCCATCGGTCGAGACGAAGACTCCCACGTCCGTGCCGATGTAGAGTCGCGCGGTATTCGACGGATCAATCGCGATGCTGTGAACCGGAACATCAGGCAGCGCCCCGGCGCCCGACCCGCCGAGCGGACCCCAGGTCGCGCCGCCGTCAGTAGTGCGCCAGACGTGCGTTCCGCCGAACGTCGAATAGGCCGCATAAGCGATATCTTTGTCGCCCGGATCGAAGGCCAGCGACGAGACCCAACCTGAGCGCGGGCGCGTGGACGGCCAACTGGTGGCGGACGTCGCCGTCAGCGCGTTGCTGTTTCGGTGAATGAAACCGTCCGCCATTCCCACCAACGCGCGGTTCGAATCCGCCTGCGCGATGGCGATAGCGCTGACCTGGGTGAGGCCGGCCGTGAGCGTGCTCGCTCGAACCCATCTGGCCGCGCCGTTGTCCGTGCGCCAGATGAAATCGCCGCCTGTCCACAGACGCCGCGGGTCGCTCGGATCCATCACAAACGGGGTGATGAATAACCCGCCGTCGTTGCCCCTGATCCCGGCGGTGGCGTCGCTAAACGTCGCGCCGCCATCGGTGCTTTTGACGAATGAAATGCCAATGCTGGCGGCGTAGAGCGTGTTTGGATTCGTGAAATCCACGGCTGAATAGCCGCCATCGCTGCCGTGAATCTCATTCCACCCATTCACGCTTCCACCGTCGGTTCCGAGCAGCGTGCCGTTGTCCTGGGCGCCGCCGAAATAGGTCTTGCCGTCGGGCGAAACCGCGCCGGAATAGAACTGGGTCACTCCGTAATTGTTATTGATCGAAGTCCACTTGACAGCCGAGTTTCCGCCGTTGCACGTCGCGGTCTTGCCCGTGGCCACCATGGCGCGCGCATTGTCCGTGCGGAAGAGTCCGCCGTCGCCACCGATATACATCGTCTGGTTGCCGGCGCCGTTGTACTGCGGATGAAAAACGATGGTGTGTTGATCGGCATGCGCGTAAGAGGACGTTTCGGCCGCGCCTGCCGCTTTAAGCCACCAGTAAGAGGCCACGCCCCAGTTCTTCCCGCCGTCGTCCGAACGGAAGAGATCAACTCCTCCGGCCCAGACGCGGTCGGGATCGAGAGGGTCAACCGCGATCACGTTGTTGTACCATCCTTGGTTAAAGAAATCGTTGGAGAGATCGAACTGACAATCGGTCAATGTCGCGAAAAACGGGTTTGACAGCAGCAGCGTGTTCAACTTGTTCTGGTCGCTGTTACTGACCTGCGTCGTCCATGAATTGGCCGCCCCGCCACTGGTTGAACGGAAGACCGCATGCAACCCATCCGCGTAAGGCCCGAAGTCAATGCTCGCCGCAAGAGCGTAAACGACCTCCTGATTCGACGGGGCAATCGCCAGGGTGGTTCGTCCCATATCGGGCTGAGTCAGGGCGCGCTCCCAAGCTCCGCTTCCCGCCGCGTCGGTATTGCGATAGATCGTCGCAGGCTCGAACGTGCCGCACGATGCGAAGAGGAAATCGGTCTGCTTATCGGTACGGATCGCCAGGTCCAGGCAGCCTCCGGCGATCGGATCGCCGTCTTCATTCTTCGGCTCCAACACTCTGGTCCAATTCGCCCCTCCGTCGGTCGAACGCCACACACCGGTTCCGGTCGCGGCATAGCCCCGATTACTGTCGTTAGGGCTGATGACAATGTCATTGACGTAATGAAAATCCGGAGCGTTCGTGCCTTCGAGCCGCGCCCACGTTGCCCCGCCATCGGTCGTCTTGAAGATGCCCGCGCCACGCACGGCGTCACTGTTGAAATAACCCTCACCCGTTCCGGCATAGATCACATTCGGATTGCCAGGCGCCATTGACAGAGAGTTGACGGCGAGGTTGGCGATCATATCGGCAATCGGCGCCCACGACTGCCCGCCGTTGGTCGTTTTCCAGACGCCACCCGCGACGCCCGCGGCATACATCACGTTCGCGTCCTGCGGATTGATCAGAATCGAGCGCGTGCGCCCGCCGATATTACCCGGGCCAAGCGGAGTCCATAAGGCGTTGTGGGTTGCAGCGTTCGGATCAACTTCAGCGGCGCCGATCGGCGCGCTGAAGTTTTCACGATTCGAGACCGGGCGGTCGAGCGCGGTTGAAAAATACCGCATTCCGCGCATTCGCTCTTGGGCTTCAAAATATTTTTCTATCGGCAGCCCTCTTTCGCCTTCAGGCAGGCGTTTTTGAACAAAGTACTGAGCCGCCTCACGCGGCTTGTCGTAAGCCTGGCCGAAGACGTAATTGAAAAGCCGGCTGGGCGACAAATCGAACGAATCTTCTGATTGTTCAACGCGCCGTTCAACGACATCAGCCGCGGTGTTTGCCGTGGCCTCTGATAATCCACTCTTGCCCTTCCTGTCCGAAGAATCCAGTCCGTGCATCTGCCTGCGCAACCGCCGCGCGCGCGTCAACCACTCAGGCGCCTTGTTTGTTTCTTTGCCTTCGGATTTTTTTCCTTTGCCCTCGCTGATCGAGGCCGACACGCGTGGCAGCAGCCAGGCGAATGCCGTCAACAGGCTCACGGCGAATGTCATCAACAAAAACAGACGGGTGTTATTCTTCAGACGGGTGATCAAATTTTGCATTCGATGTTCTCCTTCAAGGCTGAGAGCGAACCGCAGTTATTTGTTTATAGTTACGGGTTAAGAGAAGAAACCATGAAGGCGGGAGGGGGATAAAAACACAGCCGGTTCATATGCCATATGTAATATTTCATATGGCATATGAAATATTACATATCTCACCCTCGACGCTTCGTGGCGGGACATCGCCTCGTCGGCGTGTGAATTGGTTCAGGCGCTGTACGCCGCGGCGTTAAGGCGTTCGACTTCTATCACGCCTTCGACGCCTTTCAGAGCGCTGACTACGCGCTCCAGATGCTGCAAATCATTGACATCAACAGTCAGGTCGATCCTTCGGGTTCCGTCGTTAAGAGTCTCGTCATCGGTGCTGGCGTTGCGGATGTTGGTTTTTATGTTGGCGATGGTATTGGTCAACGCCGCAAGCTGTCCGGTACGGTCTTTCGTCAACACCGCCAGCTTCACGGCGTAGGGGTTTACAGCCTTATCGGTCATCCACGCGACCTCGATGATCCGCTCGCGATTGACCATCAGGTTCGCGGCGTTCTTGCATCGCGTGGCATGGACGCCCACGCCTTTGCCGCGCGTGATATACCCGATGATCTCTTCACCGCGAATCGGGCTGCAGCAGGGCGCGCGATAGACCAGCACGTCGTCAACGCCCTTGATCAGTATGCGGTCATCGCCCAGACGCAGCGCGCGTTTGACGACGTCGGCCACTTTCCGCAGCTTCGATGTCTTCGCCTGCTCGATCTCGGCCAGGTCTTCGGCCTTCACAAACCGGATCAGGACGGTGCGCGCCATCAGTTTGCCGTACCCAATGGCCGCGAACATGTCGTCAATTTTGGCGTAGCCGTTGTCGTTGAGAAACTTCGCGAGTTGCGGGTCTTCCAAAACCTGTTTGGACTTCAAGCGAAGTCTGACCGCCGTTTTCTCGAAAATCTTACGCCCCATTTCGACCGATTCCGCGCGCTGGCGCTCGGCGATCCAGTGCTTGATCTTGTTACGCGCCTTCGAGGTGACGACGAAGTTGAGCCAGTCGCGGCTCGGTCTGTGCCCCGGCGTCGTCATGATTTCAAGCACGTCGCCGTTTTGAATCTGGTACTTCAAAGGAACGATCCTGCCGTTGGCTTTTGCGCCGGTACATTGATCGCCGACCTGCGTGTGGATCGCATAGGCGAAATCAATCGGCGTGGAGTTGCGCGGCAACTGGATAACTTTGCCTTTCGGCGTGAAGGCCAGGACCTCTTTCGGGAAGAGGTCGAGCTTGAACGAATCCACGAATTCACGCGCGTCCGATACATCCTGCTGCCATTCGGCCAGGCGCCGCAACCATTTCATCGCGTCGTCTTCGCTGGTGTCTTTCCCTCTGCCTTCTTTGTATTTCCAATGCGCGGCGATGCCTTCTTCGGCGATCCGGTGCATCTCCTCGGTGCGGATCTGAACCTCGAAATGGTAGCCTTCCTCGCCGACGACCGATGTATGCAACGACCGGTAGCCGTTTTCACGCGGCATCGCGATGAAATCCTTGATCCGGTCATGAAAGGGCTTCCAGTATTTGTGCATCACGCCGAGCGCGAAGTAACAATCCTTCTCTCCCTTCGTGATGATCCGAATCGCGGCCAGGTCGTAAACTTTATCGAGCGTGACCTTCTGGCGTTTGAGTTTAAGGTGAATGCTGTAGAGTCGTTTGATGCGCCCATCAATCCGGACGAAATCCACTCCCTCTTCGGTCAAGCGCTCGGCGATCCTGGCCTTGACCTCTTCGAGAAAAGCCTCGGTTGACGCCCTGCGGCTCTCGACCTCTTCTTTCAGCCGCTGATACTCTTCCGGTTCGAGATACTGGAAGGAGAGGTCTTCCAATTCCGAGCGGACTTTGCTCATCCCAAGGCGGTGAGCGATCGGCGCGTAAACTTCGAGCGTTTCCCGCGCGATGCGTTTGCGCTTTTCAGGCTTCAGGTATTCGAGCGTGCGCATGTTGTGAAGGCGGTCGGCCAGTTTGACCAGCACCACGCGGATGTCGCTGGTCATGGCCAGAATCATCTTGCGCAGGTTCTCGGCCTGAGCCTCTTCCTTGGACTTCTTGCCCAGGTTGCTGATCTTGGTTACGCCTTCAACCAGATTAGCGACATCTTCGCCAAATACCCTGCGGATGTCGTCCGTGCTCGCCAGAGTGTCTTCGACCACATCGTGCAGCAACCCCGTGCTCACCGTGGCTACATCCATCTTCATGTCCGCCAGGATGCCGGCGACCGAAAGCGGATGAATCAAATAAGGCTCTCCTGAGGCGCGCACTTGATCCTTATGCGCCTTTGCCGAATAAATATACGCGCGCCTGAGCAAATCCAAATCGGTGTCGGGGTGGTGACGCTCGACCTTTCTTTCTACATCTTCAAAACGGATCATGCTGAACGATTATAAGCAGGAGAGAGAGAGAGAGCTAGATCGAAGGTTTTGGGGCGATAAGAAGGCAAGGTCGGCAGATTAATAAACGTGTCAATAGCTCGACCACGAGGCCGATGGCGATGAGCGCTTAGGTGAAAATTCCGAACCTTGTTTCATTCTCCATTTTCCATTTTACGTTTGTCATTTGTCATTGCTCCCGATGCCAGCTCCGGCAATGACAAATGACAAACGTAAAATGGAAAATGGAAAATGGAAAGACCTCGAACTACGGCTTACGTGTCTTACGCGTCCCGGGCTTATCCGGCTGGGACGTGGGCGGAGGGGCGAGCAACTCCGGAGCTAATTGCTGCAACTGTTGTGTCGCAAGCTCTCCCTCTTTCGTCTTCGGATACTCCTTGAATATCGCATGGAATTGAGCGACGGCGTCCTCCTTGCGCGTCATCTCCAACAGGATCAGCCCGCGCTTGTATAACGCCACCGCGGTCTTATCCCCGCTCGAGTTGACCTCTTTGACCTTTTCGAATGCGGCCACGGCTTCGGGCAGTTTCTTCTGCGCGTAAAGGATCTCGCCGACCCAGTATTGCGCGTTGTCGGCCAGTTCGGAGCCTGGATAAATCTCCACGTATTGTTTGAACTCCGAGATCGCCAGGTCGTAATTGCCGCGCGAGTAATCGCTGTAGGCCGCGGCGAAGAGCTGTTCAGCGTTGCCCGGAGTCAGTTGTGAGAACGTGGGCGCCTTCGGAATGTCCTCGATGACCTTTTTCAATTGCGCGAACTGTTCGGAGAGCCGCTCCATCCGCTCATTCGTGGCTGTGATGCGTTCGCCCATCGAGGTGACTTGAGTAACGACTTCGCCGCTGCTGGTGGAGACCGACGATTGGGCGCGGCGGATGGCGGAGATGTTGTCGCTCATCTGGACGATCAGCGTGTTCAACTCGCCCATGGTCTTGTTGAACGTCTCCTGCATCGTCTGAGTCTGGCGCTGCAGCAGAACCAGCTCGGTCTTCAACTCCTC
>Ga0187894_10005045_pt1 | contig 13779 bp, 8 predicted proteins | sample GBC1701081metaG_FD_136650 | JGI IMG/M metagenome (GOLD analysis project Ga0187894, IMG submission 136650) | White microbial mat communities from a lava cave in the Kipuka Kanohina Cave System on the Island of Hawaii, USA - GBC170108-1 metaG ...
GCCCGACTGTCGCCAACCCCGATCAGGCAGACAACGACGCGGACGGTATCGGCGATGCGTGCGACTCCAACGGTGGCGTGGGCGATGATGGCGACGGGGCGTTCGGTGACGACGACAACTGCCCCGACGTCGCCAACCCGAGCCAAACGGACACGGACGGCGATGGCGTGGGCGACGTGTGCGACAACTGCCCGGCCGTTGCCAATCCCGATCAGGTAGATGACGACGCGGACTGCGACCAGATCGACGACGGCGGCGACAACTGTCCCAACGTCCCGAACCCGAACCAGAAAAACACGGACGGCGATGAGGTCGGCAACGTGTGCGACAACTGCCCGTCCGACACCAATGCCGATCAGGCTGACAACGACGCCGACGGTGTTGGAGACGCATGCGATTCCGAGGGAGGCCCCGGGGCGGGCTGAGTGTCAGACGAAGACCATCGAGGACAGCGACGACCCCGGTGGGTCGCCGAGCGGCGCGTTCCCTCGAGTAGCCGAGGCGCCGCGTCCTCGGCCGACCGCGGCATCGGCGCATTGACCGTCCAAAGCAGGATGCGAACTCCTGCTGAATCTACACAAGACGGCTGTATGGGCGCGCCAACGAGGCGGGAACGAGGTTCCAATGACTCGCAAGGCGATCGGGTCGGCCCTGATGATCGAGGGTGTAGGACTGCTGTTGGTGGTCACGGCCGCATGGGCCCAGCCGACACCCCCTGGAGACTCCTATCTTTGCTACAGGGCGACGCTTGCCAACGGGCAGCCGAAGTTCACCCCGGTCCAGAAAGCGCTGGAGGATCAGTTCGGCACGGTGCTCGTCGCGGTGAAAGGCATCGTCACGCTGTGTAACCCGGCCGAGACCGCGTCGAGCGTGCACGCGGTCGGGTACAAGTTCGTCCCGGCGAGGACGCCCCCGCAGCGCAAGTTCGCGAGGCAGGACCACACCGCGTTCGACCAGTTCGGCACCCATTCCCTCACGGTAGTGCGGCCGACGGAAGTCCGTGCGCCCTCGGCTAAGGTGCTGGGGAGCGGCGGCACGGACCCCGTGGACACCAGCGGGGTCGACCATTTCGAATGCTACAGGGTGATGCCAGCCAGCGGCGTTCCGAGGTTCGTCCCACCGCCGCCGGTGGCGATCACCGACCAGTTCGGGACGCAGAGCTATACCCTCGCGAAGATCACGAAGCTCTGCACGCCGGTGAACAAGAACGGTGAGGACCCGACGGCGCCGCAGCACGTCGGGCACCTCGTCTGCTACCAGGCGAAGCCCCCGAAGGGGAGCCGGTTCACGGCACGAACGGTGTCGGTGAACAACACCAACTTCGGCGCGGCGGTGCTCGTGGCGAGAGCGGTGCGGGAGTTCTGCGTGCCGGCGTTCAAGGACGTCCTGCCGACCTCGTCCACGACGAGCACAACCACCGCGGCCGCCAGTAGTACTTCCTCGACCACGACCACCACGGTCTCCAGCACGACGACCACTACGGGTCCGATCCCGTTCTGCACCACCAACGGCGGATCCTGCATCGGCTTCGTGCCGGTAACCGATCCGTGCATCTGCGAGGGCTACGTCGATGGGGGCGGAAACGTCTGCGTGAAAGAGATGCCGGAGGGCGCTCCGTGCACTTCGAGCTCGCAGTGCCCGCCGGACGCTGGGGGCCGCTACGTCTGCGCCGAGGCGCCGGACGGACCGAAGCGCTGTCGACGCGTCTGTGAGTGACGCCGGAACCTTGCATGGGTGCGAACGGAGGACCCAGGGCTCTCATGATCCCGGGCCATCTGTCTTCCGGATGAACACCGCGCAAGTGACTACGGCTAAGGGCCTCACCGTCGGCCGTAGACGTCGCACCCTCGGTGTGCGACTCTTCTTCCAGTAAACGAGTCGCCGTGTCCTGCCTACTGATCGTCGAGGACGAAGCCGTTCTCGCCAAGAACATCGAGCGCGCGCTTGCGAAGCTCGGCCACAGCGTCAGTGTGGCGGCGACCTGCGCCGAAGCGGAGCACCTCTTTACCGAGCTTCAGCCCGACCTCACGCTCCTCGACCTCCGCCTCCCGGATGGAAACGGTCTCGATCTCGTCGCGCACTTTCGCGGCCAACGGCCGACCGCGAGCATCCTCATGATGACCGCTCACGCGACGGTGGAAGACGCCGTGCGCGCGATCAAGCTCGGCGCTGTCGACTATCTACAGAAGCCGCTGCACCTCGACGACCTGAGGCACGCGGTGACACGGGCGCTCGAGGAGGCCCGGCTCAAGGCCGAGATCTCCTACTATCGTGATCGCGACGCGAACGGGACCGGCATTGGCTCTATCCTGGGCAACTGCCCGGTGGTCGAGGAGGTGCGGGCCAAGCTGCGTCGGCTGTGCGCGCTTCCCGCGGAGGCGGCGCCGCCCACGGTGTTGCTCACCGGCGAGACGGGGACGGGCAAAGGTCTCGTCGCGCGCAGCCTCCACTACAACGGACCGCGAGCCGAGCGACCGTTCATCGAGATCAACTGCGCCGCGATTCCCGAGAACCTCGTCGAGTCGGAGCTCTTCGGAAACGAACGCGGGGCGTTCACCGACGCCCGCGCGGCCAAGGTGGGCCTCTTCCAGGCGGCCGACCGCGGCGCACTGTTCCTCGACGAGATCGACTGTCTACCGGTCGCCAGCCAGGTCAAGATACTGAAGGCGATCGACGAGAAGACGGTTCGTCCCGTTGGCGGGCGGACCGACCGCACCATCGACGTGCAGATCATCGCTGCGACCAACGCCGATCTGGAGGGGACGGTTCGCGCCGGAAGCTTCCGCCAAGACCTCTACTTCCGGCTGAGCGTCGTCCGTCTCGAGGTGCCGCCCCTGCGTGACCGTGGCGGTGACGTCCTCGACCTAGCGCGCCGCTTCCTGACCGAGTTCGCGCAGCGCTACCGCGTGGTGCCGAAGCCGCTGACCGCCGACGCCGAGGCGTGCATCTCGCGATACCGCTGGCCGGGCAACGTACGTGAGCTGCGGAACACGCTCGATCGAGCCGTCCTCTTCAGCGAGGGGCAGGAGATCGACGCCCGCGCGCTCGCGCTGCCCGACAGCGGGCCCGTGCGAGTCGCGTTGGACGAGTCCGGCGACGTCGAGGTCGAGCTCCCGGAGGGCGGCGTGCGTTTCGAGGCGCTGGAGCGTGCGGTGCTCGTCCAGGCGCTGCGCAGGAGCGGCGGGAATCAGACCGCGGCCGCGCGCCTGCTCGGACTCTCGCGTGATACCCTGCGCTATCGCCTCGAGAAGTTCGGAATTCAGGAGTAACGCTACCAAGAGCGGCGACGAACGAGAGATGACACGCCCAACAGGCGACGATCGCCCAGCGCGGCGGCCGGTTGCACACGACGAGAAGCACGGCGGCCACGCCGATCCAGTACGAGCCCCGGAGCATCAATGGCCCGGCGCTAGCCAAACGACCGTCGGCGCCGTGAGTACCCGCCCCATGAATGCGGCTCACGGTGCGGATCCCAGCAACGCGCACCACTTCGGATGCGGCGGTCGGTTCCCGAGATGCGGGGCAACCCATCTCGTCGTCGTGTATCATCAGCAGTTCCCCGCCGACATTCGGGACGGATCGGCGCCTAGCTCTCGTGAGTCGCTGCGGAGCCTGCGTACGCCGTGGGCAAGTAGAGCGTAAAGGTCGCGCCCTTGCCCGGTGTGCTCACGACCGCGATCGACCCTCCTTGCCGCTCGACGAGTCGCTTTGCCATGGCGAGTCCGACGCCTGTGCCCGTTGGCTTGGTCGTGTAGAAGAGTTCGAAGACCCGAGGCAGGCTCGCCGGGTCGATCCCGGGGCCGGTGTCCGTGACCGCGATCGCCACCCGCACACCGTTCGAACCGTCCCGCTCGACGCGCGACGCGAGGTGAATCGAGCCGCGCTCACGCATGGCGTCCACGGCATTGGTCACGAGAATGTCGAGGGCTTCCTTCAACTGCACGGCATCGAAGCGCACGGGGGGCCCGTCGCCGTCCAGGTCGAGATCGAGGCGGATGCCCTCGGGCAATCCCTGACGTCGCTCATCCGCGAAGCTTTCGAGGAAGCGGTTCAAGTCGCCGAGCACGACGTTCGGACCCGTCGTACGCGTCAGCTCGAGGATGCTGCGCACCCGGGTCTCCACGCGGTCGGCCTCTGCGATGATGTCCCCCAGGCTCTCGGCTGCGTAGGATCCGGGCTCCGACTCCTCCCTGACCAGCTGCGCGGCGGCCCGGATGCCGGCGAGCGGATTGCGGATGCCGTGGGCGACGGTCGCAGCCAGCTCGCCGACCGCCGCCATGCGTTCTCCCGAAACCAGCTCCGCCTGTGTCTGGCGAAGCATCTCGTAGGCTCGCGCATTTGTGAGTGCCAGCGCGCTCTGGTTGACCAGCGTCTCGAGCAGGTCGACGTCGTCATCGTTGTAGAAGCCGCCCGATCGCTTCTCGCCCACGATCAGCACGCCGAGCGGCGCGGCCTCGAAGCGGACCGGCAGCGCCAAGGCCACTCCGAGGCGATCGAAGAGCGTCGGCTCCGCACCGGGGCGCGCGCGCCGTTCGTCCCCCGGAACGAGGTCGTACCGGGTGAGCGGGCGCGCGGAGCGGGTGACGGCGGCGAGCCACGGATCGCCCGGTCGAAAAGCAGTGGCGACCTCGGCGCACTTCTCTTGCGGCCTGCCGAAGCACCGGACCTCGGGTCCGACCAGCAGCAACGCTGCCCACTCGATCGCCATCGTCCCTGTCACGCTGTCGAGCACGGTCGAAGCGATCCGCTCGGTATCGAGCACCGAGGCGAGAACGCGACTCGTCGCTTCGACGGTCACCCGGTAGCTCACCGCCTGGCGATAGAAAAGCCGGTCGACCCCACGCTGGATCGAGGCGCGGAGCGGATCGAAGAGCAGGAGAACGAGCAGCACATACGCCGGTACGACGCCTACCGGTAGAATCCTTCCGGCTCCGAGCAGCGTTTGTGCCCCGAGCACGACGCCGGCGTAGGTGAGGAAGACGACGAGCGAAAGAGCGGCATAGACGACGCCCCGCCGAAGATAGCGGTCGACGGAGAAGAGATCGTGGCGGGCGATGGCATACCCGATCGCCAGCGGGTACACGAGAACGAACGGCGCGACGAGGTTCATCGGCACGTTCGCGCCGAACAGCACGATGGGAGCCAGGATCCCGATGCTCGGAACGAACGCCGCGAAGCCGGCGCCAGCCATCGCGATCTTGGCTTGCTGTCGGGCGAGGGTGTTGCGCGACGTGAGGAAGGTGTGCACCAGGGAGAGCACGATGGCGAGCCCAGCGGCGGCGATCGCGCCGTAAGCCACATCGTTCGCTACCAGGTGGCGCTCGGGATCTGCCGACAGAAACGCATTCTGGGCGAGCCCGAGCGGGACGAACGGCAGATAGACCGCCCACTTCAGCCACGGGTGCCGCCGCACGACCGCCTTCTCCTCGGGAAAGCAGAGCGCGAAGTGGACCAGCGCACCCGCGGTCAGCGACTCGCAAACGAAATAAAGGCGGTCGAGCCAGAAGCTGGAAAAGACGTCGCTCGCCAAGATGAGAACCGCGCCGAGGATCACGCCCAGCGCCAGATTCGCTCGGGCCGTCGACAGACTCGGCCGCAGGTAGAAGACGACGAGACCGACGGCGAAGAACCCCACTCCACAGATCCAGTAGGGCAAGTAGACGGGCAGCACGTCGCGCCAGCGAAGCTGGGACGTCGGCACCTCGACCGAGCTCGATCGCGTGCCGCGACGGAACGTGTACGGTAGCGACGCGCCGAGTGGCGCGGTGCGCACCAAGTCGCGGAGCTCCCGAGCGTCGCGCACGCGGACGCCACCGACATCGACGACGACGGTTCGGTGCGGGATGTCGGCCCTGCTACCCGGCCAGGCCGGTCCGCCGATTGCCGGCGCGACGAGGTTGCGCCAGACCACGAACCCCGGCCACGGTTGCCCGATCTGCTCGGCGGCCGACCCAACCACCGCGACGACGAGCCCGATGAGCAGCCCCGTGAGGGCCCCGAAGAGCACCTTCTGGGCCCGAGTATCGAAGTGCGCGAGCATGTGATCGCTCACCGACCGCGGGCACGGCCGCGCCCGGCCACCAGCGCGCACATCCACGTCGGTCTCCCGCTCGCCTCGCCACCGAAGAGCGCTCGCCGGCGGCCGAGACGGTAGCCCAGAAGAGCCGCTGGTCGGCGTGCTGTGACGAGCGCGGTACGAGCATCGAAGAGAGTCTCGCCCTTGGCGAGCGGTCGACGCTCGAGCGCGGGTGCGACCGCCGCCAGCGCGTCGGACGGCAATGCGGAGAAGAGCACCGTCTTGGCGAGGAACGCTTCGAGGTGGCTGGCGCCCATGACGGTCTACGCAGGGCGACTGTTGCGTCTTTTCAGGATGCCGATCAAGAGCGTGTGGTTGCGGGTGTCGTGACATCTTCGAGCGGATTGCGCTCGACCAGCCCTCGGCGAGCGGCGCCCAGCGTCCCAATCTCCTGGCCGGCCGCGACCGGGCGGCCGTGCTCGCCTTTCTCGGCGCGCGCTACCCGATTCCGCTCCCGCGGCCGCGCCGCCTGGCGCTCGTCCGCCGCTTCGTCGCGACCACCAACCACGTCCGCGCGTATCACACCCAGACCGAGATCCTGACGGTCGTCGATCGCATCCTCCGGTTCGCAGGACGCGATCGGCTCACCGTCGTCGAGGCGGGATGCGGCAAGGGATCCAGCACCGCCGAGCTGAGCCTCGCCGTGCGCCCGCGGGCGGACGGCCCCTCGCCCTCGATTCGTTCCGCGGGTGGTGACGCCGCTGCATCCGGCCGCGCTCGAGCGCACCCCGCGGCCGCCGGCGGATTTCGGCGACTGCTGGGACGAGCGGGTCAGCGACGAAGAGGTCGCGCTGGCGGCGGCGTACGTCCGGTCGCACGACGGGGTGCGCGAGCGCGTCGGCTTCGGGTCGGCGGCGCGGCGCACCGCATCGTGTCGGACGAGACGCTCGCACCGGCTTCGGCCCTACGGCACGGGCACGCGGACGATCGCGTCGCTCCCGTTGCAGGACAGGATGACGTCGCCCGCCGGCCCCCAGACCGCGAAACCGGGGTTGCAGCCGGCGGGCGCCGCGAGCTCCTGGTTCGATACCGTGCCGCCGCTCGGGTTCAGCACCGTGATCGACCAGCTGTTGTCGTTGAGCCCCGTGCTCACCACCTCGACGTCGTTGTCGGTCCGCCCGCGGATGTCGACCCCCACCGGGCCGTCGCCGACCGGAACGGTGCCCGCGATCGCGATGTTGTCCTGCGCGTCCCAGGTGAGGATGGTGAGGCTGTCCGAGTCGAAGTTGCTGGCGGCGCAGAGGCTCTGCGTGCAGCGGACGCGGCGCGGGCTGTTCCCGGCATCTCCGATCATGACGATCATCTCGGCACCGCCCGCCGCCGGATGCTTCCAGATCTTCCCCGGCATGCCGTCGGTCAGCGCCACGACCGGACCCGCCGCGCTTCGCCGATAGACGCTCGTCAGCGTCTCGCCCTGCGGGAACTGGGTGAAGAGGAAGTCCAGTCGGAAGAATTTTGACGGATCCGGCGACACGATCCCCAGCCGCCGGCCGCATGCGACGACCATCCTGCCCGACATGGGGTCGCTGCCGTACGCCTCGGCGTCGAGGCACGATCCGGTCAGCGGGAAGACCTGCGTGAAGCCGAAGTCCATCGCCTGCTCGTCGAAGCCCGTGATCTGGGGGCCGTTCGGCCCCGCCTGGATCATTGCCCGGGTGTCGATCCCGCCGCCGGCCGTACTCTCACCGGCGAGCGGTTTCGCTGCGAAGAGGCTGCCAAACCCAGCAATGGGCCGCAGGTAGGGGTTGTAGATCTCTCCGGTCGCGTACTCGGAGATGCCCCAGCCGTTGCTGGCTGCAACGCTGATCAAATAGTCCGTGTCCGCGGCGGCGAGACTTCGGTTCCGCGCGCGGAGAGAGTTGGGGAGCGGTCCCATAAAGTCGAAGTCATCCGAGAAGATCGCCCTGAGGAATAGCGCGACCTCCTCAGGGTCGATGTAGTCCGTATTCAGAATCGTCGTCGTGGACGTCGCCGGCCGGCTCGTCGTTGTCGACGAGGTCGTCGTCGACGAGGTCGTTGTCGACGAGGTCGTCGTCGTCGTCGTGGCCGTCGACGTCGTGGTAGTCGTCGTGGTCGTGGTCGTGGTTGTGGCCGTGGTCGTGGTGGTCGTCGTCGACGTGCTCGTCGTCGTCGTGGTGGTGCTGCTCGTCGTCGTGCTCGGCGTGGTCGTGGTCGTCGTGACCCTGACGCAGTTCCCGGTGACGAAGTCGCAGATGGCGTTGGTGACGAACGTGCAGTCGGAACGGCAGACGGTCGGCGGCAGGTCGGGTGCGCTGCTACAGCCGTCAGGCTCCGGACAATCGCAGCAGTTGCTCTGAGGCGGCCTGGTCGTGGTCGTGGTGCTGGTGGTCGTGGTGGTGGAGGTCGAGGTCGTGGGGGTGGCCGTGCTCGTGGTCGTGGTGCTGGTCGTGGAGCTCGTCGACGTGCTGGACGTGACGGTGCTCGACGTCGAGGTGGTCGTCGTGCGGGTGGTGGAGGTCGAGGTCGTGGTGGTGCGGGTCGTGGTGGTGGTCGGCGCGCGGCAGGTGATATCGATCGGGGGGAAGTCGAACGCGTCGTCGAAGTCGTCGATCTTCAGGGTGCCCAGATAGGGCTGGGTGCCGGGCATGTCCAAGCACGTGTACGCCACGGGGCCGGTCACCAGGACCTGGCTGGAGCGCAGCAGTCCGACCAACTGCACGGGTTGGCCGCCTTGGTACATGATGAACGGGCCGTCCTCAGTCCGGTTCGTGTGGTACATGGCGAGCGGCGGATCGTGCTCGATGCCGGTCTGGCCTCCGAGCCGCGCGCTCACCTCGATCCTGAACGGCTCGCCGATATCGAAGACGGTGCTCGGCGCGCCGGTGTCGACGTCCAGCGCCTGCACGCCGATCGTCGCCGTGAGGCCGACGCCATTCGCTATTTGTGTGAAGTGCATGAGCGTGCCGATGGCGAGGACCTGGTTCGCCGCTGCGTCGAATCCGAAGCGCTGATCCCCGAGCGGCTCCGGCGTGGTGGCGCCCTCGGTCAGCGTGGCGAGCCCGCCGATCGTCGCCGTGAAGCCGCCGTCCACGACGACCAGCGGACCGAGCTGGAAGGTGACCGTCACGGGCAGCAGGAACTGGAGCCCGTCGGGGTCGAGGTCGTACACCGCCAACGCGTCGGCGAACGCGGGCGGGATCTCGCCCGGCTCGGCGGGCCGGATCGAGATCGCGGTGGCGGCGGAGAGCGCGCCGGGCGGCACGTCGAGCGTGACCTTCCCGTCGTACGAGACGATCCGCCCGCCCTGCGGGCCGATCGTCTGGCTGACGAACGTCGGCGGCCGCCCGCACTGGTCGTCGCAGACGCCGGCCGCCGGCGGGTCGCACTGCTCGCCGCCTCCGGTGTCCGCCACACCGTCGCCGCAGGTCGAGAGGCGGCCCTGGACGTTGCCCTTGAACCGCTTCGCCTTCAGGCTCCCGCGGAGGGTCGCGCACCCGTCGACGATCGTCCCGCTGAACGTCACCTTCCCTCGGAGGCCGGTGCACGACCGCCAGCTGGCCTTCACCTGCGTGCCGGCCTTCGTCCCCTTGAACTGCTTCGGCCGGACCGCGGAGCACGCCGCGCCCACGGCAATCCGCGTGGCGCCGGCCTCGATGGTGTCGGTCGCCGGAGTCCCCTGCCCGGTGACCAGCGGCGCAGGCAGGAGATAGCGTCCTGGCGGACACGGCGGAATCGGCTTCCTCTTCGCGAGCCCCGCCACGCTGCCGAGCAGCAGCGCGGTGGCGCCGATCGCGGTCACGAGCACGAGGTTGGATCTGCCGGAAGTCACCGGGATGCCTCCTCTTCGCCACTCTCTTCGCGCGACACGCGCGTGATGAAGGCCAGACACTCGTCGGGCGACCCGAACCGGGCGCTCCGGGCGGAAACGACGTGGGAGACCCGGCCGACGAACCGGCCGGTACCCACCTCGGGCGCGCTCAGCTGGACGACGAACGCCAGGCGCTGGGGTAGCGAAACGTCCTCTGGCACGGCCACGCGACTACCCCGCGAACCCGGGGCGAGTCCTGGAAGAAACTTGGAAATTTGGCCGACCGATGGTTGCGCGTGACTGGCAGCATCCGCCCGGGGTAGAACACCCCGAGCGAGCGACGCCCAATGACGCGGGACATCATCGAGTTTCCGCCCTTTCGTCTCGACGTGTGCGACGAGCGTCTCTGGCGGGACGACCAGGCCCTTTCGCTCCGGCCGAAGACGTTCGCCGTGCTCCGCTATCTTGCCGAACGCCCCGATCGCCTGGTGACCCGGGGGGAGCTGTTCGCGGCGATATGGACGGGCACGGCCGTCACCGACGACACGCTCTCGAAGTCGATCGGCGAGCTGCGCGACGTCCTCGGAGACGACGCCCGCGCCCCGAGATACATCGAAACCGTGCCGCGGCGCGGCTTTCGCTGGATCGGCTCGCGCCCAGCCGTCGCGTCACGAGAGGATGGGGCGCCCGTGGCGCCGTTCGTAGGCCGGGAGGCCGAGCTGGGTGCGCTCAGGGGGGCGCTCGACGTCGCCCTGCGCGGCCGGCGACAGGTCGTCTTCATCACCGGCGAGGCGGGGATCGGAAAGACGACGCTCGTCGAGGCGTTCCTGCGGAGCCTGGGAACACCCGAGCGGCCGGTCCTCGTCGCCCGCGGCCAGTGCATCGAGCACCACGGTCCGGCCGAGCCCTACATGCCGGTCCTCGACGCGCTCGCGCAGCTCGGGGCCGGCCCGTCCCGCGAGCCCCTGGCCTCGACGCTCCGTCAGCACGCTCCGGCGTGGCTCGCCCGCCTGCCGTCGCTGTCGGCCACGGGCGAACGCCCTCCGCCGGAGCGGGCCGTGGCGACGGCCGCGCGGATGATCCGCGAGGCAGCCGTCGCCCTGGCCGCGCTCACGGCCACCGTCCCGATGGTGCTCGTGCTCGAAGACCTCCACTGGAGCGACGACGCGACGACGGACCTGCTGTCGCTCCTCGCGCGGCGCGGCGAGCCCGCTCGCCTCCTGGTCCTGGGGACCGCGCGGCCGGTCGACCTCGTCGTGCAGGCCCACCCGCTCGTGGAGGTGAAGGGCGAGCTGGTCCGCCAGGGCCACGCCCAGGAGATTCTGCTCGAGCTGCTCGGCCAGCGCGCCGTCGCCGAATATCTGGCGCAGCGCTTCACGCCGCACGACTTCCCCGCCGCGCTCGCGCCCTTGCTGCACACGCGCACGGAGGGAAACCCGTTCTTCGTCGTCGCGGCGCTCGATCACCTCATCCGCCACGAGGTGCTGGCACCGGTCGACGGGCGTTGGACGCTCGCCGGCGACCTCGGCCCCGTCGAGGCCGCGTTCCCGGACAGCGTCCGCGAGATGATCGAGCGACAGCTCGCCGGCCTGGAGCGCGACGAGGTGGACGTCGCCGAGGCCGCCAGCGTGGTGGGGCTCGACGTCGCCGCCCCGGCCGTCGCCGCCGCACTCGGGCGGGACGTCGAGGACGTCGAGCGGCGCTGCGCGGAGCTCGCCCGGCGCGGGCAGCTCCTCGAGGCCGCAGGCAGCGAGCGGTGGCCGGACGGCATCATGGCCACGGGGTTTCGCTTCCGCCACTCGCTCTTCCGAACGGTGCTCTACGATCGCGTCCCCGCTGCGCGGCGCGCTCGAATGCATCGGAGCGTCGGCGAGCGGCTGGAGTCGGGCTTCGGCTCGCGTGCCGGAACGATCGCGTCGCGGCTCGCGGGGCACTTCGAGCAGGGCGGCGATCTCCCGCGCGCCGTCACCTACCTCGCCAAGGCCGCTCGGCGCGCACTCGGCCGGAGCGCGCCCGGTGAGGCGGTGCGCGGCTTCGAGAGGGCCATCGAGCTGAACCGGGCGCTGCCCGCCGATCCCGAGCGTCTCCAGGAACGGCTCGCGCTCACGCTCGCGCTCGGCGACGCGCTCCATCTCGCCCGCGGCTACGGCAGCCCCGAGGGCGCCGCGGCCTTCGCCGAGGCGACGCGCCTCAGCGAGGAGCTCGACGCCGTGCCGCAGCAGTTCGTCGCCCTCTCGGGGCTCTACGCGTTCACGCTCACCCGTTGCCGCCTCGCCGAGGCGCGTGAGCACGCCGGGCGGATGCTCGACCTCGCGGCGCGGATTCCGCTGCCTGCATTCGGCCTCATGGCGAACACCCTCGCCGGCATGACGCGTTACCTCGGGGGAGAATTCCCCGCCGCACGCGAGCTGCTCGAGCACGGCCTGACGCTCGGTGCCGAGGACCCGCTCGGCACCCAGACCGATTTCGCGGTGATGAACGAGAGCCACCTGGCCTGCGTGCTGGCCCTGCTCGGCCATCCCGACCAGGCCCGCCAGGCCGACGGACGCGCGCGCGCTCGTGCGCGCGAGACGAGCCGCTACGACGAGGCCGTGGCGACCTTCTGCGGCGCGGCGCTCGCCGCGATGCTTCGCGACGTGTCCGAGGCGGCCGGCGCGGCCGCGGCGGCGATCGAGCTGACCGAGACGCACGGGTTTCCGATGTGGCTGCCGTCGTCCCGCGTCGTGCATGGCTGGGCGGTCGCGGTCGGCCAGCGGGACGAAGCCGGTGTCGACGAAGTGCGGACCGGCCTCGTGGGGCTCGACGCGGTGGGCTTCGAGCGCGACCGGACGTTCATGCTGATGCTGTTCGCCGACGCGCTGGCGACCCTCGGGCGGGGTCCGGAGGCCCTCGCGACCGTCGACGAGGCCCTGGCGCGCGCGGAACAGGCCGGCGAACGCTGCTGCGAGGCCGAGCTGTGGCGGATGAAGGCCGGGCTGCTCGGCCGCCGACGGACGGCGGCCGAGGAGTGCTTGCGGCGCGCGCTCTCGGTCGCCCGCCGGCAGCAGGCGCGTTGGTGGGAGCTGCGTGCCACCATGAGTCTCGCCCGCCTATGGCGGACACAGCGCCGCACCGCGGACGCGGCGCACATGCTCGGCGAGATCGTTGGTACGTTCAACGAAGGCGCCGACACCGACGACCTCCGGGCGGCCCGCACGCTGCTCCGCACCACGGGCTGAGCCGGGTCTGGATGCTCCGCGCGCGATCTCACGCGCCGGCGCCCGCTACTCTACGCCGAGGCACGATCGGGCGAGCCCGACCGGCGGCTCCGGTTCGTCGTGACGCTGCTGCCGCCCACGCTGCGACTTCGCGCGACCCGCCTACCACTCGTGTCGCAACCGGCACTGTCCGAAGTGCCAGAGCCTCGCACTGGCCCGCTGGATCGAGCCGCGCACGGCGCGCTGAGGTGCATCCTCGACGTGGACTACTTCCACGTCGTCTTCACGCTTCCGGCCGCTCTGCAATCGCTCACCCTCGCGCATCGCCGACGGGTGTTCGCGCTGCTGATGCGGGCGGGACAACCCTGGGAAGTCGACAGAGCACCCCAATATCAGACATGCTCCCGCCCCCCGCGCGCCGCGGCCGATCAGATCGCGATTGTCCATGTAGGCGAAGCCGCGCGTCTCGTCGACGACCCGCACCGAGTCGCCGAGCCTCCCCATGATCAGCCGGACCAGCTCGTGGCAGAAGTCGCGGTTTCCGGCAGAGGAGCACAGGAAGTATTTTTGAGTGGCCTCCAAGCCCGTTGAGAGTCCCCGCCGCGACCTTCACTCTAGTGCACCGCCGTCGTCATCGAATCAACGTGCCTAACGTGCGTCCCATGTGGCATGGGATGGCGGCGGATGGTGGTGGAGTTGACGACCAAGCAGCGGCGCGAGCTCGAGGAGCTCGTGAC
>Ga0187894_10005047_pt1 | contig 13775 bp, 8 predicted proteins | sample GBC1701081metaG_FD_136650 | JGI IMG/M metagenome (GOLD analysis project Ga0187894, IMG submission 136650) | White microbial mat communities from a lava cave in the Kipuka Kanohina Cave System on the Island of Hawaii, USA - GBC170108-1 metaG ...
AAAACCACCACCATTGGCAAGCTATCATCTCAATTTAAGAAAGCAGGAAAAAATGTATTGTTGGGGGCTGCTGATACGTTTAGGGCTGCTGCCGTTGATCAGCTTATATTATGGGGTGAACGTGTAGGTGTACCTGTAATCAGCAGAGGAATGAATACGGACCCATCGGCTGTAGCATACGAGGCTGTAAAAGAAGGTGCTGATCGTGGGGTTGACGTAGTTATAATTGATACTGCGGGCAGACTGCACACGAAAGTAAGCCTGATGAACGAGCTCTCTAAAATCCAACGCGTGATTCAAAAAGTAATCCCTGCTGCCCCTCACGAGGTTTTGCTGGTACTGGATGGCAGCACCGGTCAAAATGCCGTAATCCAGGCCCGTGAATTCACCAAAGCCACAGAAGTAACAGCCCTGGCCATTACAAAACTAGATGGCACAGCCAGGGGCGGTGTAGTCATTGGAATTTCGGATGAGTTTAAAATCCCTGTGAAATATATCGGGGTTGGTGAGAAGGCTGACGATCTACAGGCCTTCAACAAGACAGAATTTGTTGATTCTCTTTTCAAAAAATAGCAGATCAGGTCTGCCTGCCCTTCAAAACTTGATGCAAGAAATATGGGGTTTTTTATAATAAAGGGACAATCACTTTTTAAAGTATCACTTTAAGTCAGTTTAAAAATTGATATTCTTCACATCAAAAATCTAAGTTTACCGTTTGCAGAGGCTCTTTTTCTGTCTCCTCAATTAAATCAGCCCACTTATTCACAACCTGCAAAGCAAGGGCACAAATGTAGGTTTAGACGGTTATTCCAAACAGCCAGGTGTTAGAATCACCCGACATTTACATCATCAAACGATAACAATATGAATACTATTAGAAAAGCACCCGTTGCCAATGTAAGCGCCACCCTCAACCGCGCCTTGTTGATGTTTATAGTTATAATATTGGGTGTAATCTTGTCGTATTCCACGGCCGAAGCTGGCGTAAAAATTGAAAAAAGCCCTTTTAACAAAGGCATTCAGAAAAAGAAAAATCATACGCATTCTTGCAACGTGCTGATGGAAAAGCACAGAAGTTCAACCAATATCATTGTCAAGGCAAACACGAAAAGACCAAAGTGGCGTTAATCTTTAGTCTTTACCTGTGTTTTCGAATGGGTATCCTAAATAAGAGCTGATAATTAAATCCCCAGGTTGTTTCATTTCCCGCTTTCCCGTAACCCGGAACGTCATATGAAATAAGCTCACTGGCTTCGTTGGTGTTCAACCCAAACTTGAAACGAGCTGTGTATCCCATCCAAAAGAATTTCAACATTTTCACCCGCAGGCCGGTAGTGAGCTCTCCCCAACTGGCATGTATATCCGTGTTGGAATAGTTGACATCAACCGCTCCCCATACCGGATCATTAATTATGGTAAGGTATTCCGAATATCTGCTTCTACCGTACCGCATCCCGAAAAAAAACATATTCTTCCCGGCATTCTTCCTTAAAAAATTTACATCGATTCCTACACGGAAATAGTTACCTCCGTTAACGTAGTGTTCCTCATCCGTTATAAAATTCCGCTCCCAACGCCCGGCCTCAATGGCTAAATAGTAGTGAGCAAAATCAGCATCTGCATATACCTCGTAACCTGAAAAGCTATCATCTGTTTGTGATCTAATCAGGCTGATGAGGTCAACTCCCACCCGAATTCCGGTAGGTAAAAAGCCGGGCCGAACAGTTGATGTGCTGTCATTCGTCTGGCCTGCCACAGTTGACGTTGCAAGTATGCCGATCAATATACTATTTAAAAATCGCTGCATTTGTCAGGGGTGGATCTTGAACCGAGTCTCTTCGGATCTGAACATCATTAAAATCATATACCGTAGAACTAACGTCAGAGTATAAGGTTAAGGCTCCGCACCATGTATCAAATTCATTCCACAGGGTGCAGGTATAATTAAATGTTACGGTTCGTGATGATCCATCCTTAAAGTCAAAATAAAAAGTAGTAGCTGAAGCATTTTGATTCAGCGGTAAGTTGATAACACTAAGCGTATCTTTTGGGATAAAAAACTGTGCGGAATAATCCGCAGAAAGCTTGCTCAGGTAAACAGTATCTGCCCTTTCGGTTGGGCCAATGAGTTGTCGGAAGGCTACTTTTACCAGGTTTGTTCTGGGGCACCTGTACACTTCCAGATTTGTTTGAACCGCGCTAGCCAGCTCATTCGTAACAACTTTTACCGAGTCAAAATCGTAGTTCGTGAATTCAAGGTTTGAAAAAACATATCGGTTACCACAATCCTCTGAGATGAACTGAGTTGAACGATTAACATATTCCATTTCCAGAATATTTTCACCATACACTTCTTCAAATGTAAACCGGGTTCGACTTGAAAACGGATTTAAGGGTAACACAATTGCGGTGGCTCGTGAAAACTGGTAAAAGATGCTGTCAGATTCGGGTGACTGAATACCAAAAAAATTCGCTGTATCTGCTTTATTATCAAACATTTTTTTAAATGAGATACCAATAAAGCCATTACTCAAATCAATACAATCCGGTTCATCCAGGCACGAACCCAGGGCAAGAAAGAAAAATGCAACCCAAAAAAACTTCTTCATCTGCACGTATTGGCTCATAACATCTGAGGTCGTAAAGATACTTGTTGAGCAACAAGTCGAAACCTGCAGCCCGTTTATTTTTAGTAATTTTGCCCGCCCGGATAACTCCGGTCGGAGTGGCCAACCTTAAGCAGCGATGAAGTGAAAACAAAAGGAAACGGTAAGACAAAGGTGAATATTGTAACACTGGGCTGTTCTAAAAACCTGGTGGATTCGGAAGTGTTGCTTACTCAGTTGCGCGGAAATGGCATAGATGCCGTACATGAATCCGCACAAGACGATTCCAGCGTAGTGGTAATTAATACCTGTGGATTTATTGACAATGCTAAACAAGAGTCAATTGATACCATCCTTCGGTATGTAGATGCCAAAGAAGAAGGAATTGTTGACAAGGTATACGTTACCGGATGCCTTTCACAACGCTATAAGAACGATCTCGAAAAAGAAATCCCGGAAGTAGATGCCTGGTTTGGAACGCGCGACCTTTCACGTTTATTAAAAGTTTTCAAGGCTGACTATAAACATGAGTTAATCGGGGAAAGGATTCTCACGAACCCAAGTCACTACGCGTACCTGAAAATTTCTGAAGGATGTGACAGGCCCTGCTCGTTTTGCGCCATTCCCCTGATGCGCGGAAATCATATCTCCCGACCAATTGAAGAGCTTATGTTAGAGGCTAAGAACCTGGCGAAGGCGGGAACAAAAGAATTATTGCTCATTGCACAAGACTCAACGTATTATGGTCTCGATCTTTATAAAAAAAGAAACCTTGCAGATTTACTAAAACATCTATCCGATGTTGAAGGCATTGAGTGGATACGCCTGCATTATGCTTTTCCAACAGGCTTCCCCATGGATGCGCTGGATGTGATGGCAGAACGCTCCAACATTTGCAAGTATCTCGATATTCCTTTACAACATGGTTCAACCAACATGTTGAAGATTATGCGCAGGGGTACCACGCGCGAAAAAACGGAAGCACTTTTAGAAACCATTCGTGAAAAAGTACCAGGCATTGCCATCCGTACTACGATGATCGCAGGCCACCCGGGAGAAACCGAAAAAGAGTTTCAGGAGATGATGACTTTTATTGAGAAATCAAGATTTGAGAGGCTGGGAGTTTTCGCATATTCACACGAAGAAAATACACACGCTTTCTCCATGGCCGATGATGTGCCCGCTGAAGTAAAACAGCAACGCACGGATGCTGTAATGGAACTGCAACAGGGTATTTCGTTAGAGTTAAATCATCAGAAAATTGGTACCACGCAAAAAGTATTAATTGATCGGAAAGAAGGTGGCAATTTTATTGGCCGTACGGAGTTTGATTCGCCTGAAGTAGACAACGAGGTTATACTCGATGGAAAAGAAAACTACCTTCGAATTGGTGATTTTGTACATGCTGAAATTACCCAGGCCACTGAATTTGATCTCACGGGTGAGGTTGTGTAATTTCCGGAACTTTATCTATTAATTGTCGTTATTCGGGTATGTTCATTCAGGCCACTTGCTGTTGTTAATATGGGGCTACGGAAAATTTCTTTGGCTGAAACGAATTCGTTTACCCCCTCCTTTCTCGCTTATATTCAAGTCAGCGATCAGTTAAAGAAGTTTTATAATCGATTCCCGGAGATTAAAAATTTTAAGGATCAGATCCAGGAAAAATCATCATTCCCTCAACACAACCGGAAGGTACTGGTTCAAACCCTTCAGGAACAATACAAGAAGTACACGGTAACAGAATCTGTAAAGAAAAATATCGAATCGCTCGGTGACAAGAAGACTTTTACGGTTACAACAGGTCATCAACTTAATATTTTTACCGGCCCTCTGTATTTTATATACAAGATTGTTACGGTCATCAATGCCTGTAAAGAATTAAAGAAGGCCTACCCCGAGTATAATTTTGTTCCGGTGTACTGGATGGCCTCTGAAGATCACGATTTTGATGAGATTAAATCCTTTCGGTTAAATGGAAAAAAGTATACGTGGGAAACCAATCAAAAAGGTGCGGTTGGCAGATTCAATCCAAAGGAGCTTGAAACACTTTTAAATGAAATTCCGGGGGATATCTCTGTTTTCAGAGAGGCTTATTTGAAATACCCTACAGTAAGCGAGGCCGTCCGGTATTATGTGAATAAACTTTTTGGTACAGAAGGATTGGTAGTGGTAGACGGTGATTCAAAAACCTTAAAGTCCCTTTTTAAAAATGTGATTCAGGATGACCTGGAAAATAACACTTCGAAAAAATTGGTCGATAGTACCAATAGCGAGTTGGAGAAACTTGACTACAAGCCACAGGTTTTTTGTCGCGATATCAACTTCTTTTACCTGGAGAAGGGATTACGCGAGCGGATTGAGAAAACAGGTGATACCTTTACAGTAGTCGATTCCAGTATCACTTTTAGTTCTTCTGAAATTAATTCGCTGGTGGAAGAGTCACCTGAAAAATTCAGCCCAAATGTAATTTTGAGGCCGTTATACCAGGAGGCTATCCTGCCAAACCTGGCCTACGTGGGCGGTCCGGCCGAAGTGGTGTACTGGTTGCAATTAAAAGAGGTATTCAGGCATTACAATACACCATTCCCTGTACTTATGCCACGTAATTTTGCGATGGTCATGGAGGGTCCGGTTATGCGTAAGTTTGAAAAAACCGGATTAGAGGTACCCGAACTTTTTTTGGAGAAAAATTACTTATTCAATCACTTCACTATTAAATTTTCACGTAACAAAATTAAACTCAATGGCGAGAAGGCAGCCATAGAAAATTATTTTCAAACCATTCGTGAACACGCGGAGTCACTGGACAAAACACTGGGCCCATTGGTAGGCGCTGAAAAGCAGCGCGCAGTAAAGAGCCTCGAGAAAATTGAACAGAAATTATTGAGGGCGGAAAAACGAACTCAGTCCGACAAATTAAAACAGGTAGAAGCGGTTAAGGATGCCTTATTCCCGGATGGTGAACTTCAGGAACGAACCGATAATTTTCTGAATTTCTACCTGCAGGATCCAGCGTTCATCGAAAAATTAATCAAGCAACTCGATCCGTTTGATTTCAGGTTCAACGTGCTCCAATACCATGACTAAACAGGAGCTTAGAAAAAAGTATCTCCAAAAACGTCAGGCGTTATCAGAAGCGGAGTATGCTAATCTTAATTTTCAGCTCTATCAAAATTTCTTTTCATACGTTGACCTTTCGTTCATAAAAGTTCTGCACACCTTTCTCCCCATTACATCAAAAAGGGAACCAGATACGTGGCTGATGATTGATCGGATCAGGAGAGAATATCCACACATCCGAATTTCAATACCGAAGGTCAATAACAAAACGAGTGAACTTGAGAATTTCTATTTCGAAGGACTTCACCAACTTACTACAAATGAGTGGGGTATTCAGGAGCCCAGGCAAGGTATACCTACTGAATCACAGAAGATTGATTTAGTCCTTGTGCCGTTATTGGCGATTGATCAATCAGGGCATCGTGTTGGGTACGGAAAGGGATACTACGACAAGTTTCTCTCAACCTGCAGGGCCGATTGTGAGAAAACAGGAATTTCATTTTTTAATGCCGAAGAGAACATTCAAGACACCGATACTTCTGATGTTAGATTAAATCAGTGTATCACCCCCTCAACAGTGCTTAGCTTTTCTTAACTACACTTCGGGCTCTTGCTGGCTCAGGCAATGGAAAGAACCCAGCCCCCAGATAATATCGGTAGAATCAATTCCTACAACTTTACGATTTGCAAAACATTGCTGAAGAATGTCTAATGCTTTGTCGTCATGCGTATTGCGGAAGGTGGGCACAATCACATACTTATTAGCAATATAAAAATTGGCATACGAAGCCGGGAGTCGTTGACCTTCGTATACGACTGGCGATGGCATAGGCAGTTCAACAATATTCATCGGCTTACCATTTTCAAGACGAAGCGTTTTCAACTCCTTCAGGTTATCCTGAAGAATCTGATAGTTTTCATCGCGCTTGTCCTCTTCAATAATAGTAACAACTGTATCTTCGTTGACAAACCTTGTCAAATCATCGATATGGCCATCGGTATCATCGCCTACTATTCCATCACCCAACCAAAGAATATTGTTTACTCCGTAATAATCTGTCAGGTATTTTTCAATCTGTTCCTGATTAAGATGGGGATTACGATTCTGGTTTAACAAACACGCTCTCGTGGTTAACAAAGTCCCTCTTCCGTTAAACTCTACCGATCCTCCTTCCATCACAATTCCGGGATGCACCACCGGGATGCTATCATGTTTCGCGATTAACGTAGGGATGACATCATCCAGATCAAACGGAGGATACTTCCCGCCCCAGGCATTGTAGTTCCAATCCACAATCATTTTTTTCTTTTCTGTCGGATTGATTAAAAATGCAGGTCCGTGATCACGACACCACGCATCGTTGGTTGGATGAAGAAAGAACTGAACACTCTTAATATCTACACCAGCCTCCGTAAGATGACGAAATGCTTTTTGCTTCATCGCTTCATCCACGACATTGATGTTCACTTTTTCTCCCTCGGCAACCAGTTTAATAAATTCAGCATAGCGCGGATAAATTGTTTCAATTTTTCCCGGCCACGAGGCTTCCTTGTGGGGCCAGCTTAACCACGTGGATGTATGCCTGGCAAATTCAGCAGGAAAGAAATAACCTTGTTCTTTAGGAGTCATAGTTACAGTTACAGGTTGCCAGTCTCTGGTTACCGGTTACCGGCAACTGGTGACTGATTAATCTTCATCGATAAATCTCTTGGTGATAGGCTGATACGAATCTATTCTTCTGTCGCGAAGGAAAGGCCAGTGTGTTCTGTAGCGATCTGTTTTTGAGAGATCCAGTTCTTCTACGTGAACTTCCTCGTTTTCGTGTGACGCTTTGTATAAAATTGTTCCGAAGGGGTTCGTGATAAAAGATCCTCCCCAGAATTTCATGGCTCCGTTTTGTTCGAACCCAACACGGTTTACGCTTACCACGTGAACTCCATTGGCAACGGAATGGCTGCGCTGAATGGTTTGCCACGCATTGTATTGTTCGGTATTCGTCTCCTCATTCTGAGAAGTTGCCCAACCAATGGCAGTGGGGTAAAATAAAATTTCTGCACCCATTAATGAAGTAATGCGTGAGGCTTCCGGGTACCATTGATCCCAGCAGATCAACACGCCAATTTTTGCAAATTTTGTTTGAAACACTTTATAACCCAAATCACCTGGCGTGAAATAAAATTTCTCATAATAAGAAGGGTCATCCGGGATATGCATTTTCCGATACTTGCCTAAGTAAGTTCCATCGGCATCCAGTATAGCGGTTGTGTTATGATAAATGCCTTCGGTACGTTTTTCAAAAAGTGAAGCAATGATTACTACCCCTAATTCTTTCGCAACGTTAGAAAGTGAGTCTGTAGAAGGCCCTGGAATAGCTTCCGCCAGTTTAAAATTTTCGTAATCCTCAACATCGCAGAAGTACAGTGATGTGAAAAGCTCCTGAAGGCAAACTAGTTGAGCGCCCTTCGCGGCAGCTTCGCGCACCTTTTCAATTGCCTTTTTTATATTTTCTTTTGGATCCTTTGTGCAACTCATCTGCACGGTGCCAACTTTAACTTGTTTACCGGCCACGTCTATAATTTTAGACCGTAAAATTAGTCTGAAAAGTTGGGAAGTCCGAAAGTTAAAAAATCCGGTTTCTGCTAGCGGTTCGTATTAACGAACGAAGCATCTTTGGTCTCAAGCTGAGATTTGCCCATGAGCCAGGTATCCACTGCATGGGCTGCCTCGCGACCTTCTGAAATTGCCCAAACCACCAATGATTGTCCTCTTCGCATATCTCCTGCCGCAAATATTCCCTTCTGTGAAGTCATGTAATTCCTTGTCTTTAAATTGCCACGTTCGTCAATTTCAAGTTTCAGTTCTTCTACCAGTCCGGTCGTTTCTGCACCTGTAAATCCAATGGCTAACAAGGCAAGTTCACACGGAAGAATTCTTTCTGTTCCGGCAATTTCCTCAAATCCCATTTTACCCTGATCATTCACTCCCCACTTTATCTCCACAATCTTCAGCCCCGACAAATTTCCGTTATCGTTTTGTAGAAATTCCTTTGTGAGAATAGACCATTGACGCTGAACGCCTTCTTCGTGTGAAGATGAACTCATCAACACCATAGGCCATTGAGGCCAGGGATTATTCTCGTTTCTGACAATCGGAGGTTGGGTAAGCAGTTCAATCTGTGTAACTGACTTTGGACCTTGCCTGTTGGATGTTCCCACACAATCGGAACCGGTATCGCCCCCGCCTATCACGAGTACATTCTTTCCTGTAGCTAAAATGTTTTCAGTAAGCTGATCGCCCGCCACGCGCTTGTTTTGTTGTGGAAGAAACTCCATCGCAAAATGAACTCCATCTATGTCCCTTCCTGGTATTGGCAAATCGCGCGATGCAGAAGCACCCCCGCATACCACCACCGCATCGTATTCAGTTTTTAATTGTTTTGCATGGATCGTTACGCCCACATGCGTGTTGGTTTGGAAAACAATCCCTTCTTTTTCCATGAGGTCTATCCTCCGATCAAGAATGTTTTTCTCCAATTTAAAATCAGGAATTCCGTACCGCAACAATCCTCCAATACGGTCACTTCGTTCTAACACCGTCACCACATGACCAGCTTTGTTTAATTGTGCCGCGGCAGCTAACCCGGCCGGCCCGGAGCCAATTACGGCTACACGCTTTCCTGTTCTGCGTTGAGGAGGATTTGGCTTTATGAATCCCTTCTCAAAAGCAATCTCCGCGATTGTCTTTTCGATGTACTCTATGGTAACAGGCTTGTTATTAATGCTCAACACGCAACTCGCCTCACAAGGCGCTGGGCAAATTCTTCCGGTGAACTCCGGAAAATTATTGGTCGTGCTTAAAATTTGAATTGCCTCCTCCCACTTGCCCTGGTACACGGCATCATTAAAATCCGGAATGTTATTACCCAACGGGCAACCATGGTGGCAAAATGGAACACCACAATCCATACACCGTGCGCTTTGCTCCTTTACTTTTTCTTTCGGCAAGGGAGTATATACTTCCTTATAATCCTTAATTCGTTCCTTCGTATTTCGTGAGGCTGGCATCTCACGGTTGAACTTCATAAATCCGTCAATTTGACCCATTTCTTTTTCCTATTTGAGCACCATTACTTCTTCTAACTTCGCTGACTTTTGTTTGATGAGTACAGCCTTGTAATCCTTTGGCATCACTTTCACAAAAAGCTTTGCGGCATCCTCCCAATTTTCTAAAATCCATTCAGCAGGATCGCTTCCGGTATAGTGAAAATGCTTTTCAATCATAGCTTTAACTTCGAGGTGATCAGGGTCATCCATTACTTCAAGTTCAACCATGTCTTTATTGACTAATCGTTCCAGGTTATGTTCCGGATCAAACACATAGGCAATGCCTCCACTCATTCCTGCGGCAAAGTTTCTTCCTGTCTTGCCTAGTATTACTACTCTTCCTCCAGTCATGTATTCACATGCGTGATCACCAACACCTTCTACCACCGCATTCACACCCGAGTTACGTACGCAAAATCTTTCTCCTGCCTGCCCGCGAATGTAAGCTTCACCGGAGGTAGCTCCATAAAATGCTACGTTACCAATGATGATGTTGTCTTCTGCTTTGAATGAGGCTTCCTTGTCTGGATACACAATTAATTTCCCGCCCGATAATCCTTTTCCAAAGTAATCGTTGGCTTCTCCTTCCAACGTGAATGTTACACCGGGCGCCACAAACGCACCGAAGCTTTGGCCTGCTGAACCTTTGAACCCATATTGAATTGTGTCCTCTGGTAATCCCTTGCCTTTATGTTTTTTTGATATTTCGTTCGACAACAACGCACCGGTAGATCGATCGGTATTACAGATGTTGAATTTCCGTTCAACTTTTTCTCCTTCATCCAGCGCTGCGTGCGCAAACTCAAGAAGTTTCCAGTCCAACACTTTTTCTAACTCAAAATCCTGCTCAATCTGCTTATACAAACCCACCCCGTCTTGTGCGGCCTCACGGTGAAGAATGGGTGAGAGATCAAGCTTTTTAATTTTCCAATGATCAACATCTTGCCGAACGCGCAACACATCTGAGCGACCAACCATTTCGTTGATGGTTCTAAAGCCCAGGCCTGCCATCACTTCGCGTAAATCCTGTGCGAGGAATGTGAAAAAGTTCACCACATGATCTGGATTGCCCGTAAACAACTTTCTTAATTCACTGTCCTGGGTAGCAATGCCAACCGGACAGGTATTCAGGTGGCATTTGCGCATCATGATACACCCTTCTACAACAAGTGCAGCCGTAGCCACACCCCATTCTTCTGCTCCCAACATCGTAGCAATGGCAATATCGCGACCGGTTCGGATTTGTCCATCGGTTTGAAGCGTAACACGGCTTCTTAAATTATTTTTTACAAGAGTTTGATGAGCTTCCGCCAATCCTAACTCCCACGGCAATCCGGCATGACGTACCGAACTAATGGGTGATGCGCCTGTTCCGCCATCGCCACCGGAAATTAAAATGGCATCAGCTTTAGCCTTGGCCACACCAGCTGCTACGGTTCCCACTCCGGCCTGCGATACAAGTTTTACATTGATGCGAGCCTGACGATTGGCATTCTTCAAATCATAAATGAGTTGCGCGAGGTCTTCAATCGAATAAATATCGTGATGCGGTGGTGGTGAAATCAGGCCAACGCCAGGTGTCGAGTGTCGCACGCGACCAATCCAGTCGTCCACCTTATGTCCGGGTAGCTGACCACCTTCGCCTGGTTTGGCTCCCTGAGCCATTTTAATTTGAAGCTCATCCGCATTTGAAAGATAATAGCTCGTTACACCAAAACGTCCGGAGGCAACCTGCTTAATGGCCGAACGTTCCCAATCTCCGTTTTCTTTTTTCCCGAATCGAATCTCATCTTCACCACCCTCCCCGCTGTTACTCTTCCCCCCTATTCTATTCATCGCAATTGCTAATGTGGAGTGTGCTTCATGCGAAATCGACCCGAATGACATGGCACCTGTAGCAAACCGCTTGAAAATTTCTTCAACAGGTTCCACCTCATCAATCGGAATGGGGTTGCGCTTTTTAAATTCAAACAATCCCCGGAAAGTCAACGTATCGTTCGCCTGATCGTTAATCTTCTCACGGTACTTTTTATAAAGATTGTAGTTATTAGACTTGGTTGAGTATTGAAGCAGGTGGATAATTTCCGGACTAAATAAGTGCTTTTCTCCTGTTCGCTTCCATTGGTAAATACCGCCTGCAGGAAGTTCTTTGTTTTGATTTCTGTAGGCCAATTGATGACGAACCAACACTTCCTGGGCAATATCATCGAACGACAATCCCTCTATCCGGCTGATCGTACCTCGAAAACATTTCTCGATTACATCACTGCCAATACCCAGTGCTTCAAAAATTTGGGAAGACTGGTACGATTGAAGTGTACTAATACCCATTTTCGATATAACTTTCAACAATCCGTTACCAATGGCTTTTTGATAATTCGCAAATGCTTCATCATCGGTTATGGATTTACCAAACGCATGTTGCGCATTGAGTGAATGAATAGTTTCAAATGCCATATATGGATTAACGGCACTCGCACCATAGCCAATGATGGTAGCAAAGTGATGTACTTCCCAAACATCACCAGCTTCAACTAAAAGACCTGTTAATGTTCTGACTCTCTTTTCAATCAACGAATGGTGCACAGCGCCAATTGCCAGCATAGAGGGGATGGGCGCATAATCTGCGCTCATGCTCTTGTCTGAAATAACAATAATTTTCTTCCCGTCTTTTACAGCCCTCTCAGCTTCAGCACATATTTTTTTAATTCCTTCCTCAAGTCTTCCGGGTTTACCATCGGCTTTAAATACTGATTTAATAACCGCATACCCGAAACCATGTGCCGGCAGGTGTTTTAATTTTTCAAGATCCGTATTCAGCAACACGGGCTGGGAAATGTGAATTTGATTGGTATGCTGTGGCGTTTCTTCAAGCACATTCAAACTCACGCCAATGCGGGTAAACAACGACATCACCAACCGTTCACGGATCGGATCAATGGGTGGATTACTTACCTGTGCAAAATGTTGTTTGAAATAATTGGAGAGGTGCCGGCTTTCTTTTGAAAGAACAGCGTGGGGGGTATCATCGCCCATCGACCAGACTGGTTCGTAACCCGTTGCAGCCATGGGTGTGATAATCATTTTCACATCTTCTGTCGTAAACCCGTACGCACGCTGCCGTTGTGATAATGTTTTTTCATCAAAGTCGTTTTGGAATAAAGTCTGTTCAGGTTCCAGCCGAAGTCTTAAACGGTTTTCAATGATCCAGTTATAATAAGGCTTGCCCTCATACACGGTGCGTTTCACTACATCATCACCCAGCACTTTTCCCTTCAGCAGATCAACCATTAGCATTTTACCCGGTGTGATTCTTCCTTTCTCCAGGATTTCCTTTGAATTAACCGCTAACGCTCCTGCTTCAGATGCTGCAATCACCCGGCCTGTACGGGTTATACAATACCGCAATGGGCGAAGTCCGTTTCGATCAAGCGTAGCGCCAATTCTGCTTCCATCTGTAAACACTAAAGCGGCCGGGCCATCCCACGGCTCCATCATCGAAGCATGGTATTTATAGAATGCCTTGCGGTGTGGATCCATCAGTTTATTGTCTTGCCACGCTTCGGGCACCAGCATCATGAGTACATGCGGAAGCGAGCGTCCTGAAAGTACCAGCATTTCAACAAGCGCATCGAGGTTGGCTGAGTCGGATCCTTCCGGGTTTGTAATCGGCAACAGCATCTTCAGCTCTTCATCCGTGAAAAAAGCGGACTTGAACAATGCTTCTTTCGATTTCATTTTGTTCACGTTGCCACGAATGGTATTGATCTCACCGTTGTGGGCGATGAAACGAAACGGTTGCGCTAATTTCCAATTCGGAAAAGTATTCGTAGAGAAGCGTGAGTGAACTAATGCCAGCGCTGTTTTCAATCGTGGATCTTGAAGATCATTAAAATATTGCCGCAGTTGTTCTGTTCTGAGCTGGCCTTTATAGATAATCGTGCGTGTCGAAAAACTTGGGATATAAAATTCCTGATTACTTCCTTTTATATCCCGTGCAAT
>Ga0187894_10005048_pt1 | contig 13774 bp, 12 predicted proteins | sample GBC1701081metaG_FD_136650 | JGI IMG/M metagenome (GOLD analysis project Ga0187894, IMG submission 136650) | White microbial mat communities from a lava cave in the Kipuka Kanohina Cave System on the Island of Hawaii, USA - GBC170108-1 metaG ...
CTGTTTCTTACCGTTGTTCTAATCTTTACTTTTATCGTTTAATGTTGCTTGTGAATCGCCACTGCCGTTCAAAACTATTCCTGCTTTTTTCCCTGACGTGTTTACTGCTTATAGCTTTTACGGGCACAGCACAGGAGACTATCGTCAGCGGGAAGGTAACGGATGCCGGTTCGGGCGATCCGATTCCCTTTGCCAACTTACTGTTGAAAGGCACTTCTGTTGGTGTAACTACCGACTTCGAGGGTAATTATGTAATCAAGACAAAAACCCTTTCCGATTCCTTACTGGCCAGTTACGTAGGGTATAAAACCCGTGCGAAATTTGTTAAAAAGGGAACGACACAGGTTATCAATTTTCAATTGACAGAAGAAGCTACCCGCCTGAAAGAAGCTGTTGTTCACGCAGGAGAGAACCCGGCATTTGCTGTTTTACGAAGCGTGGGAGGTAATAAAGCTGAACACGATAAAAGAAGACTCTCCGCCTATGAGAGTGAAGCCTACACAAAAATAGAAATTGCTATTGACAACATGTCGGATAAGTTCCGGGAGCGAAAGATTATGCAAAAGATCACCCAGGTGTTGGATAGCATTGACCGGATTGCGGGAGAAGATGGTAAGCCAATTCTGCCGATGTTTATTTCAGAAAATGTGTCTAAACTTTATTATCGTACCGACCCCCAGCTGAAAACGGAAAATATACTGCACTCGAAAATTAATGGCTTGGGAGTAGAAGACGGTTACATGTCAACACAACTTATCGGGGCTTCTTTTCAGGAATACAACTTTTACCAAAACTGGTTACACATTGTAGGAAAAGATTTTATATCGCCCATTGCCGATGCCGGAAGACTTTACTATGAATATGATTTAACCGACAGCGTGTATATCAACAACCACTATTGCTACCGCATTGATTTTTTCCCGAAGAGTCCGCAAGACCTGGCTTTTACCGGAGCCATGTGGATCACCAAAAATGAATATGCTTTAAAACAGATTGATGCCAGTATAGGAAAGCAGGCGAATCTGAATTTTGTTGAGAAAATAAAGATACAGCAAGAGTTGGAGCCAACCGGAGAAGGCGCATGGTTTCCAATGAAAACACGGGTACTGTTGGATGTAAGTGAATTGAGTAACAACACGGCAGGCTTACTGGCCAAATTTTATACTTCCAATAAAAATGTAATTACCAATCAGCCCCGCGATCCGTCTTTTTATGTCCGTGCGATTGTTACGGACGAAAAAGCATATCTGAATAAAGAAGAAAATTATTGGGACTCTCTTCGTCATGAGCCACTCTCAGAAACTGAGAAGAGCGTAAACAGAATGATTGACACCTTGCGCAACATTCCGGTAGTCAAGACCTACACCGATATTGTATTGATCGTGATTGACGGTTATTATGAAGTTGGAAAAGTAGATGTGGGTCCTTATATCTCAACTCTGGCGGTTAATAATATTGAAGGAGTTCGGTTGCAGGCAGGATTTCTGACCAACTCAGGATTTAGTAAAAAATGGGTAGTGGGCTCGCAACTTGGTTATGGTTTTAAGGATGATCAGGTAAAATATTCTGTCAATCTGCAGCGAATTTTAGATAAAGAAAAATGGACTACGGCCAGTATAGGGCATCGAAGCGATATTGCCAGGGTGGGAGTGGACGATGAGGCATTAGCAGATAATTATGTTTTCCTCGCACTGCAACGATTTGGCAATTTCCGAAGAGGGTACTACTTCAAGGAATCACGATTCAGTCTACAACGGGAGTTTATAAAAGGCTTTTCGCAGCGTGTAGCGTTCCGCTATAAAACATTTGATCCAACCTTTGCCTTTGGATATAAAAACCCTGAAGACACTTCGCAGGTTCAGAGTGCCTTCGAAACGGCAGAGCTTATTTTCGAAGCCAGGTTTGCACGAGATGAAATTTTCCTTCAAAATGAAACTGAACGGCTAAGCCTCGGTACTACGAAGTGGCCGGTGATCACACTCCGATACACACATGGTTTTAAGGGACTGAATGGAAGTGATTTTGATTACAATAAAGTAAAGCTCTCTTTTAATCAACGGTTACTGTATGGCGTGATCGGAAATGCCAACTTAGAGTTAGCCGGAGAATATATTTTTGATGTATTACCATACCCTCTTTTAGGCACTCACCTCGGAAACCAAACCCCCATTTATTCCTCTGCGCTATACAACCTGATGAACTTTGGTGAGTTTGTGAGTGATCGGTATGTTTCTTTCCGGTACAGCCATCACTTCGAAGGATTGATTATGAACCGGATACCGCTTATGCGAAAACTAAAGTGGAGATTAGTAGGTTCCGCTAATATCCTATACGGTTCACTCAGTCAGGCTAATAAAAATATCCTGTCGGATGAAAATCCTGACGAGGAGGAAACCTTACCGGTGGGCTTTTTAGATCCCGGGAAACCCTATATTGAGCTGGGTTATGGTATTGAAAATATCTTCAAGTTCTTCCGTGTAGATTTTATGCATCGGCTCACTTACCTGGATTATAACCCCGATGTAAAAACCAGAAAGTTTGGAATCCTGTTTGGAATTCAAGTCAGCTTGTGATAGTACCCTCCCAACGCATCGATAAAAATTGCATATTTGTGTCCTTATTTTTTAGGCTGTTACCGTGTACTACGAAGTTCCGGTGGAGAGTGACGAAAAAAAGTGACTTTGTTATATGAGTTATGTTAATTGTTTGATTAAGGATTGAACGAAGTAGTATGAATATTAAAATCAGTTTGCCCGATGGCAGCGTGCGTGAATACCCGGCAGGTGTGAAGGGCATCGAGATCGCCAAAAGCATCAGTGAAGGATTGGCGCGTGTATCATTGGCCATTGAAGTCAATGGCGAGTTGCGTGACCTGTCGCGACCTGTTGAAAAAGACTCATCCGTTAAAATAGTAACGTGGAATGATGCGGGCGGCAAGTACGCATTCTGGCATTCATCTGCTCACCTGATGGCGGAGGCATTGGAGGAACTTTACCCCGGTGTGAAGTTTGGTATTGGCCCACCCATTGAAAATGGTTTTTACTATGATGTTGACTTGGGCGATAAATCTTTTGGAGAAGATGATCTTGCCGTTGTTGAGAATAAGATTAAGGAACTGGCGAAGAGAGAAAGTACTTTTTCCAGAAGCGATGTAAGTAAAGCAGAAGCGTTAGCGTACTTCACCAAAAAAGGTGATCCATATAAACTTGAGTTAATTAATGGATTGGAAGATGGCAGCATCACTTTCTATCAGCAAGGAAACTTTGTTGATCTGTGTAAAGGTCCGCACATTCCACACACCGGATTTATTAAAGCGATTAAACTTCTGAACGTTGCGGGTGCCTATTGGCGTGGCGATGAGAAGAATAAAATGCTCACGCGTATATATGGTATCACTTTCCCCAGGCAGAAGGAGCTTGACGAATATTTGATTCTGCAGGAGGAGGCCAGGAAGCGTGACCATCGTAAACTTGGTAAAGAGCTGGAGTTGTTTGCGTTCTCTGAAAAAGTTGGGATGGGCTTACCGCTGTGGTTGCCAAAAGGAACCTTACTACGTGAACGCCTCGAGCAGTTCATGCGCAGGGCACAAGTGAAGGCAGGCTACGATCCGGTAATTACTCCACACATTGGCAGCAAAGCACTTTACGTTACTTCTGGGCACTATGAGAAATATGGTAAGGATTCGTTCCAGCCAATCAAGACACCCGATGAAGGAGAGGAGTTCTTGTTAAAACCAATGAACTGTCCTCATCACTGCGAGATTTATAAAACAAAGCCTCGCTCGTACCGGGATCTTCCGGTTCGCCTGGCTGAGTTTGGAACAGTTTATCGCTATGAACAAAGCGGAGAACTTCATGGCTTAACCCGCGTGCGTGGATTTACCCAGGACGATGCGCATATCTTCTGTCGCCCTGATCAGGTAAAGGATGAATTTGTGAAGGTCATTGACCTGGTGCTTCATGTTTTCAGGTCGCTTGGGTTTGAGAATTATACGGCTCAGGTTTCATTACGTGACCCGAATAACAAAGCGAAGTACATTGGCGAGGATAGCCTTTGGGACAAGGCAGAGCAGGAAATACAAGAGGCTGCTGATGAACGAGGCTTAAAGACAGTATCTGTAAAAGGTGAAGCTGCATTCTATGGCCCCAAGCTTGACTTCATGGTGCGTGATGCCTTGGGAAGAAGCTGGCAGTTGGGAACGATCCAGGTAGACTACCAGCTACCACAGCGGTTTGAATTAGAGTATGTGGGCTCCGACAATCAGAAGCATCGCCCCGTGATGATCCACCGGGCTCCTTTTGGTTCATTGGAACGCTTTGTGGCGGTATTGATTGAGCACTGTGCGGGCAACTTCCCATTGTGGCTATCGCCCGATCAAATTTCAGTTCTTCCAATTTCAGAACGATTTAATGATTATGGCCAACTTGTAATCGATAGGCTTAAGGAATTGGATATCAGGGGATTCTTGGACAACCGTGATGAAAAGATTGGCAGGAAAATCCGGGATGCTGAGGTTAAGAAAGTTCCGTACATGTTGATTGTGGGTGAGCGTGAAGAAGCGGAAGGCAAAGTATCAGTTCGCAGACATGGCAAAGGAGACCTCGGAAGTCTCCTGCTGCAGGAGTTTGTAGACCAGTTTAGGGTGGAAGCTGCCACGCCAACCTAATAGTAATCAGTTAATGGTTATCAGTTAACAGATGACGGTTAGCGGATAAAGGTTAACGGATAACGGTTAACGGATAACGGATAACTATTAACTGAACTAATGATGGGTTTTGATTTTTAATGAAAATAGCGATATTTGCACCTCTTTTTGTAGAATTTAAACAGTAAATCAGTATTAATAACACGTATAACAGGCCCTTTCGCAGGGGACCACAGCGGCCGGAAGAGCCTTATAAGATCAACGAACGGATAACAGCCCAGCGGGTCAGGTTAGTTGGAGAGAATGTAACAGTAGATGTTTATACTGTCCAGCAAGCACTTAAAATAGCCCAGGAACAAGGTCTTGATTTGGTAGAGATTTCACCCAATGCCGACCCTCCGGTGTGTAAAGTAACTGACTACTCGAAGTTTAAATACGAGCAAAAGAAGAAACAGAAGGAGATTAAGTCGAAGGCGTTGAAAGTGGTGATCAAAGAGATCCGCTTCGGGCCTAATACCGATGAGCACGACTTCAATTTTAAATTGAAACATGCCATCAACTTCTTGCAGGAAGGCGCCAAAGTAAAGGCGACTGTGTTTTTTGCCGGAAGAACGATTGTGTACAAAGAACGGGGAGAGATATTATTGTTGAAGTTTGCGCAGGGATTGGAAGAGCATGGAAAAGTGGAGTTGATGCCTAAACTGGAAGGAAAACGGATGTCGATGTTTGTGATACCGAAACCCAAGAAGTAAGAATTTTAGAAGTGATAAGAAATCAACGAATTAACAAATCAACGAATCAACATATCAGCAATGCCTAAAGTAAAAACCAAATCAGGAGCGAAGAAGCGATTTAAAGTTACCGGTACCGGTAAAGTAAAGCATAAGCGTGCTTACAAGAATCACATCTTAACCAAGAAAGGAACCAAGCAAAAAAGACGGTTGGGAAAGAAAGCAATCGTGAAGGCTGAAGACATGAAGAATGTAAAGTTCATGCTTCCTCACGCATTATAAAACATCACAGTCCTTCGGGACTTTGAATTAGGTTTATCCGCCTACGCTAAAGCTACAGCGGATAATATGTTTAACCCGATTGTTGAGCAACTAAGAATCCCGACCTGTCGGGGTCGCCAGCAGTCAAAAATGTAAAATAAAATGCCAAGATCAGTCAACAATGTTGCCTCGCGCGAAAGAAGGAAGCGCATCTTAAAGCTGGCCAAAGGGTACTTTGGTCGTAAGAAAAATGTTTGGACTGTTGCGAAGAACGCAGTCGAGAAAGGTCTCGTGTACGCGTACCGCGACAGAAAGCAAAAGAAAAGAGAATTCAGGGCCATCTGGATTCAGCGTATCAACGCTGGTGTTCGCCCTCACGGCTTAAGCTACTCTGCCTTCATCGGTAAGCTTAAGAAATCAGGTATTGACCTGAACCGTAAAGTGCTGGCCGATTTAGCCATGAACCACCCGGATACATTTACCGAAGTGGTGAACAAAGTGAAGTAACTTGGAAGGGGCGATGAGCCCCTTTTGTTTTTATGACCAAATCAAAAAAAATATTCTTGGCACTGGCTGTGGTTTTCTTTGCATTGCTCTTTTATGCGAGCTACGATATTTCCATGCGCACCACCTTTCCGGGTTCCAAGCCTCAGCTAAAAGAGCGCATTGAAGAAACCTACCTTGGCCAGGATACTGTTGCGGTAGATTCCGTAAAGGAAATTGAGCCAAAATAGCCCTTTCATCCCCGGTATTGGCAATTCGTCCGTTAAAATTACAGATCACCGATTCGATCATGATGCTTTATTAGCCACCCATTACTTTTAGTCCAGATTAAAGCCAACTATAGACAATGATTATCCCCCGGGGTCAAGGACTTCGGGGGATTTTCTGTTTTAGGGCTTCTCTAATAACCTCATCATGCCGCACCTGCTTGTCTGACCATTGGCGGATTCCGGCATCCGCCAGTAGTTGGACACGCAGGGTCGCGAAGGAGTAATTTTTTAGAAGTAAATTTGTTTAGGGTGGCAACCCTTTTTTGTAGCGCTCCGTCTTGTGGAAAAACTTTTAAACCAGGAAGAACCCTCTATGCAACTACTCCTTCAGGGTTGCAAAAAAAACGACCGAGAGAGTCAACGGCTGCTCTATCAGCATTACTATGGTTATGCGATGAGTATTTGTGTGCGCTACTGCCGCTCGTATGAGGAGTCGAAGGAGATTGTGAATGATGGCTTTATGAAGGTGTTTAAAAAGTTAGATCAGCATGAAACGGAGTCATCCTTTAAAGCCTGGCTTCGCAGAATTATAATCAACTCAGCTATCGATCATTATCGTAGAGAAGTAAAGCATTATCACCGTACAGAACTTGAGAAGCAACTAGTACCGGGAACAGCGAGTAACAGTGCATTGGATGATCTTTCGTATGCCGAGCTAATCGGCATGATACAGCAGTTGTCACCCGGCTATCGTGCCGTGTTTAACCTGCATGTGATTGACGGCTTTACGCATCAGGAGATTGGCGAGATTCTGGGAATTTCTGAAGGTACATCGAAGTCAAACCTGATGAAAGCACGTGAGAACCTAAAGATATTATTAGAGAGAATGAACAGAGAAGATTTGTATTCAAAATATGTCTGACAAGGAATTAGATAATTTATTTAAAGAAGCTGCCGAAGGGTTTAAGGCACCCCAGGATTCATCTGCCTGGCACGATATGGCTAGTAGACTGGATGGGGCAGGCGTGACTTCTCCGGCTTTTTGGAATTGGAAGTCGCTCTCAACAATGGCAGTAGTGGGTGTGGTTAGTGTGGCAGTGATTTCGTATTTGGTAACAGGTGATTCTGAAAACACGAAGACTGAGGAAGTTATTTCAAATCAATCTAATACGAGCGTTGAACCTGAGAAGGCAGTTGGGAATAAGCTGACTGAAGCTAACCCGGCTTCATCTCAACGTGAAAAAACAACTACGGTGTTGAGTAGCAAAAAAGCAAGTGGTGCTAAGGTATCTGATACCAAACAAAACTCAAATCCTTCTGCAAATACAAAAGCTGTTGATTTTGAAAGTATTGAAGGAGTTGATAAAGTAACTCAACGAGGCAGTGAGCAAAATAACTCAGTACAGGTATCAGACGAAGAGGATTCTTCCCTTTCTTCTATTCCGGTTCAGGTATCTGTACAAGAGCCTCAGGCATCCGGCAATTCATTGGGAAATAATATTCCTCAAAATCAGCGCCATGGTATCGATGAGAGAACAGCAGGAGTATTGAAAAATTCTCAGGTAATGAACGATTCTATATTCAAGCGGGATGATGAGCACACTGAAACGCTTTTAGACAGCGCGCAGTCTACTGAAGGAAAAACAAAGTCAGATGAAAAAGTAAATAAATTCAGACCTGCCCTGGGTGTAAAACTTGCAATCGCGCCAGACTATACAACAGTTAAAAGCGCTGCCCCCGACCGATTGGGTGTCGGGTATGGCGTATTACTCGAATATCGTTTCAACGAACATTGGTCGGCAGCTACGGGTGGTATCTGGACAAAAAAAATATACACTGCATATGATGTGGAGTACAGTGGCTACAATGCCGACTGGGTAGATGGAGATTGCAGGATGTGGGATATTCCGGTAAACGTATATTATACTTTTACGCCCGGTAAGTCGTTCTCATTTTATGCAAGCCTTGGACTTTCCTCCTACCTGATGAATGAAGAGAATTACATTTACTATGTAGAAACTCCCTATGGAGTAAACGATTATCCGCAACAAATAACGGGCGAAAACAAGGAGTGGTTTAAGACACTAAACGCTTCAATTGGTATGCAATTGAAGTTGAATACTACGTTAACACTTCAATTTGAACCGACTTTAAAAGCCCCCCTGACCGGTGTGGGTGAGGGCGAGGTTTCACTGGTTAGTCTGGGGGCTTTTTTCAATTTTCGATTTGATATTCCAATCCACAAACCATGATGTAATATGAAAGCAATCTTAAAATTAACGGCATACCTGTTTTGCACTTCACTTTGTTTTTACACAGGGTGCGTCAGCAATGACGAGCCAGAACCGTTTGATTGTGATACTTCCGATTTGGAAATCACGTTGGAAGATCAACAGAACGTCTCAAGTTGCGTGGCAACCGATGGTGTCATAGAAGTTTCCGCTACTGGTGGTAAGGAAGATTACCAATTTCAGTTGGATAATGGCTCGTTTCAGTCTTCTTCAACCTTTAATACGGTTGGACCAGGCTCACATTCGGTTACAGTTAAGGATGATAATGGTTGCACTGCCACCGTTAATAATATTGTTATCGGCATAACTGGCAATACGCTAACAGCAACAACTTCTACAGTTGCGGATAGTGAGTGTTTGTCTGATAATGGTACTATAACCGTTAATGCTTCAGGAGGTACCGAGCCTTATGAGTATAAACTAAACAGTGGAGCATTTGGTGTAAATTCAGTATTTAATGGCGTTAAGGAAGGTTCACATGTTGTTACCGTTAAAGATGCAACAGGCTGTACTTTTTCGTTGAATAACGTGGTGGTAGCTCATGGTATTACGGGTGTTACTTATAACGGCAGTATTTTGGCTATTTTTCAAGCTAACTGCCTGATTGCTGGATGTCACTTAAATAATGGAAATGGACAAGGTAATTGGGGTGTCTATAGCACGGCATTTAACAAGAGAGCTGAAATTAGATCTCGAACTCAAAGTGGCGATATGCCCCGTACCGGATCTTTAACTGCTAACGAGAAAGCATTGATTGCATGTTGGGTAGATGATGGAGCTCCGTTAAATTGATTTTTAAGTAAATTAATTGTGTGTTTGTATTGTTAAAGAACATTTCCTGTTTCTAGTGAGGTTATTATATTTTATTATTTTCATTTGTGGTTCTATTATGTTCAATCCCGGATGTACAACAACGGATTCACCGGAACCTGTAGATTGTGACTTAAGTGACCTTACAATAGAAGCAACAGGACAAAGCCCAACCAGTTGTAACTCCAATGACGGATCCATTACTGCATCTGCTACCGGTGGAGATGAACCCTATAAGTATGCGGTTAATACGGGTTCGTTTGGGTCATCTCCCATATTTACCAACCTGGGCCCCGGTAATTATACAGTGCGGGTAAAAGATAAAAATGGATGCGAAACTTTTATTCAGGTGGTATTACAAATTCCCGGTGCCGATCCGCTAACTGCCACTACAATAAGTATGGAGGATACGGAGTGTGTCGATAATAATGGCTCTATTGAAATAACGGCTGCGGGAGGAAATCCTCCGTATCAGTATAAAATAGGGACGGGTGCATTTAGCGATGTATCCGTATTTACGAATCTTGGCCCGGGAAATTATTCGGTAGCTGTTCGTGATGGTGCCAATTGCATTTTTACTAAAGGCGTAACCGTTCAAAAGGGCGATTCACAAACCAGTCTTTCTGCAGACGTTGAACCGATAATTGATACAAAATGTGCCATAACGGGTTGCCATAACGGATCGGAGTCACCAAATTTGACAAGCCGCCAAAGTATTATAGCTAACGCCAGCACTATTAAAGCGCTTACACAATCTGGTCAAATGCCCAGATCAAATTCAACGGGAGGCCCGTTGATGCCCGATCAAAAAGCACTCATCGCATGTTGGGTAGATGAAGGCGCAAAGGATAACTAACTATTCACGTAAATGAAAAAATATTTGTTCTGGCTTTTATTGTTAGTAGCGACACTCAATACTTCGGCACAGAAGTATGTGTTAGAGAATGGTGTCATCATTTTTTTTTCTGAAGCAGCTATAGAAAATATAAAAGCAGAAAATGTAAAAACAGGCAGCATGCTCAACACTCAGACAGGCGATTTAGCATTTTCCGTTCCTATCCGTGAATTTCAGTTTGAGAAAAAGCTGATGCAAGAGCATTTCAATGAAAAATACCTCGAGTCGGAAAAATTCCCAAAATCAACTTTTACCGGAAAGATGACCGGCTTCGACAATACTGTGAAAGGTATTCAGCAAGTGAAGGCTGGTGGTAAACTAACCATTCATGGTGTTACCACAGCTGTTGAAATATCAGGCACAGCAGAAGTTCAGTCCAATAAAATAATTCTGAAATCAAAGTTTATGGTTAAACTAGCAGACTATAACATTAAAATACCTCAGCTTATGTGGCAAAACATTGCCGAGCAAGTTGAAGTCACAGTTGATTTTACCTATAAACCTCAATGACCATGAAAAAGCCAGCCCTACTTTTTCTCTTCCTGATTTTAGTGCAAACCCTTCATGGCCAGGATGATCTTCTTGCTGAGTTGGAAAAGCAGGACTCCGTAGAAAATCACTACACATTTGCCACTTTTAAAGGCAGCCACATCATCAACGGGCAGTCTGTTGAAACCAGGCGAAAAGGAGAACTTGAATTTATTTTTTCACACCGGTTTGGTTTAATCAATGGGGGTGCTTACACGCTTTGGGGTTTGGATGAATCTGTTACTCGCCTTGGGCTTGAATATGGCCTGACAGATCGCTTTGGCGTTGGAGTCGGCCGTACTTCGGTGGATAAAACATTCGATGGCTATGTTCGGTATAAAGCCTTGCGCCAGAAGGATAACGGTGTGCCTGTCACTATTACAGCAATGGGTACCATAACCTATAAGACATCACCCAACGAAGATGATGATCCGGTAGTAGCCTCCCAATTAACTGCCCAAGACAGAGTGGCGTATGTTGCTCAATTAATGATTGCCAGGAAATTCAATACCAAATTATCCTTTCAGCTTAATCCGATCTATGTTCATCGAAATACGGTGGATCAGGATGTGGAGAACAACGATGACTTTGCACTGGGCTTTGCCGGCAGATATAAAATCACCCGAAGTATCGCTTTATCAGCCGAGTATACACTCCGGCTGAATGAAAAAGAAAACCAACCTCCCGGCTATGAACGGTACGATGCCGTGGGCTTTGGAATTGACATTGAGACCGGTGGACACGTTTTTCAATTGATCTTTACCAATACACTTGGGATGTTTGAGCGGTACACGGTGACAGAAACCTTTCATAATTTTTTCGATGGTGACATTCATTTTGGATTTAATATCTCACGTTCTTTTCAAATCGCTGGAAAAAAATAATCTTTAGTCTTTCATAGACTACGGAATTGTTAATCGCCTCTATCATTATTTACCTTGTGCTGACAATCCTGGTAGGCTTTTGGGCCTCCAGGAAAGTTAAAACTACCGGTGATTATATGCTGGCGGGCCGAAGCCTGCCGATCGTACTAAGTTCAGCCGCCCTTTTTGCTACCTGGTTTGGATCTGAAACCGTTTTTGGGGCCTCTTCTGAATTTCTGAAGCATGGACTTTATGGAGTTATTGAAGACCCCTTCGGTGCAGTACTTTGCCTGATTCTTTTCGGAACGTTCTTTGCCCGCAAGCTTTACGCTATGAATCTACTGACGCTCGGAGACTACTTTAATATCCGATATGGGAAAAGAACAGAGCTTGTTGCAAGCATTTTTTTGGCGCCACCCTACATTGGTTACATAGCTGCACAGTTAGTAGCCATGGGATTAATCATGAATGTGGTTACCGGTATGGAGTTGTGGGTAGGGGTGGTGATTAGCTCTGTCGTGGTCACACTCTATACCTTTATTGGAGGTATGTGGGCCATTTCAATAACAGATTTTTTTCAGAGCATTATTATTATTATAGGACTTTTGGTATTAGCGATCATTCTTTCAGGAAAGGCAGGCGGTGTTTTTGCAGTGCTATCGGAAGTGCCGGAAGGGAATTTCAGATTTTTTCCCAAAACAGATGGGAAAGAGATTGCAATCTATGTTGCCGCCTGGTCTGTATTAGGATTAGGCTCTGTTCCATCGCAAGATGTTTTTCAGCGAACCATGTCATCAGGCTCGGCAAAGACAGCCGTTTGGTCTTGCTACATTGCTGCAATTCTCTACCTGACAATAGCCATGCTTCCCTTATTTATAAGTCTTTGTACCAAGCATCTGTACCCTGAACAAATCAGTGAAGACACTCAGCTTACACTCCCCAATATGGTGTTGGCACACACTACCATGCCGATTCAAATTTTGTTTTTTGGTTCGTTGCTTTCAGCGATTATGAGTACAACAAGCTCAGCCATCCTGGCACCTGCTTCTATTTTTTCAGAGAACTTTGTTAAACCCTTGTGGAGAAATCGGTTTTCAGATTCTCAATTTTTAGTTCTTACCAAAGTTTCTGTTTTGTTATTCAGTGCGGTGGGTACGGTAATGGCCTGTATGCGGTCTAATATTTATGAACTGGTGGGGGAGTCTTCTATTTTTAGTTTAGTATCACTATTTGTTCCGCTTACGCTGGGGATATATTGGAAAAGGGCAAATAGTAAAGGGGCACTTTTATCGATGATATTTGGTATTCTTGCCTGGCTGATCTGGGAACAGTTGGATAGTGAGTGGCCAAGTTTGTTGCCCGGATTAGCTGCAGGTTTGCTGGCAATGATTATGGGAAGTTTGATTTGGAAGGATAAGAAGTAGCAGATGATTAAAATTGAATTGAACCGGATTGACAAGGACTTCAACATGGAAGCTGTGAATGAAGTTGGAAACAAAATTCAGATGGATGCAGGCCCCGCTGATGGAGGTCACGAATTGGGAATGAGACCCATGCAGCTTTTGTTAGCAGCCTTTGGTGGATGCAGCGCGATTGACCTGATTGGGATTTTACGAAAGCAGCGAGAGCCGCTACAGGATTTAAAAATTACGGTTACAGGGGAGCGTGAGAAAGGAGTTGTGCCTGCTTTGTACACCGGGGTGCATGCCCATTTTCGATTGTTTGGAAAAATTGACCCCGAAAATGCACGAAAAGCAGTGAGCCTTTCAGTGGATAAATATTGTTCAGTGGCTAAGACATTAGAAAAGACTGCAAAGGTTACTCATAGCTTTGAAATTGTGAATAGTTAGATTCAGGTTGAAACGTTGATACCTGTTTAAATTAAAATTTGATATTTAATTGAGTTATCCCCATAAACTAAACCACTATCGACTTGAAGTCGATAGGTTGCAAAAAGAATGAAATTCTTACTCCAGAATAATTGTATCGGTATCAATGTTGCCAGGCTTACGGTGGTGTTCAAGGTATTCTTGGACC
>Ga0187894_10005049_pt1 | contig 13773 bp, 9 predicted proteins | sample GBC1701081metaG_FD_136650 | JGI IMG/M metagenome (GOLD analysis project Ga0187894, IMG submission 136650) | White microbial mat communities from a lava cave in the Kipuka Kanohina Cave System on the Island of Hawaii, USA - GBC170108-1 metaG ...
TAAGCTTGATGGTTTCATTCCAAAGCGAGTCAGGAATGATTGGTTTTCCTGCTTTCGACGATTGTTCTTTTCTCCAAAGTTCAAATTTCTGTTTGCACCTTGAAAGCTTGTCAGAATGAGAAGCAGCAGTAGAAACAGTCGTCATAAAAAATCCTCCAAAAAGATAAAGATAAAACCTGTTGGAGAAGATAGCCGAAACTGATTGTTGAAATCACGCCATCTTGCCGAAAGAGTTTGAACCCCGAACCGAAACCAATCATGTCAAGCAGTTTTCCCGAAAGCACACAGCTACTCGGTTATTCGCCGCGAATTTCTATCATGGCCGGTCTCGGATTGGCACAAATCGGTGAGTTTTCTTTTGTCCTCGCAAAGGTTGGGTGTAGCGAAGGACTACTTCCCAATACCGATTATCAAAGTTTTCTTGCGGCTTCGATTATCTCTATGATTGCTACGCCGTTTTTGATTAACATTGCTCCAAAACTCGGCTACTTTTTACAATCCTTGTTTACTTCCAAGCCAAATGAAGAGGTAACCGAGACCGGTGCGGATGGTGAAATTTATAAACTTAACAATCACGTTATCGTTGTGGGTTACGGGCTCAACAGCAGAAATCTCTCTCGCGTATTGCGGGCAGTGCAGTTGCCTTATGTTGTTTTGGAAATCAACGCTGAAACTATTCGACGGGGAAAAGCTGATGGAGAACGAATTATTTACGGCGATGGAACCCGCCGTGAAGTTCTTCATCACATCGGTGTCGGGCGTGCTTCGGTTCTTGTTGTTGCTATCTCAGACCCTGCAGCAGTTCGCCGGATTGTCGGGCAAATAAGGCAATTAAATTCAAACATTCACATTATTGTTCGCACTCGTTATGTAGCTGAGATAAAAGACTTGATGAACTTGGGCGCGAATGAAGTCATTCCTGAAGAATTTGAAACCAGCATAGAGATTTTCTCACGCGTTCTGGACCGTTACTCAGTAGCGCGAAATATCATTGAGCGACAAATAAGCAAAATAAGGCGGCTGGGTTATGAGATGCTCCGTTCGCATTCGTTACCTATCATTCAAACAACGGGTTTGCCATCAGCACTCGATGGTACATCAACCGAAACAATTTATCTTGATCAACTTCGCCGGTTGTTGGTAAAACCCTTTCACAAGTAAATACGGAATCAAACCGGGGTGACTGTGGTTGCGATTATTCACGATGGAAAGACAGAAATAAATCAGGGAGGGCAATTTACATTACAAACCGAGGACATTTTAGTTTTACTTGGAGAGCCTGAAAAGATTGACCTGGCTATAAGAATTTTGCAACCCACAACTCAATACGAGGATGGTTTCAATGCTTAATTTGAAAGACACAATCGCTTGATGATTTCATGCGCTGCCATCGTTATTGGTCCAATTTCGTTGTATGGCTTTGTCACAGGTTTCAACTCTCATTACAAGATGGCTTAAATTCTTTGGCGGATACGGTTCAACTCTTTCTATGAAAAACCTAGATAGTTTCAGAATAGGATATTTTTTGCACTTTAAAGATTGTTGAATTATAATTATTCTAAATCTACCTTGAGGCGATTAAGTACGCAATGAAAGATATAGAAAGTTTAGGATTAACTAAACAACGGCAGGCAGTTCTCCAAGTGATTTGCGAATCGGACGAGCATCTGACAGCAAATGAGGTTTTTGATAATGCCCGCCGACTTCTGCCGGGCATCTCGTTTGCGACCGTTTACAATTCTCTGCGCTACCTGAAACAAGAGGGGCTGATCGGTGAGGTTCGGTTCGGCACCGACGCCACCCGTTACGACCGCAAACTGACGCGGCACGACCACGCTCTCTGCAACAAATGCGGAAAGCTGGTCGATCTAGAACTGTCTATTCCGGTCGCACTGATTAAAAAGGCGGCTGATCTCTCGAAATTCGAAGCCGAATCAATCGAACTGACTCTGCGTGGTTTATGTCCTGATTGCAGTAAATAAGAAAATTGACTGCATATCGGGGCTGAGATAGTACGAATAACGTAAATTTGTTCTGGAAAAAACTAAAAAACAATTCAAAAGGAAAGGTAAATAAAATGGGGAATAACACAGATCCGAGCAATTCATCAAATGGCAACCCGACTTTGGATAAGAACGGTTCAAGCCGATGCCCATTCACGGGCGGAGCGGTCAAGTTCACCACAGCTAGTCATAGGTCTAACCGTGACTGGTGGCCGAATAAGTTAAATTTGAACATCCTTCGTCAACACTCTTCGCTGTCGAATCCGATGGGCGAGGACTTCAACTACGCGGAAGAGTTCAAGACGCTCGACCTAGCAACAGTGAAGGAGGATCTTGCGGCACTAATGACAGATTCGCAGGATTGGTGGCCAGCTGACTTCGGTCATTACGGGCCGTTGTTTATTCGCCTTGCGTGGCACGCCGCCGGAACCTATCGCATTGGCGACGGGCGCGGTGGCGGCGGAAGGGGTCAGCAGCGTTTCGCACCGCTCAACAGTTGGCCAGACAATGTGAGTTTGGACAAAGCGCGTCGGCTCTTGTGGCCGATCAAACAGAAGTACGGCAGAAAAATCTCATGGGCTGACCTTTTCATACTTGTGGGCAATGTTGCGCTGGAAACGATGGGCTTCAAGACGTTCGGTTTCGGCGGTGGGCGTGAGGACGTGTGGGAGCCGGATCAAGACGTTTACTGGGGTGCCGAAACGACATGGCTGGCTGGCGACATCCGCTATAAACACGGTTCTGAGGGCGTCGAAAAGTCTGGCGGAGTGCTGGTATCCGACGACGATGCGGATAGTGACAAGCACAGTCGTAAGCTAGAGAATCCACTTGGTGCGGTGCAGATGGGTCTGATTTACGTCAACCCGGAAGGTCCGGAGGGGAATCCCGACCCGATAGCTGCGGCCCACGACATACGCGAAACGTTCGGTCGTATGGCGATGAACGACGAGGAAACAGTCGCACTGATCGCCGGAGGGCATACCTTTGGCAAGACACACGGTGCCGCTGATTCGTCACACGTAAGTGTCGAACCGGAAGCCGAAGGCATTGCGGCGCAAGGCTTCGGTTGGACGAACAGTTTCGGCACGGGAATGGGTGCAGACACTATTACGAGCGGGCTGGAAGTTACATGGACCACTACGCCGACAAAGTGGAGCAACAACTATTTCGAGAATCTCTTTGGTTTTGAGTGGGAACTCTCAAAAAGTCCGGGTGGTGCTAATCAGTGGGTTGCTAAAGGGGCAGACACAATCATACCGGATGCTCACGATTCGTCGAAAAAACACGCACCGACCATGTTGACCACAGACTTGTCGCTTCGGCTAGACCCGGCTTACGAAAAGATATCAAGACGTTTCCTCGAAAACCCGGAGGAGTTCGCAGACGCATTTGCAAGGGCGTGGTTCAAGCTGACGCACCGTGATATGGGTCCCAAGCTGTGTTATCTCGGCTCGGAAGTGCCGGAAGAAGAATTGATATGGCAGGATCCTATTCCCGAAGTTACGCATGAAATGATTAACGATGAAGACATCGCCGCATTGAAGGCTAAAATACTTGATTCGGGATTGTCTGTGTCGCAACTGGTATCTACTGCTTGGGCGTCGGCATCAACCTTCCGCGGCGGGGACAAACGCGGTGGCGCGAATGGCGCACGAATTCGCCTTGAGCCGCAGAAGAATTGGGAAGTCAACAATCCGGACGCACTCGCGACGGTGATGGCAACTCTGGAAGGCATCCAAATAGAATTCAATAATACTCAGTCAGGCGATAAACAGGTTTCACTTGCGGACCTGATCGTTCTCGGCGGATGTGCAGGCGTTGAGAAAGCCGCTCAGGATGCCGGTCATGGTGTGACGGTTCCATTTACGGCGGGACGTGCCGATGCATCGCAAGAGCAAACCGAAGTGGAATCCTTTATGTATCTCGAACCACAAGCGGACGGGTTCCGCAATTACAAGAAAGGTCACCATACGACGAAGGCAGAGGAAATGCTGGTTGATAAGGCGCAGTTGTTAACCTTGACCGTCCCTGAAATGACGGTTCTGGTTGGCGGGATGCGTGTCCTTAATACAAACTTCGATGGGTCGCCGCACGGCGTTTTCACCGACAAACCAGAAACCCTGACCAATGACTTCTTCGTCAACCTTCTTGATATGAATACAACGTGGAAGCCGACCTCTGAGGCGGCAAACGAGTTTGAAGGCAGTGATCGCACGACAGGCGAAGCCAAGTGGAGCGGCACACGGGTTGACCTAATCTTCGGTTCAAACTCGGAGCTTCGAGCCATCGCTGAAGTTTACGGATGTGGTGATTCTCAGGAGAAGTTCGTGCAGGACTTTGTGGCAGCATGGAACAAGGTTATGAATCTTGACCGCTTTGACCTAGCCTGATTTCAGTACCGATAGGCGAAGTGCAAGGTCAAACATTTTCTGTTCGGGTGATAGCAAAGAGAAAAAGAGAGCGTTTGGCGTTACTAAAAAAGCGGTTACATAGTTATTGTTAGAGTTAAGAGGTGGTCTGGCAACGGGCTACCTCTTTTAATCGTATCCGGTTTCATGCATGAAACCAACACTGCCCCCACAGGTCGGCTGAGTGCCCTCGTTAGATAGTGTCTTTTACCTCAACTATTGAGCAAATCTAAGCCTTAAGCCTTTTGAGTCTTCTGGAAAAAACTTCTATTAACTTCTTGACGAGGTTGCATATTGGTTACTTTTTTAAGTCGCAAAACTATAAAAATAACTATTTGCTTCTTTGTTTTAATTTTTGTAGGAAAGTCCTTGAATAACATTCAACAAGAACCAGAAATTTGGAATGACGGTTGACATATCTTTTATGAGTTGTGCATAATGCGCCTCGTTCACCTCCCCGGTGAACGTTGGTCGCGAGGGGTGAGGACTCGTGGCCTTAGGGCGGGGGTTGTGGGAGACCTCGCCCGTTATTTTTTTTAGGCAATATTTCTTTTCAAGCACCAATTCAATTTAATACAAAAGATAGCAAATAAAGCTTGACGTTCGTTTTCAAGCCTGTAAAATTCACAAATGTTTTTGTAAACAGCTTTATTATTTAGAAATTTAGTGCCTAATTTCTTTGCAGACTTAGTATGTCAAAGAAAACGGGGGAACCATTTTTCAGCAGTCATGTTTTTTGTTTTCTTACTGCTACGGGCGAGTCATTACATCGCATTATTATTTTAATAGTAATGAAGGGGATCTTCCGTCTCCTAGCCCTAAAGCTAACCTCGTCGGCATAAGCGGAAGGCTTATTACGAACAAAGGCTTTGCCATATTCACACAATCAGACCGCAGGCTCATATGCAATACGCGCCTGACGGTCTTTTTTTATTTTGGAGCTAATTCATAATGGAGAACGGGGGAAAGCTCTCTAAAGACAGTTGGCTAAAACGCTGGTTATTAGAAGGCGTTCAGGAAATAGAAGGACCACACGAACACGAAGGTCAGCATCACCAACAACCTTGGTGGAAAGTAATGTGCCTGACCGGCGTTGATTATTTTTCAACTCTAGGTTATCAGCCCGGCATCGCTTTTCTGGCTACAGGTGCGCTTTCACCTATCGCTACATTAGTATTGATTCTGGTAACGCTTCTCGGTGCGTTACCGATGTATAGCCGCGTTGCCGCAGAAAGTCCGCATGGTGACGGCTCGATTTCAATGCTGGAAAACCTTTTGTCTCGTTGGAAAGGTAAGCTATTTGTTCTTGTTCTTCTTGGTTTTGCGACGACGGGATTTATTGTCACCATAACGCTTTCCGCCGCAGATGCTACGGCTCATATATTAGAAAACCCTTTGATTTTGAAATACGGACACCTTCTTGAACATCCGATAATTATCACCTTATTGTTGGTTACAGGACTCGGTGCTGTTTTTCTTAAAGGATTCAAAGAAGCAATTGGCATAGCCGTTATAGTTGTTATCGTTTACATTCTACTCAATATCATTGTTGTTGTACGCGGGATTTATGAAATCTCAATTCATCCCGAAGCCTTTACTCAGTGGAAAGAAGCTCTGTTCACGTACCCGAATGTCAACGGAAATCCTTTAATGATGATAGCCCTTGCTCTTTTTGTCTTTCCTAAGCTTGCGTTGGGTCTTTCGGGCTTTGAAACGGGTGTTGTAGTAATGCCGCTCGTAAAAGGTCCCGGAAGAATTGCCAATACAAGAAAGTTACTTGCCGTGGCGGCACTGATAATGAGCGTCATGTTGATAACAAGCAGCTTCGTAACGACATTGTTGATCACCCCAAATGAATTTCAACCTGGCGGTTTGGCATATGGTCGGGCATTAGCCTATATCGCCCACAAATATCTTGGCGATGGTTTTGGTACGGTTTATGACATAAGCACAATTGCAATTCTTTGGTTCGCGGGCGCATCGGCTTTAGCAGGACTTTTGAATATCGTACCACGTTATTTACCGCGTTTCGGAATGGCTCCCGATTGGGCAAAAGCAACAAGACCTTTAGTTTTAGTTTTTATATCAATTTGTTTCATCGTCACCATCATATTCAAGGCTGACGTAAATGCTCAGGCTGGCGTTTATGCAACAGGCGTCCTTGCGTTGATGACCTCTGCCGCAATTGCTGTTGCTATATCGGCAAAACGTAAAAAGCACACTACATTTTGGCTTTTCTTAATTATCGCTCTTGTCTTCCTCTACACAACAGGCGTAAACATTTATGAGCGACCTGAAGGTTTGAAATTCGCCATCTTCTTTATCATTGCAATTGTCATTTCGTCCCTTGTCTCGCGTGCTTTACGTTCAACAGAACTGCGCGTCAAAAAGATAATCTTGGACGATGTGGCTCAATCATTTATAAATAGTGCAAATAAAGGGACCGTTCGTATCGTCACCAACCGTCGTGAAATCGGTGATATGCGTGAATATCAATTTAAGGAATTAGAAAAACGCGCAGACAATCACATTCCATCGAGCGACCCAATCATCTTTTTTGAAGTTGACCCCGGCGATGCGTCCGAGTTTCAAGGCACATTAAATGTGCGCGGGCTAGATGTTGAAGGTTATAAAGTATTGCGTACATCAAGTGCGGCTGTGCCGAATGCAATCGCCGCATTTTTGCTTTACTTACGTGACCAGACAGGCAAGATTCCGCACGTTTATTTCGGTTGGAGCGAAGGTAATCCCGTCGCTTATATGCTCAAGTTTCTATTTTTTGGCGAAGGAGATACAGCCCCTGTAACGCACGAAGTATTGCGCCAGGCTGAGCCAGACCCAGAAAAGCGTCCGTCGGTTCATGTCGGCGGTTAGTGTAAGAAAAGTTAAAAGAAGAAAAACTCTCTCATTTTTCCTCAATGTTTAACTAACTTTTCTCGCTTGCTTTACCGTTTATGCATTGACTCTTTTCAACCAAGTAACAAGAGCGACATAAAACGGGGCGACCTTGCGATGGATAAAACGGAACAGTTGTTTGCGAACCACACTTGGCGCAATTTACAGCCACTTCAATACGCTGTCTTACGCCTGCGGCTTGCGCCGCCATTATTGAAGATATACGTTCGTTTTTTGCTTGCTTGCAGGGCTTACAGCGTTTCGGTGGATTTCTCAATCCTTTATCGTAAAAGAAGAGTTGTTCACCGGCAGTCCAAATAAAATCCTGACCACAATCTGTACAGTGAATAGGGCTATCCTTAAAATCGTCTTCGGAAAGTCTTCGCGTAACTGTCGGGTGCGAAGCGTCATTCAGCGACATACCTTGTCCCCCTTGTTTTCTTAAACTATTGTTCGTTGAATAAATTGTGGCGAATAACACAAAGCAACAATAGTCATTCAAAGAATCAACTTGCTAGGTTTCCTCCCGCTTCGATTCCTTGCTTAACGCTCCGGGCGTTTGCGGCTCAAGTCAGTATTTATTTGAAAGTATAATCAAACTGAAACTGAGGACGGTCAGAGAACAGACAAACACATTTTTACCTTTAGTTGAAAGTTTTGTCTTTGAACTTTACAACCTTATTCGTCAATGTTGACGATTGTGGCGTTCAACTTTGTTCCCTTTCTCGTGAATAAAAGACGTTTTGCTAAACTAACTTGATGGTGAGTGCAAAGTAAGTCCATATAAATTCTGTGTCAAGTAAAGACACATCAAAAATTTAACAAAGATTTTCTCAGAAATAAGATGTTGCGCTATTTGTTCAGCACACACTAACAACACATACAAGCCTTTCAAAGCCATTCGCAGAACAAACAACGCAACATCTGACAGCTAACTACGACAATTACCTTTTATCTTTTGTAAAAATTGCAGGAACTTTTTTGTCTGCAATCATCTTGTTAAATGCGACAAGGTCATCGCTTTTCAGTTTTGAGAACCGTGTAAGTTGTATATCAATCTTTGCCGTAATTTCATCAAAGAAAGCTAACGACTGTTGTGTCGGAGCGGTGTCTGCGCTATCAACAACGCCCCCCAACGCCGCAAGTTTGTTATTCAATTTTATAGGGAAATTAAGCAAATCCTGCCCGCTTCGTGCTTTGGTTTGATAAAGCTCTTCTTCGATTGAGGTTAAGTCTTTTGCAATCGCACGCGCTTTATCCACTACATCTTTTTGTGAAGGGTCGCGCAAACGCGCAGTCAAATCTTCAAGTTGTTTGCGAATGTCGCGTATTTCCAAAATGGCTTCGTGAGTCGCGGATACTTTGTCACGTATCTTTGACATTAAATCAAATTGTTTTTGGAAATCTTCCTGTGTTGTTTTCAATCGGGGGTCAGCTTTTAGTTGAAATGTTTCTGTCCCGATAACTTTTTCGCCAACGGATAGACGAACTTGATATTGTCCCGGCACAATTCTTGGTCCTGCCAGTCCTGCCGCCCACATAATCAGTCCCGGAATTGTCGTAGCATTTGGCAATCGCATGTTCCACACAAAACGATTTAACCCTGCTTCCATTGGCAGTGAAGGTTCACTGGGCGCGGACGCAGGACCACCCTCTGCTCTTCCTGTAAACTTCCGAATTGATTTTCCGCTTTGGTCGAGAAACTCAAGCGTTATTGCATCCTTTGGTTTCTCTTTCAGATAGTAAAAAACGCTCGCACCGTTTGGAGGATTGCTTCCCTGTGAAACAGTCAGCGGAAAGTTCACACCACCGCCCGGTGTGCGATAGGCATTTTCAGGCTTGAACAAAAAACTTTCCGCTTTTTGCGCGTCATCCAGACTGTAAAGCAACGTCAATTCATCAAGCACATAAAACGAACGCCCTTGTGTTGCAATAACCAAATCCTGCATTCCTTTGTGAACTTGTAAATCCGTTATCGGAACTATCGGAAGGTTAAGTTGAAGCGATTTCCAATTCGCGCCGTCGTCAGTTGAATAGTACATTCCCGTTTCTGTTCCCGCATACAAAAAGCCTTTGCGGTTCGGGTCTTCACGCACTACACGTGTAAAAGCATTATCGGGAATGCCGTTCGTGATTTTCTTCCAAGTCTTTCCGTAATCGTTTGTCTTGTAAAGATAAGGATGATAATCGTCGGATTTGTAAGCTGTAGCCGCAACATACGCAGTTCCGGCGTCGTGTGGTGACGCATCTATTGAATTTATCTGAATCCATTGAGGCATCTCTTTAGGTGTTACGTTCGCCCAATTTTTTGCGTTATCTTGTGTAATGTGAACAAGACCGTCATCCGATCCTGTCCATATCACACCTTGTTTTACGGACGATTCGGATAAAGCGAAAATCGTACAGTAATACTCAACGCTTGTATTGTCTTTTGATATTGGTCCACCGGATGAGCCTTGTTTTGATTTGTCGTTTCGCGTTAAATCCGGGCTTATTACTTCCCAGCTTTGACCATCTGTCATTGAGCGAAAAAGAACATTGGCTCCCGCATAAAGCGGGTAGTTTCCGTTTGTCTGATGTGGCGAAAAGACAATCGGAAAATTCCATTGGAAACGATACTGTTGCACATCTGCCCCTGCTCCCATAGGGTTATCGGGCCACGGAGAAACATTCTGCTGTTGTTTTGTGTAATGATTATAGCGTGTCAGCAAACCGCCATAGCTTCCCGCGAAAATCATGTTTGAGTCTTTCGGGTGCGGTGCAATCCACCCTGATTCCCCGCCCCCTACGTCGTACCAATGTGTTTCGTTAATCGAAAAATCTGCCGTACGGCTTGGGATTTTAACCGTTGAATTATCTTGTTGTGCGCCGTAGATGTTGTAAGGAAAATCATTATCAATGGCGACACGATAAAATTGTGCTGTTGCCTGGTCTTGTTCAGACCAGTTGCGTCCGCCATCAAAAGTGACGTGCGCTCCGCCGTCATCGCCTCCGATAATTCTTTGATTATCGTTCGGAGCGATCCACCAATCGTGATTATCACCGTGGGGTGTTCCAACAGTATTGAAAGTTCTTCCACCATCAATTGATTTCCAAACCTGCACATTCAAAACATAAACGATGTTTTCGTTTTGAGTGTCGGCATAAACTCTAGTGTAATACCAAGGGCGTTGGCGTATGTTGGAATTATCGCTAACTCTTATCCAATTTTCTCCGCCGTCTTCAGAGCGATAAAGTCCTCCTTCCTGAGCTTCAACCATTGCCCAAACTCTTTGCGGGTTAACAGGGGAAACCGTTACTCCGATTTTTCCCAGCACACTTTTCGGCAAACCGTTATTGCGAGAGATTTCCGTCCAAGTGTCACCGCCATCCATTGATTTGAAGATACCGCTTCCTTCGCCGCCACTTTCCAAACTGTAAGGAGTCCGTTTTACTTGCCAAATCGTAGCGTAGATTACATTCGGGTTTGAGGGGTCTAAAATCAAATCGAACGCGCCCGCTTTATCATTCCGATATAAAATTTTCTCCCAGCTCTTGCCACCGTCTTTTGAACGAAAAACGCCGCGTTGTTCGTTTGGTCCCCAAAGATGCCCCATTGCGGAAACATAAACAAGGTCGGGATTTTTAGGATGAACACGTACGCGCCCGATTTGACGCGAATCTTCGAGACCGACTTTTTTCCAGCTCTTTCCGGCGTCCACAGATTTATAAATACCATCACCGTGTGACACATTGCCGCGAACAGGCGTTTCGCCCATCCCAACATAAATTATGTTCGGGTCTGAATCAGCAATACCAATAGCACCGACCGAACCCGTTTTGAAGTAGTTATCCGTTATTGGCTCCCACGTAACGCCACTATCATTTGTCTTCCAAACGCCTCCGCCCGTTGCTCCCATGTAATAGACGTTGGGTTGCGTCGTCACACCTGCGACGGCGGTAACACGTCCACCTCTATATGGACCAATCAAACGATATTGCAAATTTTTTAATGGGTTAGTTTGTGCTGCTTGCTGTGCGGTTGAATTGATAGGTTGAAATAACAAACCAAAGGTCAAAAGACAACCCAACATCACGCTCAAGAATGAACTCTTTTTCATCGAAGAATTTCCTTTTCTCAATTTGGCAAATGATTGAATTACTAATTGCGGTAGTATCAAAACATAAGAAATTATAAGCTTTTCGCTTATTTTAAGCTGGTGTTGACAATTTCTCGTCATTTCCCTGCCCGAAATCAACATTTTCGCCGGTGCGGCTTCTGAACTGAATTACTTCAACCGATTCTTTTTCCAACAATCGAACAGCATTGAATATCTGATGCCCTTACGGGTGAACATAACGAAACGTCACCTTGTTTATTCCTTCGGGTGGTGATGTATGACCGAGCAGTTTGCCAATCAATGTTTGGTTTTCCACTAATTCATTAAGCCGCGTTGCAAATGTATGCTTGAAGGAATAAACCGAAACATCCTCAAGTTCAAGTGCATTGACGGCTTTTTTCACTGCGGCGTAAATGCACTTATAGGATATATCCGGTGATGTTGGCGTTAAACCATATGATTTAAGTTTCACCACTATCGGAAAACGGTCTCATACTTCAATCGGATTGTGTACGTGAACCATCCCGGTTGACATTATTTTCGACGCTAATTCTGGCGCAAGAAGTATGTGGTCAATCGAAGAGTATTGCTTAGGTGATTCAATCTGATTGTTGTTCCGATCTCAAAATGGCGTGTATCGGTTTGTCTTGTTTACGAACTTCGCTACATTTACTAAATCATCCGCCAATGTGTTTCAATCCATTGAATGGATGGTTCCCAAAACACTGCTAATAGGTTTGCTGTCATTTAGGTCATGTACTTCATCATTCCGTCAAAGTCGTTAAAATCCCCAAGGCTGACCGGATAATATCCAAGTGTTTTTCAGCCTTTGCTATTTTTAGTATCGCATCAGCCGGAGACTATTTCTCAAATCTTCGTTCCTCGCTCATCGGCTGAGCAAGTATATGAAGTCCTATAAACGCAAGTTTCAAATCACCGACCTGAATTCTTGCGACATAGTTTTTAGAGCCTTTTTTCTTTACATTCGTACTCTGTTCTTCTGTCGCATCGTAACGGGTTTGTAAGTTTTCGGGGTCTGTACAAAGGTTTTGGAGTTCAATTATTTCCAGGGAATTTAAGCGAATTATTGTCGAACTTCTGATGAGGCTTATAATCCATTCCCGAATTAAAATTCGCCACTGTCTTTGATAAAGGACACTTGGGAATTTTAACTGTCCATATTTCAAGACAAAAGTAATTTCCCCAAAAAGTTACACAAATGCTTCGTTCTTTTTCTGTCTGCATATTGATTCGTTTGGACTTGAATTTATTGGTTGGATAAAAAGGCAAAGGGGAGTTGGTAGCATCCCTTTGCCTTCTTTTTTTTTACTTCTTGAATTAATCTGTGGGTGGATATGACCAACCGTTGTTACCTGCTATCTGATAGTATCTTTCACCTATTCTTTCTTTGTGGTTCTGCAAGAAATCCGCATTGAAGTATTCATTAAATACCTCATCATTCAAATCAACTGCTAAAACTGTGTTGTCCGTAGTTCGTTGTACATATGTCCTTGCAGCACCATTCTTATCAAAAGCGTGTTCACAACCTAAATCGCCCGTTTCCCCTAGCGCATCAAATGATTTAACTACGTTGCGAACACCTAGAAATTCCGTGAGTTCAATTGTTTTAACATATGTATCACGCGAGATGTCGCCGTTTGATGCCGCACTATTGAGAAACGCCGCCTCGCGTGCAAACGACATATTGGTAACTTCCTGAACAAGTTCCTGTGTTAGATGACAGGCACATTTGCCCATAGTCAATGTTACAACCCGACTGGTGTGGTCACACGTGGCACCTCTGCCCCATTGAATCTTAAAGCTTAACTCACCATTCGGTGATAAATCCTCTAAGGCTTTTTCTAAGGTTGGGCAAACTTGAGCGCATTTTTGTACGTTAGCAAGAAGTCCTTCAAAAGTCCCTCTATACATTGAATGAGCCGGTGGCTGGTTAACTGTTTGTTCTGCTTGCATCATAAATTTGTTGCTCCTTTTATTTGTAGCTTTTCCAGGGTTTCTATTACTGAAATCAATATCACGGTGGTGTTGCCGCGATGTGAAAGTGTGTTCGATGCTCTCATCCACACAGAAACACTTTCATCAAAATCTAAAGGGGCAAACTAATCCTGCAAAGGTTAGCCGCCCCTTTTATATTCGTGCGATGTTTGAGTCACCACTGTTAAACTTTCGCGGGATAATATATGAGTTGATAGTGGGTGTCTAGGATTTTTCCGAAAAGCCCGTAATGGGTCAAACGGCTTGTAGAATCAAAAGGATTTCAATTGTTGCCGAAACGCTGGTTGGTCGAACGTACTTTTGGCTGGCTCTCAAAGCAAAGACGCTTATCAAAGGATTACGAAACTTTGA
>Ga0187894_10005050_pt1 | contig 13771 bp, 11 predicted proteins | sample GBC1701081metaG_FD_136650 | JGI IMG/M metagenome (GOLD analysis project Ga0187894, IMG submission 136650) | White microbial mat communities from a lava cave in the Kipuka Kanohina Cave System on the Island of Hawaii, USA - GBC170108-1 metaG ...
AGCCGCGCAACGACCACGACGAATAGTTCTTGTTGCCGATCACCAGGGTGAACTCACTCATCGCATCCTCGCGACTTTGCACATTGCCAGCGTAACCGATTCCCGATCATGCTGGGGGTTCGTTGTCGAACATAACAACACGGAGGATACCGTGTCGCTTCCGTTTCTTGACCGTGCGCCCGCTGCTGTCCCGATCGCCATCGTTGCGCCAACCGACTGGTCGGCATGGTTGAAACGGCAGTCCGCGCATGCCCGCTCGTGGCTGCAGGCGTCAGGAATCGGCGGCAAATCCGGTGAATTCGCGCTGCTTCCCGACGATGACGGACGTGCCGAGCTCGCCGTCCTCGTGCGCTCGGCGACGTCGACGATGTGGGACTATGGTGCGCTGGCAAGCAAATTGCCACCAGGTGATTATTGCCTGATCGGCGACACCGCGCCGGTGTCGGCCGTTGACGCCTGCATCGCCTTCGCACTCGGGTCATGGCGGTTCACGCGCTACCGGAAGGACAACAAGCAGGCGCCGCGGTTGGTGTGGCCGTCGAAATGCGACCGCGGCGCCGTCGAACGCGTCGTGAACGGCATCTACCTGGCACGCGACCTGATCACGACTCCGTCGAACGATATGGGACCGGCGGAACTCGCTGCCGCGGCACGGCAGCTGGCGCGTCGCCATCGAGCGCGGTTCTCGGTGATTGCCGGCAACGAACTGCTGCGTCGCAACTATCCCGTCATCCATGCCGTGGGCCGCGCTTCGACCCGGGCGCCACGCCTCGTCGATATCGTGTGGGGCCGTCCGAATGCGCCCAAGGTCACTCTTGTCGGCAAGGGCGTCTGTTTCGATTCCGGTGGCCTCGATCTGAAGCCGGCCGCCGGCATGCTGATGATGAAGAAGGATATGGGCGGCGCCGCCACCGTGCTGGCGGCCGCCGCCATGGTCATGGCCGCGCGCCTGAATGTTCGCCTGCGCGTGCTCATTCCCGCGGTCGAGAACAGCGTCTCGGGCAATGCATTCCGGCCGCTCGATGTGATCACGTCGCGCAAGGGCGTGACGGTCGAGATCGGCAACACCGATGCCGAAGGGCGCCTGATCCTGTGCGATGCGCTCACCGAAGCGGCACGCGAGGAGCCGGCGCTGATCATCGACGTCGCGACGCTGACCGGCGCCGCCCGCGTCGCGCTGGGACCCGACGTGCCGGCGTTGTTCAGCAACGATGATGCGCTGGCCGACGGCCTGCTGAAGGCATCGCGTGAGCGCGAGGATCCCCTATGGCGCTTGCCGCTGTGGCGCGGCTACCGCCGGTTTCTGGACAGCAAGGTGGCCGACATCAACAACGCCGGCCAGTCGCCGTTCGGCGGCGCCATCACCGCGGCGCTGTTCCTCCAGACCTTCGTGCCCGATTCCGTGCCGTGGGTGCACATCGACACCATGGCCTGGAACCAGACCAGCCAGCCCGGCCGACCGGAAGGCGGCGAAGCCATGGGTGCGCGCGCCATCTACGGCATGCTGGCGGCGAAATATCCACCACAGCGGTGAGTTTTGGATCGCGCGCCTCCCGGCGCGCTCAGGATCTTACCGAAGACGAAGAGCGCGGCAGGAGCCGCGCGGTTCGGCTCAACTCAACACACCATGAAAGGCGCCGCGCGGCGCTCGGCGACATCTGTGTGGCGCGTGCGCCAGAACGTGCTGATGCCGGCGAGCGTACCCAGCACCACTTCACGAAAACCGAACAGGGCCAGCTTGTCGCCGCGCAGGGCGTAGACGACCGCCGCCGCGATGCCCGGTGTCAGCCGGCTGCCCCACAGCAGCTGGTACAGCAGGATGGCGATCATCCGCTGCGGCGGCATGTATTCGAGATGGCCCAGCGTCGCGTTGTGGATCAACTCGCGCAGGGCGCCCTGATCAAGCTGGTCGCGCTGGTCGGAGTCGGGACGAACCGAGGGATAGTGATCGACGAGGATCGCCGGATCGTAAATCAGGGTCCATCCGGCCCGGCGGAGGGCGCCGCCGAACAGCGACTCGTTGGCGACCTGGGCACCCCTGCCGCGCAGGCGCCGGTCGAAGCGCAGAGCGCCGATGGCGCTGCGCCGGAACGCCATGCAAACACCCTTCAGCGCCTCGACGGTGCGTGCCGGTCCGACGCCGCAATTGTGATTGCCATATATGCGGCCATACCAGGTGCTGATGCCGACCCGTGCCTGCGGCGGCCAGTCGTCCTTGCGATTTTGCTGGAAGATGCGGTCGCGGCCGCCGACGCCACCGACCTGCGCATGGGCTGTGAAATGGCTGGCGATTCGCTGCAGCCAATCGGGATGCGGTGCCGCATCGTCATCGGTCATCGCCACCGCCTCGCCGATCGCGTGCGTCAGGCCGACGTTGAGCGCCGCCACGACGCCAGGCGTGTCGACCAGATGGATCTGCATCGCAAGGCCGCCGGCGTCGTAGTCGGCCAGCATTGCCGCCGTCGCGGTATCGCTGTCGCGGCGAACGACATTTACCCGCGCCGCCGGCAGCGTCTGCTGCTTCAGCGCATCGAGGCACCGGCGCAGATCGTCGGGCCGTTTGTAGGTCGGCACGATGACCGTGATGTCCATCTCAGTAGCCGGCCTTGCGGTCGATCCGGTTAACCAGCACCTGGCCGGACCGCAGCCGGCGCACATTGTCGGCGACGCTTTCGGCGGCGGTGCGCGGGTTGGTCGGCCCCGCGATATGCGGGGTCACCTTGATCTTGGAATGCGTCCAGAACGGGTGATCAGGCGGCAGCGGTTCGACATGGAAGACATCGAGCACGGCGCCGGACAGATGGCCGCTGTCGAGTTCAGCGATCAGGTCGCGATCGATCACATGCCCGCCGCGCGCCATGTTGATCAGAAAGGCACCAGATGGCAGCAGACCAAAGACACGGGCGTTCAGCAGACCGGCGGTCTGCGCTGTCATCGGCAGGACGTCGATCAGGATGTCGGTTCGCTTCAGGAAGGTCTCGAACCCGTCGGCGCCGTGGAAACACGTAACCGCGTCAATCGTGCGCGGCGAGCGGCTCCAGCCGGCGGTGGCGAAGCCCAGCAGCGCCAGCTTGCGCGCGGTGTCGGCGCCGATCTCGCCCAGTCCCATCACGCCGACGCGGCGGGTTGTCGTGTCGGTGAACGGCAGGTCCTGCCACAGGCGCTGGCGCTGCTGCGCGGCATAGATCTCCATGTCGCGGTGGTGGTGCAGCGTCCAGTAGATGGCGTACTCGGCCATCTGTCCGACCAGGCCGGGATCGATGACGCGCACGATCGGCACGTCGGTCGGCAGGTCGGGATCGATCAGCAGGTGATCGACACCCATGCCGGTCGAGACGATCAACTTCAGGTTGGGAAAGCGCGCCAGCGCGCCCGCCGGTGGCTTCCAGGCCAACGCGATCTCGACGTCGGCCGCATTGCCGATATCCGGCCAGGCGCGCAGGTCGATCGTCTCGCCCAGCGCCGCACCGAGGCGCTGGCGCCAGCCGGCTGCATCACCACCGCCCTGGGCGTTGCTGACATAGGCGAAGGCCATCGTCGCACCGTTCACTGCGCCACGGCGCCGGTATCGGCGCCGATCGGCTCGAGGTTGAAGGCGGCCGCGATCAGTGCCTGAGTATAGGGCGTCTTGGGTGCTTCGAAGATCTGCTTGGCCGATCCGCGCTCGACCACGACGCCGCCCTGCATCACCACGACCTCGTCGGCCAGCGCCCGCACGACCTTCAGGTCGTGGCTGATGAAGAGGTAGGCGAGCTTGTATCGCGCCTGCAGGTCGCGCAGCAGGTCGACGATCTGGGCCTGGACGCTCATGTCGAGCGCCGAGGTGGGCTCATCGAGAACGACGAAGCGCGGCCGCAGGACCATGGCGCGCGCGATCGCGATGCGCTGGCGCTGGCCGCCGGAGAATTCGTGCGGATAGCGATCGCGCATCGACGGATCAAGACCGACCTCGGTCAGCACGTCATCGACCAGCTGGCGGCGCTCGGCCGGATCCTTGGCGATGCCATGCACATCGAGCCCTTCGCCGACGATCTGTTCGATCGACATGCGCGGGCTGAGCGAGCCGTACGGGTCCTGGAACACGATCTGCATCTCACGGCGCAGCGGTCGCAGCTGCCGCGGCGGCACGGCGCGCAGGTCGCGTCCGTCGAACTGGATGGTGCCTTCGCTCCTCTCCAGCCGCAGCAATGCCAGGCCCAGCGTGGTCTTGCCCGAGCCGCTTTCGCCGACGATGCCGACCGTATGGCCGGCGCGTAATTCGATCGATACGCCGTCGACCGCTTTGATGTAGCCGGCCGTACGGCGCAGCACACCCCGCTTGATCGGGAAATGCACCTTCACGTCGCCGGCCGACAGTACGATCGGTGCGTCGGGCGCGCCGGCGAGCGGCCGGCCCTTGGGCTCGGCCGACAAGAGGTGCTTGGTGTAAGTGTGCGAGGGTGAATCGAAGACCTGGGCCACCGGGCCCTGCTCGACGATGTCGCCCTTGCTCATCACACAGACGCGGTCAGCCATCTTGCGCACGATGCCCAGATCGTGGGTGATGAACAGCAGCGCCATGCCGTAACGCTTCTGCAGTGTCTTCAGCAGCTTCAGGATCTGCGCCTGGATGGTGACATCGAGCGCCGTGGTCGGCTCGTCGGCGATCAGCAGATCGGGCTCGTTGGCCAGCGCCATGGCGATCATGACGCGCTGTCGCTGGCCGCCCGAGAGCTGGTGCGGGTAAGCGTCGAGCCGCTTGACCGCCTCCGGAATGCCGACCTGCTTCAGCAGTTCGAGCGTGCGGGTCCGCGCCGCCTCGCGCGTCAGGCCCTTGTGCAGCAGCAATGTCTCGCTGACCTGGCGCTCGATGGTATGCAGCGGGTTCAGCGACGTCATCGGCTCCTGGAAGATCATGGCGATACGGTTGCCGCGCACCGCGCGCAGCACATCGGCCGGAGCGCCGACCAGTTCCTCGCCGCGGAAGCGGATGCTGCCGGTCGGGTGCCGCGCCATGGGGTAGGGCAGCAACTGCAGGACCGACAGTGCCGTCACCGACTTGCCCGACCCCGATTCGCCGACCAGCGCCAGGGTTTCGCCGCGCTCGATGGTGAACGACGTCTTACGCACGGCGTGCACCACAGCCGCGCCGGCACCGAAATCGACAGCGAGATCTCGGACCTCCAGAAGAGGGCCTTGATGGGAATCGGGACGGGTGTCGGCGGGCATCAGGCTAGGATCTTGCGCGGGTCGAACGCATCACGCACGGCTTCGCCGATGAATACCAGCAAAGTCAACATGATGGCGATGACGAAAAAGCCCGTGAAAGCGAGCCAGGGCGCCTGCAGGTTGTTCTTGCCCTGCAGCAGCAGCTCGCCCAGCGACGGCGAACCAGGTGGCAAGCCGAAGCCCAGGAAGTCGAGCGACGTCAAGGTCGTCACCGACCCAGCCACGATGAACGGCAGGTAGGTGAGCGACGAGACCATGGCATTGGGCAGGATGTGCCGTAGCATGATCTTGGCGTTGGAGACGCCCAGACCGCGGGCGGCGCGGACATAGTCGAAGTTGCGAGTGCGCAGGAACTCGGCGCGCACCAGTCCGACCAGCGCCGTCCAGCTGAACAGCAGCATGATGCTCAGCAGTGACCAGAAGCTCGGCGCGATGATGCTAGCCAGGATGATCAACAGATACAATTCCGGCAGGCTCGACCAGATCTCAAGCAAGCGCTGGAACAGCAGGTCGACGAGGCCACCGAAATAACCTTGCACGGCACCCGCGGCGATGCCGATTACCGATCCCAGCGCCGTGAGCAACAGTCCGAACAGCACGGAAATGCGCAGGCCATAGATCAGCCGCGCCAGGACATCACGTGCTTGGTCATCGGTGCCCAGCAAATTGCGCGGTGTCGGTGCTGTCGGCGCTGGTTTCCCGAGATCCTTGATGCCTGCATCGTAGCTATAGGGGATCAGCGGCCATAGCATCCAACCCTTGGCCGCTATCAGCTTCGCGACTTCGGGATCCTTATAGTCGGCTTCCGTTGCGAACTCGCCTCCGAAGGTCGTTTCGGAATAGGTTCGGAACACCGGCGTATAGAACGCGCCATCATAGCGCACCAGGATCGGCCGATCGTTGGCGATCAGCTCTGCGAACAAGGTCAAGACGAAAAGCGTGCCGAAGATCATCAGCGACCAGTAGCCGCGCTTGTTGGCGCGGAAGTTGGCTAGCCGGCGCCGAGTGAGGGGCGACACCTTCATACGCCGCGCTTCTCGAAATCGATGCGTGGGTCGACCACTGCATACATGAGATCGCCAACAAGATTCATGATCAGTCCCAGCAGCGCGAAAACCCAGAGCGTGCCGAACATAATCGAATAGTCGCGGTTGATCGCCGCCTCGAAGCCTAGCAGGCCCAGGCCATCCAGTGAGAAGATGACTTCAATCAGCAACGAACTTTTGAACAGGATCGAAACAAAAGCACCGGGAAAGCCGGCGATCACAATCAGCATGGAATTGCGGAAGACATGTCCGTAGAGCACCCGGCGCTCGTTCAGCCCCTTGGCGCGTGCCGTCTGCACGTATTGCTTTCGGATCTCGTCGAGGAAAGAGTTCTTGGTCAGCATCGTGAGCGTTGCAAAGCCGCTGATCACCATGGCCATGATCGGCAAGGCCATATGCCAAAAATAGTCCAGGATCTTTCCACCCAGCGACAAGTCGTACCAGTTGTCCGAAACCAACCCGCGCAGCGGGAAAATTTTCCAATAGCTGCCGCCGGCGAACAACACCACCATTAGCAAGGCAAACAGAAAGCCTGGGACGGCGTTGCCGACGATCACGATGGAGGAGCTGACGACGTCGAAACGCGAGCCGTCACGCACCGCTTTGGCGACGCCCAGGGGAAGCGAGATGAGATAGACTAGTAGAGTCGTCCACAGACCCAGCGATATCGAGACCGGCATCTTTGATATGACGAGGTCCACCACGCGTCGGTCGCTTTGTAGGCTGTTGCCGAAATCGAAGACGATGTAGTTGCGTAGCAACAACAGGAAGCGCTCATGGATAGGACGGTCGAAGCCATACTGCTTCTTGATGCGCTCCAGCAGTTCCGGCGGAATACCGCGGGCGCCACGTGATGTGCCCGAGTCACCAGACTGCGGCGCTGGCTTGGCTTCGGAGCTGCCGCTGAAGCGCGCCGTTGGATCGGCGTCGCGACCCTGCAACTTAGCGATGACCTGGTCGACGGGCCCACCGGGCGCAGCCTGGATGATGAAGAAATTGATGGTGATGATCCCGAGCAGGGTCGGCACCATCAACAGCAGGCGGCGCAGGATATAGGCGATCACGCGCGATGCTCGATGCCACGCCGCTGGGACCTTCGATAACGGAGCATCAAGTCTTCCGTTCCGGTGCTGCTTGGCGCAAGACCTTTTCCTTCTCCGGATCGACCCACCAGGTCGTGACACCGCGCGGCTGGTACTTGGCGAGCTTCTCGGGTCGTCCGAACTTGTTCCAGTACGCAATCCACCAGGTAGTCGAATAGTACTGGGGCACGATGAAGTAGTTCCACAGAAGAACCCGGTCCAGGGCCCGCGAGCGCGTGATCAAGTTCGGCCGGTCCGGCGCCGCAATGACCAGCTCGACCAGCTTGTCGACGGCCGGGTCGGCGATGCCGATGCTGTTGCGGCTGCCCTTAGTCTTGGCCGCCTCGGAGCCCCAGAACTCGCGCTGCTCGTTGCCGGGCGACAGCGACTGGGCGAACAGGTCGATGGTGGCATCGAAGTCGAACTCGTCGTTGCGTTTCTGATACTGCACGGGATCGACCGTGCGCAGGCGGACGTCGACGCCGACGCGCTCGCACCATTGCTTGAACGGCAGTGCGAAGCGCTCCATCCGCGGCTCGCCCAGCAGCAGCTCGAACGACAGCGGCTGGCCGCTCTTGACGTTTGTCATCTTGCCGTTGCGGACCTCCCAGCCGGCCTCCTTCAAGAGCGCGATGGCCCGGCGCGCGCCCTCGCGGTTGTTGCCGGAGCCGTCGGTCACGGGCAGCCTGAATTCCTGGGTGAAGACTTCTGGCGGTACCTGCGCCCTTAGCGGCTCGAGGATCTCCAGTTCCTCCTTCGACGGCAGGCCCCGGGCTGCCAACTCAGAATTGAAGAAGTAGCTGTTGATCCGGGTCAGCAGCCCGTACGACAGCGCCTTGTTGAACCATTCGAAGTCGACGAGGTGGACGAAGGCCTCACGGAAGCGCCGATCTTTGAATACATCGCGGCGCAGATTGAAGATGATACCCTGCATGGGCAGGGTGCTCTCATGCGATAGCTCTGCCTTCTGCACAGCTCCTGATTTCACAGCCGGGAAATCGTACGACGTGGCCCACAGGCGTGCCGTGAACTCGTCACGGTAATCGACCTCGCCCGCCTTGAAGGCCTCGAAAGCGACCTGCTCGTCGCGATAGTAGTCGTAGCGGATGACGTCGAAATTGTTCCGCCCGCGGTTGAGCCACAGGTCGCGGCCCCAGTAATCCTCGACTCGCTTGAGAGCGACGAAACGGCCGGCCTCTAGGGAGTCGATGCGGTAGGGTCCGCTGCCCAATGGGGCCTCCAGGCTGGTGCGATCGAATTCGCGGGTTGCCCACCAGTGCTTGGGTAGCACCGGAAGCTGTCCGATGATCACCGGCAACTCGTGATTGTTGCCACCCCGGAAGGTGAATTTCACGCGCCGGTCATCGAGTCTTTCAACCGACACCACGTCCTGCCAGTAGAGCGCATATTGCGGCGCGCCCTTTTCCTTCAGGATATTGAAGGAAAACATCACGTCGTCGGGTGTCACCGGTTTGCCGTCATGCCAGCGCGCGTTGGTCCGTATCGTGAAAGTCACCCAGGCGCGGTCGAGCGGCACTTCGACTGTCTCGGCCAGCAGGCCATACTCGGTCGATACCTCATCATTGGACTGGACGAGCAACGTTTCGTAGACCTGGGCAGCCGCGCCGGCGGGCGTACCCTTGAGGATGAAGGGGTTGAGCGAGTCGAACGTGCCGCGGCCGGCCAACCGGATCGTGCCGCCCTTGAGCGCTTTGGGGTCCGCGTAGCTGAGGTGCTGGGCATCGGCCGGGTAGCCGGGCTCGCCATGGATGGCGATGCCGTGCGAGATGATGGTCTTGCCGCCACCCTGGGCCCGCGCCAGCGCGGGGAACGCGGGCGTGGCGGCAAGGCCGGCCAGGACGGAGCGACGTCGAATTCCAAACATGCGCACGGCCTCCAGAATCGGGATCCAGCCTACGGTGTCAATATGGTGAAACCAAGGGGGCTCCCGTCACGAAGGAGAGAGTCCGGTCCGCCAGGGAACGTTTAGTGCTGCTGTTCACCCGACAGGAGGGCCAGCGCCGCTTTGTGGACGGCGGCGTCACCGGCGGCGATCACCCTGCCGTCCGAATCCTTGTCGAGCGGTCGGCCGTGCCAGTCCGTCATCCGCCCGCCGGCGCCTTCGATCACCGGCACGACAGCACAGAAATCGTGCAGCATCAGGCTTGCCTCGACCACGAGATCGACGCAGCCGGATGCCAGCAGCCCGTAGCTGTAGCAGTCGCCGCCCCAGCGGAAGAGCTTGACCTTGTCGGCGAGCGCGCGGTGCGAGCCCGTCTGGTCGTCGGGAAACATCTGGGGCGCGGTCGAGTACATGTAGGCCTTGGCCAGCGCATCGCAGGCCCGCACCGCAATGGTCTTGCCGTTGTAGGTGCTGCGTCGGCCGGCCACGCCCAGCCAGCGTTCCGCGAGAATGGGCTGGTCGATGATGCCCAGCACAGGCCGCCCGTGGTGCAGCAGACCGATCAGCGTGCCGAAGACCGGCATGCCGGTGATGAAAGCCCGGGTGCCGTCGATCGGGTCGAGCACCCAGACCCACTCGGCATCGAGGCGTTCGCTGCCGTGTTCTTCGCCCCAGACGCCATGGTCAGGCGCGTCGCGGCTCAGAATCGAGCGCATCACCGCTTCGGCTTCGCGGTCGGCGATGGTCACAGGCGAGGCATCCGCCTTGTCATCAATTCCGACCGGTGTGCGGAAATAGCGTCGCACGACCGGCCGTGCCGCATCGGCCAGGCGATGGGCGATGTCGACGAAGGCGTCGGGAACCGACGCGGATGAGGTGCTGGTCATTCGAGCCCCTATCTAGCACGGTCCCAACGAGAACGGGGCGGCCATCGCCGCCCCGCAGGTGCATGTCCGGCGCGATTAGCCGCCGCTATTTGAGGGTCTTGAGGAACGAGATGACGTCACCGCGGTCCTTGTCCTTGGACACGCCCACGAACGCCATCTTGGTGCCCTTGATGAAATTGGCCGGCTTGAACAGGAACTCGTTGAGATCCTCTTCCGTCCATTCGCCGCCCTTGCTGGTCATGCCGGACGAATAGGAGAAGCCGGCAAGGTGCGCCTTCTTGTTGCCGACGATGCCGAACAGGTTCGGTCCCACCTTGTTGGCGCCACCCTTCTCGCTGGTGTGGCAGGTCGTGCACACCTTCTTGAAGGTGGCTTCGCCGGCGGCGGCGTCCGTGCCGGTCGCAGGCGGCGCCTTGGCCGGTGCGGCGTCGGCAGGCCCCGGCGCGGCGGCGACCTCTTCCTTGACCTCGATGTGCGGCTTTTCCGGAACGTGCGGATGGACCAGAGCGTTCGAGACCTTGCCGATGATCATCGCGCCGAGACAGGCCGCGAGCACGGCACCGGCGACTTTGTTGAATTCGAACGAGTCCATGGCCCCCTTCCGGACACGCGGAACAATCCGCGGCGACACGTGCGTGCCACCGGCGACGGCATCGCGTCTACCACAATCGCCGCACCGGCAGTAGTATTCTGTCGTCGCGCTTCCGCGGGGCGCGGCATGTCGTCGCAATTCGCCGCTAACATCCTCTTTTCACACGAAAATTCATGGTTTCGTCACCTGTCGCGGGCGCCCGCAATCCGATCGTGCTGATTCCCGCCCGACTGGCTTCGACACGCCTGCCCAACAAGCCCCTGGCCGATATCCACGGCACGCCGATGATCGTCCATGTCTGGCGGCGCGCCATGGAAGCCGACGTCGGTCCCGTTGTCGTCGCCGCGGCCGAACCCGAGATCATTGCCGCGATCAGCGCCGCCGGTGGCCGTGCCGTGCTGACCGATCCCAATCATCCCTCGGGCTCCGATCGCATCCATGAGGCTTTGGTCCAGATCGACCCTGCTCGCCGCCACGATGTCGTGGTGAACATCCAGGGCGATCTGCCAACGCTGACGCCCACCATCGTGCGGGCGGCGCTGGAGCCGATGGCCGAGCCCACCGTCGACATCGCCACCCTGGCGGCCGAGATTCGCACGGACTACGAGCGCGAGGCGTCGCAGGTGGTTAAGGCTGTCGTCGGCTTCGGCACCGGCCAGGTGATCGCCCGCGCCCTTTACTTCAGCCGCACCCAGGTGCCGACCGGCGCCGGCGCACTGTACCACCATATCGGGCTCTACGCTTATCGCCGGGCCGCGCTCGAGCGCTTCGTGGCCTTGCCGCCCGGTGTGCTGGAGCAGCGCGAGCGGCTCGAACAGCTGCGGGCGCTGGAGGCCGGCATGCGCATCGACGTGCGTCTCGTCGACACGGTGCCGCTGGGGGTCGACACGGCCGACGATCTCGAGGAAGCCCGCCGCCGCCTGGCGCCCTGACACCGGCTGGCATCGCGACCGATTTCCCGCTAGAGCTACCCGCCCTTCTCCCCGCGAAGGCGGGGAGAAGGTGGCGCGGAGCGCCGGATGAGGAGCTTTGCGATACAGGCTCTCATCCGCCCTTCGGGCACCTTCTCCCCGCCTTCACGGAGAGAAGGGTCGATGTCCAGCCTTCATAACCGAACGTCGGATCCACCATGGCCGCCCGCCGCAAGTCTGTGTCACGTCCCAACAACACCATCGCATTCCAGGGCGATTTCGGTGCCAATTCCGACATGGCGTGCCGGTCGGCGTTTCCGTACATGACGACGTTGCCGTGCCCCACCTTCGAAGCGGCGATGGACGCCGTCCGCAAGGGGCGCGCCGAACTGGCACTGATTCCGGTCGAGAATTCGATCGCCGGCCGAGTCGCCGATCTGCACAGCCTGCTGCCGCACACTAACCTGCGGATCGTGGCCGAGCACTTCCAGCGCGTCGAGCATTGCCTCGTCGCCGTTCCGGGCGCGTCACTGAAGACGGTCAAAAGTGTGCGCAGTCATGTGCAGGCGCTGGCGCAGTGTCGCGGCTTTCTCAAGAAGCATCGGCTGACGCCGGTGATTCATGCCGACACTGCCGGCGCGGCGCGCGAGATCGCCGAACTGGGTGACAAGACGGTTGCCGCCATTGCCTCGTCGCTGGCGGCGAAGATCTATGGCCTGCACGTGCTGGCGCGCAATGTCGAGGACGCCGATCACAACACGACGCGCATGCTGGTTTTTTCACGCGAAGCAGCGGCGCCTGACTGGCGCACGGTGCCATGCCTGACGGCGTTCCTGTTTCGCGTGAAGAGCCGGCCGGCCGCCCTCTACAAGGCGCTCGGCGGTTTCGCGACCAACGGCGTCAACATTACCAAGCTGGAAAGCTATCTGTCGGGCGCAGCTTTCGAGCAGGCGCTGTTCTATGCCGAGGTCGAAGGCCACGTCGAACAGCGCTTGCTCAAATTGGCGCTGGAGGAGCTCGAGTTCTTTTCGGAAGAGCTCAAGATGCTGGGGACGTTTCCGGCGCATCCGTTTCGGCGCAAGGGCTGGGAGGCACCGACGCGTCCGGGCACCTGAGGGCGAGTGGTTCCTCGTTCACTACGGTGGTTACGATATCCAAACTGATTCCACTGGAACAACGGCCGCCGTACCACCATATCCTCCCGGCTTAGTAGGGATCCGTCCGACATTCGTTGGAGGTCGGCCCGGAATCGATACAACTAGCCCGGGCTTCCGTCTTGGCTTACACGCAGGCACGACGAACTGATTTCACGCCGATGACAGGAGCAGCGGTCGCTGCGGCGTTCGCGGCGCGCCTGCTTTTTGGGCGTGGCAGGGGATACCAATGAAGAAAAGTCGGGCTTTGGCACTTGCGGCCCTGGCGGTGGCGGCCGTGTTCGGCGTCGCCGGCTGCGAGCGCAAGCAGCAGGGCCAGCAGGGCGGCGGCCCGCCGCCGGTGACGGTGGCCAAGCCGGTCGTCAAGGACATTGTCGAGATGGACGAATTCACCGGCCGCTTCGAGCCTGTCGGTGCCGTCGAGGTGCGGGCACGGGTCGGCGGTTACCTCGAGACCGTGCACTTCAAGGAAGGCGCGGTGGTCAAGGAAGGCGACCTGCTGTTCGTCATCGACCGGCGGCCTTACAAGGCGCTGCTCGATCAGGCCGAGTCGTCGCTGGTGGCGGCGCAGACGCGGTTCGATCTCGCCAAGGTCGAACTCGAGCGTGCCGAGCGGTTGGCCAAGAGCGGCGCCGGCACCGAGCAGTCGCTCGACCAGCGGCGCCAGGGCTACCTGTCGGCACAGGCGGACCTCGCCGGCGCCAAGGCATCGCTGGAGCAGTCGCGGCTGAACTACGAGTTTACCGAGATCCGCGCGCCCATTACCGGCCGCATCTCGCGCAAGCTCGTGACCGAGGGCAACCTCATCAACGCCAATACGACGATGCTGACCACCATCGTCTCCATCGATCCGATCTATTTCTACTTCGACATCGACGAACGCTCCTACCTCGCTTACCAGCGGTTGGCGCAACAGGGCAGCAACAGCACGGGCAACGGCGGCGGCATCGGCCTGCCGGTGATGGTGATGCTGACCGACGAGAAGGAG
>Ga0187894_10005051_pt1 | contig 13769 bp, 14 predicted proteins | sample GBC1701081metaG_FD_136650 | JGI IMG/M metagenome (GOLD analysis project Ga0187894, IMG submission 136650) | White microbial mat communities from a lava cave in the Kipuka Kanohina Cave System on the Island of Hawaii, USA - GBC170108-1 metaG ...
GAGATTCCACCGACGAGGCTGGACTGCAGCGCACCGGCTCGGTCGAAGACGTAGGTCGTCGGGAAGCCTCGCAACTGGAGGCGCTGACGGATGGCGCCGGACCCGTCGAAGACGTTGGGATAGGTGATCTTGTAGCGCCGGAGGAAGTCGCCCGCCGGTCCCCGGTCATCTCGGGAATTGATGCCCAGGAACACCACTGAGCCCTCGTACCGCCGGGCTGCCCGCTGGAGCAGCGGCATCTCCGCCCGGCAGGGGCCACACCACGACGCCCAGACGTTGACGACAACCGGCGTACCGCGAAGACCGACCAGTATTCCCTCGAACTCGGCGGCCGAGACCTCCTCCAGGACGCCCTCCGGTGGAAGCTCACGTGCTGGGCCGGCGGGCTTGTAGTCACGAAGGTCGGATTGGGCGGCACAGGAGGCGGTGGTGAGGGCAACCGCCAGGAGCATCAACCGCAAGCTCGGTGGTTTACGACAGACTGTCATATGATCCCCGCCACGGTGACGACTGACAGTAGTAGATCAGCCACGGTTCCTGTCGTCCGCGACCTGGCGGCCTACGACGTCGCCGTCGCGGCCGACCTGCATCACCAGTGCCTTCCGGAGGGGTTTTTCGCCAAGCTCGGGGTTCCCTTCCTGAACACCTACTACGGCTGCTTCGCCCGCAGTCCCTGGGCGGTGTGCCTGCTCGCCGAGGTCGGCGGCCGTCCCGCGGGAATCCTCGTTGGCGCCACCGACAGCTGGCAGAACTACCGGTTCTTGGCCCGACGCTGCGGGTGGCGATTGGCCCTGTCCGGATTGCCGGCTCTGGCCGCCCGCCCCGGCCTGGCGTTGTGGTTCATGCGCACCCGGTTCCGTCGCTACGCTCGTGGTCTCGTGCGACTGATCATTCGGCGCTGGCCGCGCCCGACGATGGGCAGTCCCACTCCCTCGGCGGTGGGGTCTTCGGACCAGGAGGGGCTCCTCGTGCATATCGCCGTAGCGCCTGGACTTCGCCGCAACGGCGTCGGTCGAGCCCTGGTCGAGGCCTTTCAGGACGCGGCGCGAACCAGAGGCGTCACCCGGCTTCGGCTCCTGGCGTCGGCCGACGACGAAAGCGTCGGGCTTTTCTATGAGTCGATGGGCTGGAGGCCGGGCGGCCAGGTGGTGGATGCCGATTCTCGCCGATGGACTCGTTTCGCCCGTCACCTGTGACCCTGCGTGGCCGGGCGACACTGCTCGCCGTGGCCCTGATCCTGACGTCCTGCGCCGGATCGCCGCCGCCATCAGCCACGCCCGACGACACCGACGCGCCGGCCCCGGCGGCGTCGACGACCACCACGACTGCGCCCCTCGCCGCCCCCGCGCGCTACCAGCCGGCGGCGGGCGAACCGGTGCCCGAGGTCAAGCAGCTCGCCGCCGATGTCGTCCAGGCGTTGGCGACCTACGGACCGAGCCCGGCACCTGTGGACCAGGCTCGTCGACGGCTTACCGGGCTTTCGGTACGGGGTGATCTGGCGGCCAGCGCCGGGCCGCTGCTGGCTCCCGGCGTGGAAGCGGCGACCGACATCGTGTACCCCCAGCTGGGGGGACTGACGGCCACGACCGCCTCGGTGATGGTCGTGGCCCGGCAGCGTCAACGGAACGACGCCCGAGCGGTTGAGAGCACGGTCACCCGCACGATCGACGTCCGCCTCGCGCGGACGCCGGCAACGGCGTGGGTGGTCACGGCCCTAGCGTCGGTCGGCGGGGAGCCGCCCGCCGTGCCGCCCACCGCGTCGGAGGCGGCGGAAGCGGTTCTGTCCAGTACGAACCTGGACATCCCCGACTCGGCTCGTTGGGACATCCAGGCGGGGATGGTGGACGCCCGTGTCCTGTCGCTCCTGGCCGAGCTGGCCCGCACCCACCAGCTGAGCGTTACGGTCCTGGCCACCGGGCATCCGGCCAACGTCTTCGCCACTCGCAAGGTGAGCAACCACACCGTCGGTCGGGCCGTCGACGTGTGGGGCTTCAACGGTCGCCCGGTCATCGACCAACGCCAGACCGACGGTCCGCTCGCCAGCCTCGCCAGGGCCCTGTTGACCCAGGGGGTCACGGAGTTGGGCGGCCCCTGGGACCTCGACGGGCCCGGGGGAGCGTCCTTCGCCAACACCGTGCACCAAGACCACCTTCATCTCGGCTTCGACGCGTAGGCAGCGGGTGTCCCGGCCGGGCGGCCGCCAGGCGCTCGGCATGGCGGCCGGGACCACCCTCAGTCGGGCCACCGGCGTTCTGCGGACGGTGGCCCTGGCCTGGGCCATCGGCGTGACGGCCCTGGGCGATGCCTACAACACCGCGAACACGGCACCCAACATGATCTTCCAGCTCGCCGCCGGGGGCGTCCTGAGTTCGGCGTTGGTGCCGATGTTGGTGCGCCAGGACGACCCGCGCCGCCGAGCAGAGGTGGTCTCCATCCTGCTGACCCTCACCTTGGTGATCGGCGTCATCGTCTCGGTCGCCCTCGCCATCGGCGCGCCCGGGATCATGCGGGTGCTGACCTTGGGTGCTCGCCGACGCCCGGACTACGAGCAGTTTCTCGACGTCGGCACGTCATGGCTGCGGATGTTCGCGCCCCAGGTGGCTCTGTACGCGGCCAGCGTCTTCGCCGTGGGGGTCATGCAGTCTCGGGGACGATTGCGCCTCGCCGGGTTTGCGCCGGTGGTGACCAACGTGGTCACGATCGCTGCCGCCATCGTCTTCGTCCGTGCTGCGGGCGGGAGCGTGCCCTTGGTGGGCGAGATGGACCTCGCACTGCTGAGCATCCTGGGCTGGGGTACCACGCTGGCCGTGGCCGCCATGGCCGGCCTGCACCTGTGGGGCGCGGCCCGAACCGAGCCTGGCCTTCGGCTGGTCCTGCGGCCGCGCGACCCGATCGTCACCGAAGTGGCACGGCTGGGGGGTTGGGTGGTGCTCTACGTCGTCATCAACCAGGTTGGGTACGCCCTCGTCGTGGTCATGGCCAACACCGTGGCCGGGGGACTGACGGCATACCAGTGGGCCTTCACCGTCATGCAGCTTCCCTACGCCATCGTGGCTGTGTCCGTCTATGCGGCCGCGGCACCCGGGCTGGCTCGGGCCGCGGCGGCCGGAGCGGACGTCTCGGCTCGCGTGGGTTCTGCCGCACAGGCGACGTGTGCCCTGATCGTCCCGGCCGCGCTCGGGCTGGCGGTGCTTTCCGACCGGCTGGCGACCTCACTGGTGGGAGCCGACGGTGCGGACCTGGTGGCGGCCGGCATCGTCGGCTTCGCGGCTTCGCTCGTGCCCTTCGCCCTGTTCCAGTTGCTCGTCCGCACCTGCTACGCCTACCAGGACGCCCGGACTCCCGCCAGGGTGAACGTGACGGTCAATGTGGTGAACGTGGCGGCCGCACTTGTGGTCGTGGCCACGGCGTCGTCACCCCGAGCTCGGGTGACCGGTCTGGCCCTGAGCCATGCCGCCTCGTACCTGGCGGGCACCGTCGTGCTCGGTCGCAGGCTTCGGCGCGAACGGGCACTGGGGCTCGCCATGATGCGGAGTGGCGCCAGCAAGGTTGTAGCGGCGACGGCGCTGATGACCGCCGTGCTGGCGCCGGCGGCGGCTCTGGCGCCCCACACGTCCACCCGGATCGCCACCGTGGCGGTGAGCGCACTTCTGGCCGCCGGGGGTGCCAGCGTGTATCTGATCGCCGCCCGAGCGCTCGGCGTCGCGGCCCCTGGGCTCAGCTCTGTGTCCGGTCGAGGAACACCAGCTTGAACCTGCCGATCCGTAGCTCGTCGCCGCTCACCAGGACTGCCTGATCGACCAGTACACCGTTGACGTACGTGCCGTTGAGTGACCCCAGATCCTCGAGGACGAAGCGGCCGTCGTGGTGGCTGAGCCTGACGTGTGCCCTGGACACCGTGACGTCGTCGAGGAAAACGTCGCTGGCGACGTCGCGCCCGATGGCCGTGACCTCCGGCTCAAGGATGTAGCGGGAACCGGCCAGGCTGCCGCCCGGCACCACGAGGGCCGCGAATCCGGCCAGCGACTCCGGCAACTCCGGCGCGGACCGCGTTGGGAGAGGAACGACCGTCACCCGCTCGGTCGCCAGGCCGGCTGGGTCGTCGTCGGCCACCGTGTGGAGACACCGCGAACAGAGACCCTGCGAGGCGTCGACGGGCTGTCCGCAGTTGTTGCAGTACCGGGGTGGAATATCGCCAAACTACCAAACGAACGACGGTCTGTCGTAATAGATCGAGGCCTACCTCCTCAGAGGTTGCACACGTGGACGGCGAAGGTCACCAGGTGGTGGACCTGGATCGTCGAGCTGACGGCGGTGACAAGCACGCCGCCGACGCCGGCGGCGATCGCAGTCTCGACCGGCGATGACGCCGAGGGGCCGGCAAGGAGCGCTTCGACTCGGGCCACCACGTCCTCACCGTCGAGGGCCATCACCCCGGGTGCCGCCGCTTCGTGCCGGCCCAGTGCGGCCCGAGCGATCGCCCGGGCGACCAGTCGCCGGTCACCGACCTCGGCCGCGGCGTCCTCGTCGGCCCAACGCTCGGTGGCGAAGCGGACCTGGGATGCCAGTACCCGCAGGACCGGCAGAGCGGCTGCCGCCAGCTCGGCCAGTGCGGTGTAGCGGTAATGACGGTTGGTCAGGTGCGAGCGCTCGTGGGCGAAGAGTGCGTTCTGCTCGCCGCGGTCGAGCAGTTCGAGCATGCCTTCGGATACCACGATGTGGCCGGGGTGGCCCGGCACGGCAAAGGCGACAGGCTGGGCCGTCGAAAGGATCTCGACCGGCCCGGTGCCCGTCATCTGGACGAGGAGTCGGCGCCGCGTCCTGATGTTTCGGATCAGGGAAGTTGCCATCAGGAGCAGGGCGCTGGTCGACGCCAGACCGATCCAGGCGGGCACGGCCTCGTGCGAGCGCGAGAACGTTCGGCACCAGCCCACGCGATCCACCATCCAAGGAATCTGCGCGGCGTAGCCGAGAGCCAGCGCCGTCAGCGCGCCGGCCACCGCCGTGGTGGCCAGTACCGCCAGTGCGGTCAGTAGCCGGACTCCGATGGCCGGGCGCAGTCGGCGTTGCAAGCGACCGGCCGACAGGCCCACCACGACGGCGGCCACACCGGGGAGAACGAGGGTCCAGCTCACTTCCGGTTGTCGAGTTGGCCCAAGATTCGGCGCAGCGCCCGTTCTTCCCGCTTGGGGAGTGAACCCACGAAGCGGCTCAGGGCACCCTCGCGGTCCTGGCTACGATCGAGCATGGCCCGCATCCGTTTGGCCGTCAGCTCCGCTTCGGTGACCACCGTCCGGTAGGCGTAGGCCCGGCCTCGCCGTTCCCGCTCCACCAGGCCCTTCTTCCACAGTCGCATGAGAATGGTCATCACCGTCGTATAGGCGAGATCAGTGTCCATCGCCTCCAGCACCTCGGCCGGAGTGGCCGGTCCGACACGGGACCAGAGTTCAGCGAGCACCTCGGCCTCGAGTGCCCCCATCTCACGGCGCTCGGACATCTCTACTCCCGGGGTCTGGTGGCCCGCTCTTCGCGCGGCGCTCGGCGGGACTCTACGCCGGTGCGTCTGCCACCATATGATACGACGCACTGTCGTGTGAAGGAGCCGAGTCGGTGTCACCGAAATCGCGGTCTCGGAAGGTACCGAAGAAGAAGGCGTCGACGAAGGCGTCTCCGGCCCCGGACCGAAGGGGCCCGGTGGTGTTCAGCGCCGAAGAGCGAGCGGCGCTCACCCCTCGCTACACGCCGCCACTGGTTCTCAAGCGTCACCGGCCTGGCTGGCACCGTTGGACCGGTTGGGCCCAAGTCGCGGTCGGTATCGCTCTTGTACTCCTGAACTACGCACAGGACTTCGGGCCGCGCCTCCTCCCAGGCGGCCACAGCGAGTTGTACTTCCTGCTCGGACTGATGACCGCCGGTGGCGGTTCGTGGTGGCTGGGCGTCTTCGACCGCCCGCAACGCCAGCTCCGGTAGGTCACCACCTCACGGGCCGGGGCAGGACTCCTTGCGCGTCGGAGGTTGCGTCAGGCGGCCGATCGTCGCCCCCGGCAGCGGTCGCACCAATCGCACAGCCAGTGCTCCGTTCGGGACACGCTGAGGGGTGTTGGCCACCACGGAGAGGTCGGACGGCACCGTCACGAAGGGCTCCCGGCTCACCTCATAGGGACAACGGCCGGTCGGTGTTTCCAGGATGACGGCGTCGCCTGTGGTCAGCCGATCCAGGTTGGCGAATGGCTTCCCGTAGGTCGTGCGATGACCGGCGATGCCGACGTTGCCGACATCGCATGGCAGCGGCGTGTCCGGGTAATGGCCAGCGCCTGCACGCAGCGCGCTGGGCGAGGTGCCCTGGACGACGACCACGTCGACGCCGAGCTTGGGAATCCTGATCCGCGTGAGAGCATCGCCGACCCGCAGCGAAGCGGCTCGGTACCGCTCGGCCTGCCGAGGACTGGCGAGTTCCCGGTAAGCCGGTCCTGCACCCGGCCTTGATAGAGGTTGGTGTAGAAGGGGTTCGTCGCTCGATGTGGGCCACCGGCGCGTCACCGCCGCGCTGGTCACGATGGCGCCGAAACCAGGTGACGACGCTGGCACAGCGTGATGTTGTAGATGGCCAAGCCGAAGATGGCGACGCCGTTGGGGATATGCCAGGCGGCGGCTTCCAGGCTGGTCCGGCCGGCGTAGCCCAGGCCGATCTGGAGGGTCATCAAGGCCACGAGCACGGCCGAGACGACCACTATCGGCTTTCCCAGTCGGCCGACAACGGCGATTACGAGCCCGACGATGGCCAGCGCGAAACTGGTCTGACCGACCACACCGTGGGCGACGATGCTCCATTGACCGAAGAGACGGTCGGAGTTGCCCGCCATGGCCGCCTGGACCAGAACCAGTAGTGCCTGGACATGGACGATGATCCGGCTGGCGTGGGACATGCCCTGCCTCCTCTCAGCGCTGGTGACGGCACATGGCCAAGAGGGAACGCCAGCACCTGCCCACTCTACGACACACAGTCGTAGATTCGCCAGGATCTACGCCACGACGAACGTCCCCCGCATCTCCGTGGGATGCACCTCGCAGTGGAAGACGTAGGTGCCCGCCGGAAGCGCCGGAATCTCATACGTCGTCTGTTTCGGCCCCTGGAGCAACTCGCCGCGGAACTCCACATCCGTCGCCGAGTGACTCTTCAGGATGGCCACGTTGTGGGGAACAGTGTCCTTGTTGTCCATGACGATCGAGAACGCCTGGCCAGCGGGGACGGCGAGACAGTCGGTATTCCACCTGATCCCCTCGGCCACGACCGACAGCGAGGTGCCCGCCGGTTCACACGATGCCGCTGCGGTCTCCCCCTCGCCCTGCTCCATACTGGGCATGTCGGCCGCCGTGTCGTCAGGGGCGGCGCCGGTGTCGAGGGTCGGGTCATCGCCAGAACCGCAGGCGGTGAGGAACAGGGTGCCGGCGATGGCGGCGACAGCGAAGCGGCGAGCCATGGATTCTCCTTCGGGTGGTTGGTGAAGCACGACTGATACTACTGACTGTCGGACTACGGAGCCGACGGGCAGGACGTTCTCGGTTCCGGTCACCGCATAGACCGAGCGGACACCGCCGACTTCAAAGATGATCTCGTCGCCCGCCACCAGTTGGTCGAGGCTGCGGAACGGGGGGTCGTGGTGGTTCGGTGCCCGGCGAACAGCCGCCGGCCGGCCGCCCGAGACTGCGCGCTGGCATCAGCGCACGTAGGAGATCGTCGTCTCCATACCCCCCTCCATGTGGTACACGTTGTGGCAGTGCAGCACCCACTGGCCGGGGTTGTCCGCCACGAAGTCCAGGGCCAGACGCTGGTCGGGTAGGACGATCAGGCTGTCCTTGCGAGGACCCGGCTCCCCATCGGGCCGGACGACCTGGAAGGTGTGGCCGTGGAGGTGCATAGGGTGGAACATCGTCGTGCGGTTCTCGAAGGCCAGCCGCACGCGTTCGCCCTGGCGAACGTCGAGCGGCTCGGAGTCCATGCCGGTACGGCCGTTGATCGTCCATCGGTAGTCCGCTTCACCGCCATCGAGGACGACCCGGTAGGTGCGGTCCGGTGATGCCGCCGGTAACGCCACGGCCTCTGTGGAGCGAAGGTCGTCCAGGGTGAGGAGCCGGCGGCCGAGTTCGGCCAGGCGCTCGGGCTCTGAAGGCGCGGCCGTCGTCGCGGCGCCGACCCGCAAGAGGCCGAGGGCGTGGTTGCCCTTGCCCTCGGCCACAGCCACGAGCGGGAACGAGCCGTCCTCGGCCACCGTGACCAAAACGTCGTAGCGCTCGCTCATGCCGACCACGAAGGTGTCGACGGCGACGGGGACGACCGGGAAGCCGTCGGTGTGGGTGACGGTCATCCGATGGCCGGCCAGGGCCACCCGGAACGGCGTATCCGCGCCGGCATTGATGAATCGCAGGCGCAGCTTTTCCCCCGGCCTGGCCTCGAACACGGGTGGGTCTTTCGGCGGTCGGCCGTTCATGAGGAACAGGGGGTAGCTGACGTCTCCGCCCGCACCCTTGAGGACCGGGCTCGTCGGTCCGCCGCCGGAGGCATGTTCGGCGTGTGGCCCTCGACCGGCCTTCAGTTCTTCGAAGGTGTCCTCCGGTGTGGCGCCGACTCCACTGATCCAGTCGTCCAGCACGATGGTGATCTCACGGTCGTAGCCGCCGGGCTCGTTCGGGTCCTCCACGATGAGCGGCGCGTACAGCCCCCGGTCGAGCTGGAGGCCGACATGGGGGTGGAACCAGAACGTGCCGGGGTCGGGCACCGTGAACTCGTAGATGAACTCCGACCCTTCGGGCACGGCCTCCTGGGTGACGCCGGCGGCGCCGTCCATGTCGTTGCGCAGGGCGATCCCGTGCCAGTGCACCGTCGCCGCCTCCGGGATCTCGTTGGCGAACCGCGCGTGCAGCACATCGCCGGCACGGAGGCGCACCTCTGGGCCCGGCAGCACACCGTTGTACGCCCAGGTGGCTGCCATGATCCCGGCCAGGTCGACGGTGAGCGGGGCGGCCGTGAGATCGATCTTCTTGACCGAGGCCCCGGGGCGGCGCCGCATCGCCTCTGCCCGATCGACCTCGACACCTCCGGGAGGAACTGCGGTCGCCGAGGAGCCCCTGCTGCATCCCGCGAACACGAGCCCGGCGTAGGCTCCACCGGCCGCGGTCAAGAACTGTCGACGGGTGATCGAGGGCATGTGCTTTCGTACCACACACTGTCGTTGTTCGACGGTCGGCCCCTCGCTCGCCGGCTCGGCGGTCAACGCATCTCGCCAGCCGAGCGCCGACAGTATGTCGTAGCCTACTCGGGTGCTCGCCGCCATCTCCTATGAGCCCCTTGTTCGGATCTCGCTCGGCCCCCTCGCCATCTCGCCGCACGGCGTTTTCACCGCCATCGGCTTCGTGGTCGGCGCCCGGCTGTTGCTCATCGATACCCGTCGCCGCGGCGTCGCTGACGACGACATGTATGCCCTGCTGACACGCGCCGGCATCGGCGCGTTGGTCGGCGCCCGGGTGTTCTACGTCCTCAACCACTGGTCGTCCTACGGCTCGCCGGTCGAGTGGTTCAAGATCTGGGAGGGTGGCATCAGCCTGCTCGGTGGCATCGCCGGGGCGCTGGTCGCCGCCGGCTTCGAGCTGCGAAAGCGGGGGCGCCCGTTCCTCCCCCTCATGGACCTGGCCGCACCGTGGCTGCCGCTGGGGATCGCCGTCGGGCGAATCGGCGACCTGGTCATCGCCGATCACCTCGGCGGGCCCACCGACCTGCCGTTCGGGTTCCGCTGCCCCGATGTCGTCGACGTCGGCCGCACGGTGGGGTCAGCCTGCCCGCCCGGCGAGGTGGTGCACCTGACGGCCGGCTACGACCTGCTGCTGGCGGCGGCGGTCGCCGGGGTGCTCATCCTGCTCCGGCGCCGGCCGCTCCGCCTGGGCGAGCGCAGCCTGCTCCTCGCCGTGCTCTATGGCGCCGGGCGCTTCGGTTTCGACTTTCTCCGGGAGGACACCCGCCGCCTGGGCCTCACCGGCAGCCAGTGGGCGGCGCTCGCCGTGGCTCTCGCAGCCTCCGCCCTGCTCATGTGGCGCCGCCGGCGGCTCGATCTGCCTCGGGAAGCCACCGGTTCTCCGGCGTGCTCGCTCGACGACAGTCCGGCCGCAGCGGTGCCGTCGTGACCAAGACGACGCAGGCGCACAGGACGACGGCCAGGCGACCCGGTCGACCATCAGCCCTTCGCCGTCCCGGGCCCGCCCGCAGGGATCAGCGTCCGCGGCCGGTCGCCCGCCACGGAACTGTCGCTGCGCTCGCGGCTGGGCTGGTCTGGCTGTTCTGGTCCACCCGCCCGAGCTGGGACTCCGAGATGCGACTGTGGAAGGCGGTCGGGGATGCCGCCTTCGTCCTGTTGCTCGTCACGCTCGCTCTCGGGCCGGTTGCCCGACTTGCCCGCTCTGCGACGCGTGCGCTGCCGTGGCGGCGCCAGTTCGGCATCTGGTTCGCCCTCGTGGCGACACTCCACGGTTTCCTTGTCGTCCACGGCTGGGCCCGGTGGAGCCTGCGCCGGTTCCTCGGCTACGAGTTCATTCCGGAACTCGGTGGCGAGGTCCGGCTGGAACCGGGTTTCGGGCTGGCCAACCTCATCGGCGTCGTCGCCTTGACCTTCGCGCTTGTGCTGGCCGCCACGTCGTCGGACCGCGCCCTGCGCCGCCTCGGCGCCGGCGCATGGAAATGGCTGCACCACACCGCGCTCTTCATCTTCTACCTGTCGTTACTGCACGCCGGCTACTTCCTGTTCATGCACTACACCGCCTCGTTCCACAAGCAGATCCCGCCCCCGGACTGGTTCCGGACGCCGTTCGTGGCGCTGGGCGCGGCACTGTTGTCCCTGCAGATCGCCGCCTACGTGAAGACGGTTAGGGGGCACGCCGCCCACCGAACGGCCGCCGTCTGAGCCGCCGCGCTTGTCGTCGCACACCACGCCGATCACCTCGTCGGTCAGTTGCACCTCGCCCACCGTCGCGGCTGAGACCGGCCTCGTGCCTCGATGAGCATCGCCCGGGGCGAGGAGATGGACGAAGGGCGCTCAGCCCGGGAGGCGGACGGGGTCGCCGACCGCTATCCCGGAGCGGATCTCGATCCAGCCGCCGGCGACGATGCCCGTCGTCACCGTCACCAGGCGATCGGCGGCACCCGCCACCGTCGACGCCCGTCGAACGGCGGCGTCACCACTCGGCCCCTCGACGACGGCAGCCACGGGGACGGCGACGACGCCGTCCCGCCGGGCGTCGACCGAGGTGATGGTGACCTGGGCGCCACTTGGGCGTGCGTTGTCGGCGTCGGTGAGGACGATGACCAGCTCGACCCGGCCGTCGGTCACGTCGTGGTCGGTGCCCGAGACGTTGCCGGTCGAGCTGGTGGCGTCCGACCAGGCCAGCGCGACCGCCGAGCCGGCCGCCCATGACGCCGCCTCACCCGCCGCCACCGTCGCCCGCACGAGTTGTTGCCGGGATCCGAGGAGCAGGATCGGCGTGCCCGCCTCGAGAGGGTCACCCACTCCGGCCTCGTGGGCGAGGATCGTGCCCGGCAGGGGCAGGAAGACGACATCACCGAGATCGACCACCCCGTCGGGGTCGGCCCGGCCGAGGGCGGCCTCCCACTGTTTGACGGCGGCCGCGGTGGCCGAGGTGAACTCGTCGTCCACACTGACGCTGGCGCCGAAGCCGAGCGCGGTGAGGTTCTCCTCCAGCTGGCGCACGTCAGCGCCGGCATCCACTCCCGGCTCCAGCGTGCGCCACGCCGGCACGGGACCGGCGAGGGCGACCACCGGCTCGTCCTCGGCCGCGTAGAGCACGGTGCCGCGCTCGACCTCGGACCCGACGGCCGCGACGGCGGTGAGGACGGCCGGATCTTCCTCGACCACCATCGCGGTGGCGGTCGCCCCCGACGGCGCGGCACCGGAGCGCCCACCGACTGCGGCGGCGGTGGTGGTGTCCGGCCGGCCGGAACCCGTCGTCGGCGCCGCCGGCTGGGCGGCGGTGGCCGTGGTGGCCGGCGGCGGCACCGTTGCAGTGACCGCCGACTGGGCGGGGCTGGTCGTGGTGCCCGGCGACGGCACCGCGGTGGTGATCGGGGCCGGATCGCCCGGCAGGCAGACCGTCGTGGTGGTGGTGTCATCACCGGGCGGGCAGCTCGCCGGGGCAGCCGCCGTGACGTCGGGCTCGGCGACCTCCGGCGATGTCTGAGTCGGCGTCGCCGTGGTGGCCGTCGCGGGCGGTGCAGTTGCCGGCGGGGTCGCGGCTGGCGGGGCCGCGGCAGGTGCAACTGCGGCAGGGGTCGCCGGCGGCGGCGCTGAGGCGACGGGATCCACGGTGGTCGCGGCGCCGGTATAGGAGATGATGCGCTGCTCGGCCCGCTCCACGATGCCGGTGGTCTGAAGTGTGGTGACGAGGTCGCGGGTCGACGCCGTGGTGGTGGGGCCCGGCGTGGTCGCCGGCGCCGCCGGTCCACCGCCCCCGGTCACGGCCCCGGCCCCGGCCGTCGCCACCAGGGCCAGGGCGGCCACCACCGTCCGGGCGGGGTGACGGCCGGCGGCCGCGGTCATCCGGGTGACGCTCGATCGGGTGGTGGACATCAGACCGTTCTCAGGGCATCGGTCGGCGCGAGCCGGGCGGCCCGCAGGGCGGGGTACAGGCCGGCAACGGCGCCGATGGCCAGCGCCGCCGTGACGCCGCCCACCAGACCGATGGTCGGCACCACCACGTCCCAGCCCTGGCTGAGGTCGTAGATCGCGGTCACGGCGGCGCCCAGAGCCGTGCCCGCCAGCCCGCCCAGGGCGGAGAGCAGCAGCGCCTCGGCCAGGAACTGCGTGCCGACGTGGCGCCGGGTGGCCCCCAGGGCCCGGCGCAGCCCGATCTCCGAGCGCCGCTCCAGCACCGAGATGACCATCACGTTGGCGATCCCCACGCCCCCGACGAGGAGGGCGACGCCCCCCAGCGCGAGGAACAGCGCGGTGAAGGCGCTGCGGGCGGCGGCCCGGGCCTCGATGGCGTCCGACGGTCGGGAGACCTCGACCTGGTCGGGACTCTGGGGGTTGACCGTGCGGGCCAGCACGGCCTGCACCTCGTCGACCTGCTCGGGGTCGGTGCGCACGAACACGGTGCCCGGCGTCTCGGCCGTGGCGAACTCGGCCTCGGCGATGGCACGCCCGATGATGGCGGCCCGGTCGAGCGGGGGTGACAGCTCGACCGGCTCGAGGATGCCGATCACCGCGAACCACTGCCCCCCCAGCCACACGGCCACCCCGTCGCCCACCTCGCTGATCCCGAGCCGCTCGGCGGCCACCGACCCAAGGACGGTGACGGGAAGGCCGGAGCGCACGCCGTCGAGCCACTCGCCGTCGGCCAGGCGGCCCACCACCGTGTCCAGCAACTGGGTGTCGGCCGCCCGCACGGTGAGACCTCCGGTACGGGTCGGTGGCACCAGGTCGTTGCGCAGCACGGTGGCGTCCACCGCGGTGACCGACGACACAGCCAGCACCGGGGCGATGCGGCCGACCATGGCCTCCGAGGTCGTGGGCAGCACGCCGGCCCCGCCGCCGAAACCCGACCCCGCCTCGACCACCAGCAGATTGGTCCCCAGGCGGTCCAACGACGACAGCAGCTCGGCCTTGGAGGACTCCGAGATCCCGAGCACCGACACCATCGCCGCGATGCCGATGGCGATGCCGAGCGCCGACAGGCTGGCCCGCAGCCTGCGGCTTCGCAGCCCCACC